>Ga0070741_10008281_pt1 | contig 20959 bp, 21 predicted proteins | sample Coa_R1_4_FD_66440 | JGI IMG/M metagenome (GOLD analysis project Ga0070741, IMG submission 66440) | Surface soil microbial communities from Centralia Pennsylvania, which are recovering from an underground coalmine fire - Coalmine... | ecosystem: Environmental > Terrestrial > Soil > Unclassified ...
GAGCTTGTCACTCAGGGGCAAGGACAGATTCATCCAGTGGGTGACCTGTCTGGCTTCCTCTTGCGAGTATACCAGAAGATCATCCCTCTCACCCTTCTATCATACAAGGGGCAAGGGGATTGGGTGGGAGAAGAGCGAGGGCAAGCGCAAGGCCCTCACCCATCCCAACGCCTCCCCTTGCCCCTACCACGCTTGTTCGGGTTGTCATTTCGCAATTTAGCGCTGTCGGATCGCCCAGCGCTGCATCGCTTCCCAGCGCCTGAACACGATACGCACAAACTCCAGGCAGCGTTCTTCAATTTGAGCGAGCGAGGTATCAGGCGAGAAGGTAAACGACCAGCCGCCCTTATCTTCAACAAGGGATATCTGCCGGACCAGATCCTCGCGTGCAACTGTCCAGACGCCGCCGAAGCTTAGATCGTGCTGAACGACTGCCACAACCACCTCATCTGCTCTCGCACCCTTCGTTGCGCGGCAGATCACTTCCGCCTTCCCGCGCAGAACTCCTGCCGCTTGCAGGGTGCGAGCGGGCCTTTCCAAAGCCTCTTTTGAGAATGTATGCATCACAAAATCCCTTTCAGCTACTGCTGCGACACCTGCGGCGCCAGTATAACATAAGCGATGGTGTTAGACAAACTATCAGATTTTGCTTATAGTTTCAGCAATTGCAGAAACCCCTCTACTTCGGGTTGATGGATCTGTTCCGCGTAGCGCAGGATTTCTTCCCTCTGTCGCGTAAACATCAGCGTCAGTAACTCGTGGTGCGAGGGATCGAACCCTTTAGGGGAAGAGCGGCTAATTTCGTAGAGAAAGCTGATCTTATCCAGCAGCTTGAGTTCATCGTGCAAGTCCTGATCTTCGACGATGGCAAACGCGTGCAGAATGTCCTGTTGAATTGCGTCAATGGCCTCGCGAACGGCTGACGTTTTAAAAAACGGTAAAATGTCGCCGACAACTGCTTCATGGGCATCATGGATCAGGGCCAGCGTGACCAGGCGGTCACGTTTCTCCTGGGGATAAGAACGAAAAGAAGACCAGTAGAGTACCAGGAAAGCGACCGCGAGGGTATGCTGACCGACGTTCCAGGTGCCAAAGCCCGATACGCTGTAGACCCGAGGGATGTTACAGATATTCATCAAGAAGTCGAGGTTGGGATGCTTGGAAACCTGCCCCAGCAGCCCTTGAGGAGTAAAAATCTGCTCGTAGTCAATTGATTCGTCCATCAAGTTTCTGCCTCTCCAGCCGTATGCGGCAACGGCAACAAAGCAGAAGTTTTTCATCTTCTCCTTTGGCTCAGAAAAAAGTCGCTCACTCGCTTTTCTCCACGGCAAGCGACCTTCTTCATTATAGCATGTGGCATCATCAGCAGAGTATGACAAGGTTTTACAAAAACATATATTACAATTGTAGAACTTGTCAAACAGGCGCGCTTCAACTTCAGGGCTTCTCCAAAGTTGTCTTTTCATTCGAACGGCTCGCTTGCAAGCGAGCCGTTCGAGAGAGAGAGGGAGGTGCTGGCTGTGCCCACAGCCAGCACCTCCCTCTCTCTCTGTGAGCGCCGAAGGCGCGAGGAGTCAGAGCGTGTAGCGACTTTGGAGAAGCCCTGGCTTCAACTTTTCCGCTACTACTTCGTACATGTTTGCGTACAGCGTGAGAAACTACAGCAATCAACTTTATCCCAAGAGAGCAAAAGAGAGAAGAAAATATGGCAAGTGATATCGGCAATGTTGGCGGCACCGATCCACGAACGAGAACGACCGCGAAGCTTTCGCCGGAGAGCAATACATCAGCGACCAATACTAACGAAAATACTCCCACAAGCACCCAGGCAAGCCAGGATAAGACAGAACAGCAGAGCCAGCAGGAGCCCGACAGAGTTGATAGCTTGCAACTGACGGTCATTGAGGGCTTCCAGGTTGGACGAGGGGCCGCGCGCATCGATCCCGGCGATATGGCTCTGTTAGGCTGTCAGGCGGGCGACATTGTGTTAATCATGGGCGCCCGCACAACGGCGGCAAAGGTGGTGCCCAGCGCGATTGTTGACCGTGGTCAAAAAACCATCCAGATGGATAGCCAGGTGCGACAGAACAGCTCCTCCGGCCTGGGGGAACGTGTCACCATTCGTAAGGCGAAGGTGCAGAATGCCGAGAAAATTTCGTTGTTGCCTCTGAGCGGAGGCGCTCCCATCCAGGAGAGCGACCTCCAGTATATCGCCCGTTACATGGTCGGGCTGCCCGTTGCGATTGGCGATCTCTTGCGTATCGGCACGCCCGGCACGACGCCGCGCGAGTTTCTGATCATCGGCACAACGCCCGCCACGCCAAGCTATACCATCCGCAGGCAGACAACGGGCCAGCTTCCTATCGAGGAGCCACTGATCCCTGAGACCGATACCGAGGCCGTGCTGGTTCACGCTAAAACCGTTGTGCGAGCGCAGGTACGAGGCGCAACCAACAACACCCCCGGGCGCGTAAGCTACGAAGATATTGGCGGGCTGGGCAAGGAGCTTCAGCGTATTCGCGAAATGATCGAGCTGCCGCTGAAATATCCCGCCGTATTTGATCGTCTGGGCGTCGAACCACCCAAAGGCGTGCTGCTTTACGGCCCGCCGGGAACCGGCAAGACGCTGATTGCGCGCGTGGTGGCGGCGGAGAGCAACTCGGCTTTTTTCGTGATCAACGGTCCCGAAATTATCAATAAGTTCTACGGGGAAAGCGAATCGCGCCTGCGGGCCGTCTTCCAGGATGCGCAGCGGCGCGCGCCCAGCATCATCTTTATCGACGAGCTGGATGCCCTCGCTCCCAAACGCGCTGAAACCGGCGGCGAGGTCGAGCGACGCATCGTCGGCCAGTTGCTGGCATTGATGGATGGTCTGGCCTCGCGTGGTCAGGTGGTGCTGATCGGCGCGACCAATCAGCCTAACGCGCTCGACCCGGCCATACGCCGCCCCGGACGCTTTGATCGCGAGATATCATTGCGCGTACCTGATGTGCGTGGGCGCCAGGAGATATTGCACATTCACAGCCGCGACGCTGCTCTGGCTAACGACGTTGACCTGGCGCGACTGGCCCAGTTGACCCCCGGCTTCGTCGGGGCCGATCTGGAGGCGCTTTGTCGCGAGGCTGCCATGATCGCATTACGTCGAGTTCTGCCGCACATCGACTATCAGCGCGGCTACATTCCCTACGAAACGCTGGTCAACCTCAATATCACCATGGCGGATTTCCAGGCGGCATTGCGTGAAATCGAGCCTTCAACCACGCGAGAAGTCTACGTCGAGGTCAGCGAAACCTCCTGGGAGGATATCGGCGGCCTGCAAGATGTCAAAAATGCGCTGACAGAAGGAGTGGAATGGCCCCTGCGCTTCCCGGAGATTTATGCCAATGCGAAGGTCGAACCGCCGCGCGGCGTGCTCTTCTCAGGACCGCCCGGATCTGGTAAAACCCTGATCGCCCGCGCCCTGGCGAATCAGTGCGAGGCCAGCTTCATCTCCATCAAAGGGCCGGAGTTGCTTTCCAAGTGGGTTGGTGAGTCGGAGAAAGGGATACGCGAGATTTTTCGCCGCGCAAAGCAGGCCGCTCCCTGCCTCGTCTTCTTCGACGAGATCGATTCGCTGGCCCCACGGCGGGGCGGTAGCAACGATGGCAACGTGGGCGATAGAGTGATAGCGCAGTTGCTGACCGAGATGGATGGCATCGAAGGACGTGAAGGGGTAATCGTGCTGGCCGCCACCAATCGACCGGAGCTGATCGATACGGCCTTGCTCCGTCCGGGACGCTTTGACCTGATCGTTGAATTGCAGTACCCTGACGAGCGTGGACGCGAGAACATTTTCGCGATCCACCTGCAAGGCAGACCGGTCGCGCCGAACGTAACGCTAGAAGAATTAGCCAGATTGACCCCGGGCCGCAGCGGAGCCGATATCGCGGCCATCTGTCGTCGCGCCGCCCTGCTAGCTTTGCGCGACTGGATCACTCCCAAGCTCAGTCTGGGCCAGGTTCAGGTGACAGAGCAGACCTCTTTAGAGGGCCAGGATGGCGCCGTAGCAGCGTCTGATGCAGACAACCAACCTACCACAGCAACCACGACGGAGAGCGCAGACCACACCGGCCCCCAGGTACTGGCGGGACGCTTCCAGATTCGCGCGGAACACTTTGCTCGTGCCATTGACGAGCAGCGAGATCGGTACGCCGTCCAGGAAGTCGCAGAAGAGCGGCGCGGGCGTGAAGAACGGGGGCGCCAGCGACTACTGGAAATGGCCGCTGGTCGCGATCAAGAAAGCAAGCCACCCCTGCGGGGCTTCCGTCTCTGGCTGGCGCGGCTGTTTGGTCTGGTCTAAATTACAAGAAGCGGGGCGTTGGCGAACGCCCCGCTTTTATTATAAACGGAAAGTACGTCATTTGGGAAATGCTTTCTTATTCTAAAACTCATACTTGCATATATAAGACATACAGTAATGCGCGTTTGCAGAGCTTTTGCTCTTTGACGGTACTATGCACTTACAAAATATAGGCAACTATGATATAATAAATAACGGAGAGAGTCCTAAGCAGCGAAGGGAGGCTTCAATGTCAGATGTCTATGACAACTCCTCTTCCGTCTCCCGTAAGCAAGTGACAGAGTTGTACTTGAAAGTCATACGGTTGATCGACGAGCGAGTGGCCCCGTTTTTGGGAAAAGCGACCACCCGTGCTCTGGTACAGGGGGCTGCCAGGCGAGTGACTAACGAGTATCCGTTCCTTAGTTGTCTTATTAAGCAGCCCTATACCGATTTAGATCCGTCAATCATTCAGGAGCATCTCTCCGGCGTCACAGCAGCGGAACTGACCGCCGGGCTTAACGCGCTTTTGGACGAATGTTTCGCCGGATTGCGAGAACTTACCGGGGATTTGATCGTGCCTCCTTTACACCGGGAGGTCACCGACCAGTTGAGGCAGCTACAATAACTAAAGGAGCATCATGGAGAGTAGCGTACAGTCAGAGTCACAAATCCGAGATGGCACGCACCGCTCTCCGGGAGTATACAGCGGAGATCACCTTCCTGCGATACGCCGCGAACTGGAGTATATCAACAGGATTGGCAAGCGGTTTGTTGCCGCGATTGATCGCTTCCAGGTTCACCGCGCGCTCTTAGCGGCTCTACAAGAACTTTATAGCTTCTCCGCCTGTTGTATTCTTCTTAAAAGCGATCCATACGAACTGTTCATTATTCCCTGTTACCCCCTTGATGCAGCTTTTTTAGAGAGCATGATTCTGCGCATTGCCAGCGCCGCCAGCGCGATTGATTTTCCAGCTATCGATGTCTCCCAGCTTACCAGAACAGCCTACTTCGACGCTCCAGACGAACTGGCTCAGACGCGAACTCCGGGCAGTAGCATCAGCACCCAGATCGGGGCGTGCTTAAACATTCCCTTGACGGTTGAGAATCGCATCATCGGTATGTTGAGCCTGTTCGATGAAGAGCCGGGCACGTTTGACGCGGAACTGCTGCAAACGAGCACGATGATCGCTGACTATGCGGCGGTTGCTCTGGAAAACGTGCGTCTGAGGGAGCGCGAGAATGCCCTGTGGCGAGATGCTGAGCTTGAACGCCAGCGACTGGAGCTGATTATCCGCAGTATGGCTGAGGGGCTATTGATCACGGACGCACGCGGCGCCATTAAGTCGCTCAACAACTCGGCGCAGCAACTGCTGGCGCAGGCGCAGATTGATTTCACTCTCGATATTCCATTACACCGGTTAGCCGAGATGAGCAGTGTTCCCTGGCTACCCAGGTTGACGGAGATCATCGACATGGCGTTGCGGGGAAAGACGGTCACCAATCAGGAGCTGGTGGCGGGCCTGAGCCGCGAGGCGGGTGAGACGGTGGCGCTCACGCTCAGCATTAGCGCGGCCCCCCTTCACGATGCTAGCGGCACATCGCGCCCAATCGGCGTGGTGGCAGTGCTGAACGACGTGACCTCGAACAAACAGGTCGAGCGCATGAAAGACGAGTTTGTCTCCGTAGTTTCGCACGAATTACGCACCCCGTTAACGGCGATCAAAGGCTATACTCAGCACCTGGTACGCCGCATTGAGCGACGCATACGCAAGCTCCACACCACGCAGACACCGCCCGCCTCGACCAGCGAGCTTCCTGAAAGCTACGATCTGCGCAGTCTGAACATTGTACAAAGCCAGACGGAACATCTGGAGCGCCTGGTCAACGATCTGCTCGATCTTTCGCAGGTCCAATGGGGTCAGCTCAAACTGAACTACACTACTTTTTATCTCGCCGACGTGTTGGCCGAGCATGTGCGCTCGGCGCAGGCCAGCGCCGAACAACACAGGATTCGTCTCGATATTCAGGTAGCGAGTTCAAAGATTACCGCCGATGGTGTGCGCATAGGCCAGGTCATCGGCAATATCCTGGATAACGCAGTCAAATACTCTCCCCACGGCGGTCAGGTCATTGTACGTTTGACGGAGCAGGACGGGGATTACCTGGTAAGCGTTCTTGATGAAGGGGTAGGGGTAAGTCCAGAACATTATGCTCACATCTTCGAGCGTTTTTATCGGGTACATAATACAGCCAGCCACCAGTATACGGGGATCGGGCTGGGCCTCTACGTTGCCAAAGCCATCATCGACGGGCATGGTGGGCGCATCTGGTTCACCAGCAACCAGGGCATCGGCAGCACCTTCCACTTCACCCTCCCACATACTCCACGGGACAAAGCGCCAGAAGACGCGTCCGGCAATGATTAAAAGTGCAAATAGTGCTCTCGGCAATCAGGTCCGCAACGTGTGCAGCAAATCGCTGGGGCTGAAGCCGAAATGGTCCAGGAGATAGGAATAGCCAAAGGGCGTAAAGTGAATTCTCGCCCAGGTCGCGCGCAAATTCTGGATGGTACGCAAGATGCGCACCTCACCCCAGAGGGGATGACGTAAATCGCTCAAGGCATTGACCAGGTCGCCCGTACTTGTCAGGAGCACGCCGCAAGAGACTACCAGGATCTGAACAAAGAGATTATGCGAAAGGGTAACCGGGCTAAGGGACGTGAATAAGCCAATGTAGAGGACCATTCCTGATACGATAGCGGGACAGAGGAGGTCGAGCCAGATATACAGGACCGAGGGTTCGTGCAAAAACAGGATTGTCACTCCCAGCGGGCCAATCGCCCAACCCACAAGAGGGCCATGTCGGAAGAGTGTAACAAGCAAATGCGCACACCTGAAGAGGGCTAACCAGAGCACTACAAGGACTACTAACCCCAAATAGCTGTGTACATAGAAGCCGGTAAGCGTATGTGGCATGGACAATCTCCTCACACTCCTGCTTCTAATCAATGTATAGAAGCAATCCCTGACTATATTATAAGCCAATGATGGCTCTCCGCGCAATTATCACTGCCATCCTCCTCAGGGCTTCGCAAAAGTCGCTGCACGCGCTGACTGCTCGCGCCACAGGCGCTCACAGGGAGAGGAAGGTGCTGGCTGTGGGCTGTGCGCACAGCCCACAGCCAGCACCTTCCTCTCCCCAACGGCTCGCAAGCGAGCCGTTCAGGATGAAAAGACCACTTTTGCGAAGCCCTGCCATCCTTCTTCGCCGACAAGAGGCACAAAATAGCCAACGGGAAGTACTTGAAAAAAAGAGTGGGAGGAACGCTGAACGCTGTTCCTCCCGCTTACTGCCTGATGGGCGCTACTGGGATCGAACCAGTGACCTCTTCGGTGTGAACGAAGCGCTCTCCCGCTGAGCTAAGCGCCCGAACTGATTGGGTCTCTACCCTTACTAATGACAGGAGCAACTATAGCATTCGCCACAAAAATTGTCAAGCATTTTGACACGCTCTTCTCATCATCTTCTTACTCAGGGCTGCGCAGCGATCCTTCCTGCTATAAAAAGCTACATAGATTCTTAACCTGGAATGACACTTCTTACGTGTGAGACCCGTGTTACAAAGGAAGAAAGAGATAAACCTTTTAGAAAAGGGGATGGAGAATAATGCAGAGTTCCACGATCAAAAAATCTGTTACCAAGTGGGTTGTCGGCGTGGTAATATTGCCCGCAGTGGTGCTGATGTTGCGCAAGCGCATCTTTGAATTTATCGATGAGCATATGTAATAGCCCTTTGGGCGTGAGTACCAGGACCCGCCATATGATATACTGAAGGACAGAAATAATACGACGTCCTTCAGGAGATGAGTTTATGGAAAATAAGAGCTCAAGTACCAGCGTCTCGGCAGAGCAGACTGCCGTCGAGCAAAAAACCGCGACTCCAGAAAGAGCGGGCACGGAACATAGAGAGGCTTATGGGACAGCGAAAACCGAGAATCTGCGCGATTCTGGCCTCTGGCGTATCTTATTGCCAGCCGTTGTTGTGCTGTGCTGCCTGGCTCTGTTCGCCATTCCGCTGATCATTCTGGTTCCCCTTTTGACCGGCTCCATCCAGGCCCTGAGCGCGGGCAATGCCGCCGAATCTCAGCTTCTATGGGTGTGGGTGACGATGATCGTCATCGAAGTGATCGTCGCCATATTCATTATTCGCGGGCTGCTGAGAATATTTTTGACTCAGGCGGGGAATTATGGTACCTAACGCAGGTAGCTCCCGCCGTTAGTCGCGCTTAGCGGTCACAAAGCTGAGAAAGACAGATTATGGCATTTCCTGGCCGGACAGGCCAAAATTTTTTTACAACGCGGGATGCGTCCCGCGTTGAATCGTTTTTTAGTGGTTTCAGATGCTTTTATGGACCACACCCTCCAATGAGAGCAGCCAGGACTTGGTGGGCAACCCTCCGCCGTAGCCAGTGAGTTTACCATTGCCGCCGATCACGCGGTGACAGGGAACGATGATCGCGATGGGATTGGCGCCATTGGCCGCGCCAACGGCCCGCGCAGCCGTGGGGCACCCTATCACATGCGCGATCTCGCCATAGCTACGCGTCTCACCATAAGGAATTTGACATAACTCCTGCCAGACACGAAGCTGGAATGGCGTTCCTTGCAAATCCAAGGGGCAGGAGAAGCGAATGCGTTCCTCGGCGAAATAGCGCTTCAACTCCTCTGCTGCCAGTTGCAACGGTGCAATCTCTTCGCCCTTCACCACCCGATCTATCTGTAGCCAATGTTTGGTTCTATACAATCCTTCATCAATTGCCGCGCCGGGAGTTCCCACCCAACAAACGCCCGCCTCCGTTGCCATCAACACGCACTCTCCCAGAGGGCTGGGAACGCTACTCCAGTAAAGAATCCGGGCCATTTGGCGTACTGCAAGCATTACCGACTCCTTGTGTACATATGTTCTTTGCAAAGAGTGTAACACGGCCCACCTCGGCAGCGCAAGAGCCAAAAGGTTACGTTACCGTAATCGTAGCAGTCATCGTTGGATGCAGCGCACAGTGATACTTGTAGGTCCCGGGTTTGGTAAACTTGTAAGTGAAAGTGAAACCGGCCTCAATCGGATCGTTTAGCCCCGAATTGAACATACCCGTATCGCTCGTGATAGTATGAGGAGTGGTGGTTCGATTTGTCCAGATCACGGTCGTGCCGACCGAGATGGTCAGGGTGGAAGGGTTAAACGAAAATGTATACCCGCCTGGAGTTATCATACTTACCGCCGCCGTCGGCCCCGTTGGAGTCGGCACAGGCACATGGGTTGATAGGTTTCCTCCGATATTACTCGCAGCAGCCGTCGCTGTAGCACCTGCTACCGAAGGCGCCGTGCTACTACCGTTCCCGCAGGCAGCAAGAAGAGCTAACAGGCTGAACGCGATCATCCCCAGGCGGGCAGCCTGTTTCAGAGAATAGAAGTTGAACCGGTTTCCAGACATACCATGCTTCTTTCTGCAAAATACAAAAAGTACGGAAAGAATAAAAACCTCTCTTGGGAGATATGATTTGCAGTTACATGTTATATGTGTGGACCGGAATAATCCATAAAGATGCCTCTCAGTAGTAATATCAGGCTATCTCGATGGGCTACGTCACAATGATCGTCCCGACCATCATTTCTGGATGGATCGCACAATGATATTTGTACGTCCCGGGTTTAGTAAATTTGAAGCTGAAGGTCATGCCCGTCGTAATCGGATTAGCCACTCCCGAATCAAAGCTTTTGCCATCATCGCTGGTAACTGTATGGGAAATACTGGTCCGATTCGTCCAGACCACGGTGGTGCCCACTGAAATAGTAACCGTCTGAGGAGCAAAAAACAGCGTATAGACTCCGCTGCGCGACATACTAACGTTTACTACCTGGCCTGTTGGGGCTGTGGTCGGCGTAGGCGCCACCGTCGGCGTGGGCGTGGGCGTGGCCGTAGGAGCAGCTACGGTGGGAGTCGTTCCTCCGGCAGTGGTCGTGCCACCATTGCTCCCACAGGCGGCGAGCAAGATCGACAGGCTGACCACGATTGCCCCCAGGCGAATCAACTTTTTCAGCCAGGAGACGTTGCAGCGATTGCTAGACATGGCATACTTCTTTCTATCACATACAAAAAGTACGAAAAGCCTATTAAAAGCCTCTATTGAAAAGTACGATTTCCCGTTACATTCCTATGCTGTAGCAAATGTCTGCGATGGCAAAACCCATAGGCGAAAAATCACCTTTGCCTATTCCTCCTTGATCACGGTCGTAAGCAAGACTGCATACTTACATAGACAATCTGGCGAGAGCGCTCTTACCCAAACGCTCCCCGATCATGAATACAGCCATATCCAGACATGCCAGGGCCAGCAGTGTGGCAGGTGCGGAAAGTTTCCAGCAGAGCAGGAGCATACCCCCGAAGAACGGGATCGTCAAGCCGAGCAGCAGCAAGCGGCGTGGTGTGATAGGAAACTCTTCCAGAACGAGCGTTTGCAAGGGATCATCTGCTCGCTGCGTGAGATCGGCGTCCCATGCGCTGCCCAGAACGGCCAGAGCCACATAGCCAGTGAGGATCAGACCAAGCAAGACCAGGGCCAGTAGCAACGAGAGCATACTCAGACCTGCCCAATAACCCAACAGTAGCGCTGAGAGCCAGCCAATGATCATTGCAGGCAGCAGATAGGAGCAGAGACGGGCACGCAAGAAGGTGGTGAGATTAAGGGGCGCGCTCAGATAGAGCGCGAGACGTGCCCCTTCACTGCCAATGGCGTAAGGAGCATATTCAAGCAATGCCAGAAAGGCCACGGACGCGGCATAAAAGGCCACTTGCAAGATATCATTGAGGTGAAGCGAAGCCAGCCAGGGGCGGAGCCAGGGAAAGAGCAAGAGCATTCCCACTAGAGCAATCAGGCGCAGCCAGGCAAGAAAATGACGACTCTGCTGGAGCGTGCCCTTAAAGAGGATTGCTCCAACCGGGGTACGCCTGCGTTTGAGCAAGATCAGCAAGATGTCGAAGCCTGATATAATAAAGGCACGAGGCGATCTATCACGTCCCTGCTGCTGTTGGAGAGCGGCAAGATAGAGAAGGCCCGTGCGTTGAGCCAGAGGAAACCAGGCGAGGAGGAGGAGCACCAGCATCGTGCAACTTCCTGCGACAGGAGAAAGCCATGTGGCAATGGCCAATGAACCGCCGGGGAAGATGACCGGGGCATTTGTTCCCGACGATTCAGAAGGAAGGTGGATTCCTCCCACTCCTCCATGAAGATGTTGCACCAGCAAGTATCCCACCATATCGCCAGTCACGAAAATGACTGCACAGAACAGCGCCCAACCAGGATGAGGGAAAACGTAGCGCACAACGAGCAAGGTCACCAGTACGCTTAGCCATACCATACTGAGCGCGCCGAGGACCAGCAGCAGCAACCAGGGCAACGCAGCCCATCCACATGTTAAGCTCAGGGCGAGGCCAATGACGCTGGCTTCACCCGGCAACCAGGTGCTCGTACCTTGCCAGAGCACCTGGATATAGAGCCCACGCAGACGCGTTGCCGGATCGATTGGCTGGACTGCCAGGAGCAGGGCTTCGTCGCTGCCGAGGCCGGTCATCAGGGTAGCGATCACCACAAACGGTACCATAATCGCCCAGGCCATCAGGCAGGTGAGCCAGAGATGGAAGTTCAAGAACGTGGTTCCCTGAGCCTGCCACCAGGTGAACAGAGGAATGAGACGGCTCAAAGCCCAGAGCGCCAGGATACCCTGAATCAGCAGCGCGACCAGCATACCGATGCGTCGATGCAGATCAAAGTATGCCATGTTGCGCGTAGAGCGCAGCAAGGCGCGCCAAATGGCGTGTAGTGGAGTCATTGGAGCATCTCCTCAGATTGGGAAGTCAGACGCAGGAACACACGCTCCAGGTCTGGAGCCTCGGCTCGTGTACGCAGTTCGGCCAGACTGCCCTCAGCCAGCAAGTGTCCCTGATGCAAGATTCCGATGCGCTGGCAAATCTCCTGGACGCTGGCCAGGTCGTGTGTGGAGAGCAAGATCGTCGTGCTGCTAGCAGCGAGCTGGATGAACAGATCTTTCATCCGCCGTACGCTGAGCGGATCGAGTCCATTGAGCGGCTCATCGAGAATCAGGATCGCCGGCTCGTGCAGGAGCGCGGCGGCCAGGGCAAGCTTGCGTTTCATCCCAAAGGAGTAGGAGCCACAAAGCCGCTCTGCAGCGCCTGTTAGTTCCAGCAGATCAAGGAGAAAGGCGCTTCGTTCTTCCGTCTTCGACAGGGACAACCCCCGGAGTTGGCCCAGAAAGGCTAGCATTTCGCGCCCACTCAATCGCTCATAGAGGAGCGCCCGATCAGCCATGTAGCCCAGGACCCGCTTTGCCTGTAGCGGCTCACACCAGACATCGTGACCTGAAAGCTCAGCTCGACCCGCTGTCGGTCGGAGCAAGCCAACCAGCATGCTGATTGTGGTCGATTTTCCCGCTCCATTGGGACCAAGAAAGCCATAGATTTCCCCCTGACGCACTACAAGATGAAGATCGTTCACAGCAGTGACGTCGGCATAGCTCCTGGTGAGACCAATCGCGCTTATCATGGGAGGAGCCGTAGCGGCAACCTGCGGTAGTTCGCGTGGCGTGCTGATAACACTTCTGGACTTTGGCCGCTCATCAACAGTGGGCGGCTCGGTCTGTAGCAGCTTGAGCGCGGTCAGAAACGCGGTGCGGTCATCAAGGTTGATGAGCAGTTGCTCAACCAGACGCACATGCAGGCGCAAACGCAAGAAGATGGGGTGTTTCAGGCAGAGCAAGACCTGGCCGCGCTCAGAGAACGCCAGCATGAGGCGTTTTCTGGTCGCGTCGTAGCGTGGAACCGCAAAGGGCGCCGGCCTTTCGTGAACGGACTGTGCAGAGACAAGCTGCGAGAGAGGCACGCGAGCATGAATATCAAAGCCATAGTGGAGTTCCAACTCGGTTGCCCAGAGGCGATGAGCGGTCCAGAGCGGATACGACAGCTTGCCAAAAAGCACCACAAGAAAACCGCCGATCAGGACCAGGATTACCGTTTGCCAGAGAGCGGTGGGAACAAAGCGCAGGATCAGAAAGACGTACAATGTGCCTTCACTTATAGTGAGAAAAAGGAATGCTCCCAAAATGCTGAGATAGGGACCTTTCTGTGCGGTATAGGGAAACAGACGGGCCGGAGGAAGAGGAATCATAGCGGTGGCTCCTGTTCAGGATGGTGGGTAACAGCAATGGACGAATGCTCCGCCGCACGCGTTGAGTCTTTCTGGTAGAGCAGTTCAAAGAAACGCTGCTGTGCTGGTGCAACCATACTCGATACCAAGTCACCAAGCACGCTGGAAAACGGACTATGCTCGCCTAGTCCGGTCTGCACGAGTTGCTGAAAAAATAGCGCGAGTTCCTGGCTCTGGATATACTCTTGAGCGAGCTGCTCAACTTCGGGAGCATCTGCTGGCAGGTGAGCCAGAGCGGCAAACCGTGCTTCGAGCGCAAAAAGTTGGCGATACTGCTCGGCGTGGTCAACAATGTGCTGCAGCGAGCGTTGGAAGCCCTGTCGATACTCAGCGGGCCAATTAAACGTACCGAGCACAGCGTCGATCTGTTGTCCCCACTTCAGTGACTCGGTACTCAAATGAGCAAGATGGGGCGCGAGCTGTGTTATGATGTCAGGCGAGTAAATAAGATAGGCGCCTTCATTCGTAATATTAAGCGATTCTCTGGTGAGCAGTTGTTGTAAGAAGGCACGGCGCTCTTCCAATTCAAGGATCTGGGCCGTCATCTCTTCGACCAGCGCATACAGAGCAACTCGCAACGTACTCTCATGCTGCTCTGAAGAGGTGCCAAGCACCTCACGAATACGCTCTAGCGGTAACCCCAGGGCACGCAAGTGACGAATACGCTGCAACTGCAACAAATGTCGAGCAGTATAGAGGCGGTACCCACTGTTCGTACGCTCCGGCTCAGGAAGCAGATCGATCTGATGATAATACCGAATCGTTTTGGTCGAGACCCCAACCAGCCGTGCAATTTCACCAATCTGTAATCGTTCTCTCATAGCCTTTTGTCCTTTCATTATGAGGAATGATATAACCTTCCAGCAGGGTCAAGGTCAAGAGAGCGCGCCATCACGCAACTGGGTTTTTCCGTTTTCGTCATGCTCGCAGGGCTTCGCCCTGCTCGCAAGAGGAGAGAGGTGCTGACAACGCCGCGTCGCGGTGTTGTCAGCACCTCTCTCCTCTTGCCCTGCGCCCCGAACGGGGCGCGAATCCAGGCGGCAGGAGTCAGAGGAAAGGACAACTGAAAAGCCCTGCCATCACTTCATCGACGTTGCCGGAATTTCCGCTGCTACTCTATAATGGGAATAGCTATGTCAAGCGCAGTTGAGCCACGAAGAGTAATGCAAGCGCACCAGAATAGTAATATCAGGCTACTCCCCAGCCTTTTTAGTAATTTGTGCTCAAAAACGCTTGACTTTTGCAAAACGAGTGAGTACACTCAATACCAGTTAGCAAGCATAGTGCTGGTTTGTTCGTACCGCTTAGTTTTACAGGAGGTGAGTCCTATGCAGAATGTACTTCTAGACAAAGTGCCTTGTGTCCGAAATAATGGGGTTCATCTGTCCGGTTACAGCGGAACATAGTAAACTATCAGGCAGCATGAATAAATGCTGGAGCTTAGATGAATATGTGCCAAAGGACGATTGATCGCTTCCCACTTTCCTCACAATGCACAAACACCCCCCACGATGAAGACACTTCACGTATAGAGAAAGTAGCATGATTACCCATTACCTGTGTTTTCCTATACAAAGGGTTGGCATAGAGCGTGTCTCTACCAGAGCAACTTTGCAAGAAAGGCTTGATCAACTTGCTTAGCCCGTTACTTCCGTGTCTAAGGAAGCAAACAGCTATGACCCTAATCTCAAAGGAGAGGAGGTGATAGCATGAGAGGAAAGATTCGCGATAAGCGCCAGACCAACAAACGCGATATGATGAAGCGCGAGGTCTTTGAACGTCGCCGCCCGTACAAGCGTGATACGCGCTCAGTATTATTGCTCAGTCGGCAGATTGAGGAGGAGCAGGAAGATTACACGCTGGACGATGGCCAGGAGGCCGATACTCTCCCTAAAAAGTAGGGGCGTCACTGACGCCCCTACCATTGGTTGCTCTCACATACATCTCCGCTTGACTTCTTAGGATGCGATATGTATACTCACTCTAAGGCTGCGGCGGGAGTCACTGTTCACTCTCGATCCGCTTGAGGATACTGAAAATCACGGGATATTGACCTTAGGGAACATCCTGCGTGCAATCACCAGACGCTGGACCTGGGCGGTGCCTTCAAAGATATCGAAGACTTTGGCGTCACGGAACCACTTATTGATAAATTGTTTGGTTTCGGAGTTTTCGCCAGGGGCTGTAATTCGTACAGCCGCCGCCGTTATCTTCATGACGAGCTGGCCTGCATAGGCTTTACACATCGACGCCTCTTTCGAGTTGGGGATGCGCTGATCCGCCATCCAGGCCGCACGCCAGACGAGATAGCGGGCCATTTGCAGCTCTTGCCTGAGTTCCTCCAGTTCGTCGTTGATCTCTCGTAGCTTGTGCGCCGGATATCCCCTGGGCAGTTCTTCTTTGAGCCACTGGCAGGTGGCCTCGTGCGCGGCGCGCGCAATGCCCAGCGCCAGCGAGCCAACGGAGGGGCGCGTAGCATCCAGCGTCCCCATCGCAGCCTTAAAGCCTGCCTTCGAGCTTCTCTCACGACCGGCCAGCAAATTATCTTTGGGGATACGGCAGTTCTCAAAGATCAGCTCCGCCGTCTGCGAGGCGCGCAAGCCCATTTTTTCCTCGATCCGCCCTACGATAAAGCCCGGCGTTCCCTTTGGCACAACAAAAGGACGAATGCCCTCGCGCCCCAGGCTCTTATCAACGGTGGCAAAGGTGACGACCAGATCGGCACGCGCGCCGTTGGTGATATAGTGCTTATGCCCGTTGATCACCCACTCATCCCCATCCAGTACGGCGGTCGTGGACATACCCGCCACATCGGAACCGATGCCAGGCTCGGTCAAGGCCAGCGCGCCCCAGTGGAGCTTCCCATCCATGTATGGAGCCAGAAATCTGGCTTGCTGTTCGGGCGATCCTTGCGAAAGAATGGGGGGGGCCGCCAGACCAGGACCGGGGATGCCGGTCGAAAGGGCTGCGTCGCCCCAGGCCATCTCTTCCTGCGAGAGCACTCCAAGCACACCCTGCTGCCGCCCCTCTTCCTGCGCCTCCAACCGGCGCGCCTGACCAGCGGAGCCGGCCCAGAAACGCTGCTGCATATTCAGGAAGAACGATTCGGGGATCTTCTCCTTGCGATCACATTCTAACGAGATGGGCCGCATCTCTTCGAGGGCGACCTGGTGAGCATAGGCGCGAAACTCTTCTTGCGCTTTGCTGAGAGTGAAGTTTATCATTGTGCTTACTCCATTGCTGCGGCGTTACGCATCCACATCTCGACAGGATGGTCCTGCATAAAGCCAGCGCCTCCCATGATCTGAACAGCATCGATTGTGGCCGATTTCGCGATCTTGATGGCCTGGAACTGGGCCGCCTCGGCATCACGCGTCAGCGTCTCAGGCTCAACGCCCCGGTCCCAATCAGCCGCCGCGCTCCACACCAGGAGACGCACGCCATCCAGCTTCATGGCGATTTCGGCAATCATAAAGGCAATGCCCTGATAGGAGACGATGGGACGCCCGAAGGCGATGCGCTCCTCGGCGTAGCTGCCCGCGTATTCGAGCGCGGCCCGCGCTGTACCGCAAGCAACGGCGGCCCGCACAATCGCATAGAGCGCGGCGGCCCGCACAATTCCAGCATTGCCCGGCTCGCCCAGCAGCGCCAACGCAGGTACTACGGCGTTCTCAAAGACGTATGACGCGCTCGGAGCGGCGATCAGCCCCAGTTTCTGCACATCCTCCGCCACACGTACCCCTGCCAACTGGTCCGGGAGCACGAAGCCGCACAGCTCGTTGCTTCCTTCGAGACGAGCCAGCACCACACGAGGGCGAGATTTGCCGCCATGAATCACGTCGCGTTTGGTGCCATTGAGCACATACTGATCGCCATCGCGGCGCACGGTCGTGCTAATGTCAGCCAGCGCATAGCCACCGGTGCGCTCAGCATAGGCCAGGCTTCCTCGCTCTGTCGAGCCGTCACGCCCGTTGCAGAAGGGAAAAATATACTGTTCTTGCTGCTTTTCACTGCCTGCCAGAGAGATGGCGACCGGCCCCATGATCGAGCCGATAACGTTCATCGCTAGGCCCGCATCACCAAAGCCTAGCTCCTCGGCAATGAGCGTATAGGCAACAGCTTCGATATTGCCATTGCCCCCGTAGTCTTCGGGGAAGGGGGTTGTCAGGCCCGTTTGAGCGAGGGTCTCCATTAACGCGGATGAGATATCGCCGCTCTTCTCGGCTGCGCGTGCCTGCGGGCGCAACTGTTCAGTTGCCAGGCTGTGCGCCAGGCGACGTATCTCTTCTTGCTCTTCCGTTGGAGAGAAATTGAGCATGAACCAGATCCTTTCGCCACTTAACTATTAGTAGCATCAGTAGCAATAAAATAGGAGAACGGTGTTGTTTGTTTCCCTATTGTACGTAATATAGCAGAGCAAGCGCAAGGGATGGCGAGGCGAAGCAGGGAGGGGTATATAAAGTGCCGGACAGCTAGCGACTGCCCGGCACGCCTAAGGAGCATGACAAGCAAGCTATTAGTCAGCAGGCTCGCGTTTAAAAGTTCCAATGGTGCTGGTCGCGCCAACAACATCGTTGGAGATGGCTTGCAGCAGCGCCTCAAAGGTAAGAGCGTTGCCCTGGATATGTGATACGGAAAGGGCATAGACGGTGAAAATATAGTGATGGACCTGCCCGGTTGGTGGAGGACAGGGGCCGTCGTAACCGGTCAGGCCAAAACTATTGGTTCCCTGGGTGAAGGTATTATGCCCGTTAATTGATCGCGTCTGTGCTGGAATATTATAGACGATCCAGTGATGGAAGCCGCCCGCGACTGGAGCGTCCACATCGTTCATGGTCAATGCAAAGCCCATAGTGCCCGCCGGAACTCCCCGCCAGTCGAGCGTTGGCGCGATATTCTTGCCATTACAGCCAAAACCAACGCCGAACTCGGCAGTACGCGGCAACGGGCCGTCTTCATGAAAATCAGGGCTGGTCACGGTGAATGGATGAGCATCGTCAGCGGTCGTCACCACATGACCTCCCTTTGCCAGCGAAACCAGGGGCGAGAAGGCAATGAGGCTGATCACCAGCAACCCCACTCCCAGCCCGACTATCACAAGGCGTTTCCTGGAAAGTTTCTCCACAAGGTTCTTACGCATGTCAGTGTCCTTTCTCCATTTCTGTGTTACACATACCAGATGTAGAAGTGAATTCCAAACAGATTATAACACAACAGGAATTTTTATTGCTCATGTATAGATAAAAGTTATGGGGATATCAGATCCCCCTATCTTCGACGCCACTTATTTAGCATAACTGAGGCCCAATGGTTAGTTTTGACCATCGGGCCTCAATTGATATTCGGCTTACTTTGTTCTGCTACTAGCCTACGGAGTTGCAGAAGCGGGTTCCTTTGTTTGTACCTGGATGCGCTTTGATTGCTGCGCCTGGGCTTTCGGAATCTCGAGTTTCAGCATACCATGCTCGTAGGTGGCCTGGACTTTGTCGGGGTCAATGTTGCCTGGCAGAGTAATTACGCGGCTCATCTCGCCTTCGTAGCGCTCTTGCCGGACATAGCGCCCCTCCTTCTCCGTCTTCTCCTCGCGCTTCTGCGTCGTGCGGATGGTCAAGGTCTCGCCCATAGCCGTAATTTCGATGTCCTCCGGCTTCCTCCCCGGCAGGGCTGCCTCCACGATGTAGTTGTTATCGTTCTCGGAGATGTCTATAGGAAACATTCTCCCCGTTGGGAACGAGAAAGGACCCGACATAATAAAACTATCTTCAAACAGCCTCTCCATCGCGTCGCGTAGACGCATCCAGAGCTCTTGATCTCTTCTCATGAGCTGCATAGCTGTGCTCCTTTCTTGTTCGTGGTATTTCGGTTGCTACCGATGACACGAAACATCAATGCCTTTCGTTACGGCATTACAGGAGCATCAGGCTATAGGAAACTGCGGCCCTGGTGGCCCTTGTTATTTTGAGTAGATAGAATAGAACCGCACTACGCCTTTTTCATCGTGAAGTGCTATTTTTTTATAGTTTGATACCTCAATCAGGTTACCATCGGGATCGCGAAAATAGATCGATAGCATTGGTCCCCTGGCACCCGTTTTGTTCACCGGTCCCTCAATGATAGCTACACTACATGCTCGCAAATGCTCTATCACTTGCGCCAGCGGGATTTGGGTGATGAAACAGAGATCGAGCGAGCCAGGCGTTGGCAGCAGGGCTTTTGGCTCAAACTCTTTGCCAGCCTGGTGCAGGTTGATTTTCTGCTCTCCGAAGTGGAGCGCCTTGCGACCATCAAAAGTCACAAGCTGCATGCCGAGTACGCGGGTATAGAAATCACAGGTCGCCTCCATATCACGAGCGGTTAAGACGATATGATCGATACGATCAATTTGCATGGTATTCCTTCCTACGTCGAAAGCCAGAGCGGCGCTGCCTCACCGGCACGGACGGCTCTGGCTCTCCAGATTATTTGCTATTTTTTCTGCGCGGTGACGAACCAGGAGCGAGGGATGTCAGGCATGTCACGCGGCAGCACGGGATAGGGCCAGCGTTCATAGCTAGCCTCCTTCTCACCCGGCTGGGCTATCGTGGCTTCCCAGCCCATCGGGCGCAGGAACTCTTCCGGCTCGTCTATTGTACCAGACCACGGCACCCCCGCATCCGCCAGCGCCTGGACAAATTGCCACGTCCACTGAGAAGTGAGCATGGCGCTGTTGACGGTGTCAAAGCCTAGCCAGCTCCCGGATGCTGCAAGACCACTTATGTCGTTGAGGATACGAGTAATACTCTCGTTAGGGAGATAGTGAAGAAAGCCTTCAAGCAGCCACGCGGAAGGCTGGCGCGCATCAAAACCGGCTTTGACCAGGAGATCGGTCCAGGAACCGGTAAGGTCCACCTCGACTACATGCCGCTCACAGGTGGGTTGCGCTCCGGCGGCACCGAGCACCTGTTTTTTGTACTGCAAAACCTGAGGCTGATCCAACTCAAAGAGCCGCGTCTGTTCGGGCCAGTGGAGGCGATACGCCCGCGTATCCAAGCCCGCCGCCATCAAGACGACCTGCCGGATTTGATGCTCGTTCGTCACCCGTTGCAAGAAATCATCGAAGAAGCGTGTACGGATAGTAATCGAAGCGCCATTATCGCCCGAACGATGCTCAACCCACTCCTCGCCCTCTGGACCCGCTAAAGCCGCGGCCCAGGGATCATTATAGAGGCGATCCTCACGCCGACTCTCTCTGGCGCGCACACCAGCGGTCCAACGTGAAGTCGCGCCTAATAAACTATCATGCGTAGTCTTATCAGTCATACAGCATATACCTCTACTGCTTCTAGAAATAGTTCTGAATTTGTATTCAGCAATAAACAA
>Ga0070741_10008282_pt1 | contig 20955 bp, 12 predicted proteins | sample Coa_R1_4_FD_66440 | JGI IMG/M metagenome (GOLD analysis project Ga0070741, IMG submission 66440) | Surface soil microbial communities from Centralia Pennsylvania, which are recovering from an underground coalmine fire - Coalmine... | ecosystem: Environmental > Terrestrial > Soil > Unclassified ...
CGGAAGGGCTTCCCATCCTCTACCGCTACGCCCACCTACGCGACGCCACGATCATCAGCGGCGGCCATAAAACTAAACTCCCCTACTGGCGTGGCCGTATCGACCAGATCGACGCCTTCGTCATCGGTGCCACCCCAGGAGAGTAGCAAGGGTTCCAATCAAAGGGATCAGAGATTGTTATTAATTTTGTATTTGATGGCCTGCCACTGGTCATGCTTGTACACCCACGCGGGCCAATTCTTTTCTTCGTATCCCCGCATGGTATGCTCCAACTCTTTCACATCCCGCCACTTCGTGTTATCCCGATAATGCAGTCCTATCTCCCCAGCTTCAAAAGACCCCCCGGAGTTCCTGGCGATCCAATGGGTCCCAAAATCAATATAGCTTAAAAACTCCAATCCAGCACGGCTTCCATATTCTTTGGCATATGTCGGGTTATCAAGATTAAGGCCCTTCATTTCCAGCGAGGTTTTCGGGTTTTTCCCAACATAGGGCCACCCAACAACGGTTATCAGCACCTCACCATAAGGAACAACCGTCTGCTCCGTCTTCTTGAGCACGCCTTCAAAGAGCTGGTTGTTCTTTCCTATGCTCTCTACATAAGAGAGCATCGACGGGTCCTGGCTGTTCCCATAATTACCTGTATGGGGATTACGGAAAATCACCAGATCAAACGGCCCGTAGTAGGGATGATTGGTGGCGTCGACTCCTAGCAGCACTTGAATACCCATTTTTTGCAGTGCTGCAATATTGTCCTTAACCCTTTGTCCATACTGCTTCACTAACTGATCTTCTGACCGTAACTCCGTCGCCACCACATCTACCGTGATTTTTGCTGTTGTATCGTTGGGGTTGAATGAAGTGAACGCAGGTTTGCCCAATTTGTTCAGGGCCTCCTGCAAGTACTCGATCACATAGGAGAAATCTCCGCAGCCATATAAGATTACACGCATGAATATTTTTCCTTTCGCTTGTCCATTTTTATACCTGGGAGAAGTATAGTCTGCCAAAAGAAGAAAAAGAACGTCTTGGAGTAGTCAAGAACGAGTCACATATAACTTTGAGCATATCACAAAAGGAGTTATATAAATATATCAATATTTGATAAATATCAAAAAGTACTATTTGTTGTTGTGACATATGTATGCACCATTATAATGAAATCAAAGAAAATAAGGAATATGCTTCTATGATAGACGATACAATTGATACAAAAAAGAGCGTGAATATGATGTACTCGAACAGGCTATCGGAACAGAGGGTGGAGAGGGATTTTGCGCTGCTGGAGACCCTGGCGCTTCATGTTGTTCATAAAAATTGTTTAAAAAGCCGCATTAGCGCGTTTGTTACCAATTTTGCGCTCTTCGTAGCCAGTTTGCTTTTTCTCAGCATACTGATTTTGCTGTTTGATGAATTGCCGTTTTTCGTTTTCAAGATCGGTGTGCTGACAATCCTGATCATCTCCATTTCTTACTTTAGCAGTGTACAGGCAAAGCGCATCTACCTGGCAAGACAACACAGGCAGCTTACCTCGTCCCGGTTGATGCAGATGGTCTATAAACAGCCCCCCGGTTGCGAAAATGAGAGCAAGTATGATGATCGAAAATATCTCTCCCTGCTTAAACAGGATACTGCTGCGTACCTGTATGCTTTAAAAACAAAAGTTCCTAGAAAAGGCGTTCAATGAAGAAAAGTCTGCTCTACATCTTGCTTTACATGTCACTGATCGGGATGGTGCTTTCAGCCATTTTCATTCAGCCCAGGCCATTCAACCATCCAATCTGCTACAATTTGATGTATGCCTTGCTCGTCATCTCCGGGGTCGGCGCCCCGAAGCAATTACTCTTTCTGGTACTTGCTCCCTGGTATTCGTTCCAGTGGGAGCGGCGCAAAAAACATTGCGCCAGCGGGAGCTACAGACCGCTAGTCTCGGTAATCATTCCTGCCTGTAACGAAGAAGTGGGCCTGTTAGCGACGGTAAAAACGATCCTTGCCAATGATTATCGCCCGCTAGAAATTGTGGTCGTGAACGATGGTTCAACGGACCGATCCGACGAAATCATGCGGGCATTCCTGCGCAAATACGAAGCCTTGATGAGCGATATCCCTTCATACAAGTACGTCCCCATTTACTATTATTATCAACAAAACGGCGGCAAAGGGTCCGCACTCAACCGCGGCATCGCTCTTGCCCGCGGCAACATTATTATGACCTTCGATGCCGATTCTGCCGTGCATGAGAACGCCATCGAGCGTATGGTCGCTTATTTTGCCGACCCACAGGTGATGGCGGCGGCGGGCAATATTAAAGTCGGCAACACGCGAACGATCCTGGGCACCGTACAGGACCTGGAGTACCTGTTCGCCTTCTATACCAAAAGGGCAGAGGCCCTGCTGGGTACGGTTGTGGTCATCGGAGGAGCCTTCGGGGCATTCCGCCGCGAGGTTTTCGAAAAGTTAGGGATGTATCACGTCGGCACGCTCACCGAGGATATTGATCTGACCTTCCGCCTCCAAGAAGCCGGCATGAAAATCATCTATGCCCCCGATTCGCTTGTCCACACCGAGGGGCCGACCACGCTGCGCGCACTCCTGAAGCAACGCTTACGCTGGAAACGTGGGCGCGTTGAAGCGTATCAGATACATAAAAACTTTTTCTTCGGCCTGCAAAAAAATCTGAATCGTCCGCTGTTCTGGTTAATCCTGCCCCTGGTGATCCTGGAGGACTTCGCCTATACCTGTGGCGCTCTTTTTACTATCGCGCTTTATATCTACTCTTTCCTGACTCTGAATTTCGTCATCCTACTCTCAGTTTTGTTCGTTTGTGCAGGTATCTACACGTTATTGTTCATCGAAAACGCGTCGTACCGCAAACCGATCTACTTTGTGACGCTGCCAATTAGCTGGTTCCTGATGAACCTGGTAATCTTCGCCGAAGAGTACGCCATCCTCATGGCGTACTGGACATTTTTCTGTAAGCGCGAAGTGAAATGGCAAAAATGGAAAAGAACCGGGGTCGCCGATTCATAACATCTCTCTTTTCCCAGGAAGGACTACTTCATGCAACCATTCAATCACCGACATATCTTTCACCTGGCTTCGGGTAAGTATTACAGGCCAGCACAATCGTCTCGCTTATCGCCTCTGCAAAAGCTGCAACGAGCCGGCATCTTTCTGGTTTTTCTTATGGTTGCAGCAACCCTTTACGTACTGCCCTACCTTGTTTCCATGCAGTTGAAAACGATTATTCAGTCGCCCGATCTTGTCACGGCAAAACAGAGCGGCGGCCAGACACAATTTGAGCCTATGTACGCGCCTGCGCCACCGCCACTGGCCCTGACCGCCGGCAAAATTGTCGCCCCCTCCAACAAAGTGCTCACCGGCCTTTCTCTCCCTGAAGATCGCGCCGACCAGCTTCCTGCCACCGACCATCTCGAACAAATTACCGGTAAGAAGGTGTCCATTCTGACCCTCTATCAAGCCTGGGGAGCCACAAACGGGGCGCAGAATTTCAACCGCACCTGGATGGATACGGTGCGTACACATGGCTCTATCCCGATGGTCACCTGGGAGCCCTGGCAGCCACAATCTCAGCTCGCCGATCAGCCCGATTATAGCCTCAAAAACATCATCCAGGGGAAATTCGATAGCTATATCGCTCGCTGGGCCAGAGATGCCCGAAGATGGAATCATCCATTCTTCCTGCGCCTGGCGCCTGAGATGAATGGCAACTGGTCTCCCTGGTCCGAAGGAGCCAACGGCAATGAGCCAGGCGAGTTTATCCAAGCCTGGCGGCACGTCCACGATATTTTTACAGCCAACAATGTAACGGGCGTCACCTGGGTCTGGTGTCCAAACGTGAACTACAGCCAGAGCACTCCCATTGCGCAATCCTACCCTGGAGACAAATATGTGGACTGGACTGCGCTGGATGGCTTTAATTGGGGCATGGGACCAGATAACAGTTGGACCAGCTTCAAGCAGGTTTTCGCTCCCACCTATCAGGAAATGATCAAACTTGCTCCCGGCAAGCCCGTTATGCTGGCCGAAGTTGCCAGCGCCGAAGCCGGTGGCGATAAGGCTGCCTGGATCACCGAAGGGTATAGCGATCTGCTCCCCTCCTATTTCACCCAGGTCAAAGCCGTTATCTGGTTCGATCAGATCACCCATAGAGATTGGCGCCTCGACTCGTCACCTGGCTCCCTCAGCGCGTACACGCAGGCCATTAAAAGCGCCTATTACGCTACAAATAGCTTCAAAGACTACCAGGGGCAGACACCACCTGGCCCCAAATACTACATTGCCGCAGGTTTTCAGCGTCCCATCGTCACCCTCACCTTTGATGATGGCTGGGCATCCCAATATACGCAAGCGTTCCAGATCATGCAGTGGTACAATGCCAACGGCACCTTCTACCTCGTCCCCAACTTCCTCAACACGCCGCATTATCTGACCGCCGATCAGGCTAAACAGATAGAGCAGGCAGGAAACGAAATAGGTTCTCATACCATGAACCATATGAATCTGACGCAGCTCAGCCCTGACAACATATCGCAGGAGCTGACCCAATCAAAACAGGTTTTAGCAGCCCAGTTCGGCCCAATCAAAAACTTTGCCGCGCCCTTTGGAGCCTTTAATTACCAGGTCACGAGGGAGGTCCAGCAAAGTTATTCTTCGGACCGCACCACCGAACTGGGTTTTAATAATAGCGAAAACTTCAACCCCTATGAAATTTTCAGCCAGAACATCTACAACTCCACCACCGTCGCCGAAGTCAACCAGTGGCTGGATCAGGCCGCGCGCCAGAAAACCTGGCTCGTACTCACCTTCCACCAAATAGATAACAGCAACAGCCCCTACGCCATGACACCGCAAAACTTCGAAGCCGTTCTCGCCAGCATCCGCGCTAGGGACCTCCCCCTCCTCACTCTAGAACAGGCGCTAGAAGAGATCGAGCCCCAGATCCAACCGTAGCGACCCGATTTATCGCGTCCAGTTTACTGCATCCCTGAAAATCGCAAAATATTGCCTTACAAAATTGCGCTGCAAACAAAAAACAATGGTTCAGAAGTCATCTTCTGAACCATTGCGTTATGATGTTACTTGCCTGCTACGGAGCCATGATCAGCCACTGCTGATTAACGGTGTTACGGTTAGTGAACTGGATCACCGGTGCCGCCATAGTGGTAGAGCCGCCGGAGACATCCAGCACCAGCCCGCTATTCACGTTTCTAATCTGACAGACGCTGCCACTGAAACAAGACGAAGCGCTGGGCAGCAACTGCCATTGCTGATTGGGACCATTGTGGTTCGTCCACTGGATCACCGGTGCAGCAGGAGCCTTCGAACCACCAGAAACATCCAGCACCAGCCCACTATTGAAGTTCATAACCTGGAAGTTGGCGCCATCAGGAACGAAAGCCCACAACTGATTGAAACCGTTATGGTAGCTGAACTGGATTACCTTCGCTCCAGCATTCTTCCCGCCCCCGAAGACATCCATAGCCAGCTTGCTATTCACGTTCACAATCTGATGGAACTGATCAACAGCCGCTACACTCCACAACTGATTGGGACTGCCTTTGAAGGGGAACTGGAGCACTCTTGCTCCTGGATTCGTCCCGCCATGATCGACATCCATCACCTGAAGCGAATTAACATTCACAATGATATTGGAGGCGCCAGCAGGAATCGTGAACCATTGCTGGTTGAGACCGTTGTGATTGGTGAACTGAATCACCGGTGCTGCAACAGTTGTCGAGCCACCGGAAACATCCAGCACCAGCCCGCTGTTCAGATTCATAATCTGGAAGTTAGGACCGTCAGGAACCAGAGCCCAGTGCTGATTGGCACCATGATGATTGGTAAACTGGATCACATTCGCTCCGGCATTGAAGCCACCACCGAAAACATCCATTACCAGACTACTGTTCAAATTCGTGATTTCGTAGATCTGGGGCGTAACAGTTCCACTCAGGCTACAGCCACTAATCGCGTTATCCCACTCTTGCTGCACCAGATAGGAATTGCTATTCAAGACTGTATCCCCAGCCTTGCTATCAACCGGCCCAAAATTGAAGCTGCACTTATCGCCGATCTCGAAGCCAGTGCCGTCGAACCAGGCATTGAGCAAGGGATCGGTAGCAGTTTCCATCTGCTCGTGCGATACAACATTAATGGTCATGTCCGCATCATCAGCATTAGGACCGGCCTTAGAATCGTTGTTGAATTCGCCATCGCAACTGCCAGTGGGTGTATTAAAGCTTGGGCTAGCAGCATACGGCAATGCAGCATAGAGGGTATTGGTATTGAAAAAGTTGTGATAGCCGCAAAACTTGACGGACGCACTCGATACGTCAGGGGTACACGCAGAATTGGGACCGGTTTGATCGGTAGTCATACAAAGAGTTTCGCTCGGCGCAATGAAAACGAAGAAGACATTGTGAATGTCTGACGTCCAGCCATTGACCTGCTGCGCGTGCGTCACCTCGTTCTGGATATTAGCATCAGTTAAAAAATTGGGAGCATAGGCGGTTGTAGTATCTATAAAAGTACCCGACAACTGGCTCCCTGAGGGAAAGCGCCCCTGTCCGTCACTATACTGCCGATTGTTCTGGTAAAGAGCACTACCCCCAACATCATTAAAATAGCGCTGGATCAGGCTATGATAATTAGGAGAAACGCTGGCAGAACCTGTTGGCTCCCAGAAAATGAGGAACACGTTCATTGTCCCATCGACAACTGGACCACCCTGGTAGGTAAGATTTGGATTAGCAACGGAACTGGCGACGGCTGCTTTGGCAATGGCAGTACCAACAGGCTGATGAGATGAGCCTTTTGCATAAAAGATATTATGAGCCCCATGGTGTAGCGGAGCAGCTCCCGCTGAAACTGCAACATAGCCCACTGCCGCTACCAACATTACCATGAGCAGCAATGGGCTAACAAATGGGAAGATTCCCTTCTTCATAAGAAAAAACTCCTTTTTCTTCCTGAAAATACATATGTAATATATAAAAATCGGACCGGTGCAACGAGTATATGGCTAGTAGAGCTTAGCTGACGCAACTTCGCTGCCGCTTCGCTGATTGCCTCAGGAAGAAGTATATCATCCAGAAAGCGAAAATATGAACAAAAGACGATGCGCAAGATAAAATTTGTGCGTGTTATGCACGATTTCTGTGAGAAACAGCTTTGCTGGCATAGTACTTTCAGATAGAGATAATGTATACTGTTTCGTGTCTTACATAAGAAAATTAGATAAGACACCTGGATCATGTTGCACAGCCGAGCCAGGTTTTGTCGGCTTGAGAGTTAGTCTGGATTTTGCTTTTGCAAGTCGTATCTGCCCTGGCATTTGCGTCTACACGCTTCCCTGAAGACAGTTACAATATTTTTACCATTAATCTCATTTATTGTCAATCAGCGTCTTGACGTACTGCCAGAAACATTCTAAGATGTTTAAAAGTACTAAACATGCAGCAGTTCAAAATGGCAATATTTTAATGTATATCAAGTGAGTGAGGTGGAAATAATGGGGCTTTTGGAACCTACAAAAAAACAGTTGGGGGAACAGAGTCAGGCGCATATCATTGCCCGATTGCTGGAGGTGGGGTATACCGTTCTTACGCCTTATGGGGATAGTTCTCGCTATGATCTGGTGATTGAGGACGGTGAGGGTAAATTCTGGCGCGTTCAGTGTAAGACTGCGTGGATAGAAGGGGGAGATGATGGGTATATCAAATTTGCAACCACATCACTCCGATCACGTTCCACTAATGGAAAAGTGCAATATAGCAGAGCCAGGTATACAGGACAAATAGAGTATTTTGCAGTGTACAGCCACGAACAGCGTAAGACCTACCTTATTCCAGCCACTCAGGCAACAGGAAATACAATGCGTTTACGCCTTGCGCCATCGAAAAACAACCAGGAAAAAGGGGTGAAATGGGCGAGAGATTATGAGTTGTAATAGCGGCGACAGGGCTCGAACCTGTGACGCTCGGCTTATGAGTCCGATGCTCTACCAACTGAGCTACGCCGCCAGAAATTGGGCTTTATCACACCCTTTAATCTAGGATTATCATATCATAGATTGTCAAGAGCTTTTTCTGGTGTATCTTTATGGTAAGGCTTTTCAAAACAAAAGTAGCGGGAGGAGGATTTGAACCTCCGACCTCCGGGTTATGAGCCCGACGAGCTAACCACTGCTCTATCCCGCGTCGTGATGCCCCTGGTTGGGCGGGGGCAAGCCTCCAAGAGAAGTAGCGGGGGAAGGACTTGAACCTCCGACCTTTGGGTTATGAGCCCAACGAGCTAACCACTGCTCCACCCCGCGTCGCGTTATGTCCTGGTCAGGGCAGGCGCGAGGCCAGCCCCTACAGGATTGGTAGCGGGAGGAGGATTTGAACCTCCGACCTTCGGGTTATGAGCCCGACGAGCTGACCACTGCTCCATCCCGCGATAGTTTGCATAGGATACTACATTCGTTCTATCCTGTCAAGTCTTTAAAAACAATCGGGAACGCCGCTCCTGTAAGGAAACGTGCTAGCTCCGGCGGAGTTCTGTTTTACCCTGGAGCGGTTTCACTCACCCGATTGAAAGGTAGCCCATTATAGCCCACGATTGGATTTGACGTCAAATTGGCTGCTGAACCTCATCCATCGACGACTTCCGCTCTCCAGACGCGAACTGCTCCATCCTCGGCGCTGTTGGCGAGCAGTCCGTGCGCGCCGAAGACGACGCCGTAGATTTCGATGCGGTGGTTGATGCTCTGCAACTCGCGTCCCTGGTAGACGTCCCATAACTTTAGAGAGCCATCCTCCGAGCCGGATACCAGTAGGCGACCATCGGCAGAGAAATCGACGGTCCAGACGGCTCCCTCGTGTCCAGTGAGGGTATGTACGATCTGGCCCGTGGTCGTGTTCCACAGACAGATCGTGCCATCGGATGAGCAGGAGGCGAGCAGGTTCCCTCGCGGCGACCAGGCCACGCCATAGACAATATCAGTGTAGCGCAATCGTCGCTGTAAGGTTCCGCTGCTCGTATCCCATAGACAGATTGTGCGGTCAAACGAGCAGGAAGCCAGCGATTGCCCGTCATAGGAGAAATCGACGCCCACAACGACGTTATTATGCCCGCGCAACGTTTGCAGCAGTTCGCCGCTAGCGGGATTCCAGGTGCGCACTGTCTCGTCGTTGGAGCAGGAGGCGAGCAGAGGACGGTCGAGAGCAAAGGCTACCGTCCAGACCGCGCTCTGATGCCCCTGCAATGTTCGCTGGCGCTGGCCCGTATGCGCGTCCCACAGGCGCACGGTTTTATCTTCCGAGCAGGAGGCGATCAGCTTGCCGTCGGGCGAGATATCGACGCCCATGACTGCGCCTTCGTGGCCGCTCATCATGTGCAGGGGCTGGCCCGTGAGTGTGTCCCACAGGCGCACCGTCATATCTTCGCCGCACGACGCCAGCCGCGAACCATCGGGCGAAAACACAACATCATCGGAATGGCCGCGATGACCCACCAGGATATGCAGGGGAGTGACCTCGACGCCGGTCACGCTCTGGCCTCGTCCAAGCGGGAGTGGCGTGGGAGCCGTGCGCCATTCTGCCCATTCGATCAGCACCATAGAGCCACGCTCATGACCAAATTTCAACGGATAGTGCGGCTCGTCGCGCCCAATCTGCTCATCGAAGTAGTCGTAGAGCGTCCCCAGGGTCACGCGCCCAGTGCGCGGATTAGCGGCAGATCCATCAAGCGCGTCCAGCAGGCAGGTCATGAAAGCGCCGTGTCCCTGCTCCATCTGCCCCTGCGAGACCGCCGTTGCGCGCTGCGTGGTCAGGATCACCCGTCCATGCGTACGCGGCAGGTCGAGCAGGGATTGACCTGAGAGACGACGGGCCTCTTCAGCGAATTTCACCTGCCGCCAGCCGGGACCAGTGCTAGCGATATCGAGCAGCATCAGAATCTGGTCGGCGGGCGAATCGTATAGATAGTGGTCAACGAGCGTGGGAATGCGCATGCCGGTAACGGGCCGATCCGCCTTCGTGGCTTGCAAGGCCAGATAACCATCCTGCGTGGCCGGATCAAAGAAGGCGTGGCCCGCGAAATAGAGCAGCGCCAGATCGCCCGCACGCGCACGCACCAGCAGGAGTTCGCGCAACTGGCTCTCCAGCTCATCGCGCGTCGCCGCCGGCCCTTCAAGATACACAACATTTTCCGGTTGCCAGCCGCCGCGCTCCGGGTCAATCAGCAGTTCGTAAAGAGCACGCGCATCGGCCTGAGCGAAGGGCAAAGGAATAAAATGCTGTGTATCATTGTAGTAATCTATAGCAACTATTAGCGCATAGCGGTGTTCCACATTCCACCTCATGATCTTTGCTGGATTGTTTTCGCACTGATTGTTTTTGGTAAAGGGCGGGGGCAAGCCCCGCCCCTACAGAGCAGGGATAGGCCAAGCTCAACTGTCTAACTTTGAGCGATCTCAAACGTATTTACTAGTATATCCTGGATACAGCCAGTATTCCATTTCGCCTCACTTATATCCTCATAGCAAGGTTGTAAGCAAGGCAGAAAAAGAGTAGACGAAGAGGCCAGTATCCGTGTAATATGCAAGTAACTTATTCCGTATTGCAATGTGAAGGTCTGTAGGAGAGATTCCTGCGGACGCCTTTCTTAAAGAAAGCAGGTCTGAACTAGATGGATGCTCAGGCTATATATATGTACCAGAACACCCCGAACGATCAGGGGCCTGGGGGGCCGCAGAGGCCAGGTAATGGGGGCAATGGTAGCAATGGAGGAGGTCCGCGCGATACAGGAACGTCGATCCTGATCCGCTCGATCCTCATCATGGTTGTCGTGCTGGTTGGATGGTATCTCTTCCAGTACTTCACTCAGGGCAACAACAGCAGCACCAGCGGTCCCAATGTGATTGAAGTGCCATATAGCACATTTTATCAGCAGGTGCAACAGGGAAACGTCGATACCGCAGTCTTCCAGGGGCAGGATGTAACCGGCAATTTTAAAAATGCCATTACCATCACCGATGCCAACGGGAGTCCCAAAACCGGCACCCAGTATCATTTTTTGCAGATGCCGAACGGCGATCCCACACTGACCGCGCTACTAATCAAGAATAACGTCAAATTCCAGGCCAAGCCAGCTAACGATAACAGCCTCCTCTTCAGCATACTCAGCCTGCTCCCCTGGGTGATCCTATTTGGCGTCTTCTTCCTGATCGCTCGCCGCGCGACCCAGAGCCAGCAGAACATTTTCAGTTTTGGCAAGAGCCGGGCCAAGCTGGTGCTGGAGGACCGCCCCACGACCACCTTTGCCGATGTGGCCGGAGTGGATGAAGCCAAGAACGATCTGGTTGAAGTGGTCGAATTCCTGAAAACGCCGCAGAAGTTCCAGCGCCTGGGCGGCAAGATTCCGCGTGGCGTGCTGCTGGTAGGACCTCCGGGGACAGGTAAAACGCTGCTGGCACGAGCCGTTGCGGGCGAAGCAAGCGTTCCGTTCTTCTCCATGAGCGGCTCAGAGTTCGTCGAAGTGCTGGTTGGCGTCGGCGCCAGTCGCGTGCGCGATCTGTTCGATCAGGCCAAGAAGGCTGCACCCAGCATCATCTTTATCGACGAAATCGACGCCGTGGGCCGACAGCGTGGCTCCAGCATTAATAGCAACGACGAGCGCGAGCAGACACTGAATCAGTTGCTGGTCGAAATGGATGGCTTTGATCCGCGCCAGGCAGTCGTTGTGCTGGCCGCAACGAACCGCCCCGATGGGCTGGACAAAGCGTTGCTGCGACCAGGACGCTTTGATCGCCGCGTCACGGTAGAACGTCCCGACTGGAATGGTCGCCTGGCAATCCTCAAGATCCACACGCGCAACGTGCCACTGGCAAACGATGTTGACCTGATCACCATCGCCCGCGGCACCCCTGGTATGGTCGGCGCGGACCTGGCGAATCTGGTCAACGAAGCTGCTCTGCTGGCTGCCCGGCGCAACCTGGATGCAGTCACTCAGGTTTGCTTCGACGAGGCCCTCGACAAGATCCTGATTGGCGCGGAGCGCCCGCTGGTCCTGAGCAACGAGGATCTGAACGTGATTGCCTATCACGAAGGTGGGCATGCCCTCACCGGTCTGCTGGAGGAGCACGTTGACCCGGTCTCTAAAGTCACGATTGTGCCGCGTGGGCAGGCGCTGGGCGTTACGCAGTATACGCCCCTGGATGATCGCTATAACTATCCTAAGGACTTTCTTGAAGCGCAGATGGTCACGGCTCTTGGCGGACGTGCCGCCGAGCAGGTTGCGATTGGGCGCATCACCACCGGAGCGGAGAACGATCTCCAACGCGTCACCGCCATTGCGCGCCAGATGGTTGCTCGCTGGGGAATGAGCGAAAAGCTGGGCACGATCTCCTTTAGTGAGCGCGAGGACCCCTTCGCCGGTACCTCCCTTGCCACCGGCTCGCGCGACTATAGCGAGCGAACGGCCAGCATCATCGACGAGGAGGTCAATCGCCTGGTCAAAAAAGCGTATGACCGTGCGCTGACGCTGTTGACAGAGCATCGCGAGACGTTAAACCGCATCGCGCAGGAGTTGCGGCTACACGAAACCATCGATGCCAGGCAATTGCGCCAGATCATGACAGAAACCGGAGCCATCAACGACGCCCCGGCAGCCTACCGCCTCGCCAATGTATAAAAGAGGGGGTCTATCCCCCTCTCACTCCAAGAGCAATGCATTCGAGCGCCAGGAACGAAGCTTTCCCCATCGCTGTTCCCTTTATAAAGGGGACAGCATTTATTTTATAACAGGACCTATCGGTTATGGTTTTGCCCTCCCTGTAGGAAATGAGTAATGTTCTCATGAGCCTCACAAGACCTCTGGCATATACTTTGATAAGATTAGGGGGTAAACTGTAGCATGCTGTATCATCATAGCTACTATCTAGGATTAACAGGAGGTCATTTATGATTGGACAATCATCCTTCGAGCGAATCGTGGGAGTGGTGCTAGGAAATTACCGCCTGGAACAACTGGTAGAGCAGGACAGATGGGGAGCAGTCTTCTTAGCAAGTACCAATACAACGGCCAGAACCGGAACGATTATCCGCTTTATAAGTACGCCTCCGCTGGAGCCCGGCTCTGACTTGAAGCCAGACGTTCGCCTTGTCTACCTGGGGCGCTTTCAGCAGGAGGCAAATCAAATTTCGATGTTGCAACATCCGCATATCTTGCCGCTGCTGGACTACGGCAGCTACCGGGGTATGCCCTATCTTGTCTACTCGGATGTTTCGCATATGTCGCTGCGCACGGTACTGGCTCAGAATGCTGCCACCGATCTTCTTTCGGTCGGACAGTACCTTGAGCAGATTGCTTCCGCGCTTGAGTACGCGCATGAGCGAGCTGTCCTGCACCGCAACCTGTCCACCAACTGCATTTTCGTCATGGCAAACAGCCAGCTCGTCATCGGCGAATTTGGGCTGATCCGCATGGTCGAATTAAGCAAGCAATTCCAGGAGATCGAATCGTACCAGGGGAATACTTTTGAAGGCAGCACCGAGTCCAGCTCACCGGAGCAACTGCTCGGCAAGGCCATCGATACGTACGCAGATACCTATGCGATGGGCGCCGTGCTCTATCGGCTGCTCACAGGCCAGGCGCCTTTCTCAGGAGCGACGCGCAATGAGATTATCCGGCAACACCTGTACGCTACTGTGCCGTCACTGAGCACATGGCGCCCGGGTCTGCCCGTTGATCTCGACCATATCATTGCCAAAGCGATGGCGAAGGACCCTCTAGAGCGATACCATAGCCCAGGCGAACTGGTACAGGCGTACTATCAAATCGTGGCTCCCAGCACGAAGCCTATGGTGCTTGCCAAAACCGCCGCCATTAAAGCGCCCTCAAAGACTGTGCAGCGCGCTCCCTCTATCCCACTCCCCATGCAACCACGCAGGCGAGGAGTTTCACGTCGCCGCCTGATGGCACTGGCTGGCGCGGGAGCAGTAGCGGCCATTGCCACCATAGCAATCTTCGAGACGAATATTCTCAAGGGTATCATCCCTGGTAGCACCCTGAATCCCGGCCCAAAGAAGACGATGGCCGCGCCAGGGACGCAGAAAAAGAATTTCATAGCTCTGGCAACCGACCTGCCGGTCAACAGCGCGAAAAAATTCTCGCTCCCCAATCAGGCGCATCCCGGCCTGCTGATCCATTTGCCCGATAAGCGCTTCGTCGCTTTTGATGCCATTTGCACACACGCGGGCTGCGTGGTCAATTATAGCGCGCAGGACCAGATGCTAATCTGCCCTTGCCACGACGCAATTTTCGATCCGGCAAAAAACGCGGCAGTCGTCCAGGGACCGGCGCCTTCGCCGCTGCCTCCCATCAAGATTGTTGTTAACGCAGACGGCACCATTACCGCCGTTTAAAGAAAATACATGTAGAAAGTCTGGAGTAGTATCATGGCTGATCGGCTATCCTATCTGATCATCGGCAACGGCATCGCGGGCGCGACTGCCGCCGAGATCCTGCGGGCTGAAGCGCCTGCCGCCTCGATAGCCGTGATTGCCGACGATCCTTATCCTGTCTACTACCGCCCCGCGCTGAAAGATTACCTGGGGGGACGCGTACACGAAGATAAACTATGGGCGCGCCCGACCAGCTTTTACCAGGATCATAATATCTATTTTCTGCCGGATCGCGTTACAGCCATCAGTACCGCGCAGCACGCGGTATTTCTCCAGAGCAAGCGCCAGATACGCTATGAGCGCCTGCTACTGGCCAGCGGCGCTCGCCCGGCCAGATTGAAGTGTCCTGGCAGCAACCTTAAAGGCGTAACGACGCTGCGCACCATCGCCGATTACCAGGCCGTGCTGCAACGCCTCAATAATGTGCGGCGGGTCGTTGTGAGCGGCAGCGGAACCCTGGCGCTGGAGACCATCGAGACGCTGCGCCATCGTGGCTATGCCGTGACGCATCTCTTGCGCCGCCGCATCCTCTGGTCGGAAGTGCTGGATGCCACCGCCTCCGACCTCGTATTGCAACAGGAGAGGCGCGACGGCGTCGATGTGCTCCTGGAAGAAGAGATTGCCGAGATCACAGGCAATGATGGCGAAGTTAATGCCGTCGTCACCACAAAAGGCTCGCGCATCCCCTGCGAACTGGTGATTGTTGCCATCGGGGTTGAGCCAAATATTGATTTTATCAGGGCCAGCGGGATCACCTGCGGTCGCGGCGTTCAGGTCGATGCCAGAATGCGAACCAGCGCACGCGACGTTTTTGCTGCCGGCGATGTGCTGGAAACAACCGATATGATGACGGGACGCACGCGGATCATTGGGCAATGGTACCCAGCTATCCAGCAGGCACGCGCCGCCGCATATAGCATGCTCGATCAGCTTGAAGGCGATGCTTCTCTTCAGGCCAGCACCTTCTACAATGCAACCTTCCTCTATGGCCTCGACTTCGCCTCGGTGGGCGTAACCAATCTTCCCGGCTACCAGGAAATTATCGCCGATCCGCAACCGCGCACGTATCGCAAAGCCGTACTTAAAGATGGAATACCGATAGGCATGCTCTCACTGGGAGATCGCAAGCAGGCGCTGACATTCAAGCGGGCCATCGATCACCAGATCAACCTGCTGCCGGTCGCTTCATACCTGTTCGCCAGCGATTTTAAGCTCAATGACTGGCTGGATAGACAGGGAGTGCCGCCGGTGCTGCTGGGCGTCAACAAGTCCGGGGGCAGAACTACCGGCAATATCGCCATCAAGCAGCCATTACCCGGCGCCAGTACAGGAAAGCAGGCCGTGCCTGTCATGAACACAGTGAAGCAGGCTATTACGCTCAAGCAGGCAGTTCCGGGCAACAATACGGCGAAAGCTGCCGCACCTAACAATTATACCGCGAGGCAGGCGGCGATTGAGCAGGTAAAAACGATTATCACGGGGCAGATGGGGGCGCTTAGTGGGAAAGCAGGTGAGAATACAGTAGTGGGGGGGAAACCAATGGAAAACAGGACACAGGACAATCAGGCTATCGGAGCGCAACTGCTGACAGAGGCAGTGCTTATTTATCTGGATCAGCCTCAAGGCAGGCCTCGTCTCTCGGAGACACGCCTGAACCCGGCAAAAGTGATGGAGATAGGTCGCCAGCCCGGCGTCTATATGCTGATCGACGAGGGTTCCGTATCGCGTCGTCACGCCGAGATCATCCATGCCAACGGCAAATATATGCTACAAGACCTCGGCAGCACCAACGGCACCTTTGTTAACGGGACGCGCCTCTCACAGGACAACGCGCACATTCTCAAGCCCAACGACCAGATCCGCTTTGGCAAGGTCGTCACATGCATATTCCTCTTACGGCCTGCCAGCAGCGAGCAGACGAAGCGACCAGTAATCGGGAGTCCCTCAATGGCGGGCATTAGCAAGCTCAACGAAATGGAGGCAAGCGACGAGAGAGCTTCTCAGGGACAGCCAATGGTCAATCCTGACGGTTCGCTGCAACTATCGGGCGCAACCGATTCGGTGCCGGCTTCTATTGTCGAGGCTTTTAAACGCTACCCTGCCCTGGTGGTGCTAACGGGAAAAAAGGGCAAGAAACGCCCGCCGCTGGTCTATCTGCTCAGGGAGAACAAGCGTTTCGTGATCGGGCGCGACAAAAACAACGATATCGAGCTTGCCGACATGGTAGTGTCGCGTCGCCATGCCGAAGTATTTCCGGGTGCGCAGGGGTACTATATTCGTGATCTGGGCAGCAGCAACGGTGTGATGGTCAACCAGACCAGGATTGATAATCCCTACCTGCTTGGACACGGAGATCGTATCGCGATGGGCAGCACCTTAATCTATTTTATCGATCTGCAATCTGGCTGGCGGGAAACGCAGCCGGTCAGGGCCGAGCGGGGCCAGCCAGCAGACGAGCGCAGCGCACCCGCTCCAAAGAAACAGGTGGCAAGCGCCAGTACGAAGCGCGAGCCGACAGAAGCTGCCCGAGCGCCGCAACTGAGCGCGCCCATGCCTCAGATCAAGATCTGCCCTCGCTGTGGAGTCGCTAACGTCAAAGTCGCACGCTTCTGCGCCGGTTGCAGCTCTCCGCTGGGTTCGTCGTAGAAAGATTGCAGGGAAGCAATATGCAAGTACAATCTTCAAAATCACCTTTTGCCGTGGGCATCGCGCATCGCACCGATGTGCAGCCGTTGACTATAGAAGAGATACGCTACGAAATCGACATGTGCATCGGCTGTGATCGCTGCATGCGCGCCTGCCCCGTCCCACTTTCCGCCATCATCAATATCGCCGATCTCAACCGCGCCACCGTCTCGGACGAAATAGCGCCGCATGTCGCGCGTTTTGTCGATGAGTGCGTCATGTGCGGCTCCTGCGTGCCGGTCTGCCCCGTTGATGATCATCGCGACCTGCTGATGCTTTCGCTCAAGCAGCGCCTGGGCATCTCCTGGGATGGCAAGGTCGATATGAATCGCCTCCTGAACTATCTCCCTCCGGGCTGGACCCCCCCTATGCTGCTCAGCCGCCTGCGAGAGCAGCCGATGTTTAGCGATCCGCAGATCGTCCCGGATAACTACCTGCTGCACTTTGTCGCCACCTCAAAGATGCTCACGCTCATGCCTGGTACAGTCATTATGCGCGAAGGTGAGTTTGGGCGCGAACTCTATCTCGTCCTGGAGGGAAACTTTGAGCTTTCCTCGGTTGGACCTGATGGGGCGGAATTACCCGTCGCGGTACTGCGACGAGGCGAGTATATGGGCGAGCACGGCATGCTCACGGGACAGCAGCGCACCGCAACCGCACGCGCTCAAACAGAGGCGATTGTGCTGGAAGTGCCAGAGCAGGTCATGCAGCGTCTGATGGAGATCGTGCCCGCGGTGCAAACCTTCTTCGAACAGTTGAGTACTGTTCGCGCCATCGAAGCGATCTTCAAGCATATGGCGCTTTTCCAGGGCATCAGCGGCGTAGATATTCGCCAGCTTGCCGAGCAGGCGCAGATCAAGCGTTACGACCGCGACCAGCGCCTCTTCACAGAAGGCGACCAGGAGCAACCGATCCGCGAATCGCTGCATGTGCTGCTCGACGGCTTCGTCAAAGTTGCACGTCGTACGGCGGCGGGAACCGGGCGCGATAAAACCGACGAGCGCATTATTGCGTATCGCCAGGGCGGCGATTACTTCGCGGGCGGCCTGGATATGCTGGGCGACCGGCGCGCCGTCACCGTGACCGCGATCACTCGTACCACCCTGGCAGAGGTGTCGCGCTACGCCCTCATGTCACTTTTCGCTCGCTATCCCGAGGTCAGTCAGCGGTTCCAGGAGCGGCTGCGCCTGTATCACACGGCCAATCTCGCCGCCCATAGCGCCGTCTTCGAGCCGTTCAACTATATCGACTCAAAAAAGGTCAATACCGTCTCGGATGCTGGCGCGCGCGCCGGACTGCACTCGCTGGTCGAAGATGGCGTGATTGAGGGGACGGAAGTACTGGTCATCGACCTTGATAAGTGCATCCACTGCAATGAATGCGAAGAAGCCTGTGCCCGGCGGCATGGTCACTCGCGCATGAACCGCAAAGGGATGGTTGTGGGCAACATGAGCATCGCCACCGCCTGCCGCCAGTGCCAGGACCCCGTCTGCATGCTCTGTAGCCGTGCAGGCATCGCGCGCATGCCGAGCGGTGAAGTGTATATCACTGAGAGCTGCATCGGCTGCGGCATCTGCGCCGAGCGCTGCCCTTATGATAATATCTCGATCATGTCGCTGGACGATGAAGAGGATACAGCAGCGCAGCAGAGCTGGCGGCGCTTTGGCAGCTTTTTCACAAAGGGCGCGGGGAAAGAGCGCGGCAAGAAAATCCTCCCGATGGCTGCCGCGCCCGGCCCACTAAATATCCATCCGCCCGCAAGCCCTCTGGGAGAGATGCGCAAGAAGGTCGCCATAAAATGCGATCTCTGCGCGGGCTACAATAATCAAGCATGTGTGCAGGCTTGCCCAACCGGAGCGGCTATTCGCGTCAATCCCGTCGCATTCTTCGGTTCAACCGAGGAAATACTGCGCAAGCGCGCAACGTAGTGGTTTCAAGCCCGCAAGCAGGTCGGTTAGCACACGTTTTCGCCGTCTCCCTTTGAGGAAGTATATATATGCTATACCTGAGAATGTCAAGTGAAAATGCATTCATCAGGAAGAGATATGAAGAGGAGAACAATCGTATGTCGATTGCCACAAGACCATCACAGCCAGCACAAAAGCGCACGTTGCGGCGCCTCTGGAAAACGCCCTCGTCAACAACGCGCTGGCTCTGGCTCGTTTGCGCGCTGGTGCTCTACCTGGGCATCTTTCTGTGGTACTTTTACGCAGTCAAGACTCAGCAAGACCCGGAGCCGATTAACGACCCGCTCCGTATCTTCGGCATCATCGCTTTTATCATGATCGTGAGCACCGCCGCCTACTCGCTGCGTCGTCGCTTTATGCGCGGATTGCTGGGCAAAGTCCAGGGGTGGCTCTGGATGCATACTTGGATCGGTATCGCCACCATCCTGATCGTCTTCATGCACGACAACTACACCCGCATCACCCACGACTATTGCACCAATCTCTCCTGCCTGACCGATACCTACTGGGCAACCAGCGCGCTCTTCGCTCTGATCTTTCTGGTTGCCAGCGGCATCATCGGTCGTTTGCTCGATCTGTGGCAGGCGCACAGAATCGCCAGCGAAGCTGGCACGAACGGAGTGGGCATTATGCGGGCTCTGGAGGAGCGCATCCTGGAACTGGAATATACGGTAGAGCGATTATGTGCAGGCAAGTCCGAGCCGCTCAAACAATACTGCCTGACAGCCATCGAGGATGGAGCAAAGTACCAGCCATCGAGCCACACAGCTATGTTCCCAATGATTATGCCTACCGAGCGCAGAGACTTTCAACTGGCGGTCGAGACGTTGACCACGCGCCTGGCCCTGGTGAAATCGCTCAAGCGGCAGCAGCGGGCGCAATTCATCATTCGCGCCTGGCGCACGTTTCATATCGCCCTTGCCTGTCTGGCCCTACTCGTCATCGCCTATCATAGCATCATGGAACTGCTAGCGAACGTCCTGCACGTCATCACGCCCGCGTAAGCCAGGGCAATCCGCGTCCCCAACAGGGCAACCGCAAGGGTTGCCCCTACAGCCAATATAAAATGCCTGAGCTGCCGTAGCGACCCGATTTATCGCGTTCGCTTCAGTGCCCTCCTCCCTATAGCCCATGTCACCCAATATATCGGAAATCCCACCTATGTCGTAGCGACCCGATTTATCGCGCCCGGTTTACCGCTCATCCGCCCCAAAATCGCACCGATCCACAGGGCAAGCGCGAGGTCCCTACCGCCTCCAGTCCAATATCGTGCATACTGTTCGGATTCATTCCAGGTAAGATGCAACGTTGGGCGGTCGGGAAAGGCTGGGGAGACGGCGAGGGCTCTCCCCAACAGCAGTATGCTTCGTAGCGACCAGCTTCAGCGCGTCCGATTTATCGACCGTACACCCACGAACCCGCACCAGGGCAAGCGCGAGGCCCCCGCCCCTCTCCACACAACCCCTTGCCCCTACCCTTTCGGTCCAACATCGTGCATACCGTTCGGTTTTGTTTTGCGGGAAGGTGCGACGTTGGGTGATCGGTAGGGGCAAGGGGCTGGGGGAGATGGAGAGGGGGCCTCGCGCTTGCCCTGCTGTTGGGCATCGATTCTCGATATTACAAACCCCAACGGGTCTCTCCTGCCTTTCAGACGGCTACCCTCACAATATAACATTACAAGCCGCCTCATGAAAGGGGTTGCGCAAGGCTCGCAGGGCTTTTCAGTTGTCCTCTCCTCTGACTCCTGCTGCCGGGGTTCGCGCCCCGAACGGGGCGCAGAGCAAGGGGAGAGAGGTGCCGGCACCTCTCTCCCCTTGCGAGCAGGGCTTCGC
>Ga0070741_10008283_pt1 | contig 20955 bp, 19 predicted proteins | sample Coa_R1_4_FD_66440 | JGI IMG/M metagenome (GOLD analysis project Ga0070741, IMG submission 66440) | Surface soil microbial communities from Centralia Pennsylvania, which are recovering from an underground coalmine fire - Coalmine... | ecosystem: Environmental > Terrestrial > Soil > Unclassified ...
GTGCTTTTCTGCTGCGAGAACAACCTCTACGCGATGGGAACGGCGCTTAAACGATCCGAATCCGAGACCGATCTCTGCCTCAAGGCCGCCAGCTACGAGATTCCGGCGTGGCCCGTGGACGGGATGGAGGTGACGGCGTGCGAGGAGGCGGCCGCGCGAGCCGCGCTCGCGGTCCGCTCCGGCGACGGCCCCTGCTTCCTTGAATTCCGCACCTACCGGTTTCGCGCTCATTCGATGTTCGATCCGCAGCTCTATCGTGACAAGCAGGAAGTCGAGGAATGGAAAAAGCGCGACCCCATCCTTCTCTTCCAGAAACAACTCATCGCCAGGGGCCTCCTCACCGACGACGATCTCAAGGAAATCGAGGACCGTGTAGCCGCCGAAGTGGATGCCGCGGTCGCCTTCGCGGAGGCGGGATCATGGGAGCCGGTCGAGGACCTGACCAGGTTCGTGTACTCGGAAAGGACCCGGCCATGAGCGACGCCCCCATCGAACGAGTCACCTATCGCGAGGCCATCCGCCAGGCCATCCGCGAGGCGATGCAGCGCGATTCGCGGGTCTTCCTGATGGGCGAGGATGTCGGCCGGTATGGCGGATGCTTTGCCGTAAGCAAGGGACTGCTCGACGAGTTCGGGCCCGAACGGATTCGCGACACGCCGCTGTCGGAGTCGGCTTTTGTCGGAGCAGGGATCGGCGCGGCGATGGGCGGGATGAGGCCGATCGTCGAGATCATGACCGTCAACTTCTCGCTGCTTGCGCTCGATCAGATCATGAACAACGCGGCCACGATACTTCATATGTCGGGCGGCCAGTTCAACATCCCGCTGGTAATCCGGATGACTACCGGCGCCGGTCGCCAGCTTGCCGCCCAGCATTCGCACAGCCTCGAGGGATGGTACGCGCACATCCCGGGAATAAAGGTCGTCACTCCGGCCACGCTTGAAGACGCGCGCGGGATGCTGTGGACCGCGCTGGAAGATCCCGACCCCGTCCTGATCTTCGAGCATCAGACCCTCTACAACATGGAAGGCGAGTTGGAGTTTGCGGGCGCGGTCGATATCGACAAGGCGCGCGTGCGCCGTCCGGGCCGCGACCTAAGCCTGATTTCGTACGGAGGCTCCTTGCACAAGGTCATGGAAGCGGCCGAAGAGCTTGCGCGCTCGGGAATCAATGCCGAGGTTGTCGACCTTCGCGTGCTGCGCCCGCTCGATACCGACACCATCCTCGACTCCGTAACCCGCACCCATCGCGCGGTGATAGTCGACGAAGGATGGCGCAGCGGGAGTATCGCCGCGGAGGTAAGCGCGCGAATCATGGAAGGCGCCTTCTATGAACTCGATGCCCCGGTGGCGCGAGTATGCAGCGCCGAAGTGCCGATGCCCTACGCGAAGCATCTCGAGGAGGCCGCGCTGCCTCAGGCGCAAGCCATAGCGGGCACCGTGCGCGCGCTGATGGGATCCAATGGCTGACTTCCTGATGCCATCGCTCGGCGCCGACATGGAGGTCGGCACCATCCTGCAATGGCTCGTAAAGCCCGGCGACAAGGTGAAGCGCGGCGACATCGTGGCCGTGGTCGACACCGAAAAGGCCACCATCGAGATCGAGGTCTTCCAGTCCGGCGTCATCGAAAACATAGTGGTGCCCGAAGGACAGCAGGTGCCCGTCGGCACCCTGATCGCGACCATCCGCACCGACGGCGAGGTGGCGCCGTCAAAAGCCGAGGCTAAACCGCCGCCGCGCCTGCCCGTCGAGGCTGAGCCGAAGCCGGAACGCCGCCCGGCTCCCCCGATGCCTGCGCAGCCGCCCTCGGCGCCTCATCGCTTGCGCATCTCGCCGCTTGCGATGCGTGTGGCAATGGATCTCAAAGTCGATCTCTCAACCGTAAAGGGGACGGGGCCCGAGGGAGCAATCACGCGCGCCGATGTGGAAAGGGCCGCCAAGGCTGCTGCGCCGAAGCCGGAGCCCGCGCCGGAGCGGCGGCCTGCCCCTGCTCCGATCGATCATCACACCGCGATGCGCCGGGTGATTGCGGCCGCGATGTCCCGCTCGAAGCGCGAAATTCCTCACTACTACCTGGGCACACACATCGACATGGGCAGGGCGATGACGTGGCTGCAGGCGGAGAATCTCAAGCGGCCGGTCACGGAAAGGCTCCTCTATGCCGTGCTGCTTCTGAAGGCGGTGGCGCGCGCGGCCCTGCAATTTCCCGAGATGAACGGCTACTGGATCGACAACGGCTTCAAGCACAGCGATGCGGTGCATGTTGGAGTTGCGATCTCGCTGCGCAAGGGCGGCCTCATCGCGCCCGCCATCCATGATGTGGACAAGAAACCCCTCGATGAGCTTATGGCCAATCTTCGCGACCTTGTGAAGCGCGTCAGGGCCGAGACTCTGAGAAGTTCCGAAATCGCCGACGCCACGATCACCGTGACCAGCCTCGGCGAGCAGGGAGTCGAAACGGTATTCGGCGTGATCTATCCCCCGCAGGTGGCGCTGGTCGGTTTCGGCAGGATCGTCGAGCGGCCGTGGGCTTCGAACGGGATGGTTGGAGCGCGGCCCGTGATGTTCGCGACGCTGGCCGCCGACCACCGCGCCAGCGACGGCCATCGCGGCGGTTTGTTTTTGGCGGCGATCGACCGGCTGTTGCAGGAGCCCGAAAAACTGTGACCAACGACGAAATCAGAACACTGATCCTCCGGGAACTCCGCCGCATCGCACCCGAGGTGGACACCGGGCAAATCGATCCTTCCCAGGAGCTTCGCGAGCAGGTCGATCTCGATTCCATGGACATCCTGAACTGGATGATTGCGATTCACGAAGCGACCGGAGTGGATATCCCGGAGACCGACTACGCGCGGATGGCGACACTGAACGATTGTGTCGCCTACCTGCGCGAACGGCTCAAATAAAGATCCGGCGATGATGCAGAACGAGGAGATCGCGAAAGTCCTCGACGAGATCGGGGACATGCTTGAAATCGCGGGCGAGAACTTCTTCAGGGTGCGCGCCTATCACAACGCGGCGCGCGCAATTCGCGATCAGCCCGTGCCGGTGGGCGAACTCACTCGCGAACAGATCGACGAGATTCCCGGGATCGGAGCCGACCTGGCGGAAAAGATAACCACCCTCGCGAAGACCGGCGATCTTCCGTTGCATCGCCAACTCTCCGCGAAGTTCCCGCGCGAAGTGCTCGAACTATGCAATATTCCCGGACTCGGACCGAAGCGAGTCCGGGTGCTTGCCGATATCCTCGATGTCCACGGGCGCGACGACCTCGAACGCGCGGTGAGATCCGGAAAGCTTCGGACGATTCGCGGACTCGGGGCAAAGAGCGAGGAAAAGATTCTCGAGGCGCTGACCCGGATGGGCGGCGAGGCGGGCAAGCGCATCCTCTTTTCGGAAGCATCCGCCATCGCCTCGCGCCTTCTCGCCCATCTGCGCAAGTGCCGCGCCATTTCCGACATCGAAGTCGCCGGCAGCTTTCGGCGCCGGCGCGAAACGATAGGCGATCTCGACGTGATCGCGTCGGCCTCCGACTATGCGCCCTGCATGAAGCAGCTTAAGAGCTTCCCCGAAGTGGACGGGGTGCTGGGTTCGGGAGAAACCAAGACCACGGTGGTACTCAAAAACGGGCTGCAGGTGGATCTGCGCGTCGTGCAGCCGCGAAGTTACGGGGCCGCCCTGCTCTACTTCACGGGATCGAAGGCCCACAACATCCACCTGCGCAAGCTCGCCCAGGCCGCGGGTATGCTTCTCAACGAGTACGGGCTGTTCCGCGATGAAAAGATGGTTGCGGGCCGCACCGAGGAAGAGGTCTACAAGGCGCTCAAGCTTCCATGGATCGCGCCAGAGCTCCGCGAGGATCGCGGCGAGATCGAGGCCGCATCCGAAGGGCGACTGCCCCCGCTAATCGCCAGAAAAGATCTTCGCGGCGACCTGCACACCCATTCGACCTATACCGACGGCCGCGCTTCCATCGAGGAAATGGCGCGCAGAGCGCGCGAGATCGGCCTTGAATATGTCGCAATCACCGACCACTCGCGGCGCGTCTCGATGGCTCACGGGCTCGATCCAAAGCGGCTGCGCGAACAGTGGGATGAGATCGAACGCGTCGCCGCCCGCGTGAGGGGAGTGACGCTGCTGCGCGGAATCGAGGTGGACATCCTCGACGACGGCAGGCTCGACCTGCCCGACGATGTCCTTGCCGGACTCGACTGGGTGGTCGCGTCGCTTCATTACAAGCTGCAGGGAACGCCGACGGAAACCACCCGCCGCCTGGTGAAAGCGATCCAAAACAAGCACGTCGATGTGATCGGGCATCCGAGCGGCCGCCTGCTGGGCCATCGCGAACCCGCGAGGTTCGACCTCAAGGAAGTGCTGCGCGCGGCTTCCGGGGAGGGATGCGCGATGGAGGTGAATTCGCAGCCGGACCGGCTCGATCTCACCGACACCGCCTGTATGGCGGCGAAGAGCGCGGGCGTGAAGCTGGTCATTTCCAGCGATTCGCATTCCCCCCGCGAATTCGATCTTCTCGACTATGGCGTCAATCAGGCGCGGCGCGGATGGATCGGGCCGGACGACGTTCTGAACACCCGGCCTCTCAAATCCCTGCGACGGCGCGCCCGAAGCGCCGTCAAATGAGACTCGCGTAGGCGGGTTGGTAGATCTTCGAGCGGATGAACGATTCGAGATCGTCGGGACGGGCCGCGCGGGCTAGTCCGCGCGCGAAGACGACCTCGGCGACTCGGCGGGCGGCGTGCGCTTCCACGGCGAGAAGATTCGATGCAGGGGGATAGATCAGGCCAGCCTCCAGATCGGCCTCCGTGACCTGCTCGGCGATAGCGTGCGCAGCCGCCATGAACATCTCCACGGTCACCCGGCGCGCGCCGGTCGCGTACACGGCCAGACCGACGGCGGGAAAGATGTACACGTTGTTGGATTGTCCGGGCACGAGGATCTTGTCGCGATATTTGACGGGCGCAAACGGACTACCGCTCGCAAACACCGCCCGTCCGTCGGACCATCGGTAAGCTTCCTCCGCGGTGCATTCCGAATGGGAAGTTGGATTCGAAAGCGCGAACACGATCGGACGGCGGTTGATTCGCGCCATCGCCTCGATCACCGGACGATCGAAGCCCTTTGCCGCGGTGCTTACACCGATAATCGCGGTGGGCCTGATGGATTCGATGGCGCCCGTGAAGCTGCGCGTGGCGGGATGGGAATGGGCGAACGGCTTTTGGTAGTCGGCGAGGTCGCTGCGGCTGGATTCGACTAGCCCGTTGCGATTGAAAAGCCAGATTCGAGCGCGTGCCTGGTCCGGAGAAAGCCCCTGCATCATCATCCCCTCGACCAGCATCCGCGCAATTCCGATCCCCGCGGACCCCGCGCCGAGCAAAAGAAAAGTCTGGTCGCACAGATTGCCTCCCGTTATCCGCATCGCGCTCAGCATGCCGGCAAGAACCACGGCGCCGGAGCCCTGGATATCGTCGTTGAAGCAGCAGATGCGATCGTGATAGCGGGCGAGCAGCCGGAAGGCATCTGTCCTGCCCCAGTCCTCGAACTGAATGCAACATCCGGGGAATTCCCCTTCGACCGTATCGACGAATTCCTCAAAAAACTCGTCGATTTCGGCCGCCGAGGCGCGCTTGGCGCGAAGGCCAACGTAAAGAGGATCATCGAGCAGCGCCTGTTTGTTCGTTCCGCAATCGATGGTTATCGGCATCGTGAGTTCCGGTGGAACTCCGCCGCCTGCGGTGTAGAGGACAAGCTTGCCGATCGGAATCGGCATGCCGTGCGCCCCGAGATCGCCGAGGCCGAGGATCCGCTCGCCGCTGGTGACGACGATGAACCGGACGTCGCGTTCGGGCCAGTTGCGCAGGATTTCGCGGATTCGCCCGCGCCGCGCGATCGAGAGATACAATCCCTTGGGGCGCGCGATCATCTCGCCGAACTTCAGGCACGCGTCGCCCACCGCCGGCGTGTACACGAGCGGAAGAAAGCGTGACAAGTCGGACCTAAGAACGCGATAGAAAAGGGTCTCGTCAGCGTCCTGCAGCGCGGCGAGTTCGAGATATTTTTCGAAGCTTGAAGTCCTGGCGCTCAGGCGCCTTGAGACCCGCTCCAACTGAACTGATTCAGAATCAATCGACTCCGGCACAAGGCCCGCGATGCCGAGCTCCTCGCGTTCCGCCTCAGTAAAGGCGCATGATTTGTTCAAGCGCGGATTTCGCAGCAGTTCGGCGCCCCGGAGCCTGATTCGCATATGCCGTTGTTCCTCGCGCCAAACCCCGCAGCGGAGGCTTCTCACTCGGCAGGTCTCTTTCGTGGACGCCCCCTGCGTCGGCCGGATCTGGAAGCCTGGGGACCGAAGGGCTCGCCGGATGAAAGCGCAACGTCCTCTTCCATCTCGCGCGCCTCGGTCGAAACATGTTCCGCCTCTCCCGGCTCGACCATTTCCTCCGGCAGAGTCCACTGCTGGTCATAGGGCGGGATGGTGCCGCCGGTACCCCAACCGCGTTTTGCCCTGTTGCGCTTGGTCTGGCATTCGACGCAATAGCTTGCAAACGGAAGCGCGGCCAGCCGCTCAACCGGGATTGGTTCGTGGCATCCGATGCACTCCCCGTACTTTCCGCGTTCGAGTCGTGAGATCGCCTCATCGATGAACCGGAGCTTCTCTTCGCCTCGGGCGATAAGGCCGGCGTGGGTTTCAACGTCGGCGGTTGCACGCGCGAGATCCATTTCGTCGGCGGGCCCCGGCTCCAACTCCTGCTCCTGATCCTTTCGGAGCTCCTTGACGCGCTCATAGGTCATGTCACGGAGGCGGACGAGCATGTCGCGCAGCACTTCCTCGCGGTTTGTCCCTGCTTTCTGCATGTCCTGATTCGATCGCAAGACATGAGCCATGAAGCCAAATAGCGCGGGCCCGTCCGCTGGGCGACTAAAGCAGCCACCGGATACATGGAGCGCCTAGGCCTGTCTCCAAAGGCGACATCGAGCCTCGCCAGGCACCATCTGGCGATGGCCGCGCCCGCGGCATGAGAGATGCTCCCGATCAGGTTGGCTTCAAGCGCAACAAGGCGAGGAAAGACGATGGACGAAGACAGGTTTCTCCACGAGATCGAGATGCGTACCGGCCTGCCGCGGGACAAGGCCTTCAATGCGGCAATCGCGGTTCTGCAGGAACTCCATGATCGCCTGAGCTCAAAGGAGGCGGATGACGTAGCGGCTCAGCTCCCGGGTGAGTTCAAGGCGCGATGGCATGCTTTCGACGCTCCGGGCCGCCAGGTGCGCCGGACGCATCGGGCGGACTTCGTTCGCCATATCGCCGAAGTCTCCGAAATCGACGAACTGCAGGCGAACAGGGTGCTGATGGCGACATTTGCCGCCCTGCAGATGCTCCTGGGCACGCCGGGTGGACAAGGCGAGGCATGGGATGTGTTCAGCCAGTTGCCGAAGGACCTCAAGCAACTGTGGCTGCAGGCTTCGGGCGCTCAAAAAAAGCCGGCGCGGCCTGCCCGTAGCGCTCCCCGATAGACCCAGGGAGCGGCGCAATCGAGCGTCCCATAAATTGGCCGCGACCATCGACAGCGAATGGCTATGCGGGCGATGGCGTGGTCCTTGCCTCCTCGACAGGAGGGGAACTGGTCGATGCCAACCCGCTTCTCAATAGCCGGCGTTAGCGCCCTGCGGCTGCTTCGCGCGATCGGCGAGTTCATACGGACCCGGGCGACGGTAAGCGCGCGGGCGGTTTTCAATACCACCCGCGGCGAACCGGCGGAAGAGGCGATGCCGTCGGCGTTTCAGCCGGACGTGATGCTTCCCGTCCAGTATTTCGAGGCGCTGCGGCGCAAACCCTTCCTCGAAGGCGAGAAGCTTCTTGCCTTCACGATTCTGAAGCAGGCCGTGGACGACTACATGAGATACCTGAACTCGCCCCGGCGAAAAGGGCAACGGCGCTTCAGGGAAGCCAAGGAGTGGATCGACCGCAAGGATCGGACGTGGCTGTTCTCCTTCGACAACGTCTGCGCCTCGCTTGATATCGACCCGGACTACATGCGCGAGGGACTCCATCGCTGGAAGCTCGCCCATCAGCGCCACTCCGACAACGTCGCGCAGGCAGGCTAGGAAAAGAACTCCAATGGATGATCGGCTGGACATACGCGCCGGCGCATCGACCCGTGCGTACGTTCGATGGTTTGGCGAGATACGAAACAGTGACGTGCCGATGGTCGGAGGGAAAAACGCCTCGCTGGGCGAGATGTACTCCTCGCTTTCGCAGCAGGGCGTCAGAGTGCCGAACGGCTTCGCCCTCACCGCGAACTGTTATCGAGAAGCACTCGATCGCGCGAACGCCTGGGGCCGTCTTCATGAGCTCCTGGAACGTCTCGACCGCAACGACGTCGAGATGCTGGCGCGCACGGCGGCGCAGGCCCGCGAGACAGTGTACGCTGCTACCGGCGGCGAATGGCTTCGCCGCGAGATCGCGGATGCCTACCGCGAACTCGAGGGCGAGTACGGGCGCGGCGTCGCGGTTGCGGTGCGAAGTTCCGCGACCGCGGAGGACCTGCCGACCGCCAGCTTCGCCGGCCAGCATGAGAGCTTTCTGCACGTAACCGGCGAACGAAATGTCATCGAGGCCTGCCGGCGATGCTTCGCATCCATCTTCACCGATCGAGCGATCATCTACCGTCTCGACAACGGTTTCGACCACTTCAAGGTCGCGCTGTCAGTCGGCGTAATGAAGATGGTGCGGTCGGATCTCGCCTCAAGCGGCGTAATCTTCACGCTCGACACCGAATCAGGTTTTCGCGACGTGGTTCTGGTCACGGCGGCGTACGGACTTGGCGAAAACATCGTGCAGGGACGGGTCGATCCGGACGAATTCCATGTACACAAGCCGACGCTGCGGAAGGGATTCAGGGCGGTCCTGCGCAGGTCGCTCGGCGCAAAGCAGTTGCGGATGGTCTATTCGCACGAGGGCGGCATCGCCGCCACGCGCAACAAGCGAACAGGCTCGGCCGATCGCGCCCGCTTCTGCATCACCGACGACGAAGTGCTGACGCTCGCCGACTACGCGATTCGCATCGAGGATCACTACTCAAGCCTCTCCGGCCACCCGATGCCTATGGACATCGAGTGGGCGAAGGACGACGCCGACGGCATGCTCTACATCGTCCAGGCTCGACCCGAAACGGTCGCTTCGCGAAGGACCGCGCAGATGCTGGAAAGCTTCCGGCTCGGCGCGCGCGGCCCGGTGCTGGTTACCGGACGCGCGGTTGGAGAGAAGATCGGCGCCGGCGCCGTGCGGATTGTCAAGGATGCGCACGACCTGGCCGCGTTTCGCCCCGGCGAGGTCCTGGTCGCGGAAACCACCACGCCCGACTGGGAGCCGGTAATGAAGACCGCCGCGGCGATCGTGACCGATCGCGGCGGCCGCACCTGCCACGCCGCCATCGTCGCGCGCGAACTCGGCGTCCCCGCCGTCGTCGGCGCATCCGGAGCCACCACGAGCCTCGAGGACGGCGCGATGGTCACGGTGTGCTGCGCTGAAGGCGACACTGGTGTCGTGTACGCGGGCCGGCTTCCGTTCGAGGTCGAGAGGACTCCCACCGACAGCTTGCCGCGTCCGCGCACCGCAATCATGGTCAACCTGGGGGATCCGGATCTCGCGTTCAAGACCGCGATGCTCCCGAACGACGGGGTGGGGCTCGCGCGGATGGAGTTCATCATCACCGAGCACATCGGCGTGCATCCGATGGCGCTGGTGAATCCGGAAAAGGTGACTTCAGCCCGCGAGCGCGCCGCGATCGCCAAACTTACGGGCCGATACGCCCATCCGTCGGATTTCTTCGTCGAGAAGCTTTCCGAGGGAGTCGGAACGATCGCGGCGGCATTCTATCCGCGACCCGTCATCGTGCGGCTGTCCGACTTCAAGACCAACGAGTACGCCAAGCTGATCGGAGGCGCAGGCTTCGAGCCGCGTGAGGAAAACCCGATGCTGGGATTTCGCGGCGCCTCGCGCTACGCGCATCCCGCCTACGCCGAGGGATTCGCGCTCGAATGCGCCGCGTTGCGCCGCGTGCGCAAGGAAATGGGGCTTTCGAACCTTGCGGTGATGGTCCCGTTCTGCCGGAGGGTCGAGGAAGCGCGCCTGGTGCTCGACACGATGGCGAAGCACGGGCTCGTGCGCGGAGAGGAGGGACTTGAAGTCTACGTGATGTGCGAGATTCCCAACAACGTGATCCAAATCGACGCCTTCGCGCAACTCTTCGACGGATTCTCCATCGGCTCGAACGACCTCACGCAGCTCACCCTCGGTGTTGACCGCGATTCCGAGACGGTCGCGTTCGACTTCGACGAACGCGATCCCGGGATGCTCGAGATGCTGCGGCTGGCCGTCACCGGAGCGCATCGCAACCGCCGCCACGTGGGGATTTGCGGAGAGGCGCCGGCGAATTATCCGGAGATAGCCTCGTTCCTCACCAGGCTTGGTATCGACTCGATCAGCGTGAACCCTTCGAGCCTGCTGCGCACGCTCACGATCGTGCACGAAGCCGAACGCATCGCCCAACCGCTCCGCGCCGAGCCGCCCGCGCAGGCCTAAGCGGAGCTTCGGTTCCTAAGCGAACACCTCGAGCGCGCACGCGGCATCGTTCCATCGCGCGCGGGTCCCGAACCTTCCGCACAGACCACTCATCTTCGCGGCTATCTCCGATGCGCGCGCGCGAGAAGGAATTCGCGCCTGGAACTGTTCGATCACCGTTGGCAAGAGCTCGAGCCGGAACATTCGGTCGCCGCGGACGTGGATCCTGAAGATGAACGACTCATCGTTGCGCTCGATTTCGTCCACCGCGTAGTCATCTATGAAGTTGCCGGCGCAATAAACTATCGGGCGGCGCTGATAGAACTCGATTCCCCGAAATACGTGGCCGGAGTGCCCGAAGACAACGTCGGCGCCCGCATCGATCAGCATCCGGGCGAACCCAGCCTGCCGAAAAGGAGGGTCGTATCCCCAGTTGGGGCCCCAATGCGCGGAAACGACGAGTAGGTCGGTCCTCGCGGCGGCATCGCGAACCACGGACATGAGCAGTTGCGCCCGCTCGTCCCGGGCATCAACGGGTGCGTAAAACACGCCTTCGCGCTCCGGCCCGGCCTCCCATTCCGGCTGATTGTCCGTGAACGCGATCAACCCGATTCGGACGTCCTTGACCGTCGAAACTGCCGCGGCGGTGGCGGCGGCAAGGTCTCCTCCCGCGCCGGCATGGCGAATTCCGGCCCGGTCGAGGATTTCGAGCGTGTCCATCATCGCCTCTACTTCGAAATCCAGGATGTGATTGTTTGCCACCGAGACGGCATCGATCGAGGCCGCCTGTAACACCGCCACGTTCCTCGCGTCCGAGCGGAAATGAAAGGCTTTCTCGGTGCGAGACCATGGAACTCCCCGGTCCGAGATCGCGCATTCGAGATTGCAGAACCTCCAGTCACCTTCGCGCAGCATCGCCATCGTGTCGCCCCACGGATATTCGGGGGGCACTTCGCGCAATAGATCGTTGACGAGCCTCCCAAGCATCACGTCTCCGACCATGGTCAGCGTCATGTCGGGCAGAGAAGGTGCTCTCGGATTCATCGCCGGCCTCCTCTCGCCGATCCGTTTCGGTGCGACAACCGAGGTGCGGCTTGCGGGATTTCCGATCCGGCGAACAGGGCGATCATCCGAAGCACGAGCCGTACGATCCATGAGCGGCGCGCCCGTGTTCGGGGAAGAACGCGGACAACGGCAGGATTCGACGGTCGCGGCGGCGTCAGCCAATGCTCCCGCCTTGCGCGCGCAGTATCGATTTTCACGCAGCGATGCATACGCGAGAAGAAACGTTTATGACCGCGTGCAGAATCCCGGGGATTCGAAATGAAGAAGGGCTCGGATGCCCGCGTTTGGCATGGAAAACGACCTGATTGGGACTGATGAAGGAGAATGCGCGATGCCGCATCGGACGGCATTGCGGAGAAACGACCCGCGCCCGAGTCCCCTTGAATGTGCATTTGCACATCCGGCCGACATCGGCGCCTGCGCATTCACGGCTCCCACTACCAGAAGTAGTGCGGATCTTCTTCATGTCGTCTCGACCGCCTGTTCGCGGTATTGTGAGGGCGCCCGCCGAGAAGCAATAGGTGGACCGCTTCCGCTCCTTTCCCCGGCCCCGTTTCGACCGGCCTCGCTGCTTCAGGAAGAGCCATCGATGTTCCCACAAGAGCCATCCGCGAAACATCGTCATTGAAGCTCTTGACGAGGCCTGTGGCATGGAGCGTGCGTTTCCATTGGACGATTCGAATTCACTCCATGGAGGCTGGATAATGGCCACCTATGTGATGCTGACGAAGTTGTCTCCGGAGGCGCTCAAGCGTCCGGAAATTGTTACCGACCTCAACCAGCAGGTGGAGGATCGCGTGCGACGCGAATGCCCCGGCGTTCGATGGATAGCCAACTATGCGGTCCTGGGCCCCTGCGACTACCTGGACATCTTCGAGGCTCCGGATCCGGACAGTGCAACCAAGGTGGCTTTGCTGGTCAGGTCATTCGGCCACGCCAGCACCGAAACCTGGATGGCGACGCCATGGGATCGCTTCGTTGAAATCGCGCGAACACTGAAGTGAGTCGCGGTTTCCGCCGCCCACATCGACGGAAGTGCGGTCTGCTTGCGGGGGATCCGCCGCCTTCGGGAGCGCGCGATGCTCGGAGCTACAGGCCGTGCTGCTTGATCTTGGCGTAGAGTTTTTTGCGCGAAATCCTGAGCAGATTGGCGGCCTTGAGCTTGTTGCGTCCGGTGGTCTCCAGAGCACGCTTGATAAGCTCTTTTTCCATCTCCGGGAAACTCAGCACGGGAATTCGCGCAAGCCGCTCCGCGGCGGACGCCTCGGAGTGGCTCCCGTAACGAACAACAGACGGGGGCAGGTCATCGAGTCCGATCGTATGATGGCGGGCCACCGCGACCGCCCCCTCGATCGCGCTCGACAACTCCCAAAGGTTGCCCGGCCACGGATACTGGAGAATCGCGCACATCGCCCCCTCGTCGATCCCGAGGACCGACCTGTTAAGGCGCGCATTGAAAACCCCGATTAAGTGCTGGACGAGGGGCACAAGATCTCCGCGCCGCTCGCGCAGCGGAGGCACCTTCAGGACGGACGCCCGGAGCAGAAAATACAGCTCCGAGCGCAGAAGCCCATTGGTAAGCGCCTCCTCGGGAACGCGCGTGCTCGACGCCACCAGTCTCACGTCAGCGCGGTAAAGGCGTGCGGACGTCGACGGGCTTATGACCTTCTGCTGCAGCGCGCACGCCAGTTTGACCTGCGTGGCGGCACCAAGCTCGGTGATTTCATCGAGAAAAAAGGTCCCGCCCTCGGCGGCGCGCATCGAACCCACGTACTCGGCGCCGCCCGGTCGATCGACGCCGAACAGCTCTCCCTCCGCCAGGTCATCGGGAACGCCGGAGCAACTGAAGGCTATGAAGGGTTTGTGGCTGCGCGGACTGGCCGCATGGATTGCCCGCGCAACGGACTCCTTGCCGGTGCCCGGTTCGCCGACAATCAGAACGCAATCGTCTCCTGAGGCGGCCTTCTCGATCCGGCTGTAGAGGTCGCGCATGGAATCGCTCGCGCCGATCAGCCCGTGGAACCACGTACAGCAGTCTGCAGGGGCGCCTTCGCGCTCGACCGCTGAAATCCGTTCCATCGACACCGCGGACTGCGATTGAAAATACGCTCTCATCAAGAGGATAATTCGGACGTAACAGAGCCTGTCGAAGGCGGCCCATGCCCCGGTCGATTCCGACATCATCGGAAACAATGACGTTCGCACGCTTTCCGCGAACAGGCGTATCGCAACGATCGTCTCCTCCACGGGGGTGCCGCGTTCCGCGAGCAACGCTCCGAGCCGGGTCAGACCGCTCGCGTAGTTTTCCAGATCCCCCGCTATCAGCGCCGAATGGTTTCGGTGGAGGGTCGGCTCGAAAAGGCGAATGAACTCCGCCTGCGGCAGCGAACGCGCGTCGCCGAAGTGCTCCGCATACATCAGGTACCATCGCTGGACGATGTCCATACGATGTTCGATGAGGAGAGCGAGCAGGCCCGCGAGTTCCTCCAGATCTTCGTCTGACAGGAGGTGAAAATACAGCGGTGCGAACGAGTGGGTCGGCATTCGAAGCGGCCCGAAACCGGAAACAACCGGGGCCACGGGCTGACCGGCCGTTACATACTCTATTCCACGTGACCGCTTGTTGTCCATCCGGGTATCTTCAGAACGCGAACCGGCCGGGCTCATCCGGCGCGTCCGCGAACTCCTTATCTCTGGCGCTCGTGTGCCTCCCGCTTGCCCCGCTCCACCATCGATTTCAGCGCAACGGTCAGCGTGACGGGGAAGGCCGGCGGATTCCGGAAGTCCTTGTAGCGCCGATCCAACCCATCGAATGAGAGCGCAAAGTCCTTCCTAATATCGGCGAGCGCGCGCGCCGCGCCGATGCGCTTTCCGCCGGCCAGGTAGCGACGCATCATCGGCGTCACCCGCGCGGCGGAAGGGGAAAACTGCCCTGCTACTTCGCTTTGCGGTTCGTCTTCGAGTCCAATTAGATCGGCAAAGAACCGGCCCGCCTCGTCGAACGCGCGAAACACCTGCTTGCGGCCCGGGAGGCTCAGCTTGTGCTGCGAGGTTTTCATCCTGGGGATGCCCTGGTACTCGGTCAGCTTGTATGCCACATCAAGGGCGGGAGCATCGGCGCTGACCACCATCGCCGTCCCCACGCCGAATTCATCGATCGGCGCGCCTGCCTGGACCAGGTCCTGTATTCGATATTCGTCCAGATTTCCGCTCGCGAATATCTTCACGTCGCGCAGCCCGTTGCGATCCAGGATCGATCGGGCCTTGATACTGAGGTCAAGGAGGTCGCCGCTGTCGAGGCGGATGGCCCGGATGCGGTGGCCGCGCTGCCTGAGGCCGAGCGCTACTGCCGCGGCATTCTCCACTCCCTTTTCGGTGTCGTATGTATCGACCAGCAAGGTGGTCATGTCCGGGAAACTGCGCACGAAGTGGTCGAAAGCGTCGGTTTCCCGATCGTGGGCCATGACGTAGCTGTGGGCCATCGTTCCGTACACCGGAATTCCATAGCGGCGGCCCGCGAGCACGTTGGAGGTGCCGATGAATCCGACGAGGTAGCTCGACCTCGCGGCGATCAGGCCCGCATCGGCGCCCTGGCTTCGCCTAAGTCCGAAGTCCACGAGCCCCCTCCCCTTCGCCGCCATCACTGACCGCGCAGCCTTGCTCGCGATAAGCGACGCCATCCCGACCTGATTGATCACGATGGTCTCGAGCAGTTGGGCCTCGATAAGCGGCGCGCGGACCTCCACGATTGGCTCCTGCGCGAAGAAGATCGTGCCTTCGGGCAGAGCGTGGATTTCGCCCGTGAAGCGCAGGTTGCCGAGGTACTCGAGGAAATTCGGTTTGAACAGATTGAGAGATTGCAGGAAATCCAGGGCGGACTGGTCGAAGCGAAAGGCTTCGACAGCCTCGACGAGACGTTCGATCCCAGCGGCCACGAGGAACCCGCGATTCGGCGGCAGGCGGCGCGAACTCATGCTGAAGCAGGCGGCGTCATTCATCCCGAGCTCGAAATAGCTCGCCGCCATCGTCAACTCATATAGGTCGGTAAGCAGCGGAATTTCCTCGGGATCAAGGCGCAGATCGATAGGCGTCGTCATACGGTAGCGATCCTGGAGCGAGTTGCGGCGCGCAAGGATGGAACAGCGGTCAACTAGGCGGCCGTCGCCTTTATCCGTCCGCGGTTGATCGCCACGAAAACGTCGGCCACCAGATTTTTCAAATGCTGGTTGACGCCGCCCCGCAGCGGGCGCGCCGCCTCGTGGGCGATGTCATCGAGCGAAAGCACCCCGGCCAGCGTGCCCTTCTCGTTGACCACGGGCATTCGCCGCACACCCTTGGTGCGCATCTGCGCGGCGGCCGCCTCGATATCGTCGTCGGTCCGGCACGAAATCACCTTCCGAGCCATCGCGCTCTCGACGCGGATTGCGGCCAGAGTCTTGCCCTGGGTGTAAGCGGCCATGCATACATCGCGATCGGTCAGAAACCCGACCGGCCTCGAATTCTGGTCGACCACCGGAAGACCGCCGCACGAGTTCTCCCACATGAGCTGGGCCGCCCTGCTCAGCCAGTCGTCCGGATGGCACACCTTCGGATGGCGGTTCATGATCTGGTCGACTTTCATCACAAGGCACCTCGCCTAGTACGAGACGCGAGATTCATGCCAGAAGCCGGCGGGAGGACAGCGACCAGACTGGCCGGTTTCCACAACCGGCTACGTCGCCGATGAGTCCGATCGCTACACGAAGGTGTGCAATGCCTCTAAAACGGGATGCGCACGCTCAGAACCACCGCATGGTTGTAGGAAGGATTGCGGGTAACGGCCACCTGGTAACCCGCGCCGAACGTGAGCCCGACCCGATCGTGAATGGGAAACCGGCCGAACAGTATTCCCGGCGTCAGGAAAAGCTGGCTCTGTCCGGTCCTGGTTCCCTTGGCAAACCATGTGTAGTTGGTTTCCAGCTCGGGCCAGAGATATCTGAAGATGTGATACTGAAAGGCGGTATTCCACGCCACCGGCCATCCCAATCTGTCCTCGCCGCCGTTGGGAAACGTGACGCCCAGCGTCGATTGCACATCGAATTTGCCGAATCCCTTGCCCGCGGCGATTGTTGGAGTGAACAGCGCATGCCCCGCGCTGTTGCCGTCATCGCCGGTCGGCGCGCTGAATCCCATGAAGGCGGTCACGATATAGTTGCCGTTGTCCTCGTTGGCCGAGAGCAGACGGTACTTCACCAGGAACGTTTCATCGGCCCATCCGTCGGTCGGAACCTCGTGTCCCGGTGTCGAACGTTCGATTCTTCCGCCATGGTTGATCCATGCCGGTATTCCAAGGATGACCTCGACGTTGTCACAAGGAATGAGTTCCAGTCCCTTGCCGGCGCCGAAATTGTTGGTCGCATGACCATAGCGATTTGCCTGAAATAGCTGGTCGTAGCGAACCTCTTCCTCAAGACGCGGCGTGACCGTGGTAAGCGGCGTCACCCAATGAGGCTGCTCGCTCTGGATTCTCGTGACCCGAGGAAACCAGTCGAGGAAATAGTTCTGGACGGCCGATCCGACCGAATCGATGCCTTGCGCCGCGCACGGACGCGCGGCCGCACACAAGAGGAGCCCGGCAAGAGGAACCGCTGCAACAAGAGTTTTGCGCACTCTTCAACCTCGCTAATGGAATGCCATTTTGAATGGCATTTCGCCTGTATAATGGCGTCCGGGAGCGCAGTCAAATGCTGTCCTCAGGATCGGACGCGAAATTTTCCCAATCAGGCGCTCAGGCGGGTTGCGGCCAGAACTCCGGAACGCAGGTCGCCAGCCATTGCACCAGTGCGGCGTTCACCTCGCGCGGCTTCTCCTGCGCCATCCAGTGCCCGGTCTTCAGGGTCAGTTCCGTGAGGTTTCGGCAGTATTGGCGCATCGGCTCGGCCAGTCGCGAGTGGGTGCATTCGCAGACGTAGTCGTAGCGCGCATTGAGAAACAGGACCGGCATGTCGAGGTAGCCGTCGTTGCGGGCGCTCTTTGCATATTCCGCGTTGGCTGCGTGATTCATGTACCATGAAGACGGCCCGAAGAATCCGTTGCGCTCGAGCGCCGCAACGTAGATGCTCAGCTCTTCCTCGCTGATCACGTCGCCATCGCGCGGCAGGTCGGGAAGTGACGAGCCGCCGAAGAGTCCGCGATTTTTCCGCGCCGAGGCCGTGATGGCGGGTTTTCCCTCGCCCGCCGGATTCCCCTTGCGAAAGGCGAGCTTGATGAACCGATAGACGTTGGCGTCCATCGGCGCGATCGCTTCGGCAAAGTTCTCTTCGTAATGGCGCATGTAGTCCCATTGTCCGGCGGGGTACTCGCTTTCGGGATACACCGTCCTGTCAACCAGAGCGATTGTATGATCCAGGCCGCGATCGATCGTGTAGTAGGGCACGCACAGGCTCGCCACCGCGGCGCATCGCTCGGGATGATGGCTTGCGATGTTCCAGACCACGGGACTTCCCCAATCGTGTCCGACCCAGACCGCCTTCTCGGCGCCGAGCCCGTCGATCAGTTCGATCATGTCGCGGACGATGTGTTCCTGCGCATAGTCCTCGGTCCTGGCATAAACCGAGGACCGGCCATAGCCGCGCATGTCGGGCGCGACGGCGCGAAAGCCGAGCGACGCGAGCGCGGGCAGTTGATGACGCCAGCTAATCGACAGCTCGGGCCATCCGTGGAGGAAAAGGACGAGCGGTCCGTCCTCGGGCCCGTCGGAAAGGTAGAAAGTGGTATGGCGAGGGGTTTTCACCACGTGTTCGGTGACCGGCATTGCCTGCCTCCTGCATTCGGAATGATTCCGGGCGGCGCCCGGATTCTGGCGCATCGCGCCCGACCTTTCTATGATGCGTACGAGACGCTTGCAAAACGAATCAAACCCGGAGGCAAAAAATGGCCGTCACCCCGCGGATGCTTGAAGGATATCGCGTTCTGGACTTTTCCCAATTCGTGGCGGGTCCTACCTGCACGCGGCTCCTGGCCGAGATGGGCGCCCAAGTCATCAAGGTCGAGATGGCGCCGCACGGCGATCGGGTCAGGGCGGATGGCCTCAAACCGCTCGCCCCGGAATTCAAGGGCACCAGCCACAGCACCTACTACCTGCAGCACAACCACGGCAAGCTGAGCCTCGCGATCGACCTCAAGAATCCGCGCGCCAGGGAGATCGTGATGGCGATGATTCCCAAGGTCGACGTGATCGTCGAGAACTTCGCCCCCGGAGTCATCAAGCGCCTCGGGTTCGCCTACGAGGACGTGCGCAAGGTCAATCCCAAGGTCATCATGTGTTCGATCTCGATGGCGGGTCAGACGGGGCCGTTGTCATCGAAACCGGGCTACGACTTCATCGGGCAGGCATACGCGGGCGTGACCGACGGAATCGGCGAGGAGGAAGGACCGCCCGCGATGACGACGATGGCGATCGGCGACGTCTCCACCGGAGTGGCATCGGCGATGGCGATTGGATTCGCACTGCTTCATCGCGAGCGCACCGGGGAGGGGCAGTACCTGGACGCGTCGCTGCTCGACACTTACTTCCACATGCACGAGAAGCGTGTGCCATTGGTTTCCCTGCGCGGAGAAAAGTTCCGCCCAACCCGCAGCGGCTCCATCCACCCCGACGGAGGCACCACCGGCATCTTCCACTATCGAGGCGACCAGTACGTGCTGCTCGCCGTCACGCCTCATCAATGGCCGCAACTGCTTCGCGCGATGAAGATGCCGGAGCTGGGCGAGGACCCGCGCTTCAACAGCGCGCGCGGCCGGCGCGACAATCGGCTCGCCCTTCGCGATGTCATCGAGAAGTGGCTTGCGACCTTTCCGACGCGCGAGGATGCGATCGCGGCCCTCGATGCCGAGCGCGTCCCGTGCGCTCCCGTGCTCAACCTGAACGAAGCCGTCAACCATCCGCATCTGAACGAGCGCGGGACCGTGCGATGGATCAACGATCCGATGCTTGGGCGCGTCGCGATCACCGCCGTCCCCGTGAAATTCTCGGCGTGGCCCGACCGCACCGATGTGCGCGCGTCCCGGCTTGGCGAAGACAACGAAAAGGTGTTGAGCGAGATTGCCGGCCTCTCGGCCGACGAGATCCGGGATCTTTACAAGCAGGGAATCCTGGTGCGCGATCGGACTCTTCCGGACTGACGCGCGGCCCGACTACTGCCGCTCGACGGTAAACGTATCCGGATTGTCGTCGGCGCACCGCTTGGAAGGATCGATCGTCCCGTCGAGCGCATCGGCGAGCACGCTCGCCACGAGCCGATAGCGGCAGTGCGGATCGGAGGTTCGGAGCTTCGCGCGAATCGCCTTGGCGGAGACCGTCCCCGCGAGGGTCCCATCGGCCTGCTTGCCGCTGGAGAAAGCTAGGCTCCAAGTGCCGGACACGTGGCGGCGCTTCTGGGTGATGGTGACGACCAGGGTTCCGACTCCGTCGACCGGATCGACCACCGGCCCCGAGTAGGATCCCTCGACCTGGGCCGGCGGCGGGCGATGGGTGCATCCGCAGGCCGCCGTCACCGCATCATCGTCATCGGTCTGCGCATTGGCAAAGGCCGCCATAGTGACAATCAAGGCACCCACGACCATCGCGCTCAAGATTTTGCGTCGAAACATCCGGCACTCCCCCCTCGGATTGCGAGGTTCCTCCCGTGGCACGCAGACTAGTTCCTTGGGTGGCTCCGAAGCAATCGCCATTTCCGCCGCGTCTTCACTCGCCTATTACTTTTATGAGCACGCGCTTGGGGCGCCGGCCGTCGAATTCGCCGTAGAAAATCCGCTCCCACGGACCGAAATCAAGCTTGCCGTTGGTGACCGCAATCACGACCTCGCGGCCCATGACCTGACGCTTGTGGTGTGCGTCGCCGTTGTCCTCGCCGGTCCGGTTGTGATGGTAGCGGGTCGGGCTCGGATCATACGGGGCCAGCGATTCGAGCCATCGCTTGTAGTCGTCGTGCAGGCCAGGCTCGTCGTCGTTGATGAAGACAGAGGCGGTGATGTGCATGGCGTTGACGAGGCACAGGCCTTCGCGCACGCCGCTCTCGCGAACGGCATCCTCGACCTCGCGCGTGATATTCACGAAATCCATGCGCGCGGGAACATTCATCGTGAGATACCGGGTATGAGATCGCATCGCAGTTCCTCGGGGGGTGTTTTTCCAAAGGATAACGAGCCTGCTAGTGTCCTGTCTCGTAAATAAGTGCCGCACTCGGACTGCTGCTTGATCTGCCGATTCGGTGCAAAAATTCCCCGCTTGTCAGGCATACTTCGGCTTGCGCCCCCATAGATATTTG
>Ga0070741_10008284_pt1 | contig 20949 bp, 14 predicted proteins | sample Coa_R1_4_FD_66440 | JGI IMG/M metagenome (GOLD analysis project Ga0070741, IMG submission 66440) | Surface soil microbial communities from Centralia Pennsylvania, which are recovering from an underground coalmine fire - Coalmine... | ecosystem: Environmental > Terrestrial > Soil > Unclassified ...
TAGGGCCTCCCAGGTCCGGTACCAGGCCCCGTCCGTGACGGCGAAGGCCATCTTCAAGCAGTTGATCTCGTCGACCGTCTTGGTCTTGGTGGCCTCCAGCATCAGCGCCCAGCCGTCGGTCGTCTGGATGCCCTTGGCCGCCAGCGCCTGCTGCGAGCGCCCGTCGAAGCCCACTACCCCGAGCCGCTCGCCGGCCAGGCCGCGCTCGGCCAGCTCGCGGTGGATGCCATCGGCGAACAGCGCCGCTTCCTCGGCCTGGGCGGCCGGCCCGCACCCGCCAAACGAAGCCCGCGCCAGCCGCCAGTGCTTGATCCAGGGCGCTTCGGCCGGATAGTGGTGAATCCAGCCTGCGTGGTGGAAGACCACGGGATCGTGCTCGGCAAAGAAGAGAACGTACCAGAGCTGCGGCTGAAACTCCGGCCCCTTGAGCCCCGTCAGGTAGCGCGTGTTCTCCGGCCGCGCCGCGAGGATCGCCGGCACACCCTGCTGGCGCAGCACCGCGCGCATCTTCGCCGCCCGCTCCTCGCGGAGGCGATGTACGTCGATCCGCTGCTGCCAATCGGCGATACCAGCACCAAACTTCAGCTTCTCGGCCATGCGCACCATCGCTTCGCTCCAGTCCTGAGTGAAGAGTGAAGAGTGGCGAGTAGACGAAGCTGGGGTCTACTCATCACTCTCCACTCTTCACTCGCTAGACGATGCCCTCCGCCCGCAGCCGGGCGATGGCATCGTCGTCGAAGCCCGCCTCGCGCAGCAGCCCATCCGAGTGCTCGCCCAGGACCGGAGGCGGCTTCTCGATGGTGACCGGAGTGGCGCTGAGGCGGACCGCACTGTTCACCAGGCGCACGTCGCCGCGGTCGGGGTGGTGGACCATCGCCTCCATGCCCAGGTGCCGCACCTGGGGATCGGCGAACACCTCCTCCAGGGAGTTGAGCGGCGCCGAAGGGACGTCGTGCGCGCGCAGCCGCTCCAGCCAGTCCGACCGCGACCCCTCGCGGAAGACGGCGCCCAGGAGCGCTTCCAGCTCCGCGTAGTGCGCCTCGCGTGCGGCCCGATCCACGAACCGCGGGTCGTCCACCAGCTCCGGGCGGCCCACGGCCTGCATCAGGCCGGCGAAGAACTTCTGCGGCGACGACAGGTGGATCACGAAGGGCAGGCCATCGCCGGCCACGAACGCGTAGACCTGGGCCGTGTGCGTGCGATGGCGGCGGTCGGGCACCTCCCCGCTGGCAAAGTAGCGGGCGGCATTTTCGCCGATGAAGGCAACGGTGGCCTGGAGCAGCGAGGTCTCCACGCGCTGGCCCTCCCCGGTGCGCTCGCGAGCCACCAGGGCGCCGAGAATGCCGTAGGCGGCGAACACGCCAGCCAGATGGTCGGACAGCGAGATGCCCATGCCTTGCGGGTGCTCCCAGTCGGTGAGCAGGCTGAGCAAGCCCCCAAGCGCCTGGCCGACCGTGTCGTAGCCCGGACGATCACGGTACGGTCCGTCCTGGCCGAAGCCGGAGATCGAGCAGTAGACCAGCCGGGGGTTCTCGGCGTGCAGCCGCTCGTAGCCCAGGCCCAGCCGCTCGGCGACGCCCGGTCGGTGGTTCTCGATGAGCACGTCGGCCCGGCGCAGCAGCGCCCGCGCCACTTCCTGTCCCTCCGGGCGTCGCAGGTCGCAGGTGATGCTCTCCTTGCCTCGATTCACGGAGCAGAAGGTGGGGCTATAGCCGCCCTCGCCCCAGCCGCGGAACGGGTCGCCGCGGCCCGGCGCCTCGATCTTGATCACGCGCGCGCCCATGTCGGCGAGGAGCACCGCCGCGTAGGGGCCGGTGACGTAGTCGGCGAACTCGACGACCGTCGTACCGCTCAGCGGCCCTCTCATCGCCCAGGCTCCCCGCGGAACTGTGCCAGGTCGAGCCGCGTATCCCAGAGCGGCTCGGCCTCGCTGATCTCGGGACAGTACACGTCGACGCACAGCAGCGTGGCGCAGCCGGGGCAGAAATACTCGTGCAGCGCAGCGCGGTAGTCCTGCCCGGACGGCAGCCGCTTGCCGCTGTACGCCTCGAGGTCCAGGGTCCGCCGGCGCGCGTGCGCCTTGTAGTTGGCGGCCCCGTCGCACAGCAGGTAGCGACACTGGCGGCAGCGGATAGCGAACTCCTCGCCGGCGCGCACCAGATCGAGGTATTCGTGGAACCGCAGCACCGGCTGCCAGGGCTTACCCCCCCCTGTGTCCCCCCCCGGCGCGGGGGGGGAGCCGGGACCAGACGTCCTCACCGTCGCCTCAGCACTCCCCCCGTGCCGGGGGGAGCCGGAGGGGGGGTCCGCCCTCTCGCTCGTCGCCAGCCGCTCGGCGCGGATCGCCTCGCGGCGGCGTGCCGTCGCGTCGAGGTCGGCGCCTCCGCTGGCGGGATCGACGACCACGCCGTAGATGCGGTCCGCGGCGCGCGGCGAGATCAGGCCGATGCGCAGGTCGCGGGCGACCCGGGCTGGGTCGCGGTCGAGCGGGTCGCCGTAGCCCCCGCCCGAGAAGACGTAGTCGGACACCAGCCAGTACTCCGGGATCGCCTGGCGCGGCGGCGCCCCCGGCGGCACCCGCGGCTCGCCCCAGCCCTCGTCGCGCAGCGCCTCGGCGGTGATCGGGTAGGGCCGCGTGCGCAGCCGCTCCATCAGGTCGGGCGGCGTCTCGTACAGCACCCGCTCGCCGCCGTAGCCCACCGGGTAGCCGCCGAACAGCCCGTAGGCGAACTCCGGCACCCCCCCGTAGGGCTTGTAATCGGCGCTCAGGTCCTTCGAGCCGTAGGCCAGGCAGATGCGGTGGCTGCCGGCGCCGCCCTGCCACTTGCCGAACCCACCGCCGTCCGGGACGTGGTTCCGCGTGAAGTAGATGAACGGGTACTGCATCTCGATCCGCTCGATGTCCGAGATGCCGCCGGACGGGATGTTCATGTGGCCGCCCGTGTTGACCCCGTCGCGCGTCGGCGTCGCCCCGAGGCCCGAGCCGTGGATGTCGTACAGCCCTTGCGCCGTCGGGATGCCCTCGCGGTTGCGGCCGCCGTAGAAGTAGCCCGGCCCGCCGGCCGTCCAGTGGCCGGCCCAGGTACCGTTCACGTCGTCCAGGTGACCGCCGGCGTAGAGCATTTTCGCCAGGCACTCGTTGATCGCCGCCACGATCGCCGTGCCCACCCGCGGGCCGTGGCCGCAGGCCGCGGGGTAGCGGCAGTGCAGGATCGAGCCCTCCTCGACCTTCACCCGCACGGGCGCCAGCTTGCCGTCGCTCCAGGGCACATTCCAGAACAGCGAGTTGGTCAGGGCAATGGCGACGTGGGCGGTGGTATTGGGCAGCGTGGAGTTCAGGTCGTTGTCCGACTGCTCGCTGGAGCCGGCGAAGTCCATCTCCAGTTCGTCGCCGCGCTTGGTGAGCGTCGCGACCACCTGGTAGACGGAGGCGCCGCCCTTCTTCCGGTCGGGCCGCGTGCCGTAGGAGCGGGCGGTCCACGTGCCGTCAGGGATCGAGCGCAGCCGCTCGCGGGCCAGGCGCTCGGCATCCTCGATCAGCTTCTGGCCCGCGGCCACCACGAAGTCCCGGCCCAGCTTCTCCACGAGCTGGAGGTAGCGGGCCGCGCAGACGTTGTTGGCCGCGATCCGCGACTTGAGATCGAGTCCGACGTACTCCGGATCGCGGCACTGCTGGACGATGGACTGGAAGACGTCCTCGCGGAACTGCCCGCGCTCCACGACCTTCAGGCCGAGTATGCGGATGCCCTCGTGGTAGACCTCGGTCGCGCCGCCGCGTAGGGGGCCGCCGGTGTCCGCCGTGTGCGACGACGACGCCGTCCAGGCGATCAGCTCGCCCTGGTGGAAGATCGGCAGCACGACCATCTGGTCGTAGGTGTGCGCGCCGGCCGTGTAGGGGTCGTTCTGGAAGATCTGGTCGCCCTCGTGGATGCCGGGGCTCTCCCCGAACCACTCGACCAGCTTCTTGATCGCGTCCGACGTCGCCGCGGCGAAACGGAGATGTCCCGAGCAGGCGAGGATCATCGTGCCGTCGGGCGCATAGAAGGACGACATGCACTCGCCGCCCTGGGCCACGATCGGCGAAGCGGTCACGCGCTGCAGGGCCAACCGCCCTTCCTCACCGATCTCCCACAGGCGGTGGGCGAAGATCTCGAACTTGATCGGATCGAGTTGGCCCGCGGGCGCGGACACGATCGCCATCGCTTCCTCCAGTGATGAGTGATGAGTAATGAGTGATGAGTAGGTCCAGGGACCCATCACTCATCACTCATTACTCATCACTCCAGGTTGCCTGCACGTCGACCCTGAGCCACACTTCGTCGCTCATGCTCTGCGGCAGGGGCGGCGAGTGGAGGTCGAAATCCTTGCGCCGGATCATCGTCTCGCCGGTCAGGCCGCGCCGCCGCACGCCACGCGGGTCAGCGCCATCCCCGACGTGCGTGCCCGTGAGGGCGATCTCGCGCGTGATGCCGTGGAGGGTGACGTCGCCCAGCACACGGTAGCGGTCGCCGTCGCGCTCGATGCGCTTGCTCTGGAAGGTGATGGTCGGGTAGCGCTCGACGTCGAAGTACTCCTCGCCGCGCATCACCTCGTCCCGGCGGTCGATCCCGCTCTCGATGCTGGCCGCGTCGATGGTGACGGTCGCCGACCAGCGCGTCGGGTCGTCGTCTTCCAGGTTGAGCTGCGCATCCATCTTGCGGAACAGCCCGTGAACGAGCGACAGACCGATGTACTTCACGGACCAGGTTACCTGCGAGTGGCCGGGGTCGTATACCCAGGGCATCGCTCCCTCTCCCTACTGAAGATACTCCCCGCCGTTCACCTGGAGCACGTGGCCCGTGATCCAGGATGCCAGGTCGCTGGCCAGGAAGACGATCGCGCCGGCCACGTCCTCCGGCTGTCCGAGGCGACCAAGGGGCAGTTGCGCCGCGCGCGCGCGGACCTCCTCCTCCGTGCGCTCGACGATCGCGGTCTGCACGGGGCCGGGCGCTACGGCGTTCGCCGTGGCCCCAGACGGTCCAAGCTCGCGCGCCAGCGCCTTCACGAAGCCGATCACACCGCCTTTGGCCGCGCTGTAGTGCGCCATGCCCGCCTGGCCGATTACGCCGTAGTGCGAAGCCGTACAGATCACGCGGCCGTGCGGGCTGCGCTCGATGGCCGAAACGGCAGCGCGCACCGTGTAGAACACGCCGTCCAGGTCCACGGTGAGGACGCGGTCCCACTCGGCCTCGTCCATCTCGGTCACCGGTACGTGGCCGCTGATGCCCGCGTTCGCCACTACGATGTCGAGCCCGGCGAAGCGGGCCTGGGTCTGTGCCACGGCCTGCTCCATGGCCCGCGGGTCGGCAACGTCCGCTACGATGGCCTCCGCCTGGTAGCCGCGCCCGATGGCCTCCCGGGCGATTTGCTCGACGCGCTCGGGCCGCACCTCGACCAGGGCCAGCCGCGCGCCGGCCTGGCCGAGCATCAGCGCCGTGGCCCGCCCGATGCCGCTGCCGGCCCCGGTGACCAGCGCCACGCGCCCCGTCAGATCGATCATCGGCGCCTCCTCACGGCCGGAAGTCGCCGCCGTTGATGTGGACGACCTGCCCCGTGATGTGGCTGCTCCGCGGCGACAGGAGGAAGAGGATCAGGTCGGCCGCGTCGGCGGCCGTACCGGTGCGGCCGAGCGGGTTGCGCTGCAGCGCGCGCTGCACGTCGGCCTCGCTGCGCCCCGGCAGCGCCCGCGGCATCGCAGTGTCGAGCGTGCCCGGAGCGACCGCGTTGGCGCGGATGCCGTGCGGCGCCAGCTCGAGCGCGAGCGACTTGGTGAACGCCCCGACGCCCGCCTTCGAGGCGCCGTAGGCCGCGCGGTCGCGCGCTCCGCTGTAGCCCAACCCCGAGGCCATCGTGACGATCGCGCCCGTTCGCTGGGGGATCATCGCCCGCGCGGCGGCACGGCAGCAGAGAAAGATGCCGCGCAGGTTCACCCGCAGCACGGCTCGCCACTCGTCGTCGGTGGTATCCTTCACCGGCGCCTGGCGGTAGATGCCGGCACAGGCGGCCAGGGCAGCCAGCGGCCGGCCGGTGCGCGCGGCCAGAGCGAACGCCGCCGCAACGTCGCGCGCCTCGCCAACGTCGCCGACGGCGGTCTGCAGGCGCGGTCCGGCGTCCCACTCGGCGCGCGCGGCCTCCAAGGCCTCGGCCACGGCGTCGAAGGCCACGACGTCGGCACCACCGGCCAGCAAGCCGGCCACCGTCGCGCGGCCGATCCCGCCGGCCGCACCGGTCACCAGCGCGACCTTACCTTCCCAGTCTGCTCTCTCAGCCATCGGCGCAGCCCACACCCCGGCTCTGTATTCCCCAGGGGGTGCCGCGATCGTACACCCCTGCTTGGCGGCTGTCAACCGCGCTGGGCTGAGATCCAGACATGACCCCGGTTGCCGTCGCCCGGCTTTGCTACAATCCCGGGCGTACCTCGCAAGGTCCCCACAATGGGCGCCGCCCACAGTCTACAGTCGGAGACGGTGAGAATGGAGAGCCGCTGGTCGGATGCCGACGCTGCCGCCATGCCGGAGCTGGACGGGCTCTTGTACGCCTCACGGCTGGTCGGGCAAGACCCCAACCTGGTGCTCTGGGGCGGCGGAAACACCTCAGTCAAGCACACCGAGCAGACGCCGGTCGACGGCGACGTGGCCGTCCTCCGCGTGAAGGGCAGCGGCTCGGACCTCAAGAGCGTGCAGGTCCGCGACTTCCCGGGCTTGCGCCTGGCGGCAGTCGGTCGCCTGCGCGACCGCGCGACCCTTCCCGACGACGAGATGCTGGCCTACCTCGCCCTCTGCACAGTCGACGCCAACGCTGCGCGGCCGTCGATCGAGACGCTCCTCCACGCCTGGCTGCCCGCGGCCTACGTGGTACACACCCACGCCGACGCGATCCTCGGGCTGACCAACACGCCCCACGCCCGCCGCTGGACGGAGGAAGCCTTCGGCGAGGAAGCGTGCTTCGTGCCTTACGTGCGGCCGGGCTTCGACCTGGCCAAGCGCATCGACGCCGCGCTCGCCGCCCAGCCGCGGGCGCGCTACGTCGTGATGGAGAAGCACGGCCTGACGACCTGGGGCGAAACGGCGCGCGAGGCCTACGAGGCCACGATCGCCGTCTGCGATCGCGCCGAGCGCTTCCTGGCCGAGCACGCCCGCTCGGATCGCCCGTTCGGTGCGGTGCGGGTGCCAGCGCTGCCGCCGGCCGAGCGCCGGCGGGTCTACCTCGCCGTGGCGCCGACGTTGCGCCAGCTCGCCACGACGCCGCTGGAGGAGAACGAGGGACGGCGAACGACGAGCCAGAATGCCGAGAGCGAGGCTCCCGCGAAAGCCCCCGCCACGGCGGGGCGCGCTCCGCAGCGACGAATCCTGCGCTTCGACGACGCCGACGACGTGCTCGAGCTCGTCTGCAGCGAGAAGGCCGAGGCGCTGGCCACCGTGGGACCGGCCACGCCGGACCACACGCTGCACGTCAAGCTGCGTCCGCTGTACGTTCCCTGGTCGTCGCCGACCGATCTCGACCACGCGCGCGAGGCGCTGCGTCGCGCCTGGGAGCTGTACGTGGTGGACTACGCTGGCTACGTCGACGCGGGCGGCCGCAGCGGTGGGCTGGCCGAGGCCGCCGCCGGGCGCGTGCCGGCCGACCTGCTGGCCGAAGCGTCCGCCCCGCGCCCGCGGGTGGTCCTGCTGCCCGGCGTGGGGATGGTGACGCTCGGGAAGGACGAGCGTGCGGCGCGGATCGCCGGCGAGATCTACCACCACGCCATCGCCGTCATGCGGGCGGCCGAGGGGATCGACGCCTACGCCTCGTTGGAGCGGCCCGACGCCTTCGACGTGGAGTTCTGGCCGCTGGAGCTGTACAAGCTCACGCTCGCGCCGCCTGAAGGCGAGCTGGCGCGCCGCGTGGCCTTGATCTCCGGGGCTGGTAGCGGCATCGGCCGCGCCATCGCCCGCCGCTTCGCCGCGGCCGGCGCGCACGTCGTGGCCACCGACGTCGACGCCGCAGCCGCCGAGCGAGTGGCGGCCGAGCTAAACGAGCGCCACGGCGCCGGGCGGGCGCTGGGCCTCGCCCTCGACGTCCGCGACGAGCGCGCCGTGGACGCCGCGTTCGAGGCGACCCTGCTGGCCTACGGCGGGGTCGACATCGTGGTGTCCAACGCGGGCATTGCGCCGAGCGCGCCCCTGGCCCAGACCGACCTCGAGACCTGGCGCCGCAGCTTCCACGTCAACGCCACGGGCCACTTCCTGGTGGCCCGGGCCGCGCTCCGCTGGTTCGAGGCGCAGGGCGGCGGCGGCAACGTCGTGTTCGTCGCCACGAAGAACGCCCTCGCCCCGGGCGCCTCGTTCGGGGCCTACAGCGCGGCCAAGGCGGCCGAGGTGCAGCTCGCGCGCGTGCTGGCGATCGAAGCGGGGCCGCTCGGCGTGCGGGTGAACATCATCAATCCCGACGCCATCTTCCAGGACTCGGCGCTGTGGAACGAGTACGTGCGCGCGGTGCGCGCTGCCGCGCACGGGGTGGAGATCGACGAGCTGCCCGAGTTCTACCGCAAGCGGAACCTGTTGCAGGTCCCCGTCTACGCCGAGGACGTCGCCGAGGCCGCGCTGTTCTTCGCCTCCGACCGCTCGGCCAAGACGACGGGCTGCATCCTCACCGTCGACGGCGGCGTGCGCGAGGCCTTCCCGCGATGATCGACCTGGCGTCCGACGTGGCCGCCGCCCTGCGCGAAGGGGCAGCGGTGGTGGCCCTCGAGTCCACGGTCATCGCCCACGGGCTGCCCTGGCCGGACAACCTGGCCGTCGCCCACGAGCTGGAGGCGGCCGTACGCACCGCGGGCGCCGTGCCGGCGACGATCGCCGTGCTCGACGGTCGCATCCGCGTCGGCCTCACGCCGGCCGAGCTAGAACGGGTCGCCAGCGACCGCGGCCTGGCCAAGCTGAGCTGGCGCGACCTCCCCGTGGCGTTGGCACGCGGCGGCGACGGCGCCACGACGGTGGCCGGCACGCTCGCCGTGGCCGGGCGGGTCGGCATCCAGGTCTTCGCGACCGGCGGCATCGGCGGGGTGCATCCGGGCGCCGAGACGACCTTCGACGTCTCCGCCGACCTGGGCGCGCTGGCCCGCACGCCCTGCCTGGTGGTCTGCGCCGGGGCCAAGTCGCTGCTGGACCTGCCCCGCACGATGGAGCTGCTGGAGACGCTGGGCGTCCCCGTGCTCGGGTACGGCACCGACGAGCTGCCGGCCTTCTACACGCGGCGGTCGGGCCTGCACGTCACGGCCCGCGTCGACTCGGCGGCCGAGGCGGCGGCGGTGGCGCGCGCCCAGTGGGAGCTGCAACTGGGCGGCGGCCTGGTCTTGGCCGTGCCGGTGCCGGTCGAGGCGGCGCTCGACGAGGCCGAGGTGGCGGAGGCGCTGGCAGCAGCGAACGAGCGCGCCGCGCGGGCCGGCGTGCGGGGGCCGGCCCTCACGCCCTTCCTGCTCGCCGACCTGCACGACCACTCCGGCGGACGCACGCTGGCGGCGAACACGGCGCTGCTGCGCCAGAACGCGGCCGTGGCCGGAGCGGTCGCCGTCGCCCTCGCGCGTGCCGGCGAGCCCGAGGACACGTTACCCTAGAGTATCGGCCAGGATCGCAGGACCGACGCTGTGGCGCTGGACCCCGAGACGAGTGCAGAGTGGAGAGTGAAGAGTAGACGAAGCGCCGATCTACTCGCCACTCACCACTCTCCACTCGCGCCCGATCCGCGCTCACTTCGGGGCCAGCCGGCGAGAGGAGTAACCACGCATGGTCGCGACGACTTTTGCCAACGAGATGGTGCAGATGGTGCAGCGCCGCCACTGTGTGCGGCACCCGCTCACCGAAGCGTGGGTGCGCGGCGAGCTGTCCCGCGAGCAGCTTGGACGCTGGGGGATCGAGCACTACCACTACACGAAAGACCTCTACTTCTTCATCGGCCGCATCCTCTCCAACTGCGACGTGCCCGAGGGCCGCGCCATCGAACTGGAGAACCTCGCCGAGGAAGAGGATCCCGAGGACATGCACAACCAGCAGCTCCTCGACTTCATCGCCGCTTGCGGCCTCGAGCCGGCCGCGGCCGTGAAGTCCGATCCGCTGCCCACGACGAAAGCACTGCGCGACTGGCTCCAGCTCCTCTGCGAGAAGCGCACCTGGCAGGAGGCCGTGGCCGGCTTCCACATCGGCATGGAGTCGCAGTTCAACACCATCTGCGCGCGCTGGGCGCCGGTGCTGCGCGAGCACTACGGCTTCAGCGAGCACGAGCGCCGCTTCTTCGACACCCACATCGGGGCCGACGAGGAGCACGGCCGCCGCGCGCTGGAGGTGGTAGACAAGTACACGCCGGCGGAGCTGCGCCCCAGGGTGCTGCAAGCCATCTGGGAGGGCACGGAGAAGCGCTGGGGCTACTTCGACGGCGTCTACATCAAGAACGTGCTCGGCTACAACCTGGGCAACCAGCCATAGGCTACTTGCGCGTGGCGACGTAGACGCCGTCCCAGGTGGGCGGCGGGGGCGCGGCGAGGTACGCTTCGGCGCGGTCGCGGTAGAGCCGACTGGGGCCGTCGGTCGGGTCGAGGGCGAGCGCGCGGGCGAACAGGTCCGCCGCCGCGGCCCAATCCTGCGCGCGGTACGTGTCCATCGCCCGGCCGTAGACGGCCAGCAGCTCCTCGCGCTCGGGAGGGAGCGTCCCGGCCGGCGCCACGAGCTCGTAGATCGCCACCGGCTCGGTCTTGCCCTTCACCGCCACGAGGTCCAGGTAGCGGTAGCGGAAGGCGTCGCCGGCCGCCTCGCGCGTGCCGGCGCCGACGATGACGCGCGTACCGTACTCCTTGTTCAGGCCCTCCAGGCGCGAGCCCAGGTTCACGCTGTCGCCCAGCACGGTAAAGTCGGTCCGCAGGGGCGAGCCCATGTCGCCGAAGATCATCGGCCCCGTGTTCAGGCCGATACCGACGTCGAGTGGCGGCACGCCCCGCGCTTGCCACTCGCCCCGCAGGCGATCCAGCTCGGCGATCATGTCCAGCGCGGTAGCGCAGGCCAGGCGCGCGTGGTCGGCCTGCGCCAGCGGCGCGTTCCAGAACGCCATGATGGCGTCGCCCATGTACTTGTCCAGCACGCCCCCGTGGCGGAACAGCACGGCGACCATCGCCGTCAGGTACTCGTTGAGCAGGGTCACCAGCTCGCGCGGCGGCAGTTGCTCGGACAGCGTGGTGAAGCCGCGGATGTCGGAGAAGAGCACGGTCATCGTCCGCAGCTCGCCCCCCAGCTCGAGCCGGTCGGGGTCGCGCGCCACCGTCTCGGCGACGGCCGGCGACAGGTAGCGGTTGAGCACGCGCCGGAGCGCGCGCTGCGCCGCCTGCTCGAATGCCACCTCGTAGCCGGTCAGCCCGACGAAGGCGACGGCCAGCGCCGTGGGTGGGTAGAGCATGTTCAGGATCGTGCCCCGCTGAAACGCTTCGGAGGCCACGACGAAGTAAGCAACCAGGATGCCGAAGCTGGCTGCGCCGGCCGCCACCGGGTGCAGGCGCCAGACGAGGAGAGCGGGCAGCAGGCCGAGCAGGAAGATCGAAGCGATCGTCACGGCGCGCGGCGCCGGCACCAGGAAGTTGCCCCGCAACAGCGTCTCGGCGGCGTTGGCGTGGATCTCCACCCCGAACAACGTGCCACTCGGGCTCGCCAGGTCGTCGGAGAAGCGGGCCGACCACGGCCCGACGAAGACGACGCGGTCGCGGACCCGGCTGAGGTCGGCGCTGCCGTCGATGACGTCCACGAGCGAGAGGACCGGAAAGGCGCCGCGCCCAGCCCGCGTCGGCCCACCGGCAAAGTTGACGCGGAACCGGTACAAGTCGTCCACCGGGACCGAGCGGCCCGCGAAGGGCAGGTGGCCGTTCTGGAGCGGTCCATCTAGCATGGCGGGGCGACGCAGGTAGCGCGCCGCCGCGGCCAGAGCCAGGGCCGGCACCTCGCGCTCGCCGTTCCGGATGACCAGGGGAACCTGGCGAACCACGCCGTCATGGTCGGGGAGGATGTTAGCGTGGCCCTCGCCGGCCGATACCGCCACCAGAGCGGGCAGCGACTCGGCCAGCACGTCGTAGGCGATCGGCGCCGGCCGCTGGCCCGGATCGCGCGGCTCCTCGCCCACCGCGGCTAGCACGACGTCGCCCGCACGGCCCAGCGCATCGGCGAGCCGCGCGTCGTCCGGCGTCTCCAGCTCGAACAGGACGTCCAGGGCGATCACGCGGGCCCCGGCGGCCGTCAGCCGCTCCACGAGCTGGGCGAACACCTCGCGAGGATAGGCCGCCGTCGGTCGGTTGCCGACGAGCGCCTGGTGCGAACGCGAGTCCAGGCCGACGATGGCGATCCACTCGGACGCCTCGGGCGAGCGGCCGAAGAAGACGTTGGTGAGAGCCGCCTGCCAGGCCGGCTGGAGGTCGGCCAGGTAGGCGACGGAGAGCAGGGCCGCGAGCGCCGCGGCCAGGCCGAGCAGCCGCAGGAGGCGCTGCCATTCACGCCGCGGCATCGGCGTTCACTCCCTCGCCCCTGGTCTTTATCGCGTCGCGCCTGCATTCTAGTAGATCATTGGAGATGGAGATATTGAGCACGCATGGAGATGCTCACTGCGCGCTCTCGACGAGGAAGGATGGTTCGCACGGGTAAATTGCGAAGCTACTGCAGCGGGTTTACTATGCCCGGTACGGAACATGCCAAAGTTAAGGGAGTGGTCGATGCGTGGTAGCCTCCTGTTGGCCCTGCTCGCGTCCCTCCTGGCTGCTGTGCCGTTGCCGACGGCGGCCCGTCCCCTGGCGCAGGCCGGCACCGCCACCCTCTCGATCATCGCCAATCCCGTCGAGGTGCAAGCTGCCGGCGCCGCGGGCTACGCCCCGGCATCCGACGCGCAGACGATCAGCGTCGGCAGCCGCGTGCGCACGGGTGCCGATGGCCGCGCCGTCTTGACCTTCTTCGATGGGACCACGGCCGCCCTCGATTCCGGGACCGAGCTGACGCTCGAGCGCGTGCAGCCCAGCGGCGAGCAGCCCGGCGGTCTGCTGATCGGCGTCGGGCTCACGGCCGGCCGCGTCTGGGCGCAGGTTTCGTCGCTGTTCGACCGCGGCTCGAGCTTCGAGGTGCAGGCTGCGGCCGCCAGCGCCGTCGCGCGCGAGGGTGTGACCGGCTTCGCCGTCGACGAGTTCGGCAACCTGTGGTGCTGGGCGATCGCCGGCCAACCGCTGCGGATTCGCGCCGCGGGCGCCGAGGTCGCGCTGGCGGCCGGCCAGGAGATGGGCTTCGCGCCGGCGGGCACGGTCGAGCCGCGGAGCAACCGCGGCGAGCTGGGCGTGGTTCGACCGCGGGCGTTCGGCCAGGGCTTCCTGGAGGTGCGGAGCGAGGGCGCGGCGCAGGTGCGGCTCGTCACGCCGCGGGGGTTCACCGTCGGCTTCCCGCGGGCCGACGTGGTCGTGAACCAGGTCCAGGACGCGACGACTAGCCTGGCGGATGGACCGAGCCGCTGGCTGCGCCTGCCCGGCCCTCAGCCGGGTCACTACAGCCTGGTGCTGCAGCCGACTGATGACGGGCCCTATCGCGTCCAGGTGGCGCTCAGCCTCGACGGACGCGAGCTGTTCGCCCAGGACCTGGCTGGCGTGGCTCAGGCGGGGCAGCCGCTGATCGCCGACCTGACGATCGACGCGCTTGGTGGTGTCCCGTCGAGCGCCCAGCTCGGGACGACCCGGCCGCTCGCGGGCCCCGCGCCGGGTAACTTCGTCTCTCCGTGAGCCAGCTTGTGGAGACCATCATGCCGCTGCAGATCGTACTGGCGACTGACGGGTCAGATGACGCGATGGCAGCCGCGAGGCTGCTCACGCGGCTGCCGCTGGCGCCGGACACCAACCTGGTAGTCGTGACGGTGCTTCCGCCAGCGCCCGCGCTGCCCGATCTTCCCGCCGCCAACGCGGCCGAGCTGATCGCGCTGACTCATTCCGCCGCCACCGAGGCCAGCACCGGCCTCCTCAGCTCCACCGAGACGAGCCTGGCGTCGCTCAATCTGCCGGTCGTGAGCGTGGTGCGAACGGGCCATCCCAGCGCGGAGATCGTCGAGCTCGCGGAGGAGCTGGGCGCCGACCTGATCGTCGTTGGCGCGCGCGGGCGCAGCGCCACGCCCGGCTTTGCCCTCGGTGCTGTGGCCCATGAGGTCGTCCGCCACGCGCCCTGCGCGGTGCTGGTAGCACGCGGTGAGGGACGGCCGCCAGGGAGGATACTCGTGGCCGTGGACGGCTCGGCTCACGCCAGCGCCGCCCTGCACAGCCTCGCCTGGTTTCCTCTGCCCGGTGACGCCCAGGTGCAGGTATTGTCCGTCGTGCAGCCCTTCGACCCGCTCGGGGGCTCCCCGGTCCCAAAGCATCTGGAGCACCCGATGGCCGAGATCCGCCGCCAGGAGTGGGCCGTGGCGACGCGCGTGGCGGCCGAGGCGCGGGCCTGGCTCGCCGAGCGGGGCTGGCGCGGCGACGAGCCGGAAGTCCGCGAGGGCCAACCCGCCTATGAGATCCTCCGCGCCGCGAGCGAGCTGGAGGCGGACCTGATCGTCATCGGCTCACGCGGCCAGCGCGGCGGAACCGGCTACCTCCTCGGTAGCGTGGCCCAGAAGGTCGTCCGCTATGCCACCTGCTCGGTGCTCGTCACAAAACGGGTGATGAGTGATGAGTCATGAGTGATGAGTGACGCCTCGACTCATGACTCATCACTCGATCAGTAGCCGGCTTGCTTGTCGACGAGGTTCGCGAGGGGCTCGCCGCGGACGTAGCGGCCCAGGTTGTCGACGAACTGGGCCATGATCTCCTGGTGAAAGCGCGGGAAGCTCACCCCGCCGCTGTGTGGCGTGATCAGCACGTTGGGCAGCGACCACAGCGGGCTGTCCGGCGGCAGCGGCTCCTGGGCGAAGACGTCGAGCGCCGCGCCGGCGATCCGGCCGCCGCGCAGCGCCTCGATTAGCGCCGCCTCGTCTACCACTTCGCCCCGCGCCACGTTGATCAGCCAGGCCGTCGGCTTCATTTGCCGTAACTGCGCCGCGCCGATCAAGCCGCGCGTCTCCGCGGTGAGCGGCGTGAGGACCACGACGTAATCGGCTTCGGCCAGCAGGCGATCGAGCTGGTCCGCAGGGTAGACAGCGTCGAGCTCGGGCGTGGGCCGCGGGTGGCGGCGCGTGCCGATCACGCGGAAGCCGAAGCCGCGCGCCCGAGCGTTCACACAGTGGCCGATCTCGCCGTAGCCGACGATGCCGATCGTCCGCCCGACGAGGCTGACGGGGACCTCGACCTTCTTCCACTCGTGGCGCTCCTGGGCCAGCACCAGCTCCGGCAGTCGCTTGCTCACGGCGAGGATCTGCATCAGCACCCACTCGCTGACGGGGATGCAGTGCAGTCCCCGCGTGCGGCTGAGCAAGACGTCGCTCTGGACGACCTCAGGGGTCAGGTCGCCGTCGACGCCAGCGCCCATCGTGTGAATCCAGCGCAGGTGCGGCATCTGCGGCAGCAGGCGGCGCAGGCCGCGCGGCATCATCCCACCGCCGCGGAAGAGCACCTGGGCCTCGGACACGTCGTCGCGCGGCTCGCCGGCCGGGCTGACCCAGGCGATCTTCACGCGGGGCGAGACGGCCTGAACGGCCTCGGCGTCGGGCCCACGCAGGTTCTCGGATAGTGCGACCACGATCGGCCGGTCCGACTCGTTCACCGTAGCTCCTCCCCGCGGCAGCAGCCGCTCCCCTGCCCAGCATAGCAGAACGGCTCGGGGTAACTGATCGTAGCCTTTCAGCGCCGCGGTTCCATCGTGGCTTGCCAAGCCAGGAGCCGCCTCCTACACTACCAGCGGTCGCGGCCCGCCCCGGCCCGGCCATATGCTGGGCAGCCTGCCGTCCTCGGAGAGGCGTCTTGTTTCACCGCCTGGCCCTGCTGGTGAGCAGCGTAGGCCTGCTGGCCCTCTTCCTCGGCGCTGGCGGCGAGGGACCGCCGCGCACCCACTCGGCCGGCTCGCTGGACAACATCAGCTACGTCGTCGTCATCTACCTGGAGAACTGGTCCTTTGATACGCTCTACGGGACGTTTCCCGGGGCGAACGGGATCATCACTTCCACGCCGGGGCCCCGCGGGGCTACGTCCACCCCCATCCCCGGCTTCATCCAGGTGAACCTGAGCAGCACCCCTTACGGGACGCTGCCGCCGGTGCCAGCAACCCCCGGCGGCAAGGTGCCCGATCCGCGCTTTCCCCCCAATCTGCAGAACGCGCCCTTCAACCTCAGGCCGTACGTGCCGACCGACCAGAAGACCGCCGACCCCATCCACGAGTTCTTTCGCCACATCCTGGCCACAAACGGCGGCCGGATGGACCAGTTCGTCGCCTGGGGCGATACGGGCGCGCTCCCTATGAGCTACTACGATCAGTTGGGCATTCCCACTGCCATCCCGTCCATCGCCCACTACGCTCGGACCTACACGCTGGCCGACAACTTCTTCACCGCGGCGTACGGAGGCTCTTTCCTGAACCACATGTGGCTGATCTGTGCCTGCGCGCCAGCCTGGTACACCGGCGCGCCGCCGGCATGCCACCGGATCCCATCCACTCCGCCGCCCACCCACTCCGACCAGATCTTCGCGCTGTTGCCTAATCCGGCCGGCGGCTCGACCTGGTATCTCGTGGACGATCCGCCCCCAGCCGTGGCGCCCGCGCCGCTCGGCATCGTCCCGCTGCAGACGGCCGTCACCATCGGCGACCGACTCACCGCGGCGAACGTACCGTGGGCGTGGTACGGCAACGACATGGTAGCGAACCCCGCCGGGACGCTGACCTGCACGACAGCGACCCCCGCTGGGACGCCGGCCCCCACGACAGCGACCCCCACCGGGATGCCGATCTTCAACTACAACTACTTTCAGAACTACGCGCTCGGCACGCCCACGTCCTCAGGCCTGGCCAGACTCCACCCGGACTACCTCGACTTCCTGAAGACCCTGACGGCCACCCCTGGAGCGCTCCCTAACGTGTCGTTCGTGCGCCCCGTGGGCGACACGCAGCACCCCGGCGACGAGACCGTGGCGAGAGGGGACGTCGTCGTGGCGGCGACGCTGATCCCAGCGATCATGACCAGCACCCCCTACCAGCAGAAGCAGGTGGCGATCATCGTCACCTACGACGACTACGGCGGGCGGTGGGACCACGTCGCACCGCCCAACGCGCAGACGCCGACGAACGTCCAGCAGGGCATCGCCGACCGATTCGGGCCGGGCGGGCGCGTGCCGGCGATCATCATCTCGCCCTGGGCCAAGCGTTGCTACGTGGACCACACCTACTACGACACGACCTCGATCCTCGCGTTCATCGAGAAGCGCTGGAGCCTGACACCCGTGGCTACCCGCGACGCCTTCGCCAACCCGCTGAGCGGCGCCTTCGACTTCAGCTCGCCGGCACCCCCCGCTGGCCAGTGCGCGGCGGCCAGCCCGACAATAGTCCCGTCGGCCACCGCTACCGCGACGACGCCTCCGCTCACGGCGACCGTCCTCGCCCTCACCCCGAGCGCCACGCCGACGCTGCACCCCGGCACCCAGACGGCGATCGCCCAGACCGCCACCGTCCAGGCGCTCACCGCCACCGTCACACCCACGATCCATCCGCTCACAGCGACCGCGCTGGCGCTCACGCCGACGGCCACCCACGCGCCGCCCGTGGTGCCGCCGGGCGTCAACCCGCCCCCGCTCAGCGGGCAGGCCGGCGTGCCGGCGGCCAGCGCGATCGGTCAGATCGTCACCGTGAGGGGCGCGGTGAGTGGCACGTTCCGCGTGGTGGGCTCGATGAGCTACACCCTGCTGGCCACGGGGCCGGCCGGGACGGTCGTCGGCGGCATCCCGGCCGTCTTCATCCCCACCACCGCGGGAGTCGAAAGCTTTGCCTGCGGGGCGGTGAGCGTGACGCTGCAGACCACCTGCACGGGCACCACGAGCGGGAACGTGCTTCAGGGCGCCACGATCACGGTGCGGATCGCCCTCGCCGGCGGCGGCACCGCGAACGTGGTCGGGGTAGCCAGCGGACCCGGGCCAGGGACGGCCGCCGCCCCCGGCGCCCCGGCCGGGGCGCCGGGGCTCGGACTCGGCCTGACGGTGGCGCCGCCCGCCCCGCCGCTGCTCCCCGCCCTGCCGGCCGCGTCTCTCCCGCCGGCGCCGCTCCCCCTGCTCCCACCGCCGCCGCTCGCCCTGGCCGGCGCCCCGCCCCTGCCAGCCGAAGTCCCGCTGATCCCGGAGGCCGACAGCGCCGGCCTGCTGGCTGCCGGCCTCGGTCTCGTCGGCGGGCTGGCAGCGCTGCGTAGGTGGACCGTGAGCGGTCAGGCCCCCCGCTGACCGAGGAAGGCAGGCAGGCTTATCGGGCAGCAATCGAGCGTCAGACGCCGTGGGTGAGCCGGCTGGATCTGGTGCAGGCCGACACCACAGGGCCGCCCGCGGTTGGCCCCGCCGCCTGGCGTGGCGGACAGGCGTGAGCCGGCGCGGCAGGGGGCGGTTGTCGGGCACCGGCCGGTGCTGTATCCTCCACGTAACGGCGTACGGTGGAGCATACGGCCGGGCGTGGGGGAGCCATGCGGGCGACGGGGAGCGAGGGCAGCGCGGCGCCGGCGCGATTGGTGCCGGCCGTCGATCGCGCCGTGCGTCTGCTGGATGCGCTACGCCGGGAGCCGCGCTGGCAGGGCATCTCCGAGCTCGCCCGCGACCTGGCGCTGAACAAGGCGACCGTGCGCGACATCCTCCTGACCCTGCACCACCACGGCCTGGTCGAGCGCGACGCCGCCACCACCCGCTTTCGCCTGGGCTACGGTCTGTACGCCTACGCCAGCGCCCTCGGCGAGGGCAGCGATCTGACGGCCGTGGCGCGGCCGTTCCTCCGCCGGCTGGTCGAGCGGACCGGGGAGACGGCGCTGCTCGGCCTGCTCGACGGCGAGCGCATCCTGATCGTGGACAAAGAGGAGCCGCCGAGCGACCTGAAGATCTCCGCGCCCGTCGGCCGCCGCCTGCCGCTGTACGCTGGCTCCTTCGGCAAGGTGCTGCTGGCCGACCTCGAGCCGGCGCGCCTGGAGCGCCTGCTGGCCGAGCGGCCCCCGCCCCCCTTCACGGCGCGCGCCGTGGCCGATCCGGCCGCCTACGGCGCGCTGCTGCGGCTGGTGCGCCGGCAGGGCTACGCCGTGGACGACGAGGAATACCTCGACGGCGTGCGCGCGGTCTCGGCGCCGATCCGCGGCGCGGACGGCGGCACGCTGGCCGCGCTCACCGTCGTTGGGTTCAGCACCCGCATCGGAAACGACAAGCTCGCGACGATCATCGAGGCGGTCGTCGACGCCGCCGAGCAGGCGTCGCTGCGGCTGGGTGCGCCGCGCCCCCCGCTCCACAGGCCGGCAGGGGACGGTCCCACCGAGCCACCACGAGAGCGCGGACCCGTGACCCAGCACAATGGCGCCAGCCGCGGCGACGGGAAGGAAGGGAAGTAGCATCATGGCTTATCGCGTCGATTCACCGTACGCGGTCGTCGATCTCAGCAGCGGCCGCATCGACTACGACCGCACGCCCGAGCCGGTGGTGCGCAAGCTCTTCTCCGGCCGCGGCCTGAACATGTACTACCTGTACAAGTACCTGAAGCCGGGCACCGACGCCTTCGACCCCGACAACCCGCTGATCTTCGGGACGGGGCTGCTCACCGGCACGCCGAGCCCCAGCCCCAGCCGCATGAACGTCACCTTCAAGAGCCCCGAGTCGGGGATCATCGGCGACGGCAACATCGGCGGCCACTTCGGCGCGCGCCTGCGCTCGGCCGGCTTCGATCGACTCATCTTCCTCGGCCGCGCCGACCAGCCGGTCTACGTCCTGGCCGAGGACGGCAAGCTGTCGATCCACGACGCCTCGTTCCTGGTCGGGCTCGACTCGCAGCAGAAGCAGGAGGCGCTGCGCCAGCAGCTCGGCACCGATATCCAGGTCGCCACCATCGGGCAGTCGGGCGAGAAGCTGGTGCGCTTCGCCTGCGTGCGCAACGGGCTCAAGGCGTCGGCCCGCTGCGGCGGCGGCGCGGTGATGGGCTCGAAGAACCTGCTGGCGATCGCCGCGCGCGGCAAGCAGCGCCCCGGCTTCGACAACAAGGAGTTCATCCGCGTCGGCATGGAGAACAAGCAGTACCTGTACACCTCGAAGGTGATCCGGGTGCTGGGGACGGTCGGCACGGCCTTCCTCTACGACACCAGCAACCACCTGGGCGCGATCCGGACCCACAACAGCATGCTCAACTTCTTCGACGACACGCTGAACGCCGAGGAGATCGAGGAGCAGGTCGAGAAGATGGTCTCCTGCTTCGGCTGCTCGGTCCACTGCCGCCACAAGAACAACCAGGGCGGTGAGGGGCCGGAGTACTCGACGACGGTGCTGATCGGCCCGAACATCGGCATCAGCGGCGCCGATCACATCGTCACGCTGAACAACATCTGCAACGACCTCGGCTTCGACACCTCCTCGGTCGGCTCGATCCTCTCCTGGGCCTTCGAGCTGTACGAGCGCGGCATCATCGACAAGTCCACCACTGGTGGCCTCGAGCTGCGCTTCGGCGACTTCGAACTGGTCAAGGACCTGCTGTACATGATCGACCGCCGCGAGGGCTTCGGCGACATCCTGGCCGAGGGCACCTACGCCTGGAAGACCTTCGGCAAGGAGAGCCTGGACTACCTGATCGCCATCAAGGGTCTGCCGCAGTCCGACCCGCACGACGTTCGCTACATCAAGTCGTTCGCGCTGGGCATCGCCGTCGCCTCGCGCGGCGCCGACCACCTGCGCAACCGTCCGACCCTGGAGATCCTCGAGCTGCCGGCCGAGGTCACCAAGAAGCTCTACGGCGCCGAGACCAACCCGGACATGAC
>Ga0070741_10008285_pt1 | contig 20948 bp, 19 predicted proteins | sample Coa_R1_4_FD_66440 | JGI IMG/M metagenome (GOLD analysis project Ga0070741, IMG submission 66440) | Surface soil microbial communities from Centralia Pennsylvania, which are recovering from an underground coalmine fire - Coalmine... | ecosystem: Environmental > Terrestrial > Soil > Unclassified ...
TGTGGCACGATCCTGAGAATTCGCACCAGATTAGTCCGGCCATCACGTGTGAACTCATCTTTGTTATAAATCTCCTTGTTCGCATTTGTGTGCGCGATGCTGAAAACGTGGATTTCTCCCTCATCGGCAAGCGCCGAAGAGCAGCAGAATACAAACAAAAGAACTGCTTTCATACCGATTCGCCTTGCCCAACGACCAACCTCCGCGACTGCACCCGGGAATCTGCGTTGAAGGCCAGAAAGCCACAGGAACTCACGCTTGGGACTGGGCGAAACCCACGACGGGTGCCAGTTCGCAGCAGGGCGTTAGGGCAGTACCTTTTCATTTGGTGGTCGTCTTCGCAACCGGGGGAACACGATGAATGCACAGGTCAATGGACCCAAGGTTAAGAGCCACGGCTGCAATCCCCGAGACGTCCCAAATATTGCGGCAAGTAGAAAGCCGAAGCTACTCGCCACAAGCAGCCACAGACCGAACAATGCGATCAGACGGGAGGACGGCGAAAGTTGAGAACTTTTGCTCATAGCATTTTCGGCCCTAACGGCGGCCATCAACGGCTCCGCGCCAGTGGCGTCCGGCATGAAATCCCAACGTTCTCGCGGAATCCGGGTGCATGGCGTCGTTATACCGCCCGAACCGGGAACTGCGATGTGACTTTTTCAAGCTCACGAATGGAAGCCGCCAACCCGGATTGATCGAACTGTAATGCAAAATGCAGCCGGTTGCCAATGCCGGGCTGGTCCGCAATGTCCCCTGTCAGTGCAATGTGCCCCCGCCCATCTCCGACCAGGACCAGATGCAACTGCTCCTCCAATGTCGAAAACTCGGCGGAGCCTCGCAATGTCGCATGAAGAGCCTCCAGGCTGCTGAGAAACGCTACCAGCTCACTCGCAAGAAGTGCGGCTTCCACCTGGCCGCTGAAAGCACCGGCACGAACCCGGATTTGTGCGCTTAGCCAATTGTCGTCGTAATATTCGCCAACCGCTAGGCGTTCATAACGCAGCACATCTATTTCAATGCGTTCATTCTGCGATTGGCCCAAGGAGAATTTCATGCACCTAGCGCGGTATAACGAAAATGATAACCGACCGCCGTTGGGAGTAAAGCTGGAGCGCAAACGGAGCTTCCCCGACAACCCTCGGCCCTGAGCGCAAACACGCGGCGGCGGTTCGTCTTCATCTATTTGTTATGCACCCAGTCGTTCGCCGCCTCATTGTTCGAACCGACAGGCACTAGCTTATCGAAATAAAGCCATTCTGACCCGGGCCCATACATAATAGGCCCAGACCACTCCCAGAAGAACCGAGGCAGTGCTGACCGAAGGAATTTGGGCAAGCGGATGGCCAGTGCCGTCAGGCGCCCATTAAACAATGAGGAGCCCGTATATTTAAAGCTGACCCGGCAGGCGGCCGACCCCTCGGGGATAACCAATTTGATCTCATGAGATTGAGACGCTAATACACCGCAATTAGTGCAGCTGCCTTCAATTCGTATCCAGTTGGTCCCGAGTTGTGCTTCAACAGTCTGGTCCAGACCTTTTACGTAGAGAATGGAATCAAATTTGTTGGGCGCGTTGCTAATTGTGAGTTTCACCAGCAGCATTGGCCTGAGGGCATCATCTATTGCGTTGGTAACTCCCACGCTGACGATGTTCAGCATGGGATGAAGCGCCTGCAAGTGAGGATCTTTGAGACGTCGATCTACGACGATAATGAGTGCTCCGATCAGAACGCAACAGACTACCGCTGTGATGCTGGCGCTACGCATAACGATTGTCGTCAGGCAATCCGGGCACCTGGCTCAAGATAAACAGAATGGCGCAAACCGGAGTTGCCTGCACGAAATTGTTAAGTCCCGTTGTCATAAAACTCGGCGCCAATCCATTCTAAGTTCCTGGCAAAGCCTTTGCAAAACAACGATCTTCATTTCTGCGAGCAATCGTTCTGGTAGCTCGATGTGTGAGCTCAGCCCCCAACCGACCAACTCCTCGAACTGGCCAAGCGATATACCACGCGAGCGACACTCATCGTGAATCCGCAGAGCCAACTCCTCAACCGAAATCCCTGGTTCAGAAACATCGTTCCCGAATAGTTCTGTAGCGCGAATGTTGAGCACTCGACACAACTGTTGGACCTCGCGAACCGAGTAAAAGCAAGTTAGGTCATCCGGGAGCCCCTCGATTTCCAAAACGTCTGCGTGAGCAACCCCGCTGCGTTCAGCAACCTCGTCTGGCGAAAGACCCATTCGCTCGCGGGCTTCTCGAAAATGAAGGTTTGGAGCCGTTGCTTTCACTGGGATGGATTTAAGGACTTAACGATTCTGGTCAACGAACCGGCGCAACTGGCTTCCAGCATGACATGGGGTCGTCAACGCCGGGTTCGTTGCGGCAGGATTGTTACGCAGCGCTGGGTGGAAGCTCGGTGTCATAAAGTCGAGAACCAGGACTGCACCAGCCGCTGATGACGTCCATGGTGTCGAGAACTGCATCGTAGACCGTCTGATCGACGTCGCTTTCATGGGCGGCACGAAACTCGCCGAACAGCCGATACATGTCGAGCTGGCTCATGCCCTCGTCTCGCAGATTGCGGGCAACCCCGTAAGCTGCTCGGCCCGGTTCAACCTGCTGAAGGGCAATCTCAAGACGTGCTCGTGGAGAGTTCATATGCCCGGAGCTGCGTAACGAATAAATCCAGGCTCTCCGGGCACATGGCGCTGGATCAATAGAAAGGCGAAAACCGGAGTAGCCTGCGATGTTTTGTTAGCTGTCATGGTCGACTTGTTACTGCCTCGGTTTCGATAAAATGCGTCTCAACCCGCACAGGCGTGCGCGTCGCCCTTGCGCGCAATTGCTCCGGCAACATGCGAAGCCCATTCACTAATGAGTCGCTACAGGAATCCCGGGTATATTCGAACTCGGCTCGCCAAGGAACATTATTGCTCACGACCGCGACCTGAACGGTAACGGTCTGGCTCGGCCCTAACTTTATGCCTGAAAAACTGGGCGCATTTAGCAGCGGGACCATTTCCCTCCAGGTCGGTGTTGCTGCGCCACAGATGCTCACAAAGGGTAATATCCAAATCGAGCAGGCCTGCTGGTTGGTGATTGTGAACAGCGCCGCATTGGTTCCTGCAGTTAACCAGGTTTTGATCGTGGCGGATTCCCTTGACGAAAGAGTCGCAAACGTCGGGGCGATCACACCAATCGTTCCATTAGTGTATCCAGCAAACAGAGCACACTCAGGTTTGAAGCTCGACCGGCGTGGCCACCAGAGAAAGCTTAGGCCAGCCAGCCCGACGGCTGCAACAACTGCAATTGTGACGAATCGTCTCACTGGTTCGAAATAACAGCTAACAACCGACCTCTGCGACTGGCACCTGACTACTTACGTTCAAAACAGCAGCACCACAGGACCTGGAGCACGAACCCCGGCGAAACCCATGGCGGGTGCCAGTTCGCAGCAGGGAATTGTTGGGCTCGGAGATCATTGGCCGGCAGGGCGCGGTGGAACGGTGGGATACCAAAGCCGAACATCCTTTCGACTCTTATTCGCACGAATGGCCTTTTCAACCAAATCTGAATAATACCACGCCTCGTTGTTTCTCGGTTCAACCTCCAAAGCTGCCTGCAAAATCTTGTCTGCCGCTTTCAGATTTCCCGCCTTATACCTCTCGCGTGCTATTTGAACCAGACGATGCACCAAATCACTATCGCCTTTTGCCCTCTCCTCCTGCGTCCCCTTGTTATCACTGGAACGGCCGAGAGGTTTTGGATCCGAGTAGACGCTACTGGTCCAAAGGAACGTAAAGATGCTGAATGCCGCGATTAGTTTGGAGTTCATGTCGACATGGCGATGAATTTGGATGCCCAACGTTCAAGGTATGCGACCGCCCCCGAGAGTAAAGGTCAAGCGTAGCTGGCGCGTCGGAACGCCCATGACCAGGCGAGCGGAAACGGGCAGCGGCGGTTCGTCATCAGCGCCTCGTTGGGCATTGGGCTTTTCATGGAAACCAAAATCCGCCGTGGCGTGTGCTCGGGGCCGGGATGAGCAGACAAGCAAACAAAAGCGCCAGAACAAACCAGAGAAAATGAGCTATTGGATGCTTCACTATGTAGTCGCGAACTCGCCGCGAAAATATTGCTGCGACAATTTCAACCACCGCCGCACCCGGGAACGCAGCGATCGCGACTATAAGAATCCAATAAGCGCCGTCGTTCATTTTGCCCAACGGGTAGCTCACCGATGGCGGCCCCTCAGACGCCCGAAATATCCAAACGACGTGGGGCCGCCATTCGGTGCAGCGTCAGGTTCGCTCCCGATTTAATCGCTTATTCGTCCAAGCCGGATCTCGACGACAATCCAGCACCGCACGGACGACCACTTCCTCTTTCTCCAGCCGGTAGTAAACCGCAAACGGGAACTTGGTTGCGAGCATCCAATGGAATCCAAACTTCAGGGGGTGAATCCCACCATACAAGGTCAGGGAATCAATGTCGGCAAAGAGCGAATTCAAGAAGTATTCCCCAACCCCCTTCTCTTGTCGTTCATAGAAATTGTAGCCAGCTCGAAGGTCTCCACGTGCGGATTCAAGAATTCTGACCTTCATGGATTTCCTGGCGCAACCGACGCTTGGCCTGCTCCCAATCCAGAACCTCTTCGTCACCTGCGGCTAGACGGCGCTCTCGCTCCTCCAGGATCTCGCCATGCCACGCCGGCGCCGCATGCTCCGGTGCGTGACGGGAGAGATCTGCCCAGAGCCTCTCCATCGCTTCCAATTTCTCCGCCAAGCTCATCTCCGCCAACGGTAACTCCAACTTCATGTAAGTATTCTCGACCTAGCCGGCTCGACAGTCAATCTCTCTTAGCCTGCGCGCCTCGGACAGGAACATTGTAGCGAACTGTTTTTCTGCGACGGCCAGTCGTTTAGTTTTTCTGGGTTCCCCTTTTCCTCGTTTTCTAAACGGCTCATAATCAGCCTCGACTTCGTTAATTATACGACTGGCTGCGCCTTCTTTTCAAGCTCAAAGATGCTTGTCTTTCCTTGTTTTCACTTGGACCGTATTTGTCCATGTGAGCCTGATATCCTGTGCTCAAAAACTATGAACACAGCACAAGCGCTCGAACGGATGTGTCAGGTTATCCGCCGGCAACACAAAGCTCTGGCAACCGAGGACTGCTACCTCTTCTGGCTGCGTCGTTATATGGGCGCCCTCCATCAAATGCCGGCTCACCTTACCAGCGAGAAGAAGTTGGAACGATTTCTCACCGACTTGGCGTTGCGGTGCGACGTGGCGGCCAGCACTCAAAACCAGGCCCTCCATGCGATTCTATACTTTTACAGGTTCGTTCGTTCGTTCTCGAACAGCCCTTGGCAAATGTCGACGCCTTGCGAGCGACCCGACCCGTTCATGAGCGTTATGCCCCAACGGTTACTGAAACCCAGACGCTCCTCCAGACCATCCCAAATCAAGGCGGATACCCAACAAATCTCGTCGCCCGCCTATTGTATGGCTGTGGCCTTCGTGTCAGCGAACCACTGAATCTGCGGATCAAAGATGTAGACCTTGAACGACGCAGACTCTGTATTCGGGGCGCCAAAGGTGGGAACGACCGTGTGATAAACCTTCCCCAATCGCTCATCCGGAAACTGCGACAGCAAATGCAATTAGCCCGGACCGTCTGACCGTCTGGGAGCGCGACCGACATAACCGCACCCCCTTAATGCTGCCGCACCGTTTGGCGGACAAATACCCCGAGTATCAATTCAGTTGGCCATGGGCTTGGCTGTTCCCTGCGCATAACACTTGCCGAGATCCGCGAAGTGGCAAAATCGTCCGGTATCGAATGCACGAGGTAAATGTCCAACGAGCCGTCAAATACGCCCGGCGCAAGCTCGATATTTCAGTGCTACCACATTGTTTGCGTCATGCCTACGCCAGCCATTGCCTGGACCGAGGCACAAACCCCCGAGCCATTCAGAAGTCCATGGGTCACACATCCTTGGAGACGACTATGGGTTATACGCACGCTGAAGCCTTGAGCGTTTGCAGCCCGTTGGATACTTTGCCGATCACTCTGACGGGACGGGATTTTCAGAACACGAGGCATTATCCAGCTGCACGTGCCTACTTCCACCCAGGAGGAATTAATTCGCCGGCCTTTATTTATCCTGGGTTTCAAACTTCACGTCACTTACATGTTGCCCCAGTTGCAAGTGCTCCGATCCATTTCCGAGAGTTGAGCCCACAATCTTCACGTTCTGAAATGATACGTCTTGAACACCATGCTTCTCGTCGGCACCGCTAATCTGAACCAGGTAAGGTCCAGCTTTGCCAGAAACACTCAGATTTCGAAAACGAACATTGCTGATGTGTCCGGGGACTTTGTTGTGCATATACTGGTTCACGACTGGCTGGAGACGAATCAGCTCTTTTTGACCTTCACCGTTAATTCTCACATTTTCTACCAGTACATCCTCCAATCGCATTTCCTCTCCCGGCTCGAACAGAAACGCGGTCATGGTGAAATGGATGATGTCCAGGTTGCGCAACGTGATCCCCCGCATAAAGGGCGCTCGGCTTTCGTGACCCAATAAGAAGATACGTGCCCGGTCGCACCAAAGGGTACAGTTTTCAACAGCGATTCGCTCGACATTGCTATTGGGCCCACTCAGCTCCAAACCTTTGAGGGCCACGCAATCGTCATCGGTTCGAATGAAGCAATCGGTGATGAGCACGTCTTGCGAGTTGCAGGGATTAATACCATCGTCGTTCTGCACCCTTCCACCGCAGATCTTCACATTGCGCACGATCACGTTCTGGCTGTTGCGAGGTACAATTGTCCAATGCGATGCCCCTCGGATAGTGATGCCACTAACCTCAACGTTCGTGCCGTGGATCATCACCACGCAGGGTGTTGGTCCCTTCTGCCATTCCCAGTCTGAGCCGTCCAGAATGCCGCGCCCTTGAATTCGAACATTATCCCCTTCAACCTGAATACCGCCTTTCACCACTGCCCCACCTGCAAGATAAAATGTTTGGTTATTGGTGAGCACAAGCTTGCCTGGCTTATGAATACCTGGGCCAAAGTAAATCAGGCCGGGAGTGCCCTGCTTCGGCGGGTTCTTCTCCAAGGCATTTGCAAATAACAGCAGAGGTCCTTTCTTGCCCTCCGGTTCGATGCTCAGCTTGCAAGGGCCAGAAAGGGACACAACCAGGGTATTGTCATCTTCAACCCGGATTTTCGCCTTTACCGTGGCCGGACGTACGATTGTGTTGCGCAGAGACCTTTTGGAGGTGACTCGAACTTCGGCAGGTCCGTCTACATCGAAACTGCAGAATGAATAGGGACCGCCATAATCCCACTCCTTGCCGGCAAAGGGTGGATCCAGAACTCGCGCAGTGTAAACATCCACCGGCTGATCCCCTATCGTGACCTGGTAATCAGCAGAACGTGGCTCCTCTTTTGGCGCTGGATAAAGCACCACGGCCGCATTGGTTTCTAAGCCCACCAGCACGAGGAGAAACAGCGGCAGTATTGTTTTCATATTGTTACGACGGCAAAACCAATTACCCAAATAAAGCAGGTTGCCGCATCCCCTCATGGCTGCTTTTGAGGGATGAGCGCATGGAGGATGGGGTCAACCCATTTATCGGCCTTCATGTCCCACAGGATGAAGTCGCTGTCGAACTGCCAGTAGGCCCAGCTCCACCCCAGGCTCTCCGCGGTGCGGGCAACGAAATCAGTGTATCGGACCCTTGATTCCATCGGTGCTTTGTCATAAGCACCGAACTCGCCCAGGAAGATCGGGCGGTTGTTTTCTTTGGCCCAGGCAGCCACCCGGGCGAAGCCTTCTTGAACCGCTTTTCGTTCCTCATCACTGCCCCAGGAGATGCCGCTCTTGTCTTTTTGATCTGTCCATGATGCTCCTTGGTGAGTGAAGGACATCGGTTTGTAGTAATGGACCGTTACGATCAGATTCCTGTCATCGGCCGGCAACTCCAGTTCTTTGAGATGATCCACCGAATTCCAGAATGCCGGACCAATGATGACACTCCGGCTGGGGTTCTTTTCACGGATAACGGCGAGGGCCTCGCGTAAATACTGATTCCAGAGTGCCGGCGTGAGCTTCTTGTTCGGTTCGTTAAGGATCTCAAAGAACACCGAGTTGGGTGCTTTTTGGCAGTGCTCGGAAACCTGCCGCCAGAACGCCAGAAACTGTGCTTTCTGGCCCTCGGGATCCTCCGCCATGCGGGTGAATTCATGAAAATCCAGGATGACCTGCAAGCCTTGGGCGATGGCTTTATCAATTGCCCAATCAAGGGTCCCCCACCACTCGGGACGCAACGTCCAGTTGTTCGCTGCGTCCATCTGCCGGAAAGCATGTAGATTAATTCGCACCGACTGAAAGCCAGCCTCTCGGAGGAGCCGGAAGTGCTTCTCTTGGAACCGGGCTTGCTCCCGAGAGCGCCAGAGGGGATCGTAGCCGATGATGTTCACTCCGCGGCCTAGGCGCCGGTTCTGCTCAAAGGCATCCGAAGGTTGGGGCTGGGCGCTGGCTTGGAGACAAAAAAGAGCGGTCAGAAGAACTACCGAGATTCTCATGATTGGTCAGACGGTTTGAGACGGAGGTGTATTCGTTCTTCGGCCAGCCAGAAATCAGTGATCAATCCTTTTCCGACAAGGTTACAGAAGGCCTGTTGCTGTAACTTTGCCCTTTCCCGATCGCCATTTACTCCAAGACGTATTTGATGCGTGATCGTGTGCTCGGTACGTTGAGGTGGTCAGGCCACCGAAAATGTCGTCAAGGTACCAAAGCGTATGAAGACAGGCCCTCAGGGCAAACGGTCACACGGCAGGTTAGGTTTTCAGGTCCCAATGCCTTCTGTACTAAGGTCCTCTGCCCTCAAGCCCTTCCGATACTAGCCGTGTATGAGAATTGTGCCCGTGCTACCGTGAGCAACGAACAGCAGTAAGAAGACAGCGAGTGAAAGGCTTTTTTTCGTTTGGGTTCCTTTATTGGCTCAACCGGAAAAACTGCTGTATGGCGGAAATTGGATTGGTCACCGTGCTCAGCCCGTTGATAACCACTGGAGCCGGAGAAACGGCGGTCCAAGCCGCCGGCGAAACAAGGTTCGTAGTGGATTGTAAAGTGAACCTTGTGGCATTGGTTGGCCAAGTGAGAGTAAAACTCGCTTCTACGCGAGTCATTCTCAACTGTGGCTGGCGGACTGGGGCTTCCGAGACCACCAGCCTCGCCTGGCGGCTGACAGCGACACCGAGGCGATTAGAGATTGAGACATCGTATGTCCCCCCGTTGGCAGGCTGCGCGTTGGTAATCCTGAAAGTATCAGCTGTCGCCCCGGTGATTGGTGTGCCGTTGAATTGCCACTGGTAGTCCAGGGATTGCAGGCCAACCGCTTTGGCAGAAAAAGTGATGGTGTCCCCTTGTGGCACCGATTTGTCCCAGGGTTGAACCGTAAAGCTTGGTGCACCATCGCGAAGAAGCGCCAGGCTAAAGTTGGCGCATGCGGCGACACCAACGATGTTTTGTAAATCAACTGGCTGTGGCACGTCTCCATTGAGCGTCCCCCATTGGACTACCGTACCATCAGCCTTGAGCGCCATACTGTGTGCATTGCCTGCTGCTATGGCCACTACATTTGTCAACCCGCTGGGAACGTTGGTGTCACCGCCTAAGCCGAAACCCCATGCGATAACAGTTCCATCTGCTCGAAGCGCCAAACTGTGAGTGGTTCCGGCGGTAATCGCCACCACATTCGTGAGGTCTGGCGGGACATAGGCTTCAATTATCCCCGAGGAAGACCAAGCGTAGGCTCCCCAACTCGCCACACTCCCATCCGCCCTGAGCGCCAAAGAAAAGGTGTTCCCTGCCGCTATAGCCACAACGTTTGAGAGACCTGCTGGAGCATCCGATTCGCCAAAGGTGTCATCTCCCCACCCAACCACCGTACCATCAGCCCTCAGCGCAAGCGAGTGGTCGCCCTGTGCCGCGATCGCGATCACATTCGTGAGACTCAGCGGGAAGTTTAATTGTCCAGCATACAAACCGTAGCCCCACCCGATAACTCGCCCACCAGGTTTGATCGCCAGACTGAAGAAGTCCCCTGCGGCGATGGCCGCGACCTTTGTCAGCCCGGAGGGAACATCGATTTGGCCGTTACCATCATTCCCCCAAGCCACCACCGTGCCATCGGCCCGCAGCGCCAAGCTGTGCAGGGTCCCGCAGGACATCGCTACTATGTTGGTGGCGGTAGATGGAAAGTCGAGAACACCGTAGGACGAGACGCCCCAGCCCACAATTCCTTGTACCGACAGAACCGCCGTCGCGCTGGCGAGGGTTCCGTTCAAATTGCTCAGAATGACACGATAGGGTCCCGACTGCGATGGTTGAAGGTTGGTCAAAGTCAAGGACGCGCTGGTAGCGCCGAGCAAATTAGTGCTCATGAATTGCCACTGGTATTGGATAGGCGCAGTGCTCTCGGCGACCATCGTGAGAGTTGCATCGCCGCCGATCCCCACGGAAATGCTCTGAGGTTGCATGGTAATCGCCAATGGAAGAGTCTCGTATATCGGTAATTCCACGACCCCATTGAGCAGAGTCGCGTCGGCTTCCTCAGCCCATTCGGCCTGGTCCCAAGACCAGGAGGGATCGGGTTTGCACATTTTGATGCGTCCAACTCCATAGGACGGCTGCCCCTGGGTCGACCAGCAAAAGAATGTAATCGGTTCGCCGCCCGCCCAAATGAAATGCTCAATCCAGGTCCAAGAACCGTCGTTGGGCAGCCATGGTTCAGGATCGATCAAGCCAATCCAGAGTGCGCGATCAACCCCACCGTAGCTGGAAAACGTGCTCTTTACCCAAAAATGTTCATCCTGGTCATTGATAGTGACCAAGTGGCCTCCCATCGAAACGGCGGTAGCTTCCGCATCGCTCCAACTGCTCGGCTGAAGTAAATAATATGGATGATGATTTGCTGGGTTGATGATCGGGCCACCCAGGACATCCACCGAACCACGATTCGGTAAGGCAAGCACTACCACGGTGAAACTATTGGTAACGCTCAACGGCGGTGTACCCTCATCAGTCGCTTCCGTCGTAATTAGGTTTGTGCTTGGAACCTGCGCCCCGCTTGGGACCCACCGAATGATACCTTGGTTGTCTATAGTGGCTCCCGGAGGCGCACTGATGAGGTGATAAGCCATCCCGTTTGTTGGGACCAAGAGGCTGGTGGCGGTATTAGCAACGATCAGCTCTGCCGGCCATTGCAGAGTTTTGTCCGGCTGCTGAGGCAGATACAGCACATTGCGAGGATCCATTACGACCAAAGTGAAATTGTTCGTGGCTGACATGTTCGGAGTGCCGTCGTCGGTCACAGCCGTAATGATTATGTTGGTGCATGGAACCTGCACCCCAGTGGGCGTCCAGCGAATAATGCCCTGATTATCGATCACCATGCCTACGGGTGGGTTAATTAATTCATACACCAACCGCTCGGCGGGGAGATCCGGATCCGTCGCTGTGTTTGTGACGACGAACTGAGTTAGCGAGCTGATGGTTCGGTCGGTTTGCGGGGGCAACAGCGGCGGGTGATTCACCTGGCCGACAATCACCAGGAAACTGTTCGTCGCGGATAACGCCGGGAAACCATTGTCGGTCACAACTGTGGTGAAGATATTAGTGCTGGGGCCCTGCAGGACACCCGGTGTCCACTGAATGATGCCAGCCAGGTTAATGGTTGCACCTGGCGGTGGGTTAATCAACTGATAGCTCAGGACCAGATTGGGATCGGCAACATCTGACGCAGTATTCGTTATCACCAGGTCTGTCAGAGTGCTAATCACCCAATCGCGCTGTGTGGGCAATGTTGGCGCCTGAGTAGTGACTGCGTAAATGACGCTCAAGCTCGCGGCTCTGCTAACCACGGTTCCCAATTGGTTCGAGACTATAACCGTGTAAAGCCCTCCATCCGTCGGCTGCGCGTTGGTGACACAATAATGATCTTGCGTCCCGCCCGCAATATCTACTCCGTTCCGCCGCCATTGGTAAGTAAGCGAGCTTCCGACGGCCTTGCAGAAAAAGGGAACTGAACCGCCTTTGGTGATGACTCGGTCCCAAGGGACTACGGCCAGGTGTGGAGCGGCATCGCGCAAAAGAGCTAGACTATAGAAATTGCCTGCTGAGATGCCGACGGCATTGTTTAAATCCGCGGGGACAGGCGTGATTCCGCTCTCCTGACCCCAAGCGATGACCCTGCCGTCGGCTTCCAGCGCAAGGCAGTGGGAGTACCCTGCACTAATCGCCACCACATTTGTTAGATTTGAGGGCACAAGGCCTTCGCCATTTCCGTCTTGCCCCCACACAAACACTGTTCCGTCTGCTCTGAGGGCCATACTTTTCTCGTCGGCAGCTGAAATCATGACGACATTTGTTAATCCCGCCGGCGGACTGGCCTGGCCCCAATCATTTGCTCCCCACCCCACCACTGTGCCATCGGCTTTTAACGCCAGGCTGTGGCCTCGCCCAACGGCAACGGCTACTACGTTAGTGAGTCCTGCCGGGATTCGATTGTCCAGACTTCCATTGAGGCCCCAGGCCAGGACGGTTCCATCGGACATAATGGTCACATTCTCGGACCCTGCTGCTACGGCAATGACATTGCTCACCCCCGCGGGTACTGTCGCCGGGCCGAAAGCGCCGTTGCCCCAGGCCCTTACCGTGCCATCAGCAAAGAGAGCCAAGTCATCCACGAGGCCCGCCGAAATCGCAACTACATTGCTTAAATTGACAGGAACATTCGTGTAACCCCACCCATTGTCCCCCCACCCTAAGATTGTGCCATCGTCTTTCAGAAGAAGTGCGTGGCTGTAACCTGCTGAAATTGCAACGACGTTCGATAGCCCCTTCGGAATGTGCGTCAGGACCGAGGGGTCATTTCCCCAACCGGTTAACTCCATAACCGAAAGCAGTGCCGGAGTGCTGCTGATCGTGCCGCTCGCATTGCTAACCATTACCGAGTACAACCCAGAATCGCAGGGCTGAGCGTTTGTGACTGTGAGTGTCATCTGTGTCTCGCCAGGCAGGCTGCTCCCATTAAACTGCCACTGATAAGAAAAAGGAGTAAGCCCGTCCGATAACACCGAGAATTGGGCTTCGGAGCTGATCGCGACCGAAATGCTCTGAGGTTGCGATATGATCTCCAGCGGCAGCGGAATTTCAATTACGGCATTCAGCAGGGTGGAATCCGCTTCCTCGGCCCAGCCGCACTGGTCGGAAACTGCCAAAGGGTCCGGTTGAACCATCTTGATCCGGCCCACACCCTGTGAGCCAATCGATGTGTCCGTGGACCAACAGAAAAACGTAACAGGTTGACCGCTGGCCCAAACGAAATGCTGCACCCAGGCCCTAGAACCGTCGTTTGCCAACCACGGCTCAGGGTCAATCAAACCAACCCAGAGAGCGCGATCCACTCCGCCATAGCTGGAAAACGTGTTGCTCACCCAAGTCTGCTCTTTCTGGTCGTTAATGGTGACTAAATGCCCGCCCATGGAAACGGCAGTGGCCTCAGCGTCGGTCCAACTGCCTGGCTGCAGCAAATAGTACGGGTGATGGTTGGCGGGGTTGGTGATTGGTCCAGCCAATATGCCAACCGTCCCGCTGCTGGGCGCTGCCAACACGACCACCGTGAAACTGTTCGTCGCGCTTAACCGAGGCACGCCTTGTTCTGAGACCACGGTCGTGATCATGTTTGTACTTGGCGCCTGCGGGCTGCTTGGCGCCCAGCGAATAATGCCATCATTGTCGATCGTCATACCGCCAGGCGGATTGATGAGTTGATACCTCATCGGGTCAGGAGGGATGAGGAGGTCCGTAGCCGTATTGGAGACCACCAATTGACCCGGCCATTGCAGAGTCCTGTCAGGCTGGGCCGGCAAGGACAGCAGACGGCTAGGATCATCAACCACCACGGCGAAACTGTTGGTCGCTCCCAGGTTCGGTATTTCGTTGTCAGTCACCACAGTTGTGATCACGTTTGTGCTGGGCACCGGCACCCCGATCGGCGTCCAGCGAATAATCCCCTCGCTGTCAATGGCCGCTCCAGCTGGCGGATTGATTAATTGATAGCCAAACGGTTCATGGGGACGATTAGCATCCGTAGCAGTGTTGGTCACGACCAACTGAGTCAGCGAGCTAATCGTTCGGTCCATCTGGGGAGGAAGCATCGGGGCGTGATTCACTTGGCCCGCAGTGGGAGGCTCGATCGTTATTAAAACATTGTCAAAATATTCGATGCCACTAGTGTCCCCGCCCATGCTCAGATAGGTCAGAGGCGAGTGGGTGTAGGTATCGTCGACGGCGGTACCTAGAAGGTTGGTGGCTGTCTTTGGATCGGTATAGGCGAAACCTTTATCCACATAGAGACTCCAAGTGCTACTAAACGGGTCGAAAGTGATGCGCACCGCACCTTTTTCCGGGAGTGGCCCTAACCCTGGCCCTAGCCCCAGTGGATCGGGCACGTCGATGAGAATAGTTTCTGGTCCATTGAGAGTTAAGTCAAATCGAGCTAAGTACATCCGGTTTCCGACCATTCCGCCTCCCCTAAATGCATAGCCTTGAGCAGAGCCAGAGGGGTCTGCATTATTTATCGCGGGAACAAAGAAAAAGCCATTATTGAATTGCTGGTCCGAATTGGATACGTTGAACGCCCATTCCACCTTTCCTGAGTTCGCGCTAAGGGTGTTGGAATATCCAGATAACGTAGAGGTATCTAGCGATACGCCAACTCTGGAACTCCCCCATGCTGGGAAGATTACCAGCTGCCCGTCGGCGACCTGGACAGTGCCAAAGAATTGTGAGAAAGTGGTGAACTCCAGTAACGAGCTTGATCCCGCGTCAAAGTTGTTTTGATAGACGGCGATTGTTTGTCCCTTAGCGGATGCGGCCACCAACAAGGCTAGGGTGAAGCCGGCAAATTTAGTCCTTAGGGCTTTCATGTTAGACCCGGGGCCATTTCAGTGGAGAGCGGAACTTGTTCTTCTAAATGGCCCCAACTCCCCACTCCTTTCTAGCCACTTTTTTCATGGTCCCTTTTTGATTAGCAATAAAGACCTTCTCACCAAGTAGTAGAATAATCAATGATTATTCGGGTTGCGGGTGTGCAAGCAAGGCACTAATTTGGTGAAGCGATGGCAAAATAGGGCCAGCGTCGCCCGGAAGGGTTTGGAGGATGCGGCACTCCAATCGCGTGAGACTCTCAAAACTCTCAGCCGCAGCTCGCATCAAGCGGACGCGTTCAAACTGTTACTCCGGTAATTGAGCCTGTGGGTAGCGATTTGTTGCAGGCCGACGGTCTTGGTCATTGGACCAAAGAAGCGTGAGTATTTCAGGATCATCGCGCACTTTTACCCTGCTCAGTGAGGTTCAACGATGTCCGGTATGCTTACAGAATGGCTTGAGTCAATACTTCGGGCACTTGAACCAAGGGTCGCCCGAGGCGAGCTGCGGCCATTACGCAACCCTAACGATGCGGATTCTTAACGGAGTTCTACGTTCCATTACTCCCGGGACCCCCGGTGCGCTTCGGGCACTTTCTCGGTCTCGCCCAGCACCTCAAGTGCTTGGTCCACGATTTTCTCCAACTCGTCGAGCTTTCCGGCGTTCGCGAGCGGCGTGGTGCCTTCCATGAGCTTGCCTACCGCCGAGGGGTCCTTGCCGCTACTCAACCAGCGCTCAATCCCGGCGCGGACACGCTTCATCTTCGCCTGAATGCGCAACTGCGGGTGATCCACGGGCTTCTCCACCAGCGGTTGTCCCGTCAGGAACTTCCGATAGGCCGCAATCGCTTCCCCACTGAAAGCGCTGTCCCAAAGGCGCTTGGGGAGATCCGTGCCGGTGGCGCCCATATTCACGCCCACAAGAACGCAGCCATGGTTGTAGTGCCAGGCGAGGTAGGTTTCCCAATCTACGACGGATAATCCGGGCATGCCTGCGTTGGCCTCCACGCCCGCCCAGGCGGGACTCCCGTGCTTCTCCAGTTCGTCATAGATGGGTTTGAAGCCCTCCCCGAGAACCTGGAGCGGATAGGTGGTCCAGCCGGGCCGCGAATACTTGTTGAAGGCCGTCCAGATGGGAGCGCTCGTCGTCTCGACGGGCGCGGGTGCGGCCACATGGGGGTAGAGCTTCTCCGGGAGGATACCCGCAGCGACGAACTGCTCGCACCAGAACGCAATGGTTTCCTGAATGATGTTCGCGAGGGCCTTGTGGAAATCGTCCGGCGGGTGGTCCGCGCTGAAGCCACGATCCAGGAGAGCCCGGTAGCCCAGCGGTGTCGCGGGCACGCCGTCTTCCTTAATCAATTTCGCGACCTCGGGATCCGTTTGCGAGTAGTCGTCGATGCCGGGTTCCAAACCCACCAACACTCCCGCGAAAAGGGCTTCCTTGCCCTCTGTCTTGAGTTTCGCAATCTCTTCGCGGAGGACAGGCCCGATGACTTTTGAGACGATCCGTGTGACCTCCGCCCGCATTTTCTTGCTGGTAAAGCACATGTTCGGCGGCATGCGTTCGAGCACGCCGTGGTTCAGGTAGCGCACCTTGTTCGGCGGTCCGTCCCAGCTGTGCCACTCGACGTTGTATTTGTTGTTCGGGTCGTAACCCGGCTTGTTGGGATCGAACCAGTTCCACAGGTCCGGGCGGTTCTTCCAGTGAAGATGGAAATCGAAATGGAGCATCACGGCCATATCGTGCTCGCGTGCCGCGGCGAACGCACTCCGGATGCGGTCGGGCAATTGCTTCTCGAGTTCAAAAGTCGCGTTGGGCAGGCCGAAGCCCAGAATCCGGGTCTTGCCGTTGCCCTTCATGCCAACCCGCTCGGCCAGTTCCCCTGCTTTTTCGGGGGAACTCCAGAAGATTAGGTATCTGGGTCCTTTCGACGTGACAGGCGCGTTGCTATTCGCGGGCGGTGCCGGCGGAGCCTCGGCCTTCACATTGCCGAGAAAGGCGGAGACCAAAAGGCAGATGAGGATCTTTGATTTCAACAGCGCGAATACCCATTCTCGTATTTTCCACGCATTTGCGCAAACGCGGAGCGTGCTCCGAGAACCTTCAGAAGGAGGACTTTGCCGAGCACTTTCACCCAAGTCAGTGACCCTGCACGTGCGAAATTAGGAATCCTGTCAGCTACAGGTTCGGGACGTGCGCGGGACGGTGCCACCAGACATCTTGGGTTAGCCGGTTTTGCGCCAAATCTCGCATTGCAGCTGAGCCCACAACGAAAGGCCCGCGATGACGTCCGCTCTATTGCAACGGTTGGAGTCAACACTGTTCCTCGATCTGCGCGCCGCATCCTCAGCCGGTTCGATGGTTGACGCGGTATTTCCGACAGAATACTTTGACGTTGTGGACCGAATCACGATTGACCCGAACCAGTGTGGTGGAAGGCCTTGCATCCGCGGAATGCGCATTCGGGTAAAGGATGTGCTAGATATGTTGGCCGAAGGGGCCACGGAACAAGAGATCCTTAGGGATTACCCAGATCTCGAAGCCGAGGATATTCGGGCTTCACTAGCCTACGCTGCCCGCTACTTTGACCACCCCATTTTGGTAAATAACGGAGATGCGGTTTCTTGTTGATGCGCAACTGCCACCGGGATTAGTGCAGTTTTTGGAACAACGAGGTCACGAGGCAAAGGCCGTTCGAGATGTCGGTCTGCGCGAAGCGCAAGATCGCACTATTTGGGCTTTTGCGATTTCAGGCAATTGGGTCGTCGTAACGAAGGACGAGGACTTTGTGCTTTCTTAGCCAGAGCGCTGCGCCAATTCATCGGCGGCTAAAGTGGATGCGGATTTTCTCCGATATACATGAGATAAATCGTTATGAGCGCATTCAAAACCGAAATGGACATGTTCTTTTCACGAAATTGCTATTCGCAAAAGGAGCGTTCGAGGGTCCAATCTTGCCGGGAGTATCGGCTTGCAGAGGACAAAAACGACCTCATCTACGCACAAGAAATCGCAATGCAGGTTGCGGAGGGAAAAATCGCTGACGTCCAAGACTAGAATCTGGGCATTTTCTACACCGGTGGATTCAAGGTCGATGTGTTGCAGTGCCACGTTTCCAAGCGGCTTCCAAACCCCAGCACCTCCAAATAATCCGGATCCACCTCCTCAGCCGGGCTTGCCCGCTGGCCAGTAACGTCTTCGTCTGCGGGGGGCGTTAATGACCGACCGCAAGCTTCCAATCCTCGTCAAAAAACCCGGCCTCTACGATGCCACCGGGCTTGCGCGTGGAAACCGGAACGCTCAGGTCCAAGACCGCCCAATCGGGCAGCTTGGGAGTCTGGCGCGCGTTGTTGAGATAATCAAACTCGCGAAACGTGAAGCCGCTGTTGATGACGATGTAATGCCTGGGATTGAGAGGGTTGGGGTAGATCAACACGGGCACATGCGTATCCGCCGGATAATTCGCTTGAGACGTGTGCACGCCTTGCGCGTCCCAGCGGATTGGCAATTGGGCCACCACCTTGGCGATGAGCTGGTTGCTCTGCGGATCACCCCAAAGCACCAGATTGTTCGCCGCGATCTCGGCGTCCGACACTTCGGTATCGTTCTCAACGCGTGCCTCGCCGCGAAACTGCCGGCGCCAATGTTCCATTGCGTGATTCATTTCCGCCGTGGCCCATGCGCCCACCTTTTCATTCAAAGGCGGTCCGGTCGGGCGCACCATGATGAAGGCATCCATGAACGCGTCGTCGATTGGGCCCTGAAGGGCGTGCTGCTTGCGCAACGACGCATCGTTTGACGAAGCGCTTACCGCCGCCCACTGGCCCTCTCGTTTGCGGAAATGGGCCACCCACGAGCGGTCTGACATCACGTCAGGCGCCTCAAGTTTTTGGCCATCCAAAATCACTTGCGGGTGCCGCGTATTGTCCAGCGGACAAAAACCCGGGGCCATGGCAAAGGTCAGAGCGTTGATATTTGTGGTGGAAGCACGGATGGCGCCGGCTACCGTGTCGAGTTCGGCCTCCACGCGCGCGCGGTCCCAATGATGTTCGAGCCCATCCACCGTGATCCACTCCATTTGGTTGTAGCGCAGGGTCCAGGTTGTAAAACGCACCTTATGCGGCATGGGATCGCGGCCTTTGCCCACGATGCTGTCGATGCGGCGGTTGATTTCTTCCTTGGCGGTGGGATGATAGCGATGGGCTGTCTGGGGACCGATGATGTGCGTCATGGTCATGCCTTCGCCGGCCAGGGCGATTGCCATCCGGTCGGCCGCCTGCTTTTGTCCGTCAATTTCACCGCTATACGCTACCAGAGGGCAATTGAACAGGTTGGCGGCGTAATCAATCGAGTCGTAAAGGTGCCAGAGCTTCTGTTCATAAACACTGGGTCGATCGGCGCCCGCCATATTCAGCTGTAAAAACTCGGCGGTCTCGGAAAAGCCAGCTCCGGGCGCCGCTGCCGCCCAAAGCCCGGCATAGTGGGTGGCAAACTGCCAGCACGCCGCTCCGCCCATCGAGAAGCCGCGGACGACCAACCGGTTCTCGTCAATGGGATAGCGTTTCCGGACACTTTCCAATGCCTCGAACAGGTCGGTCTCGCCGGCGAAACGATTCGCATTGCAGTAACGGCCATAGAGGTGCAGGACGATGCTGTCGGTTGGAGTGAATTCGCCGCGGTTCTTTTCGCGATCGCCGATAAAGGCCAGTTCACTCAGTTGCTCGCCGCGACCATGGAACCAAAAGTCGAGGCGAAACCTATGCGAGGTCTCCGGATGATAAGAAGGCGGCACAACCAGTCCGTACGGTTGCACGGAACCGTCAATCTTTGAAATGTAAGCGCGCACGACCAGGCCCGTTTTCGAAGCCCAGGGCGCAAGGCCGTTGCCCAGGGCTTTCACGCGCACCATGCCCTCTGTTAGTAGCTGGCGAGCCGTTTGAACCTCATTGCTGTGATAGAATTCGTTAAACCGTAAAGCCCAATCTACGGCTTTGTGATAGATCTGCACGTCCGGCAGCAGCTCCAGCAAAGCGGGCTTTCCAGAGAGCTCCACGCGCAACGATTGAAACTCCTTTCCCAACTCGGCTACGCCCTTCTCGAGTTCTGCGCGGTCGGTGTCTGAAATCGCTATGCCCGGTGGCGGGATGAGTTTAACATTTTCGGAAGTATTTTCGGCTGCGGGCGCTCCCGCCGTGAGCAAGACGAGCGCGCCAGAAATGGCACAAAGCAAATGTCGGTGCATGGGTTCAGCCTGAGGAACATCGTTCGATTTGGCAATGGATCTTGCAATAAGTTGCCGGCCAGGCCGGGCGGAACCGGTTCAGTCAGCTGCAGTCACGAGCAATCGCTGCGCAGTGCTTTCCGACTCCGACGACTCATCATATTATAAGCTATTTTAGTTCGACTTTTCGGGGGAACCAAGTTCAGTGACTACGACGTGTCCACCATGGAACCCACGCGGGTCCTACCGCCAATACTCAGGCAACGGCCTTTTCGCCTCCTTCAATGTCGATGTCAGCGGATTAGCCTCAGGTCACACCTTGTGTGGTTCGACCTTGTGGAATATCGGCAAAACGGCAATTACGTTGACAAAGCGCCGTTTTCTGACGCGGCATTTACGGGCGGATCCGTGCCGGACATTGGTTTAACAGTTCTCTTGGGTGGACTCCCTTTTGCAAATTTCCAAAAATTGCCTGCACTGGCCTTCAGTCACATAGTGAGGCGGCATTGATCGCGAGTGCCATGATCGAGCTCTTGAGGATACGATGACAACGTGGGACAACTACGGATTGGGAGTCGGGCATCATCGAGCCCAAAGAGCGGCACAATTTTAATGCATTTTAGCGCTCCTGACTTATCTTGCGCGCCTGAATGAAAGGCATCATCCTTGCCGGCGGCGCCGGTTCGAGGCTGTACCCACTGACGTTGGT
>Ga0070741_10008286_pt1 | contig 20945 bp, 19 predicted proteins | sample Coa_R1_4_FD_66440 | JGI IMG/M metagenome (GOLD analysis project Ga0070741, IMG submission 66440) | Surface soil microbial communities from Centralia Pennsylvania, which are recovering from an underground coalmine fire - Coalmine... | ecosystem: Environmental > Terrestrial > Soil > Unclassified ...
GGCGGTGCGGTGAGAGTGCGCGGGTTGGAAGTGGTGTGGCGCGGGGCGGCGCGGGGATTGGACGGGGCGGCGAACTCGCGCGGGGTGGCGCAGGGATCGGTCGGTGGGGCGGAGGTGCGGGAGGCGGGAAATGGGCTAGCGGACGAGGACCGCCCGAGCGGGATGGCCGCCCTGGCGGATCGGGTCGGCCGGGCGGCACGTCCAGCCGAGCGAGACGGGCAGCCGAGACGGACCGGACCGGCCGAGCGGGACGGGACCGGCGCGGTGCGCGCCGCGCTGCGGTCCCGTCCCGGTGTGCGGCTAGCCGAGCGCGGAGGCCCACTTGGCGGTGACGGTGTTCTGGGCGTTCGTCAGCTGCGTCGCGCTCGGGAACTGCGGCGTGCCGGTCACCTTCGGCAGGTTCGCCAGGTCGGCGGAGTCGAGGGTGCTCGCGGACTGCATCGCCGTGAACTCGGCCGGGCGGGCGTAGCCGCCCATGAAGTCGTTCTGGCCGGTGGTGGAGTACAGGTACTCCTCCCACAGCCGCGCGGCGGCCGGGTGCGGGGCGAACTTGTTGACGGCCTGGTCGTAGTAGGCCGAGTAGAGTCCGTCGCTCGGCACGGTGACGGTCAGGTCGATGCCCTTGGCCTTGAGGTCGGCGGCGTACTGGGAGTTGTTGAACTCCCAGTCGATGGAGATCGGGGTGGAGCCCTGCTCGATGGTCGACTCGGTCGAGTGCGTCGCGTTGAACACGCCGAGCGACTTGAGCTTGGCGAAGAAGTCGATGCCGGGCTGGATGTTGTCCAGGGTGCCGCCGGTGGCGAGGGCGGCCGCCCATACCGCGCTGAAGGCGGCGTTGGCGCTGGTCGGGTCGCCGTTGATGGCGACCTTGCCCTTGTACGCGGCGGCGTTCGCGGGGTTGGCCAGGTCGGCGAAGGTCTTGGGGCAGGAGGCGCCGGAGATCTTGGAGGCGTCGCAGGCGATGGTGATGTAGCCTCCGTAGTCGCCGTACCAGGCGCCGTTGGCGTCCTTGAGCGAGTCGGGGATGTCGGCCCAGGTCTGCACCTTGTACGGGGCGAACAGGCTGACGTAGGGCAGCGCGTGCGAGTTGCCGACGTCGACCACGTCGGGCGCGGAGGACAGGCCCTTCTGGTGCTGCAGGGCGTTGATCTCGTCGCCGCTGGAGCCGTCCGGGTTGGCGTCGGTGATCTTGATGCCGTACTTCTTGGTGAAGTCGTCCATGATCTTGCCGTAGTTCGCCCAGGTGCGCGGCAGCGTGATGACGTTGAGCTGCCCCTCCTTCTTCGCGGCGGCGACCAGGGCGTCGAGGCCGCCGCCGGCCGAGGCGGAGGTCGCCTTGGACCAGTCGGCGGCGGATCCGCCGGAGGAGGCGGCCGGGGCCGAGTTCCCGCAGGCGGTGGCCGCGAGTGCGAGGCCCGCGGCGAGCGACGCGAGCTTGGCGATGCGATTCATGGTCGGGTGCCCTATCAGTCGGGTGCGGTGGTGAACGTGGAGTGCAGCGGGTTGAGCGGTGCGGGCGCTTCGTCGGGCCCGGTGAGCACAGCGGGGAGCCGAGCCGCGCTGTCGGACGGGTGCGCCGCGCCGGGCGTGGGGCCGGGTGCGGCGAGCAGGGCGGGGAGGTTGGCGATGCTGTCGAGCAGGTGTGTGGCGCCGGCTTCGGTGAGGCGGTCGCGGTCGTGGGCGCCGGTCAGGACGCCTGCGACGATCGGGGCGCCGGCGGACAGGCCGCAGCGGATGTCGCCGGCGGTGTCTCCGGCCACGGCGACGCGGGCGGGGTCGCCGTCGGCGAGGCCGGCGGCCGCGGCGAGGACGAGGTCGGGGTGCGGGCGGCCGCGTCCGCCGACGTCCTGCGGGGTGAGGGAGAGGTCGATCAGGGTGCGCCAGCCGAGGTGCTCGAGCAGCGCGTCGGCGGTGGCGCGGGAGAATCCGGTGGTCAGCGCGATGCGGACGCCGCGCTCGCGCAGGGACTCCATGGCCTGGACGGCGCCGGGGACCGGGGCGGCGCGGTCGATTCCGCGGGCGTAGGCGGCCTCGAAGGCGCGGTTGGCGTGCTGTGCGCGCTGCTCGTCGCCGGGGAACAGCGCGCGGAACACGGTGATCTTCGATTCGCCCATGGTGGCGAGGACGTACTCGGTCATCCGGCCGCGTTCGGCCTCGCCGATGACGCCGAGTGCGTCGAGCGCGCCGTGGAACGCGGCGAGCACGGTGCCGCCGTCGGCCACGGTCGTGCCGGCCATGTCGAGGCAGGCGAGGGTGATCCGGCTCATCTCAGGCACCGGGTTCCGCCGCGGCGAAGGTTTCTTCGGCGATCGCCGGGGAGCAGGTCATGCCGCGTCCTCCGGGGGCGGTGACCGCGATGACGCCGGGGCGCACGGTGGAGCGGTGGTAGAGGGCGCCGTCGGTTGTCTCGCAGTAGACGCCGGCCCAGCGGCGCACGACCGGGGGCAGGGTTCTGCCGAGCAGCGCTTGGGCGACGTCGCGCAGGTGGCCGTAGGGCGCTTCGTCGAGCGCGAAGTCGAAGGGCTCGTCGTACGCGTGGGTGTCGCCGATGGTCAGGCCGCCGTCGGCGCGCTGCACCATGAGCAGCTGCATGCGGTGCTCGGCGGCGATCGGGCGCTGCGCGGGCAGCTCTTCGAGTCCGGCGTCGCGGTACGCCGGGTAGTAGCGCAGCGAGTCGGCGTCGGCGACCGCGGTGGTCAGTTCCTCGCCGAGCGGCGCGGTCTGCATCATCTGCAGGCGGCAGCGGCGGATCGCGGCCGAGGAGAGGTGCCGGCCGGCGATCGCGGTCAGCGCCGCGCCGGGCGTCAGGACGACCAGGTCGCCGGTGTGCCACACGCCGGTGTGGTCGCGCACCCCGGCGTCGCGCAGCTCGACGGCCTGACGGCCCGGCAGGTAGGTGTATCCGGGGTCGGATGACAGGTGGGCGCGGATCGCGCCGAGCACCTGTGCGGGTTCGACGGAGCCGTCGCGGTGGCACAGCAGCCCGCCGAGCAGGTCGCCGCGAAGCGCCGGGTTCGCCTTGCGTACGCCTTCGGCGTCGAGCAGTTCGAAGCCGCGCTCGGCCGCCTGGGCCGACTGCGCGGCGCGCTCGCAGACCGCGAACTCCGGCTCGGTGCGCGCGAGGGTCAGCGAGCCGCGCGGACGGAACCCGACCGCGGGTACCCGCTGCGCGATGTCGGCCCACAGGTCGCGGGCGCGCTGGGCGAGGGCGAGCTCGGGTCCCGCGGCGCGGCCGGAGACCCACACGAGGCCGAAGTTGCGCACCGAGGCGCCGCGCGGGCCGGCCTCCCGTTCCAGGTGCACGACCTGAAGGCCGCGCTCCCGGGCGGCGAGTGCATGCATCGTCCCGAGCACGCCGCCGCCCACGACGACGATCCGCGCTGCGCTGGGTGTCGATCCGGCCACGCTGCGTTCTTCCGTTCCCCGAACCTGTCTGGACAAGTCGAAGTAAGCACGGCCTCGGTGACCGAGCGGTTAACGGGATGCGAGTCGCCGCAGTCGCGGCGCGCAACAACGCGCGTCACCTGCCGCTGACCGCCGGATCCGGGTGCTGTTCCGGATACTGGCGCCCTTGCCCGGGCCCGCCGCGGCCGCGTTATGATCGCCGCACTCCAGCGCGCAGCGGTGCACCGAGGCGGCGCGGTCAGGCAGCGGCGTCAGCAGAGAGGAGGGGGTGCGGGGTGTCCGCGCGGTACCAGCAGATCGCCGCCGAGTTGCGCCTCGCCGTCGACCGGGGCGAGTACCCGATCGGTTCGGCGCTGCCGTCCGAGGGCGAGCTGGTGCTGCGGTACGGGGTGGCGCGCGGGACAGTGCGGCAGGCGGTAGCGATGCTGGAGCAGGACGGGGTGGTCGCGCACCGCCAGGGCGCGCGCCGCATCGTCGTCGGGCCGGTGCCCACCCAGAGCTTCAGCGAGATGCAGAGCTTTTCGATGTGGGCGGTCAGCCAGGGCCACGTCCCCTCCGCGCGGGTGCTGCGCGCGCAGATCCGGCGCGTGGCGCACGCGGACGCCGAGCGGTTGGGCGCCCCGCTGGGCGAGGAGGTGCTCGACCTGCAGCGGGTGCGGCTGCTGGACGGCGCGCCGGTCATGGTGGAGCGCACGCTGTACGCGGGCCTCGTCGCGCGGCTCGTGCTGGCGATGGACATGACCACCGGATCGATCACCGAGCGGCTGACCGAGCGCGGGTTCGTCTACGCGCACGCCGACCACCGGATCGACGCGGTCAGCGCGGGCGTCGCGGAGGCCGGGCTGCTCGGCGTGCGGCGCGGCAGTGCGCTGCTTCGCCAGCGCCGGGTGACCACCTCGCCGACGGGGGTCGCGCTCGAGTGGTCGGACGATCGTTACCGCGCCGACGCCGTGACCATCAGCGTGCGCAATTCCATGTCCGCGAACACGCTCGCGCGGCTGTCCGCGCGCGGGCCGGCGCCGGCGCGCACCGTCCAGGCGGCCGAGCGGCCGCGTTGAGGCTGTTGTCTTAGGCGGGTAGCAGCGGGGTGGTCCAGTCGAGTTGCCGCAGCAGGTCGTCGTGCGGCGCGGGCGCGCCTTGCGGGGATGGCCGTCGTCCGGCGGTCAGCTGCGCGCTGGCCAGGATGTTGTGCTCGACCCTGGGGCGGCGCGCACGCTCGTAGGCGGCCAGTGCGGCGGCCGGGGCGGGGGCGTCGCGTAAGCGCCTTGGCCAGCACGACGGCGTCCTCGAGCGCCATCGAGGCGCCCTGTCCGGTCGCCGGGGACGCGGCATGGGCGGCGTCGCCGATGATCAGCGCCCGCCCGGTGCGCCACGCGATGCCGACGGGCAGGTCGCAGGCGTTGGTGACCATCAACTGATCACCGGTGGCCTGCACGATGTCCGCGGCCGGTGTCGCGTCGGGGCGCAGCACGGGGACGAGCCGCTCGCGCCACTGCCCGGGTGCGGTCGCGGCGATCTCGTCGGCGGGCGCCGGCGGGCCGGGGACGCGGGCGAACCAGAAGGTCTCGCCGTCGGGCGAGCATGCGTAGCCGAAGGCGGCGCCGCTCGCGCGGATCATGGTGATGTGGCCGCTGGGCTCGGGCGGCGCCTGGGTGGTGTAGCCGTAGAAGACCCGCTGGCCGGCGTATCTGGGTTCGATCGCGGCGGGGCCGAGCAGGGCCCTTACGGTCGAGTTGAGCCCGTCGGCTCCGATGAGCAGCGCCCCGGCGGCGCCGCTGCCGTCGGTGAACGTGGCGGTGACGCCGTCGTCGGTCTCGCTCAGCGCGCGCAGCCGTGCGGCGTGCTTGAGGGCGATGCCGCGGCGCTCGGTCTCCCGCTGCAGCGCGACGGCCAGGTCGGCGCGGCGCAGGCAGCGGTACCGGGTGCGCGGGTCCTCGTGCTCGCCGAGCGGGGCGTCGGCGACGGTGGCGCCGGACGCGTCGAGGACCCGCAGCCGGGTCAGGGGGAAGCCGGCGTCCGCGACGATCGAGGCTACGTCGATCTGCGCGAGCGCGCGCATGCCGTTGCTCGCCAGGGTCAGGAACGCCCCGAGGTCCTCGGCGCTCTCGGGATGCGCCTCGTAGACGACGGGTTCGAACCCTGCCTTGTGCAGCGCCAGCGCGGTGGCGCAGCCGGCGATGCCGCCGCCGATGATCAGGATGCGCATGCGCGCACGGTGTCGTGGAGCCGGCCGGCGTGCTCGCGCAGGGACAGCTCGAAGTCGCTCAAAGATCCTCCCGTGACGTACCGTCCCAGCCTAACGGCCGAGCGTGATCTGCGCGTGGGAGCGCAAGCCGGCGGCGGGTGTTCGAGCCCGAAGCAGCCGGCGAGGGTTAGGCGACGGCTTCGATGTAGATGGACTCGTCGCTGCGCATGCTGGTGTCCAGGTCCGCCACGTCGGCGCGCGCGCCGCTCCGGAAGCCGCACACGCTGATCTTCTCGGCGTCGAAGCCGGCCTCGCCGAGCACGAAGCGCAGCTCCTGCTCGTCGTAGATCCAGCGGTGCCCGAAGTGGTAGAAGATCTGGTTGACCATGAACGCGCGGCGCGCCGGCATCGGCGGGCCGACGCGCACCATGGCGAGCCTCCTGCGGTGCTTGGCGAAGAACCCGCCGCCGCCGTAGCCCTCGACGTACACGGCCAGGTCCGGCGTGGTCAGCCGCAGCAGTCCGCCGGGGGCCAGGACCCGTCGCACCTGCTTGAGCCAGCCGACCGCGACCGGCAGCGGCACGTGCTCGATCAGGTGCTCCGCGTAGACCCACTCCAGGCTGGCGTCGGCGAACGGCAGCGGCTGCGCGATGTCGAGTTCGGTGAACAGGCTCTCGCCGTCGACGCGGTACAGCGGGCCGCGCCGGGTGGCGAACGGGGCTTCGGCGCCGGCCTGCTCCTGCGGCAGCTCCTCTGACGCCGCGTCAGCCGAGCCGGGCTTGCGGGCCCGCACGCTCACCAGGTCGCTGGCCAGGCCCTGCGGGTGCTGGGTCTTGAACGCGGCGAACTCGATCCCGCTGATCCCGGCCGCGCGCAGTGCGGCCCGCTCGCACGGGAGCGCGGGGGCGACGCGTTCGAGGGTGTCGAAGGTGGCGATGTTCGCGGTGAAGGACTCGAATCTGGCGTCCAGCGCGTCCGGGTCGTGCCAGTCCCAGCCCTCGAACGGGTTCTGCTCGGCGTGCATCTTTCCCCTTCAGCTGTTCGGGTCATGCGACGGTGACCGGGATCTGCTCGTAGCCGTGGAAGGTCATCAGGTCCAGCGTGCGCGGTTCGCCGGCGACGGCGAGCTTCGGGAAGCGGCGCAGCAGCCGGGGCAGGGCGAGCTGGATCTCCAGGCGGCTCAATGCGGCGCCGAGGCAGTAGTGCGGGCCGACCGAGAAGGACAGGGGGTGGTTGTCGGGCCGGTGCGGGTCGAACACGTCCGGCTCGGCGAAGCGGCGCGGGTCCCGGTTGGCCGCGCCGAGCAGCACCAGCACCTCGCCGCCGGCCGGCACCGGCACGCCCATGACCTCGGTGTCCTGCGCCGCCCATCGCACGCCGAACTGCACGGGCGTCTTGTAGCGCAGGACCTCCTCGACGTAGGCGGCGGCCAGCTCGGGCCGCTGCCGGAGTTCGGCGCGCAGCGCCGGGCGGCGGCACAGCAGCATCAGGCCGTTGCCGATCGAGTGGACGCTGGTGAGGAACCCGGCGTTGTAGAGCCCGATGAGGTTGGCCACCAGCTCCTCGTCGCCGATGTCGGCCGCGCCGCTTTGCTGCGCCTCGATCAGGGCGCTGATCAGGTCGTCGCGGGGTGCGGCGCGGCGTTCGGCGACGAGGTGCGCGAAGTAGGCGGTCAGCTCCCGCGCCGCCCGGTCGCCCTTGATCAGGTAGCGCCAGTTGTGCGGTCCGGGCTCCAGCACCAGGGAGAAGGGCTCGGAGCGGGCGGGGAACCAGCCGCGGTCCTGCTCGGGCACGCCCATCAGCTCGCCGATCACGTCGCTGGGCACCGGGTAGGCGAAGTGCGCCATGAAGTCGAGCCGCGCTCCCCCGGCGCCGAGCTGTTCCAGCCGGTCGAGCCGCCGATCGACGAGCCGGATGAGCGCGGGCTCCAGGGCGGCGATGCGGCGGGCGCTGAAGGCCTGCGCCAGCGGCCTGCGCAGCCGCGTGTGGTCCGGGGGGTTGAGGAAGAACACGGTGCGCTGCAGGGTCTGCAGCGAGGGGCGGCGGCGCCACAGCTCGCCCTGGCCGCCGGTGCGCTGATCGAGGTAGGCGTAGTCGAGCATCCGGAACACCGGGTCGCGCATCACGCGCTCGACGGCCTCGTAGCCGTGTACGACCGCCGAGTACCGGTCGACGGCGGGGTCGAGCGGGCAGGCCTGGCCCAGCTCGTGCAGCCGGGCGTAGAAGGGGTAGGGGTCCTTGCGCCCCTCGGGCGAGAAGAGGTCCGCCAGGGCGACCATGGTCTGCATCAATGCCTCACCGTGCCTGGGTCTGCCGCGGGCCGGGGGCGCCGGCGGGTACGTCGGTGCGCAGGTCCGGATCGCGGGCGGCTTGGATCGCGAGCGATTCCAGTTCGCGCGCGAGCTGCACCATCCGGGCCCTGGGCACGTACGCGGTGTCGGCCAGGACCAGCAGCCCGGTCGCGCCCGGCACGTCGTCGATGGTCACCATCAGCCGCTCGTTGAAGAACGGCAGCTCGGTCCAGCGCGGCGGGCTGGTGCGCGGCAGGGCGGCCTCGATCTCGCGCATGGTGACCGGGGCGCCGGCCGGGTCGGCGCGGTGCTGCGAGGGCCGGTCGTTGTAGTAGCACTTGAGGTCGACCACCCCGCCGCGGTCCCGGTTGACTGCGGCGACCAGGTCCTTCCATTTGGCGAAGTCGAAGTACGCGTGCTTGTAGGCCTTCATCGAGGCCTGACGGGAGCGCGCGATCGCCTCGGCCACGGTGGTCTCCGCGACGTCGACGACGAACAGGCCGGCCTGGCTGACGTTGCTGACGATCTCGGCGAACCCGGGCCGGAAGCGGTTGCTGACCACCATCTGCGCGACCACCGGGTTGATCCCGGCGATGCGCGCCACCCCGACCGCGAACACGCCGAGCAGCGCGGTGCTCACGTCGGTGCCCAGGCGCGCGGCGATCGCCCGCAGCGCGAGCAGCATCGCGGGCGAGTCCATGCGCACCTGGCCGTAGCGCCCGGGGCCGGAGTCCGCCGGGTCGGGTTCTACCGGGTCGGGGAAGCGGCGCATCGGGATCGCGCGCAGCAGGGCGTCCCAGTAGCGCAGGGACGCCTCGCTCTGGCGCAGCGCCGCGGGCGTGCGCTGCTGCGCGGCCAGCTGGAGCGGGTGCATGGCCGGCGGCGTGCCCGCCGCGCCGGTGTGCGGGTCGCGGCCGAGGTAGTCGCGGTACATGGTCATGGCGCCGACGGCGTCGGTCGCGAAGTGGCACAGCGCCATCACCAGGTGCGTGAGCGCGCCGCCGCGGCGGATCAGCGTCATCTTGATGGGGAACTCGCGTTCGTAGTCGAACGGGGCGTCCTGCTGCCAGGCGGCCAGCTTCGCCGCGGCCTGCGCGGGATCCTCGTGCGCGGGCACGTCGAGGATGCGCAGCGGGATCTCCCCCGAAGCGACGACCTCCTGCAGGGGCAGCGCGCCGGGCACCAGCCGCAGCCGGGTGCGCATCGACTGGAAGCGGCTCGCGTAGAAGGACAGTTCGTCGGCGTAGTCCTGCACGCGCGCCCCGGCGGGCAGCTCGCGCACGGCGCACATGTTCATCGGCGAGCCGAGCTCCTGGACGGCGTTCCAGATGTGCTGCTGCCCCCAGGTCAGTGCGTCGACGCCGCAGCCCTCCCCGGCGAAAGGCACCATCACCACCTCGGCCGCCGCGGCCACGCCGGTCACCTGCGCGGTCTCTGTCACGTCGACTCCAGTTCCCGCGCGGGCCGCGGCCCGCGGCTCTCGGCCTCGATGAACCGCGCGAGCCGGGCCACCGCCTCCCGGATGCGCTGCGGTGTCAGGGCGCTGAAAGCCAGCCGGATCTCGTGCTCCCCGCCGCCCTCGGGGTGGAAGTAGGACATGGGCGTCCACAGCACGCCGAAGTCCCGGGCGCAGCGGGCCAGCGCGGCCTCGTCCGCGCGGAACGGCACCCGCATGCGCAGGAAGAAGCCGCCGGACGGCGCGTTCCAGCCGACGCGCGAGGCGGCGCGGCGGTGGGCCGGGAAGTGCCGTTCGAGCTCTTCGAGCAGCACGTCGAGGTTCCCCCGGTAGTGCTCCGCGGCCTGGGCGTTCGCGTCGGACAGCCGCCCGTCGCAGGCCAGCAGCAGGCCGGCCACCGCCGCCTGGCTCAGCGTCGCGGTGTTCACCGTCACCATGCTCTTGATCTTGGCCAGTTCGGCGGCGAGCAGGCCGCTGGACCCGTCCGGGTCGGTGACCACCTGGTCCGCGACCACGTAGCCCAGGCGCGCCCCGGGGAACGCCGACTTCGCGTAGGACCCGAGGTGCACCACGCGGCGGGCTCGGTCGAGGCTCTTGAGCGTGGGCAGCCGCCGGCCGGCGCTGACGAGGCGGTAGGGGCTGTCCTCGATGAGCAGCAGGTCGTGGCGGGCGGCGAGGTCGAGCAGCGCGCGGCGCGCCGGCAGGGACAGGGTGGCGCCGGAGGGGTTGGAGTGGTCCGGCACCAGGTAGAGCGCGCGCGGGCGCCGTCCGCTCGCCCGCTGGGCGAGGATCGCGGCCTGCACGTCCTCGGCGGCCAGGCCGTCGTCCCGCTCCCGGACGGCGGCGAAGGTGATGCCCAGCAGCTTGGCCGCGCCGATGATGCCGACGTAGCAGGGCGTCGCGACCAGCAGGACGTCCTCGGGGTCGGCGAACAGCGCGCGCAGGGTCAGCAGCATGCCTTCCTGGGCGCCCACCGTCACCACGATCGATTCCGGGGCCGCGTCGATCGCCTCGTCGCGGGCGAGCGAGTCGGCGATCAGCTCTCTGATCTGGGCCTGGCCCGCTGCCGGACCGTACTGGTAGAGGGCGGCGCGGATCTGGTCGGCGCCCAGGCCGCGCGCCGCGAGGTGGGCGAGGTAGCCGCGGATGTGCTCGAAGACCCGCTCGAGGTCGAAGGAGCCCTCGTGCGGCCGCCCGGGTGCGAAGGACAGGGCGTCCGGGAAGCGGTCGGTGACCTCGTTGAGGAACGCCATCGAGTCCAGGTCGGGATCGCAGAGGCTGGCGTGTAGTTGCGCCTTCGCCAGGTCGGCCCCGGCAGGCGGGTGCGCCGGCCGGGAGCGGTCTCGGGGGTGCTCGCGGACGCGCGGCGCGGCACGAGGCGGCGCGGCGGGTGGCGCGATCGCAGCGACGGGAGCGGAGAGCAGGTCGGGTCCGGCTTGCGCCACGGTCGCGATCCCGCACAGCGTCATCGCCTCGCGCAGCTCCCGCTTGAGGATCTCCAGCGCAGCGAGGGCGCCGTCGTAGCCGGCGACGGCCAGGGCGTGCAGCAGCGGACGACCCGTCAGCACCGCGTCCGCGCCGAGCGCGAGCGCCGCGAGGATGTCGGTGCCGCGCCGGATCCCGCCGTCGACCAGCACCGGGCAGGCGCCGGCGACCGCGGCGGCGACCGCGGGCAGGGCGTGCAGCGCGGCCGGTGCGCCGTCCAGCTGGCGGCCGCCGTGGTTGGACACGATGAGCGCGTCCACGCCCTCGGCGACGGCCCGCTCGGCGTCGCGCGCGCACAGCACGCCCTTGAGCACGATCGGCAGGGCGCTGAGAGAGCGCAGCCAGCCGATCACGCTCCAGTCGAGCCAGGGGTCGAACTCGGCCAGCGCGTGGGCCGCCGGGTCCGCGGCGTCCAGGCCGGGCAGGTTCGCCGGGCGCACGCCCGCCGGCAGCCGGAAGCCGTTGCGCAGGTCGCGCAGGCGGGAACCGAGCACCGGCGCGTCGACGGTCAGCACCAGCGCTTCGACGCCGCACTGCTCGGCCCGCCCGATCAGGTCCCTGACCCGGGTGCGCTCGCGCAGGCAGTACAGCTGCAACCACAGCGGCGAGCCCGCGAGCGGCGCGATTTCGGTCAGGGAGCGGCCGGCGAACATGCTCAGCACGGTCGGCAGCCCGGCGGTGGCGGCCGCACGGACCGTGGCCAGCTCGCCGTCCGGGTGCGCGAGCGTGTGGTACGCCATCGGCGCGACGGCGAGCGGCGCCGCCCACGTGCGGCCCAGGACGCTGACCGTGGTGTCGGCCGGGCCCGAGCCGGTCAGCACGCGCGGGACGAGCCGCACGGCGTCGAAGGCGGCGAGGTTCGCGGCCAGCGTGCGCTCCTGTCCGGCGCCGCCGTCGATGTAGTCCCACGTGTGCGGATCCATGCGCTGCTCGGCGAGCCGGGCGATCTCGCGCAGCGTCGGGCCGAGCGCGGGATCGGGACCCTTCGCCGGGGCCGGGGCCGGGGCCGGGGACGGCGCGGGGCGCGGGGGCTGATCGGCGGCGGCTCGCGACGTCACGGGCCCGTCCGTGTCAATGCTCGTCATCGCGCGGCGGCTCCGTCGCCCTTCGCGACCGGTCCGCGGCCGGGCCGGGGGCGGCGCACGTCAGGACTCCCGCAGCGAGCGGCCGGTCTTGGTCAGGAACACGTCGTCGAGCGTCGGGCGGTGCAGCTCGATGGTGGACAGCTCGATGCCGGCGCCCTCCAGCGTCCGCATCACCTGCGGGATCGCCGTCTGCCCGGCCTCGACGGTCAGCCGCAGCTCGTCGTCGTCGCGGGCCTCGACCGAGCGCAGGTACGGCTGGCCGGCCAGCAGCTGCGCGGCCTTCCGCGCCGCGCCGGCCAGCCCGACGGTGACCACGTCGCCGGAGATCGCCCGCTTGAGCGCGTCCGGGGTGTCCTCGGCCACGACCTCGCCGTGGTCGATGATCGCGATCCGGTCGCACAGGGCGTCGGCCTCGTCCAGGTAGTGCGTGGTCAGGAAGACCGTCATGCCCTCGTCGCGCAGCTTGCGCACCAGCTCCCACATGTGCGCGCGGCTCTGCGGGTCCAGCCCCGAGGTGGGCTCGTCCAGGAACAGCACCTTGGGCCGGTGCACGACGCCGAGCGCGATGTCCACGCGGCGGCGCTGCCCGCCGGAGTAGGTCTTGCAGTTGCGGTCGCCGTACTCGGCCAGGTCGAAGGAGTCCAGCGCGGCCGCGGCCCGCTCCTGCGCCTCGGCCTTGCCGATGCCGTGCATGCGCGCCTGCAGCACGAGTTCCTGGCGGGCGGTCACATCGTCCCAGGTGCCGCCGCCCTGCGCGACGTAGCCGATGTGCCGGCGCACCCGCGCCGGCTCGGTGCGCAGGTCCGCGCCCGCCACCCGGGCCTCCCCGTCGTCGGGCGGCAGCAGGGTGGCGAACATCCGCAGGGTGGTGCTCTTGCCGGCGCCGTTCGGGCCGAGGAACCCGAAGATCTCGCCCTCGGCCACTTTCAGGTCCACCCCGGCCACGGCCTCGACCACGCTGGTCTTGCGGCGGCGCTTGGTGCGGAACGACTTGCGCAGGCCCTTGGCCTCGATCACAGCACTCCTCCTTCGCTCGGCGCGTCCGGCTGCGGCCCGGTCGGGGTCACGGTCTGGGTCGTGGGCGCGGTCGGGGTCACGGGCGCGCTCACCGCACGGACCGGGTGAACAGGCGTGCCGACCAGGCCAGGGCGACCACGGCGATGCCCGCCATGATCGCGATGCTCTGCCAGACCACGGCGTCGGCGGCGTGCCCGGCGAACAGCGCCCGCATCCCGGAGACCGCCCAGCTGAACGGGTTCCAGTCGGCCACCCGGCGCAGCCACAGCGGGGCCAGCGCGATCGGCAGCAGCGTGCCGGACAGCAGCATCAGCGGCTGCGCCAGGTTGTTGATGACCTGGCCGAGCACCCCCGCGTTGCTGATCTTCAGGGCGATGCCGTAGGAGATCGCCGAGCTGGTCAGCGAGATCAGGGCGAGCAGCGCGTAGGCGAGCAGCAGGTCCCCGACGCGCACCAGCAGCCCGAGCGGCAGGGAGAGCAGGATGATGATGGCCGCCTGGATCGCGAGGGTGACCACGTCCCGCAGCGCCCGGCCGAGCAGCAGCGCCACCCGGCTGACCGGGGTGACTCTGGCGCGCTCGATCACGCCGGAGCTGAGCTCGGCCAGCAGCCCGAAGCCGACGTACAGGCCGCCGCCGAGCGCGAGCGCGACCAGCATGCCCGGGATGTAGATGCGGTAGGCGGCGGCCATCGACCCGTTGTCGAGGGAGGAGAGCGCGGGCTTGAGCAGCGGCGCGAACAGCGCCATGTACACCACCGGCTGCGCCACGCCCAGGAACACCCACAGCGGCGAGCGGACCATCAGCAGCAGATGCCGCTGGAAGACGATCCACACGTCACGCGACACCTTCATATGCCACCTCGCGTTCTACCGGCGGGACGGTTCGGGTCAGGGCATCGAGCAGGCGGGCGGCCTGCGCGGCGCCGCCGGCCTCGCGGAATGAATCGCGCACGCACAGCGCCGCCGCGCGGTAGGAGGGATCGTCGAGCACTGCGACGAGCGCTTCGCGCAGCGCCTGCGGCCCGCTGCGGGCGAAGCGCACCCGCACGCCCGCGCCGGCCGCGGCGACCTGCGCCGCGTTGATCGGCTGGTCGCCCTTGATGGGGGCGATGACCAGGGGCACGCCGTGCGCCAGGGCCTCGCACACGGTGTTCAGGCCGCCGTGGCTGACCACCGCGTCCAGGCGCGGCATCAGCTCGAGCATCGGGACCTGGCGCACCGCCAGCACGTGCCCGGGCGGATCGGGGATCGCGTAGTGCGGCGCGACGACGATCGCCTGGAGCCGCTCGCCGAGGGGTTCGAGCGCCTGCGTCATCCGCCGGTAGAAGCCCTCGGCCAGGTCCATGGAGAGCGTGCCCATGGTGATCAGCACGTGTTTGCGGCCGGGGTCGAGCCAGTGCCAGGGGAATTCGTCGCCTGCGGCGCGCGGTCCGAGCGCGGGGCCGACGAACGCGGCGCCGCGCAGCCACGGCAGCTGCTCGGGGGCCTCTGGTTGGCGGCCGTGCGCTGCGGGTGCGCCGACCAGCGCGGTGCCGGTGAACGCGATCAGCAGGTGCGGTGAGAAGCACAGGTCGTGCGGCGGCCGGCCGGGCAGGCCGGCCTCGGTCCACAGCTCCTCGAGCAGGCCGAGGATCCAGGACTCCACCTTCGGCAGCGCCCGGTAGGGGCGGGTCAGCTCCATCGTGGTCGGCGCGAGGCTGGCCCACGGCAGGGCTCTGCGATGGGCGATCAGCGCGCCGGCCACGGCGTGCTGGTCCACCGCCAGGGCGTCCGGGCGGAAGGCCTGCACGGCCTGGTCGATGCCGCGCAGCGTGGTGCGGGCGTGCGGCACGATGTATCCGGCCCACCGCGACCTGACCGCGGCCATGCCCAGCTCGCCCTGGCCGCCGCGATGCGCGCGCAGTGGGATCGGGTGCACGCGCGCCTGCGGCCCGACCAGCGGGCGCAGGAAGCGTTCGGAGCCCGCCCAGGTCACCTCGTGGCCGCGCGCCTCGAGCTGCCTGGCGACCGCGGCGATCGGCAGCGCGTGGCCCATCAGCGGCAGCGTGACGAAGAGGTACCTGCTCACCGGCGCCCCCCGGCGGTGCGCGCGGCGACGTAGGCGGCCGCGTCGGCGAGGGTGAACTCGATGATCTGATCCAGCGCCAGGCCCGCCACGTGCGCGACCAGGTCCACCTGCTCGCCGTAGCGGCGGGCCAGCGCCTCGCCGAGCTCGGCCAGCTCGATGCTCTCCAGCAGCAGGTCCGCGTCCAGGCGGGTGTGCGGGCCGAGGGCCGCCAGCCACTGCTCGTCCTCGCCGGTGACCTCCCGCAGCAGCGCGGCGATCTGCGCGACCAGCGGGCCGTCCGCCGCGCCCGGCCCGGTGAGCGTCGTCGTGTCCTGCGATCCGCCGAGTGTCACGGGCGCGCCGCCGGTTCGGCTTCGGGCTGCGGCTTCACGGCGCGTACCGCGCCGTACGTCATGGCGCCGGTCTCGAAGCCTTTGAGCATCAGCGGGCCGGCGTAGAAGAACCCGAGCACGTCCACGCCGCGGTCGCGGGCCAGTTCGCGCATCGCCCGCGGGCCCTCGACCCTCGGCACCAGCGCGAAGGCCGGATCCCAGGAGTTGGCCACCGCCGCCGTCCAGTCCACCGCGGCGACGCGCTCGAACCCGGCCGCGGCCGCCAGCCGCTCGTGCTGCGGCAGCGAGGAGAAGCTCGGCATGACCTGGTGCCGCAGGATCTGCTTGACCAGCGCGTCCTCCTCCGCGCTCAGCTCCCCCTCGCGCACCGCCCAGGTCGCGATCGCCAGCACGCCGCCCGGCCGCAGCAGCCGCAGCGCCTCGGCGAAGAACGCCGCCCGGTCCGCGATGTGCATCAGGCTCTCCAGCGCCCAGATCGCGTCGAAGCACTCGTCTGGATATCCGGTGCGCAGCGCGTCCGCCTGGTGGAAGCGGGCCCGTCCGTCGAGTCCCGCGTCGCGTGCCTTCTGGCGCGCGCGCTCGACCTGGGCCGCGCTGAGCGTGACCCCGTCCACCGTGCAGCCCAGGCTCCCGGCCAGGTACAGCGCGGAGCCGCCGATTCCGCAGCCGACGTCCAGCACGTGCGCCCCGGCGCCGATGCCGGCGAACGCGACCAGCTCCCGCACCAGGCGGTCGGTCGCGGCGCGCCGGTCCGCGCCCTCGGCGCCCGGGGCCTCGCCGGGGTCCCAGTATCCGTGGTGGACGTGCTCGCCCCACAGATCCTCGTACAGATCAAGGGTCGTGTCGTAATAACGCTCCACCGCCGCGTTGAGCCCGGACGGCGCGGCGGAGGCGGGCGCGGCGCTCATGTCGACATCCACGGCGGCGAGTCTCCTGAAGATCCCCTGGAAGAATGCATTCGGAAATGGCTTTTCCGGGAGCACGGGAAAAGAGGCCGCGCTCCCCGGGAAATGAGCAGGCCGAACGCGGCCGCTTATTCGGCAGGCCGTCAAATCAGCCACTTGATGCGACCGCGGCGACGCTGGCGGCGCGGCGGCCGTGAAACTTACATTTACCTCGGATAACCAGCGAAGACATGGTATATACCAATCTCAGCTGGCGTAAAGACCGAATCTCCAGAGCTTGTGATCTGAGAAGGATTCGGCATACTGGCAGCTCAGACAAGGTAGTGCCTTGCCTTAGACCACCTACGTGCTGACCCCTCGCCAACACGATGACGAACATTAAATCAGTGCTGTCGGTCAGCGACGAGGTTGCCACGAGTGACTTCTTCCGTCAATTCCCCAATCCGTTCCAAGAAGCGGACCCTGTCATCCAGGTCGTGACCTGGGCAAAGAAAACCGATCAGACACAGGGTCTTGCGGCGCCCCAAATCCTGTGATGAGAATGGCGCCGAACGGGGGGTTGGCCACCGCTGAACCCCCGTCACCTCGCCGGTCCGACAAAGGGCCGGCTCCAGCCCGCCGACCGCTCACAACGGCGGGCACCCGCGACAGCACGCGCCGGGCCCGGTACGCCGGGCCTTTTGCACTCTGCGCCCAGCGCGCCGCACAACGCACCGCCATCAGGCAACACAGGCAACTTAGCCAAACGGCTCAAGACCGCGCCCGGTCTCAGTTCGCCATGCACCGGAGCGCGAAGGGGGAAGGTGTCTCGTGATCGACGGCGCGCACCCGCCGCTGGATCCAGGCTGGGTCGACGACGTGCTGCTGGCCGGCCGCCCGGCCGACCCCTGCCTCGACCTCGGCGCCCCGGTCACCCGACAGGCGCTCCGCGCACTCGTCGCCGACCAGCAGGCGGCACTCACCGCCGCTGGCCTGCGCGAGCGCGGCGTGGCCGCCCTGTGCCTCCCACCCTCCCTCACGTTCATCAGCACCCTGCTCGCGACATGGCGCATCGGCGCCCAGGCCATCCTGCTCGACCACCGGCTGACCCCCTACGAGGTGGACCGCGCGCTCACCCGACTAGCGCCCCAGGTCGTCGTCCGCGCGAAACAGGCACCCGACGGCGCGCTGCGCGGATACGCCCAGGTCGACGCAGAGGTCTCCGCCCGCCCCGGCCTGCCCGCCGCCGGACCGCACGCACTCGTCCAACTCAGCTCCGGCTCCACCGGCCCCTCCAAGGTCATCGGCCGCACCGCCGCCGACCTCATCGCCGAGATCGACCGGTACCGGCAGATCGACGGAGTACCGCGCGAAGGCGAACGCATCGTGTCGCTGGCCTCGATGGTCCACGTCCTGGGACTGGTCGGCGGCCTGCTCTACGGCCTGAGCGCCGGCGTACAGCTCGCGATCCCGCCACGCATGACACCGCACGGCATCCTCGACACCGTGGCCGCCAGCCGCGAGCCCACCACGCTGCTGGGCGTCCCCTTCCACATCGAACTACTCGCCTCCGTGGCCGAACCGCCGCCGCTGCCGCAGCTGACCGGGATGACCACCGGCGGCGAGCTGGTCCGCACCGGAGTGTACGAGTCCTTCGTCAACCGCTACGGCGTCCGGCTGGGCAACATGTACGGCATGACCGAGGCCGGCGTCATCGCCACCGACCTGTTCGGAGCCGACCGCCCCGCCCTGCGCCCCGCACCCGGCCTGACCGTCCGCGAGCGCGACGGCGAACTGCACCTCGCGATGCAAAACTCCCCCTACCTCGGCGACACCGACCCCGCCCGCTGGTCCGACGGCTGGCTGCACACCCGCGACGCGGGCTCGGTCGACGCCGACACCGGCCTCGTGCGAGTCCTCGGCCGCCGCGACTCACAGGTCTCCGTCGGCGGACTCAAAGTCGACCTCACCGAGGTCGAGCACACGCTCGCCGACCTACCCGAAGTCGAAGGCGCGGTCGTCGTGTTCGACAAAGCCGTCGAGGCGTACATCATGCTGCGCACACCAGACGCCGAGACCCGCGTCAGGGAACTGCTGGCCCAGCGCCTCGCCGCGTACAAGCGACCCCGCGTCCTGCACATCGTCGACCAATTGCCGCGCACGGCGACCGGGAAGCTCGTGCGAGATCACAGCGTGCTGCGCGGCGCGAGGCAAGACCGCGAGGCCGCGCTGAACCTCACCCGCTGAGCACTCCATCGGGCCGCCCGCCCGCCAACGCAGCAGCCGACCAAGCCCGCGATCCGGGTCCGGTCGGCTCCGCGGGCGGCTGCCTCATCCCGCACCGCCGCCGCCCCCGCCCTCCCCCACCGCAGAAAGGACGCCTCCGAGATGACCGACGACGAAATCCGCGCGTTCATCATCCAGTCGCTCAGCGCGATGAACTACGACATCACCGACGTAGACGCCGACACCCTGCTCGGCCCGGCCGGAGCCGATCTCGAGTCGCTCGCACTGGCCGAGCTCTCCGTGCGGGTCGAGGACCAGTACGGCGTCCGGTTCGACGACGACGAGGCCGAGAAGCTCGTCGCGATGACCATCGGCGAGTTCGCACGGGCCGTGGCGCAGCGCGTCGAATCCGCGTCGGCGGCAGGGCGCTGAACGTGTCCGGCTTCCCTGAGCGCGCCGAGCTTCTCACCATGCTCGCGGCCTTCGGCGACCGCAGGCCCGAGCAGGTGCCGGAGAACATCGACTCGATGGAGCTGGCCTGGCTCATCCATCAGGTCGAGGAGCGCTACGGGCGGCGAATCGACCTCGACGATGCGGCACTGGCCCGCATGACGAGCGTCTCCGGCGCGGCCGAGGTGCTGCGCGACCACGTTTTCGAGGCGGCCGATGACTGACGCGATCGCCCTCGCCGATCCTCCGGTCGCACGGCGCGGCGCCGAGCCCGTCGTGATCACCGCGGCCGCCGTCTCCAGCGCGTTCGGGCGCGGAGTCGCACCGCTGCTCTCGGCGGCGCTCGAAGGCACACCCGGCTTCGAGACCGTGCGCCGCTTCGACGTCGCGGACCGGCGAGTCGGCGTCGCGGCGACGCTACCGGGATCACCCACGCTCGGCGACGAACTGGACCAGGTCATCCACGAGGCCTGCGACGAAGCCGGACTCTCCTCCGGCCGGCGCGCGCAGTGCCCGCTCTATCTCGCAGTGCACGGCGATCCAGACCTGCCACGAACGCAGGGCGCCGAGGCCAACGAGCACAGCGCGGCCGCCTTCGCACGATCAGTGGCAAAGCGCGCAGGACTGTCAACCGAAGCAGCCCGCGCATACACCTCCGCATGCGTCGCTGCCAGCACAGCAGTCGCCGACGCCGCAGCCGCCGTAGCCCGCGGACGCGTCAGCAGCGTCGTGATCGCAGCCGGTTACCTCGTCGATCCGGATCAATTCGCCCTCTTCGACGCAGGACGCGCACTCGCCCCCGACGGCCGAGTGCGGCCGTTCAGCGCGCGGCGCGGCGGACTGCTGCTCGGCGACGGCGTAGGCGCGCTCGTGGTCGAATCCACCTCGTCCGCCCAACGCCGCGGCGCCAAGATCCTCGCCAGACTCGCCGGGTGGGGCCGGGCCGGGGACGCCTACCACGTCTGCCGACCACGCCCCGACGGCGCCGGCCTCGCGCGGGCGATCACAGCGGCCATGCAGCGCGCCGCCATCCGCCCCGAGGCGATCGACTACGTCAACGCACACGGCTCAGGCACCGAACACAGCGACGCGGCCGAAGCTGCCGCACTGCACCTGGCGCTCGGCGAATCCGCCGCGACAATGCCGGTCAGCTCCACCAAATCAGTGCACGGCCAGGCGCTCGAAGCAGGCGCACTGATCGAGCTGATCGTGACGGTCCACGCACTGCGCGCCGGGCGCCTTCCGGTCAACGCCGGCTACCTCGGTCCAGACGAAGCCTGCCGGCTGAACCTCGTGCTCGAAACCGGACAAGAACGCCCGATCGACTACGCCCTCAGCATCAACAGCGCGTTCGGCGGAGCGAACACCGCACTGCTGGTAGGTGCGCCGTGATGCCGCTGCACACCCCGAGCGCCGTGATGCCGGCCGAGGCAACCGACCCGGTCGGTGACGTGCCCCCAGTCCGCATCCTGCCGTCTCAGACTTCTGCGACAACGTTGGCAGACCGGGCGCAGGCAGCCGGCCTCGCCGTGCTCGCGGCCTCGGCCTGGCCCGAGTCTCCCGCCGACACCGCGCCACCCGCGGTCGCCGGATTCGTGAACTCCTCCTTCAGCCCGATGGCCGCGGAGGTGGCGCGGCGCTGCCTTCATCGGCGAGCGACCATCACCACGAACGCGGCCGAAGCCGCGTCGCCCTGCACTGCGGTCATCATCGCCAGCGCCCTCGGCGACCTGGCAAGCGCCCGACACGTAGCGCAAGCCGTCGACGCCGGAGTCCGGATCGGCCCGCTGCTGTTTTTTCAATGCGTGCCGAACGCAGTAGCGGGTCACGTTGCTGCCCAATTAGGACTTGTTGGGCCTGTTATCTCTGTCGGTGACGAGCGATCCGGGCTGGACGCCGCCGGACTGCTGATCGAGGACGCGGACGCCGACCAGGTGCTGCTGATCCGGGTCGAGCAGGCGGCCGCCGCGCACGACCGTGACCGCGCCGAGGCGGTCCTGCTCGCGGCCGGCGCCGCGACGCACGAGAGGAGTCGGACATGAGCGAGCGCAGCGTTGACG
>Ga0070741_10008287_pt1 | contig 20945 bp, 18 predicted proteins | sample Coa_R1_4_FD_66440 | JGI IMG/M metagenome (GOLD analysis project Ga0070741, IMG submission 66440) | Surface soil microbial communities from Centralia Pennsylvania, which are recovering from an underground coalmine fire - Coalmine... | ecosystem: Environmental > Terrestrial > Soil > Unclassified ...
GGTCAATCCCGAGCATGAACTGCGAGTGAGAGATCTTGTCTACGAAGAATTGGGTGCAGACCTGCCTGTCAGCCTCTCCAGTGAAATCGGGAGCGTCAGCTTGTTGGAGCGAGAGAACGCGACGGTGCTGAACGCAGCGCTGATCGCTGTCGCTCGCACGGCAATCACCGGCTTCGCGCGCGCTGTGCAGCAACTGCACATTCCCGCGACGCTTTTCTTGGGACAGAATGATGGCAGCCTGATGTCGGTTGACTATGCGGTGCGGTATCCCATCTTCACGATTGCTTCGGGCCCGGCGAACAGCATTCGCGGCGCGGCGTATTTGAGTCAATTGCAAAACGCGATCGTCATCGACATCGGCGGGACCACGACTGACGTAGGCATCCTGCAAAAAGGTTTTCCACGTGAATCCGCACTGGCAGTGGAGATTGGCGGCGTCCGTACCAATTTTCGCATGCCCGACCTGTTGTCCATCGGCTTGGGCGGCGGAAGTATTGTTCGCCAACACGATGAAGTCACGGTCGGACCAGACAGCGTCGGGTACCGTCTGACGGATGACGCACTTGTGTTTGGCGGCCGGCGGCTCACCGCCACCGACTTAGCCGTCGCTGCCGGCCGGGTCCGACTCGGTGACCCTAGCAGAGTTCAGTCTCTCTCAGTGAGTATGATAGCAGCAGGATTAGCTTACGTGAACCAGTGCTTGGCCGACACGATTGACCGGATCAAGCTCTCAATCGACCCTGTGCCGGTGATAGCAGTCGGCGGTGGCAGTATCCTGTTCCCCGAACAATTAGCTGGCGTGTCAGAGATCATTCGTCCGCCGCATCACGACGTTGCCAATGCTATCGGTGTTGCTATCGCGCAGGTTAGTGGCGCCATCGACCGGGTTTTTGCACTAGAGACGATGAACCGTTCCCAAGCACTTGATGAAGCAGCCCGTCTCGCCCGAGAACGGGCGTGTACCGCGGGGGCAGCATCAGAGAGTGTCGAGCTGGTTGACCTCGAAGAAATCCCCCTCGCCTATTTGCCTGGCAATGCCGTCCGTATTAAAGCAAAAGCGGCGGGAAGATTGAAACTGTAAAAGGACAGCCCCCTATGGAAATACTATCTGCGACCCCCGATCAACTCACTAATCGCGAAATGTTCGGCAACCCTTATCCTATATACCACGCCCTCCGCGAACACTCCCCAGTGCACTACATTAGTATTCCGGCAAACGCTTCTGTCGGCATCGACAAACCGGTCCGGGCATGGGGCTTGCTGAAATATCACGACGTGTACACCGCCCTGCGCGATCACGAAACATTCTCGTCCGAGAGTCCGGTAGCCGGTCAGTTCGGCCCGCCTCTCGTGTTGATTCAAGACGACCCACCACGCCACACGCGCTTTCGCCGCATTGTCAATAAGGCATTCACACTGAAACGCATTGAAACCCTCGGACCGTGGATTACCAAGATTGCCAACGAGCTGCTTGATCAGATCGGCAGTCAAGAAACCGATATGGTCGATGCTTTTACCGTTCCGTTGCCGATGCGTGTGATCGCGCGGCTGATGGGAATTCCTGAAGAAGATTACGCCACGTTCAAACGCTGGTCAGATGCGTTTCTCTCCACCGTGGGCGCGGATCGCAACGATCGCATGCAAAATGTACAGGATATGGTCGCCTATTTCGGTCAGATGGCGGCAGCACGGAGGGGCCACGGCGCAGAAGATCTGATTACCGCCTTAGTTGAAGCAGAGATTGAGGGCGAATCTCTCCAAGACTGGGAGATCCTCGGCTTTTGCATTCTTTTGCTGATCGCCGGTAACGAAACGACGACAAACCTCCTGGGCAACATGCTCAATGTTCTCGCTGAGCGCCCGGAGTTGTGGCAACGACTGCGTGACGACCAGGGTCTCGTTGAAGCCGTGATCGAAGAAACGCTGCGCTATGAAAGTCCGGTACAGCGCTTGTTTCGCACCGCCACCCGTGACCTCGAGTTCTCCGGGGTAAAGGTCACTAAGGGTGACCGTGTGACAATTTTCTATGGTGCCGCAAATCGTGATCCCGCTGAGTTCCCCAATCCCGATGAATTTCGCTTAGACCGTGACCTGCGCAATCATGTCGCGTTTGGTATGGGAATTCACTACTGTCTCGGCGCACCGCTGGCCCGTGCCGAGGCGCGTATCGCTCTCAATGCTTTCCTCAATCGCTTCCCGCACTTGACTCGCGGTGTTGCTCCCGCCACTCGGCAGACGGCAACGCCGATCGTGTTCGGTTTCTCGCAACTGCCTTTGGTACTGGCAAGCCGGTAAGCTATAGTAAAGGCACTCGCGAGGAGCATCTATGGCACGACGGCTGGGACTGTTTCCGCTACTTCTTCTCTTCTTGGCATCAGGGGTCGCATTTGGCTACGATTCGCCCAAAAACAGTGATCCCGTCCGTTTGCAGATTGTTGCCAAAACTGCTGCCGGCAGATCTCAGGTCCGATCTCCGGCGCCAACATCTTTCGACATCACCTTCGCCCACGACCGACTGTCTGTGCACGTACAGAACGCGCCGCTGCAAGCTGTGTTAGAAACGATCTCTCAGCAGACTGGACTTGCTGTGGCGGTTAGCCCAGGTTTCGCGCAGCTCCCGGTCACGGTTGACCTCTCTCGAGTTGAACTTGAGTCCGGCTTGCAAGAGATCTTGCGGCGCGCGAGGATCGCCAATGCCGCCTGGGGATATCGAAAGAAATCGCCAGCAACAGGCAAACCCGACGAATGGGAACTCGCGCGCCTGACTATTGTGGCCGAAGGCCACGGGTCCCCACTTCTTACGTCGCTGCAGCCGTCCTCCGAGAAGCCCTCTCAGGACACACGAAAGATCACCACTTCCGGCCAACGGTTGTCGCGCGAACAGTTCCGCGACCCGAGAACCGACCGGATGATTGATGTCGCTGCACATGAAGTGATGGTACGATTCAATCCACGAATGTCGGCCGATGAAATACAACAGAAAATCAAACAGCTCGGCGCCGAAGTCATCAGTGCCATACCGCAGTTTGGCCTGTATCATCTCGCCATCTCAGAGAGCGATACCGTTTCCGGTTTCATTGACAAACATCAGAAAGATCCGCGCCTGCGTCTCCTGGAACCAAATCCCATTGTTGCCGTCGAGCCGGTAGGACAAAAGCCTAACGACCCCCTGTTTGGTGCGCAGTGGTCCCTTGAACGCATCGGTGCGCCGCAGGCATGGGCTCAGCTTCCGGACGGCCCGGGCGGGGTCGTCGCGGTTGTCGATAGTGGCGTGGACGAGCAGCATCCTGACTTGCAAAGGCATGTTGTCCCCGGACGAAACGTCATCGAGCAGAACGATGACACGCGCGACCAGCACGGGCACGGGACGGCGATCGCCGGGATCATCGCGGCGGCAACGAATAATGCCCTTGGCATGTCCGGTATTTGTCCGACCTGCCAGATTTTGCCAGTCAAAGTCCTTGATGCTTCTGGGGAAGGAACCTATGCCTACGTCATTACTGGCATTCTCTGGGCTGCTGATCAAAAAGCACAGGTCATTAACCTCAGTTTAGGAGGCTACGCTTTTTCCCAGTTCCTTGCTGATGCTGTTGACTATGCCCATCGCAGCGGCGCGGTCCTGGTTGCCGCAGGCGGTAATGAGGCCACCCAGGCTCCGTTATATCCGGGAGCATTGCCCAACGTCATTGCTGTCTCAGCCAGTGATAGTAACGATAATCTGTGGAGCGGGTCGAACTATGGTCCGGCGATTGATATTGCCGCACCGGGGGTACGCATACTGAGTCTCGATACTGACAATAGCTATATGGCTGCCACCGGCACTTCCTTTTCTGCGGCCGAGGTGTCCGGCGTCGCCGCGCTGGTGCGAACGAAACATCCGCTTCTCAATAATACGCAGGTGGCCCAAGTATTGTTCCAAACCGCAGACGACTTAGGCGAGAAAGGCAAAGACCAGTTCTACGGTGCGGGTCGCGTCAACGCGGCACGGGCGCTACGAGTCGAAGTGCGTTAGAATCTTTTTATCGATCAGGGACCTAATGGCCCGATCACGCAATTCTTCAATCAGCGTCTCAGCCCCTTGCAAGTCTTTCGTGTCAAACCCTTCGGTGAACCAGTTGTAGACCTCGGAAGCATCTTGTGCGCTTTGCGTCGCTTGCCTTGTTGCTGCCACAACCGCGCGCGACTCATCGTAGCGCGCAGTTCCCACATCTCGGCTTGCGGCTTCCGGGCGATGTCGACCGCCTGCTCCACTGCCCTACGGGCGTACCGCTATCCCTCCTTCAACCGTTCCTCACACTGCGCGATTTCTTCGCGGAACAGCGCGAGCTTCTCCCCATCTCCGAGTGTGATTGCCAACGCCTCCCCTTCTCGAAGGGCTGCAAGGGCTTGCTCAATCTGTCCTTTGGCGAGGAAGACCCCGGCCTTGCGGAATACGCGACTCAGTTGCGCCGCCGGGGTATGAGAGGAAGATTCAGCCACGAGATGCCCTTTTCTGCGTCAAGCGCCGGCGGCGCGCGTCGAGCAGGCGGGCAAATGCCGCCGCCAGCTCCGTATTCTCTAACGGAGGCATCCGTACTTCCGTAAACGGCGGTAACGGCAACTTCTGCGGCAGCGACTCGCGGCGAGGTAGTTCTCGCACCTGGCCAATAAAGAACTGTAGCTCCTTCACGGTGCCCGCACCGAGTTTCTTATTCAAACCGTCTCGGATACGCACTTTTGCAAACTGCAACTCCTGCATCAACACCGAACTCGACACTGTCACAAAGAGTTTTCCATTTTGAATTCTGCGCGGCCGTGCCTTGCGAGCCAGCGCCTCCCCCACCACTTCGTCCCACACTCGCCACACCTGGTATTCCTGCCATCGGGGCGTACGAACGAGGTGCGACATGAGCCCGGACAGCACGTCCGAAGCAGTTTTCCACGACGAATTTTCAGCCCGTCGAGACACGGCATTCATCTTCGCGCAAAAAAACCTGAGAAAAAAGAGGCCCCTCCTCGCCCGCCAGAAATTAGGTTCACTTTTGCTTGACAATACTATATATTGTGGTAATCAAGATCGTCAGACGCAATTGCTAGAGTCTGAGTGACTTTATGAGGAGGAGGGGTATGGCGGAAAAGCTGCGCAAGAAGATGGCTATAGATCAAAATCATGGCTCACGCGCCGACACGGAGGCAGCAGCAAGTAAACGTCGCGGCCTAAGCTTCAAACGGTACTTCACCCGTGCGGGTATTCATCCGTATGCTGAAGTCGAATGGGAGAAGCGTAGTGCGGTGATCGCCGGCGAAAAAGGGGAGACGGTCTTTGAACAGCATGACGTTGAGATCCCTAAGCCGTGGTCGCAACTCGCTACTAACGTCGTCGTGTCCAAATATTTTCGTGGCCAGCTCGGTACCCCGCAGCGTGAGCATAGTGTCAAGCAGTTGATCGGCCGCGTGGTTGATACTATTACCGGGTGGGGCCGCAAGGACGGCTACTTCGCCAGTGAAGAAGACGCGACGGTCTTTTCCGAAGAACTCACTCATCTCCTGGTCGAACAACGACTCGCATTTAATAGTCCGGTGTGGTTCAACGTTGGGGTCGAGCCTCACCCGCAGTGCTCAGCTTGCTTTATCCTCTCCGTCGATGACAGGATGGACTCGATTCTCGACTGGTACCGCAAAGAAGGCGTGATTTTCAAAGGCGGCTCGGGCTCCGGCGTTAACCTCTCCCGCATCCGCTCCTCGAAAGAACGCCTGGCGGGTGGTGGCACGGCCTCCGGTCCGGTGTCGTTCATGCGTGCGGCTGATGCCTCGGCCGGAGTGATTAAGTCCGGCGGCAAAACCCGGCGCGCGGCCAAAATGGTGGTCCTCAACGCCGACCATCCGGACATTCTAGAGTTTGTGAACTGTAAGGCCGCGGAAGAGAAGAAAGCGTGGGCGTTGATTGAAGCCGGCTACGACAGCTCGATCGATGGTGAAGCCTATAGCTCAGTCTTCTTCCAAAACGCCAACAACTCTGTCCGCGTTACGGACGATTTCATGCGCGCGGTGGTTGAAGACCGCCCGTGGTCCACTCGCTACGTCACAACCGGAGACATTTGCGCGACGCTTCCCGCGCGGGACCTCCTGCAAAAGATCGCCGCAGCCACCTGGTTCTGCGGCGACCCGGGCATACAGTTCGATACCACGATCAACGCCTGGCACACCTGCCCGAATACGGGTCGGATCAATGCCAGTAATCCCTGCAGCGAATACATGCACCTCGACGATAGCGCGTGTAATTTGGCCTCGCTCAATCTCATGAAGTTTCTGAAAGACGACGGCGGGTTTGACACGTCCTCTTTTAAGCACGCGGTTGACATTAGCATCACGGCACAAGATATTATCGTCGATAATTCAACCTATCCTACCAGTGAGATCACTGCGAACGCCAAAGCGTTCCGCGAGCTCGGTCTTGGCTACGCCAACTTGGGCGCTCTACTGATGTCGCTTGGCTTGCCGTATGATTCGGAAGCCGGGCGCCAGTTCGCCGGGGCGGTCACCGCGTTGATGACCGGCGAGGCCTATCTGCAATCCGCCCGTATTGCCGAGCGAATGAGCCCGTTCTCGGGCTACGCGGCGAATCGGGAGCCGATGCTGGGTGTGATTGAAAAGCACCGGTCGCACGCGCACAAGCTTGACCCGTCCCTGGTGCCGCTCGACTTGCTCTCTGACGCGCGGAAGTCTTGGGACGAAGCCCTAGCGATTGGGAGACAGCAGGGGTATCGTAACTCACAAGTAAGTGTCTTAGCGCCGACTGGGACTATCGCGTTTATGATGGACTGTGACACCACCGGCGTCGAGCCTGACATCGCGCTTGTGAAGTACAAACGGTTAGTTGGCGGCGGTATACTGAAGATCGTCAACAACACCGTTCCGCGTGCGCTGAAACGGTTAGGGTACGACAGTAAAGCCACTCAGGCGATCGTCGAATATATCGACGAGCACGAGACGATCGAAGGGGCCCCTCGGCTCCACAACGAACACATGCCGGTATTCGATTGTGCATTTAAGCCCGCGCGCGGCAGTCGATCGATCCACTACCTCGGACATCTCCGCATGATGGGAGCGGTACAACCGTTCCTCTCCGGCGCAATTTCCAAAACGATTAACATGCCGAATGAGGCGAAAGTTGAGGATATTACCGAGGCATACCTTGAAGCGTGGCGCTTAGGTCTCAAAGCGGTCGCCATCTATCGAGATGGGTGTAAACGTGTGCAGCCACTGGCGACCGGTGAGAAGAAAGCTGAGCAAACGGCGCCCGTAACCGCCGCCGAGCCTGCGCCGATTCGACGCCGCCTCCCCACCGACCGCGAGGCGATTTGCCACAAATTTGATATTGCCGGGCACGAAGGCTACATTCACGTCGGCTTTTATGAGGATGGCACTCCCGGTGAGATCTTCATCAAGATGGCGAAGGAAGGGAGTACTATCTCCGGACTGATGGATAGTATTGCCACGCTGACGTCACTCGCGCTGCAGTACGGGGTTCCGCTCGAAGCCTTGGTAAGCAAATTTGGCCACGTCCGGTTTGAGCCCTCGGGATTTACCAAGAACCCAGAAATTCCGTACGCGAAATCACTGACAGATTACATCTTCCGCTTCCTAGGCCACCGGTTCTTGCCCGCCGAACAGAGCCACGATGCCAGCCTGGCAGAGAACAACACCCAGCGAGAATCCTCTCGGGGCGAGACTGAGCGCACGCATCATCTGACTGTCACGGACGGAGCCAGGGCAACGCGCAACGGCACTGCCACGTCGCATACCAACAGAGCGGCGGTACCATATGCCGACAGTGCTGCCCCTTCCCACGAGGATTCTCTCCGGCCAGTTGCCACGGATAGGCAACTTTCAACCGCGGTGAATAGAACGTGGCAGTCACAAGCTGACGCGCCGAGCTGTGCCGACTGCGGGTCGATCATGATTCGTAACGGGTCATGTTACAAATGCCTGAATTGTGGCGCGACGAGCGGGTGTTCGTGAGGGCGAGCCAGAAAACGCAACTCTTACGCAGTTCGGGATGGAGGCAGAGTGTTGGGGATGCGGGGTGGAGAAGCGCCTCCAGGGGAGGGAGCGGGCCGGACATTAAACCGGGCGGGGCGTCGTTCGGACGCCCCGTGGTTGAGTCGTCTGACCCCCGAAAAGGAAAGAAGACCGCTCATGGGTAGTGTTTCAAGACTCCGTCCCAAAGTTTACACCGTTTCAGAATTCGCACGTGTGTTCGCGACTTCCCCTCGCCTTGTTCGTGACCTCATCCGCAAAGGTGAAATTCCCGCCCTGAGACTCGGGCACTCGTATCGAATCCCGCGCAAAGCTGCGGAAGAGTACCTCGCCCGTGCGCTGCCACCGCCATCGCGATCTTTCTCAAAACCTCGCATTCGCGAGATCGATGAGTTAACGGGATTTTTGTTTCCGGTTGGAACGATGCACTGATCGACTCGGTGTTAGTTGCTGAGTGTGACGGGTATTGGTTCAGGATCAGAATACGAAATACCGTATACAAGATGCGGCCCTGTCGTCTTCGCGATTGTTACTTTTTTCGGCCCTACACGAGGAGTAATATGTAAAATGAATCCGTTCTTGGCGGTTAATAAGCGGCTCGGTTTTTGATTTTGAGAGACTTGCTGTTCCATACGGCTTCCACCCAATCATTCAAATCGAGAACGGCGTTACCATACTGTCCCTTCACAACCCTGACAAGCGTGTCTGCGTGGCAGAGTGACTATCAACCGTCGGCCCCCATGGGTCGTGAAAGGAAGACGCAACCTGTGAAGGACCTTTTCCCTACGCCCTTACGCACATCCAGCCGCACGAGCAATCCGAGAGAGGAAGAAGACCGCTATGGAAATCCGTGGCCTATTTCCAGTTGCACCCATGGTCGCCGCCGCCCTCGCTTATACGTGCGGCGGCGTCTGTATGAAGTATTCGGCGGGGCCGACACACCCGGTACCGACAGTGTCATTGTTTGTACTGTTTCTGCTTGGCGCCGGACTGCAGGCACTAGCCATGCGTTCAACCGATATGGGCGTCGCCTACATTTTTGTTCTCGGGTTGGAATCTTTACTCGCCTTTATGTTCAGTGTTTTTCACTTCAATGAAGTAGTGACGGCAACGCGCGTGCCCGCCGTCTTCCTCATTACGATTGGGATTGTTCTGCTCCAAGGGTGAGGGGGACATATATTGTTTCTTCATTTTCGAGGCGCGCTCTCATTCTACTTGCCCCCCTTTCGGGTGCGCCAGGGCAATTCGTAACAAACGGTGATGGCGTGGGGGCATTGGGGGCAGGCTCTGAGGATCGAACCACTCTGCGGCTAAGGTTTCGACGCCGTCGGGCACCGGGTCTCCGGCTTCGATGATCGCACGAAAGAGTGCGGCCGCTAGCTGTACCTGATTGCCGTCACGATAGGTATGAAACATCGTCGGCCCGGTAAAGACGCCGATCAACTGGGTTGGGCGAATGCGCAACCGGAGTTCTTCATCTGCCTCCCGAACGATGGTACCCGCCGGTGTCTCTCCTAACTCTATGATTCCCGCCGGAATACCCCAGGTGTGACTGTCTGAACGCAAGCCCAGAAGCACCCTGTTCTGTGAATCTTGGATCACCGCCCCCGCGGTCATAAGCACGATCCGACCGGTCCCGACTGCTTCACGGAGCGGCCACAAATAGCTATCCGCTGATGACGTCGACAGCGGCGGGTCAAAGTACGGGACGGCCTTCGTCCGTAGCGTCTCAACCATCGCGGCGTACCACGGAGCACACGGCGTCGGAACCTGCTCAATTGAGAAGAATTGGCCGAACGTAGACTCGTGCCCGTCAGGATGGAGTTCGCCCCCAGTCACGATGCACTCAATCGCCACGGTGAATTGCTGCACCTCGTCACCGTGGGGGTAGCGGAAATCCCACTGTGGCGACGCGTACAAGCCAACGAGGCGTTGCACTCGCACTCGGAGACCGGTCTCTTCTCGAACTTCGCGGACGACGCACTCACTAAATGTTTCCCCGATCTCAACAATGCCGCCGGGAAGTCCCCACCAGTCAAAATCGGCACGGCGTTGGAACAGCAAACGACCTTCAGCGTCACGGACAAGGGCGGTCGCGTACGCGAGGAGAGTCTTGCGGGGGCCGATTCTGCTACGAAGCCAGGCGACGTAATCGGCAGGCATAACGATCGCGGATTGTAGATTGGGGATCGCGGATTTGAGAACCCCAAGTTATCTCTTCACATATAGAGACCGTGGGAACAAAAGCAGCGGCATTGCCTTGGCGCTTATCTCGACCACTACAGATATTTAACTACTCATCTTGCGTCACACGAAGGACCTCGGCGACGGTCGTCGTCCCTTCCCGCACCTTACGCCAGCCGTCTTCACGCAGGGTGCGCATCCCCTGGGAAACGGCATAGGTCTTAATGAGGTCGGACGAAGAGTGTTTGAGTATCAACTGTCGCACCCCTTCGTTTATGAGCAGCAGCTCAAAGATTCCACTGCGCCCGTGGTAGCCAGTCATATCACAGGCTTCACACCCGCGCGCCTCATAGGCGGCCATCGGGGTACCGGGGTCCCCGTTGGTCCCGTCAGCAATATTCCCATTATCTCCCAGCCGCACGCCGCCTTCGACCGGGCGGCGGCAGTACGGACACAGCGTCCGTACAAGTCGCTGGGCCATTACCGCCAAGAGGGATGAGGCGAGTAAGTAATCTTCTACGCCCATCTCGAGCAGGCGGGAAATCGCACCGGCAGCGTCATTGGTATGGAGCGTGGAAAAAACCAGATGGCCAGTCAACGCGGCTTGAACCGCAATCTCTGCGGTTTCAAAGTCACGAATCTCCCCGATCATGATCACATCTGGATCTTGGCGCACAATCGACCGCAAGCCGTTGGCAAAGGTCAGCCCGATCTGCGGCTTTACATGGATCTGGTTGACGCCAGCGAGTTGGTACTCCACTGGGTCTTCGATGGTAATAATCTTTTTGTCCGGTGAATTAATCTTATCGAGTGACCCGTACAACGTCGTGGTTTTGCCGCTGCCGGTCGGTCCGGTCACGAGGATCATTCCGTAGGGACGCGCGATCTGCCTTTCGACTTCACTCATGGTATCGGCTGGAAATCCGAGGGTTTCCAGACTCACAACAATACTCGAACGATCAAGAATACGCATGACCACGCTCTCACCGTACAACGTCGGCAGCGTCGAAACGCGGAGATCAATTTCTCGCCCTAACATGCGTAATTTGATACGTCCGTCTTGTGGCAAGCGGCGTTCGGCGATGTTGAGTTTCGCCATCAGCTTGACGCGGGAAATGAGCGCCGCCTGCAGTTTTCGCGGCGGCGCCTCGATATCGTGGAGGATGCCATCAATGCGGTAGCGCACTTGCAATTCTTTTTCAAACGGCTCGATGTGAATATCCGAGGCGCGGCGTTCCAGCGCGCGCGCAATCAGTAAGTTCACCAGGCGGATAACCGGAGCCTCGCTGGCGAGGTCTCGCAGATGCTCGACATCCTCTTGGTCGTCCTGCAGATACTCAACGTCTCCGGCCTCAGTGTCGCCGTTGCGTTCACCAGAGTCGCCGGCACCGTCAGCATAGTAGGTGTTGAGTGCCTCCAGAATGTCGCGTTCCCGCGCGAGACGGCGCACGAGCCGTAACCCTGTGACTTTTTGTAATGATTCAACAACATAAAAGTCTCCAGGGTCGACCATCGCCACCGCCAGTTGGCCATCCTGCACGGCCAGCGGGCAAACTCGCGCTTGACGAAAAAAACCAGGATTGATGTTGGTCAGTGCAGGAGGCGATTGGGGGAAATCGCGCGGACCAAGAATCGGCGCTTGGTAATACTCAGAGAGGAACCCTAACAGGTCATCCTCAGAAAGAAACCCGAGCTCGACCAGAAGCCGCTCGAGCGGTTCACTGCGCTCCTGCTGCACTCGCTGGGCGCGTCGCAGATCGTCACTCGAGACTTTGCCGGTTGCCAGTAGTAAAGATTCGAAACGGGTCATAGTAGTTACCGCGATCTAGTGTCTTCGTTACTCTACTGGTATCGGATACGCGAGGACAAGCTATAGCGGTTATCGCACCTGCACTTAATGAATAATGTCCCCCAAACGGTTCCATCGCACCCAGGAGGCATCACTATCCCACGACCAGTAAATGAGAAACGCTTTGCCTTTCACATCATCCAGGTCGACAAACCCCCAGAAGCGACCGTCATGGCTTTCATCACGATTATCACCCATAACAAAGAGTTTGTGGTCCGGAACAGTTACGGGGCCAAAGTTATCACGCGGGCCTGGGATTTCCTGGTCGCCATACTTGAACGTGGCATGCGGGTCATCGGCTTTGGCGCCGTTAACGTAGACGGCTTTATGGCGAATCTCGACCGAATCTCCGGCGACAGCGACGACACGCTTGATAAAGTCTTTGCTGCGATCGCGCGGATAGATGAATACGATCACATCGCCACGATTCGGGTGTCCCCACTCCCACACCGTCGTTTCTATGGGATAGGGCAGCCGCAGACCGTACAGAAATTTGCTTACCAAAATATGATCGCCGATTTGCAACGTCGGGAGCATCGACCCGGAAGGAATTTTGAACGCCTGCACAACGAAGCTGCGAATCACAAATGCTAACAGCAGCGCCACGAGCAGCGCTTCGGCATATTCCCGTGCGACCGATTTCTGCGGTTTCACTTGCGCCTTACGAGATGGGTGTTTCAGTTCTTGGCCACGCTGATCAACGGACACAGTTGATTCGTCGATACTCGGCAGTTTATTTCTCACAATATCCTCTTACCGGCAAACTCGGAAATTGAGACTAGGAATCCCTGACTCGTAATAGCGCCAAGAAGGCTTCTTGCGGAACTTCGACTTTGCCGACCTGTTTCATGCGCCGTTTTCCCTCTTTTTGTTTCTCTAGCAGTTTTCTCTTACGCGTAATATCCCCGCCATAACATTTCGCTGTCACGTTCTTGCGCAGCGCTTTGACCGTTTCCCGCGCAATGATGCGCCCCCCGATCGAGGCTTGCAACGCGACTTCGTACATTTGCCGGGGAATTAATTCACGCATCTTTTGCGTTAACTCCCGACCGCGGGTGTACGATTGGTCCTCATGAACGATCAGGGAGAGCGCATCAACGATCTCGCCATTGATGCGAATGTCGAGTTTGACTAATTTTGCCGGACGGAGGTCAAGATAGTCGTAATCAAAAGACGCGTACCCGCGGCTCACCGATTTGAGGCGATCGTGGAAATCGATCACGATTTCGTTGAGCGGCAGTTCATACTGCACCATTGCCCGATTCATGCCAGGATACTTGAGGTCGCGTTGAATGCCGCGTCGTTCTTGGCACAGCTTGAGCACGTTGCCCAGGTACTCAGTCGGCACGTAAATCGTCGCGAGGATGAAGGGCTCTTCGAGATGGTCAATCTCTTGCTCCGCCGGCAACAGCGCCGGATTGTCAACCAGGAGTGTTTCCCCGTCCAACTTCACAACCCGATACTCGACCGTGGGAGTCGTCGTTATTAAATCTAAACCGAACTCGCGTTCCAAACGTTCCTGCACGATCTCCATATGCAGGAGGCCGAGAAATCCGCAGCGAAAGCCGAAGCCGAGGGCGAGCGAACTTTCCTTCTCATAGGTAAAGGCGGCGTCATTCAGCCGCAACTTTTCGACCGCATCACGGAGAGTGTCGTACTCACTCGATTCCACCGGGTAGAGTCCGGCAAACACCATCGGCTTTGCGGCTTTGAAGCCAGGAAACGGCTCAGCCGTCGGTTGTGCGGGATCGGTAACGGTATCGCCGACACGGGCCTCGGTCACTTCCTTGATTCCCGCCATGACAAAGCCGACTTCGCCTGGACCGAGCGCAGTGACCGTCTGCGGCTTCGGCGCAAAAACACCGACGCGTTGGACTTCGTACAGCTTCCCGCTCGACATGAGTTGGATCGTCATTCCCTGACGTAAGACGCCGTCGAACACGCGAACGAGAATCACCGCTCCTTGATAGGTATCAAACCAACTGTCGAAAAGGAGTGCTTTCAGCGGCGCGTTCTCATCCCCCCGCGGCGGCGGCACAACCCGGATGATCCCTTCGAGCACTTCAGTAATACCGCGTCCTTCTTTGGCGCTGGCAAGTACGGCGTCATTGCCGTCAAGGCCGATGATGTCTTCGATCTCCTGGCGTACGCGCTCGGGCTCGGCGCTCGGCAGATCGATCTTGTTGATCACTGGCAGTAACTCAAGATGGTTGTCGAGTGCCAAGTACGCGTTCGCAAGCGTCTGCGCTTCGACGCCTTGACTCGCGTCCACAACGAGAATCGCCCCTTCACAGGCAGAGAGGCTGCGCGAGACTTCGTAGGAGAAATCGACGTGACCGGGCGTATCGATCAAGTTAAGATAGTATTCCCCCCCATTCTTGGCGCGATAGCGCAAGCGCACAGTGCGGGCTTTGATCGTGATGCCTCGTTCCTGCTCCAGGTCCATCGTGTCGAGAAACTGTGCCCCGCTCTCTCGTTCACTAATCGAACCGGTGGAAGATAACAACTTGTCGGCGAGTGTGGATTTCCCGTGGTCAATATGGGCAACGATACTAAAATTGCGAATGTGATTAGTGTCCATGTTTCCGTGTACGGAAGAACTCGACCGTCTGTCGGAGCCCGTTCTCAAGGGTAACCTCGGGCCGCCACCCGAGCAGTTGTGCGGCACGTCCTGCCGCGAGGACGCTGCGCCGCTGTTCGCCGGATTTGGCCGGGCCGTGTTTCTCCGGTGCCTCTGACCCGGTCAAACGACGCAGATGGTCGAACAACACGTTCACATCAGTCTCAATGCCAGTGCCGATATTGATCGGGCCGGCGAAATCGACCTGCAGTGCCGCGAGGTTTGCACGCGCCACGTCGCCCACAAAGACGTAGTCCCGCGTTTGCTTGCCGTCGCCATTAATGACGGGTTGCTCTCCCGATAAGAGGCGCGTGGTAAAAATTGCGACAACGCCGGCTTCCCCGTGCGGGTTCTGGCGCGGGCCATAAATATTGGCATAACGGAGCGCAACATACGGAATGTGGTACTCAGTCTTGTAGTAATGCAAATAGTGCTCTCCAGCCCGTTTACTTACCCCGTAGGGGCAGATCGGATGCGTCGAGTGAGTTTCGTCGGCAGGAAATTGCTCTTGCTCGCCGTAGACAGTTCCTCCTGAGGAGGCAAAAAGGACCTTCTTGACGCCGGCTTCGCGCGCCCCTTCGAGCAAGTTCAACATCCCGATAATGTTCACCCGCGCGTCAAAAACGGGATCGGCGACCGAGCGTCGCACGTCCATCTGCGCCGCATGGTGGTTAAGGACTTCGATCTTCTCACGTACGATCAATTGCCGCACCAAAGGGTCTTGAATATCCGCCTGCGTGAAGTGGACTTTGGGATTCAAATTTTCCCGTGTCCCGCTCGACAAATCGTCAACTACAAACACTTCGTGACCAGCATTAATATAAGTATCAGCAATGTGAGAACCAATAAACCCGGCGCCACCAGTGACCAGTATACGCATGACAACCCCTCTTTTCTTCTACGCGTTATGGACTTTGTCGGAAAAGTACGCGATCGTTTGCCTGAGCCCGTCTTCCAGTGAGACGCGCGGTTCCCAGTTATTCAAGACGCGACGTGCGAGAGTGATGTCGGGTTGTCTGACCTTCGGGTCGTCAATCGGCAACGGGTTGAATACAATCTTACTCTGGCTGCTAGTCAACTGAATGATGAGTTTGGCAAAATTGAGCACTGACATTTCCCGCGGGTTACCGATATTCACCGGCCCGTCATAGTCAGAGCGCAGTAACCGTACGATCCCTTCGACCAGATCGTTGACGAAACAGAAGCTGCGAGTTTGCCCGCCATCGCCGTACACGGTCACATCTTCACCACGCAAGGCTTGGGCAATGAAGTTCGGGACCACACGACCATCGCGGAGTCGCATGCGCGGGCCGAAAGTATTAAAAATCCGCACGATACGGGTTTCGACTTTATGCGTACGATGATAGGCCATCGTCATTGCTTCGGCAAACCGCTTGGCTTCGTCGTACACGCCACGTGGACCAATGGGATTCACATTGCCCCAGTAGTCCTCTTTCTGCGGATGGACCAACGGGTCACCATAGACTTCCGAGGTCGACGCCAGGAGAAAGCGCGCATTCTTCTCTTTCGCCAGGCCGAGCGCTTTATGCGTGCCGAGCGACCCGACCTTCAGGGTCTGAATCGGCAGTTCGAGGTAATCAACCGGACTCGCGGGCGAGGCAAAATGCAAGATCGCATCCACCGGCCCTTTGACGTAAATATAGTTGGTCACGTCTTGCGGGATAAATGCGAACCGCTTGTTGGGAAACAGGTGGGCGATGTTGTCGGCATTCCCGGTAATTAAATTATCGACACAAATGACCTCGTCGCCCTCATTGAGAAACCGTTCACACAGATGCGAGCCGATAAATCCGGCCCCGCCAGTAATCAGCACACGCGCCATACACCGTATCCTTCCTGTAAAACCAGCTATGAATCGCAGACTCCGCTTAGGATTGGAAATTTAATAACTTCCCGACTGTCAGAAGACAGCAGGCGCCTGTCAGTGCGAGGAGCCCCTTCGACTGGGCTCACCTGTGCCTGTGGCACTGGCACAGGCAGGACAGGCTTCGGCGACGAAGCGATCTCATTTTCGGACAGAGATTGCTCCACTCTGCTCGCAATGGCGCCCATTCCTTGGTCAGGAAATCGGGAGAATAGTTTATCCACAGTCCTTATTGTGTCACCGCGGCCCGGCCGATCGGGTAGTAACTAAACCCTTCCTGCTTCATCACAGTCGGCTCATAGAGATTGCGGCCATCGAAGATGATCGGCGATTTCATGAGTTCGTGCATCCGCTTGAAATCCGGGCGGCGAAATTCATTCCATTCGGTCACGATAAGCAGCGCATCGGCGCCGGGGAGGGTTTCGTAGTTGCTACGATGGTAGGACACACGATCCCGGAATATCTCGCGCGCACGAGCAAGCGCCTCGGGGTCGTGAACGGCAATCTCGGCACCCGCGTTCAACAACGCCTCGATAATGACGATCGACGGGGCTTCACGCATGTCGTCGGTGCGCGGCTTAAACGCCAGCCCCCAGACGGCAAACTTGCGACCACGCAGGGTTGTCCCAAAACGGGCATAAACCTTGTTCACCAATAGTTCCTTTTGTCGCTCGTTGATGACTTCGACTTCTTTGAGCAAGGAGAAGTCCATGTCGTATTCTTCAGCGGTGCGAATCACCGCGCGTACGTCTTTGGGAAAACACGAACCACCGTAGCCGACCCCAGGAAACAAGAAGTAATGGCCAATGCGACGGTCAAAGCCGATCCCCCGCCGTACGTCAGAAACATCGGCCCCGGCTTTTTCACACAAATTCGCCACCTGGTTGATAAACGAAATACGCGTCGCCAAGAATGCGTTCGCCGCATACTTCGTCATCTCGGCACTGCGATTGTCCATGACCAAGATGGGATTCTCCGTCCGCACGAAGGGGGCGTAGAGTTCTTTCATCAGCGAGAGTGCCCGTTCACTATTACTGCCCAGTACCACGCGATCGGGCTTCATGAAATCTTCTACGGCCGCACCTTCTTTGAGGAATTCCGGGTTCGAGACGACATCAAAGGGATCGGTAGTATTGGCAGACATGGTTTCACGGACCTTGTCTGCGGTCCCCACCGGTACCGTGCTCTTGAGCACCACGATGCGATAGCCTGGCATGGCTTTGGCAATATCAGCCGTCGCTTTGAGCACCATACTCAGGTCTGCCGAGCCGTCGTCGTCTTGGGGGGTGCCAACAGCAATAAAGCACACGAGGGAATCTTTTACCGCCGCAGCGAGATCAGTAGTGAAGCGTAAACGACCATCGCCGACATTGCGCCGAATGAGTTCTTCTAAGCCTGGTTCATAGATGGGAATCTTCCCGTTGCGCAAGTCAGCAATTTTCCGTTCATCAATATCCACGCACATCACATCATTGCCACCTTCGGCAAAACACGTTCCGGACACGAGCCCTACATATCCGGTTCCAACAACACACAGTTTCATGCCCTCTCCTATCAACAAGAAGATCGCTTCACTCGCCAGCAATGAATGAGTTTTTGGCTGAGGGAGAACTTCACTATTGTACCACGTTTCCGTGGAGGACCGCGCGGTACCACCCTTGCTTCTTACTCTAACACTTCTTTAATCAGGTAAACAGGCTTGTGTTGGCTTTCGTGATAGGTTCGTGATAGCAGCTCTCCGAGTAGGCCGGTCGAGAGAAATTGTACCCCTACGATAACGAGTAAAATGCCCAGCCACAATAATGGTCGACCGGTCAAGTCCATGCGAAAAACGATGCGCTCGATCCCTAAGAAGGCGGTAATCCCCCCCCCGACTAAGAGCGCCAGGAGGCCAACAAACCCGAACAGATGACTCGGGCGCGTGGCATAACTCGACAGAAACTTCACCGTTAACAAATCAATAATCACCCAGAGGGTACGCGCCAGGCCGTACTTCGAAATACCCCGCTGCCGGGCATGGTGCGTGACTGGCATTTCCGTGATCTTCGCTCCGAGGTCTCCGACGAGAGCAGGGATAAAACGATGCATTTCGCCATACAGCTTGAGCTCCTTGGCCACATCACGACGGAAAGCTTTCAACGTGCAGCCATAGTCATGAATCTTCACCCGCGTCGTCCAGCCAATAATCCGATTAGCGATCTGCGAGGGAAGCCGGCGATGTAGGAAGGGATCTTCTCGATTAAGTCGCCAGCCGTTGACTAGGTCGTAGCCTTCATTGAGTCTGGCAATCAAGCGAGGAATATCCGCCGGGTCGTTTTGCAAATCGCCGTCCAGCGAGACAATCACTTCCCCGTGGGCGTAATCAAAACCTGCCGCCAGCGCAGAGGTCTGGCCAAAATTGCGGCGGAAACGAATTACCTTAATACGGGCATCGCGCGCGTGCAGATCAGCCAGAATCTCCGCACTATTATCGGTACTGCCGTCGTCCACCAAAATCAACTCGTAGGTCCACCCAAGCGGATCGAGCACTGCCCGAATCTGCTGGCACAACGGCACGAGATTCTCGGCTTCATTGTAAACGGGAACGACGAGCGACAAGTACATAGTAGTCAGTTATCAGTCGTCAGTTTTTCAAAGCGGTCAGACCTCAGAAACGGAATATCCCCAACTGATAACTGAGAACCGACGACTGACAACTTCTTTAGAACTCAGTGAGACTCACAAACTGTCGGTATCGACGTTCGATGTCATCGCGGGTGAGGGTGCGGAGGCGGTTGAGGCTGAAGTCTTCAACCACGAAAGAGGCAACAACACTGCCGTAGACGATGCCTTTCCGCACGTTGGCTTCTGAGAGGTCACCAGTTGCGGCAAGATACCCCATCATGCCGCCAGCGAACGAATCTCCCGCGCCAGTCGGATCAAAGACCTCTTCGAGGGGGTATGCGGGCACAGCGAACACTGAGTTCGGCGAGAAGGAAAGCACGCCGTACTCACCTCGTTTCACGAGAAGGGTTTTTGGACCCATGCTGAGGATCTTGCGGGCGGCGCGGACGATATTGGCCTCGCCACTCAACATGCGCGCTTCTTCGTCATTGATCACCATCATCTCGACACGCTTGAGTAATGCTTCCAGTTCTTTCCGCGCCCCTTCAATCCAATGGGTAATCGTATCGCAGGCAATCAACCGCGGAGTCGTCGTCAGTTGATCGAGCACGCCATCTTGGAGGCCGGGATTGATATTAGCGAGAAACACAAAGGGGCAGTCACGATAGCCCCGCGGCAACACCGGAGAAAAGGTCGAGAAGACATTCAACTGCAGCTCGAGCGTATCACGAATATTCATGTCCTCGTGATAACGGCCTGCCCAGCGGAAGGTTTTCCCCTTGCTCACAGAGAGTCCTTCGAGATCAATGTCGCGCGAGGCCAGGAACTCTTTTTCTTTGGCCGGAAAATCTTCGCCGATAACGGCAACGAGTTTGACCGGGGCAAAATAACTCGCCGCGACTGCGAAGTACGATGCCGATCCCCCCAATACTTCGTCAGCACGGCCATGATGCGGGGTCTCGATCGTATCAAACGCCACCGACCCAACCACCAAAATACTCATGCCTGTGTTCCTTTATGCTCCAAGATATTTACCAACCAGAATACCGAGTTCTTCTTTCACTGCTTGTGGGATCATCGCTCGATCCGTAATGATCGCGTCCCTCAACGCGTGCCCACACGGACACGAACGAGCTGCCGATAATTGCGGAATCACCTGCGCAATGATGTGCTGTGCGGTCGCAACGTTTTTATTGAGAATGGCCAGAATCTCTTCGATGACCACATCGCCAGCTTCGGTGTTCCAACAATCGTAATCGGTTGCCAGTGCGAGCGTCGCGAAGCAGATTTCTGCTTCGCGCGCCAGCTTCGCTTCTTGAAGGTTAGTCATGCCGATAATGTCGGCCCCCCAACTGCGATACAGAAACGATTCGGCCCGGGTCGAAAACTGCGGCCCTTCCATGCAGACATAAGTTCCACCAACATGCACGGTCGCACTGACACTCCGAGCCGCCCCCCCAAGCAGTTGGATAAGGTCAGCGCACATCGGATCAGCAAATCCGACATGTGCAACAATGCCACGGCCAAAAAAGGTACTAATCCGCCCGCGTGTACGATCAATGAACTGATCAGGTAACACGAGATGACCGGGGGCGATCTCTTTTTTGAGACTGCCGACCGCACTCACGGCAATAAGGCGCTCGACCCCGAGTTTCTTCATGCCGTAGATGTTGGCGCGGAAGTTCAGTTCAGAAGGAAGAAGACGATGTCCACGGCCATGGCGCGGGAGAAAGACGACTTTCACGCCGCTCATCTCGCCAACGAAATAGTTATCCGAGGGATCA
>Ga0070741_10008288_pt1 | contig 20943 bp, 23 predicted proteins | sample Coa_R1_4_FD_66440 | JGI IMG/M metagenome (GOLD analysis project Ga0070741, IMG submission 66440) | Surface soil microbial communities from Centralia Pennsylvania, which are recovering from an underground coalmine fire - Coalmine... | ecosystem: Environmental > Terrestrial > Soil > Unclassified ...
CAAGAACAGCACAAACTAAAGGTCGCGATCCTGGAAACCAAACTCGAACGCGAATTGATCCAAACCGGCCGTATAAACAACACCACTACAGAACCGCGCGCGTCGGCAAGCGGGCAGAATTCCAAGCAGACAATTCAAATCGCGGCCTAAGGGCACCCCAACTCTCAAGCTCTTCTCGGGAGCATAGGCCAATTTTGCCTACTGCAGTGCCGCCGAGTTTGCAGTCTTTTCGACAACACTTTTCGGAAGCGCCCACGCAAATAGCACCCCGCCGCTGCTCGTGACCACATATTGCCGGCCGTCTAATTCATAAGTGATCGGCGAGCTGTCCATTCCGGCCCCGGCTCCCGCGTGCCAAAGTGTCTTTCCAGTGGCGGTATCGAATACCAGGACATTGCCTTCGGCATCGCCTGAAAATGTCAGGCCAGAATCCGTCGTCAGCACGCCTGCGCCGGAACCGTGCGGACCGAGTTCGTGCGTCCACCGCAGCTTGCCCGTTTGGTAATCAATCGCCTCCAGTACGCCTTTGCTCCAAACGCCATAATCGGCGCCAGCCCAGCCAAATGTGCCATCGGCCGGTTTGGTGAAGTAAATCCCATAGCTAGGGTGGGCATCTACGATGAACAGGCCCGTCTTCGGATCGAAGCTGGGCGACCTGTAATTCGTCAGTCCGCCTTCGTCGGGTGCGATTAACCGGCCGTCGCGCGCCGGTTCCTTTTTGGGATTCGGAATCGGTTGGCCCTTGTCATCCACTCCCAATGACCAGTTCACGGGACCATAAGTTGTAGTCAACAGACTCTTGCCGTTAGTGCGGTCCAGCACAAAAAAGTAACCATTACGCGATGTCTGCATCAGCATCTTGCGTGGCGTACCGCGAAAATCGGCATCCACCAGCACCGGCGTCTCCACCGCATCCCAATCGTGCGTATCATGCGGTGACGCTGAAAAAGCCCAAACTAATTTGCCCGTATCGGGATTCAGGGCCACAATACTGCACGTATATTGGTTCACGCCTGGTCGTGTCCCGCCTTGCAGCACCGGCGTCGGATTGCCCGTTCCCCAATACAGCAAGTTCAGCGCGGGATCGTAAGTCCCGGTCATCCAAGTCATCCCGCCCGTGGTCATGTTGGGAGTGCCTGGAGGTGGTGTGCTGTCCCACTGCCACTGCGTCTTGCCTGTCTCCGGATCGATCGCGCGCAAGTATCCGGTCAGATTGTCGAAATCTCCCGAGACGCCGAGAAGCAGGTGATCTTTTACAACCAGCGGCGCCATCGTTGTCCAGTAGCCCTTTTCGTTATCAGCCACCACTATGTTCCAGCGCACGCTGCCGTCTTTCGCGTTTAACGAAACCAGATGAGCGTCGGGCGTAGTGAAATAGAGCCAGTCCTTGTACATCGCAACTCCGCGATGTCCGATGTGGAATCCCTTGTTCGGCGGATACGTGTAGCGCCAGATCTGGTGCCCGGTGCGCGCATCCAGCGCCCATACTGCATCGGGAACACTGATGTAAAGCACGCCGTTTACCAGCAGCGGCGAACACTTCAGCGTTGCGGTCTGGTTCGTTTGAAACTCCCACGATAACGCCAGTTCATCGACGTTTTGCGCATTGATCTGCGTCAAACTGCTATGCCTTCGTCCGGAATAGTCGCCGTGATAGGTCGGCCAACTGTTCGGCGGCGGATGCAGTAGCGTCTCGGGATTCAATCCTTGCGCTGCACACCACGCAGCGGCCATCAATCCCACAGTGAGCAACTTCGCTTTGTTCATCAAGTCCGCCTTCTACTTCAGCGCCTGCAAATAGGCCATCAGGTTATGAATGTCGTCATCGGTGTATTTGCCGAGCAACTCCGCATGTGCCTCCGCTGGCTCATCCACTTTGTACTTAATAGCGTTCACCGGCCATGAGTGATACCAGCCATCCTGGTCCGTCATCCCGATTGTGAATTCATCGCGATATTGCAACGTGCCTGCCAGTGTCTGTCCGGAAGGCAGCGTCACGGTAACTTTTGCTTTTGCATCGCGTGGATAGAGCAAGCGCTCTTCGAGTCTCAATCCCGTATACCGTTTTGCAACTCCGGCCAAATCGCCTGTGACCGAGTGGCATGACGTACACCCTCCCGCGCCGTTAAAGTATTCTTTACCTGCCTCTGCGTTACCGCTTTGCAAATCGGCTACATCCACGCGCCGGCGTCCTCCCGGATGGGCATCACTCTTACTTTTTTGGTCATGAATGAACGCCACCAGCGCGGCAATATCGGCAGCCGACAAATTGAATGGCGGCATGCCTTTGTTTGGACGTCCCTGGCGAACGACAGGAGCAATCTTGTTCCCGTTCAGATCGGTTGCCACCAGGGTTGAGGACGTCAGATCCGGTCCAGATTCCCCGCCTCCCGCATCTCGTCCATGGCAAAAGGCGCAGTCCTGAAGAAATAGCGTCTGTCCGCTCTTGATCGTCGCCTCGGTTTCAGATTGAGGGCTGGCTTTCGTCTGCGATGGCGTATTTGCCTTTGCATTCGGTGCCTGTGCGGCCCACAGGCTCGAACTCGCACATAACACCGCCGCGGCGCAAATTGCCCGTAACGTAATTAATCCTCTCAACAGTGATATTACCGTTGTTCCTCGCATGTCAGGTTTCAGAGGCCTTCTGAGCCGGCAATGCGATGTCTCCGTAACCGCTCAACGAATAAGATAAATGGCTCACCCCCAGCGGATCGTCCTGTTTGGCGGCTGAGAGTCGTGCTGCGTGCAGCGCCTGTGCCACTGGCCTCCCGCTCAAGAGTTCCCTGTGAAACTGAACGCCCACCCTTTTGGCGACTGCATCCTGCAGATTACTTGAAAAGCTTCCCACCAGCGTTCCCACGCCTGCTGTACTCATCGCCTCTATGAAACCGCGCTGGCCATGTGCAAAAGGATTGCGCTCGCCCGATCCCTTTGATTCCCTCGCTCGCGGTGCAACAAATATGGAAAAGTGGGTATTCAAGAACAGGATCGCCGGCGGTCTGCGGCTCACAACAGAGCGCAATTCGTCGGGATGAATTTTTACCGGTCCGCTCAGGAGTAAGAATGGCTCATCGTCCAAGGCCGCGTGACCGGCAAAGTGAATTACGTCGTACCCTGTTGCCGAACACCTTGCGTCAAGGGCTTGAAATGTGGCCTGCGAGCCCAGCAGGCAATCGCAATGGGCGCTATGACTGCCATATAAAACTTGTAATTCCAACACCTCTTGATGCGCGCTAGGCAAGGACCCGTCAAAATCTTCCTTGTTGGGATCGCCGATAAGCAATACGCGTACAGGAGATCCAATCGCGGGATATCCGCGTGCGTCGTCCGAGATGCCGGAGGGTATTCTGACCACCGGGTTACGAGCTAATAGAAATTCGTCCTTAACGATGATCCACTCCCAAGGAAGCACTTCCACGTCGGGCGACAACCGTAATCCGATGTTCGTCTCCGGCGGCAACGATTCTAAGAGTTCAATCGCCGGCTTTGGCAATAGCTCCGTTAGCATCCGTCCGATTAACAACGCGTCGTTGCGGCTCTCGAACGCTTTGCGCGTCAATTCGGCGATGCGCGGCCAAACCGGCGGCGCTCCTTTGCCTTCCACCACCTGGTCTTGCCATCGCAAGCTGACCTGCAGGGAGTCGGTGCCTGGACTTAAGGAGACTACACACGTTGGAGGAGCCATCTCGCGCTTTGAAGGGCCCTGCGTTTTGAAACGAAGCGGCCGCATAAGCGTTATGCGTTCGGGAGGCGCGGCCGCAGGCGCTGGAACTGCTAACGGCGCCGCCGCTTCCGCGCTCTTAACCTGCGCCAGCAACTCCTTCAAAAATTGCAACACTTGCGCGTGTTGCCCAGCCGTATACGGCAGTACTCGAATCCCTGCCGTTCGCAACAGCACTTCGCGCTCCACTCGGCCTACGCCGGCCATCAGCGCGTAGCGAGGCGGAATGTGTCCTTTGAACACCGTGAGCTGACGGTCGAACAACAGCCGGAAATCAGGATCGTTCAGCGAATAGCCGATGAACAAAATCGCTTTTGTCAGCAGGATGGCGCTGAAAATCGCATTGAATGCGGCATTGGAGTGAATCAGGTTCTGATAATCGCGCGTCGTCAGCACGATGCTGTCCGGCTTATCGACGTCGCCATGAGCTTTCAGAATGAAGAAGCTGCCATCGAACAGTAGCGGCCCAAGTGAATCCACATCCAGATGCGTGGGCGTGCGCGCCGCGCCTAGGAAAGTCCGTTCCAGCAGCTTGTCATAATTCGTGGTCACAATTCCCGCAAAAGGCAGATCTCTAATGATTCTGTGGTGTTCGGGAATATCGGCCGTATCGCCGCGCAGGCGTTCGGTTAAAAGATTGTAGTAGCCCTGTCGAAGATTTTCACGGCAATGGTCGGCAACCTCAAGCAGTTTTCCGGCGTCAAGCATCCGGTCGACTTCGACAAGATCCGGGTTGTCCCAATCTTCTTCTTTGAGTTGGGTCACCATGGCCCTCAGTAAAGCCGGCCAAGTCGGCAAATTCGCGGCGGCGGATAAGCCGGCGCCACAAAATAGTACGCACTTATGCTGCTTTATGTAATTGATAAGAGCGGCCGGCGGTTTCGGAGCGCTGGTTGATCCGTTCGCACTTTCGGAACTAGCTTCTGCCACTCTGTGATTTTCCCCATCTGCATGGAGAATGACAAGGCCAGATCGCGGCAAAGGAGAGGAAAAATCGAAGATGTGGGCGGAGGTGTCTCGTTGGACACGTTCCGCCCGAAATCAACAACTGATTTAGATGGCAGCGCCGCCCGAGACGAAAATCGTTTCTCCCGTGATCCACCGAGAATCGTCCGACGCGAGGAATGCGACAGGAGGAGCGATATCTTCGGGCTGTCCGGCGCGGCCGAGCGGCGTGTTGGCAACCGTTTGTTTCTCAAAGTCGCTATCAACAATGCCGGCCGATTGCGTGCCTTCGGTGATTACCAGTCCGGGATTGATCGAGTTCACGCGTATCTTGCGCGGACCAAGCTCCTTTGCCAACGACTTCGTGATTGTGTCCACAGCGCCCTTGGTTGACGCATACACCGAGGCCGCCGGAGGAGCCAATGTGCTCGCCACTGAGCTGATGTTGACTACGCTTCCGCCTTCAGCGGGAAAGTAGGGCAGAGCGGCCTTCGTTGTCAGCAGCAAGCCAAGCACGTTGGTGTCGTACTGCCGTTTGTATTCGTCCGCGGTGACCTGCTCCAACGGCGAGAAGGCATATACACCGGCGTTGTTGACCAGAATGTCGACCTTTCCGTACGCCTTTTTCGTTTCCGCAAAAAGCTTGTCGATGTCGCTCTCCTTGGCTACGCTTCCGCCCACCGCCATGGCTTTGCCACCGCTCTTTGTAATCTCCGATACGACATTTTCGGCTCCCTGCCGGCTTGTGGCATAATTCACCACTACCTGTGCTCCGTCGGCTGCCAACTGTTTCGCGATAGCCGCGCCGATACCCTTCGACGCGCCTGTGACTACGGCTACTTTGCCCTTCAATTTGCTCATTTTATTCACGCTTTCTAACGAGGCGCTTCCCCTCGTCATTTCGATCTCAATCGAAATGATGGCTGGGTATCCAAGAAGGATTCAAAAGATGTCTTACAGCGAAGACAGCCGCTTTAGGTACGCGTTCCAGACTTCGCGCCGAAGCGCGAGATGAGCAAACTTGCCATGGCGCTCAATGTGAATCAGACCCGCGTCATCGAGCTCTTTTAGATGATGCGATACAGTTGCTGGCGCTAACCCGGTCCAGTCGCACACGCACGAGCAGGTGGGCGCATCCTTTGATGCGGCGATTCGCTGCAGTATCTCGAAGCGTTTGGGATCTGCCAATGCTTTGCTGATCATTCCAAGCTGCCGGTCATCGATCTGGACGTCACGAGCGCGCATTTTCGAGATATCTCTGAAAGCAACTGTAGCGCGATTTACTGACGCCCCTGAGTTGACGTCACACAACTATGAATGTAATAATCCGACGCGTGACTTTCGCGAGATCAGGTTCGGTTTATGTAGATCGAATTAGCCGCGTCCTGAACCATAGGCTTCTCGCTTTCGTTTTGGCTCTCGCGGCAATCGCCCTGTCGGCCGGTTTCTACGCCGGTCCCGATGGAACACGCGATTTTGTCCTGACGCTTCGTTCTCGTGTCCAACCATTTAAGTGCTGTGACAATTGGGAACCGGTTACGGTACAAGGCAAGTTTCCAGTTAGTGGTTCGGCAATAATCGTCTGCGATATGTGGGACAAGCATTGGTGCCGAGGTGCAAATGATCGTGTAGCGGAATTGGCTCGGCGGATGAACCCCTTTCTAGTACAAGCTCGCGCAGCCGGTTTGCTAACTATTCACGCGCCTTCCGAAACGATGGATTTCTACAAGAACTACCCGCAACGGCAGTTCGTTTTGGCTTTGCCTCAAGCGGAGTTGCCGGTGGAACTCAAGCTCAACGATCCTCCGTTACCAATCGATGATTCGGATGGTGGCTGCGACACCCAAGGCGACCACGAACATCGCGTGTGGTCGAGGGAAAACGCGGCACTAACCATCGGCCCTGCAGACGCGATCTCGGACAACGGCAAGGAAATTTACAGCCTGCTGCAAGCGAAGGGCATTCACAACTTATTTCTGATGGGTGTTCACGCAAACATGTGTATCCTCAACCGCAGCTTTGCGATACGCCAAATGAGCCGCTGGGGCGTTCATTGTGTGCTTGTCCGCGACCTCACCGACGCCATGTATAACCCGCAAAAACGGCCGTTTGTAACGCACGCCGCTGGCACGGAACTGGTGATCGAGCACATTGAGAAATACTGGTGTCCGTCGACGTTGAGCTCTGATTTGCTCGCTGCGCTACAGCGTGCGCATCCCGCTACCCCGTAAGCTTCGCCATAATTAGCGGCAACGGCTCCTCATCCGGCGCCGTGCCTGTGCCGCACAAACTCACGCGGACCCGCCAGATGGTTTCAGATAGCGATAAAGCGCCTTCCGCTATTTCATTCGTCGGCTGCTTGGGAGCGGCGGCAGCCAATTGAGCTTTGGCTTGAGCCACAAGCTGAGTCGCGTCATCCGTGGCTAGTTCCGGATGATTGGTAATGCATTGCTGCAGATCACTGCTCGCCAGTTGCAGAATACGCATGCTCCGTGAATATTTTTCTTGCGTTGATAGCCCGCGTGGCGTGGGATCGATATCGCTCAATAGCTTCGCTAGATCCAGACGTTCGCGCAACGCGGCATCATTCTCTTGGCGCGCCACAGCGGCTGAAAACGCGGCGTGCGCCGCGCGAAAGTCCCCCAGCGCCAGTTCAGCCTCACCCAGCCCTGCATAATTCGCTCCGCTTGTCGGATCTAGCTTGATCAATTGACGATAAACGTCTCGTGCACGCGCGGCCGACCCAGCGGTTAAAAATAGTTTCGCCAGTCGCGGTTGTAATCGGGTGTTATTTCTCGCTTGTTCCTGCAGCGGGAGCAACTCCGCGAGAAGCTCGTTTTCCTCGCCATTCGCCGCCAAATAATCGATAAGCTCTAACCGCACACTCATCTGATGCTGAGTGAGATTATCAGGCCACGCTCCGTATATGGCGCGATGGTAGTAGGAATCGGCCGTATTAATTTGCCCCTGCTTTGCCGCCAAGCGCGCCGCTACCAAATTTGCTTCGCCGTCATTCGATTGTTCTTCTAGAATTTCTCTCATCAACGGCTGCGCCTCGGCAAATTTCCCTGCCGCCATCAGAGCCTCAATCAAGTCTATTTCGTAGTTCGTATTCTCGCGCTCCAGAGCGTGCGCTTTGCGAAAGGCGTCCACGGCTTCGTCAGCGCGTCCTTGTTGCAAAAGTTGGTGACCATTTCGATCGGCCTGCAATGCCTGCGTGCCAATTTCGTTCTGCTCTGTCCTTCTAAGAGAAACGTCAATCAGAGCTAGGGCCACAATAACGGCAGCTACCACCAGACTTAATCGCAGAGTCGGCACGCGGCGCCCCGCTACCGTTCCCGAAGTCCGAGTGGCTGCGTTCATTTCGCGTAAACGCCCGGAATTCCCGCCACTCCGTATTTAGACAAAATATCGGCCAGTCGCACCACGCCGAACATCTGATGAATGTTGGCGCGGCTCACTACGGGAATAGCATCCAGACCGTTGCTGCCCATTCGTTCCAACGCGTAACTTACCGGATGATCCGAGTGAATAAAGGGATAATCGCGGCTGTTGCCCACCAACTCTCCTATTGTTTGCGGAGGATCGGTCGCAGTCTCAATTTGACGGCTGCTGATAATCCCAATCAAATTGTTTCTATCGCCCACCGGCCATGCATGACACTGTTCCAACTCAAAGCGTGCCTTGGCCTCAGCCGGATTCGCGCTGGCAGGCAACGGATCGACGTCCCTCAACATGACCTCAATCGTCCGCACTCCTTCCAGTTCTTCTCGCGACTCTCCCGTCGGCAGGTAAACGCCTTCTTGCAGCGCAAGCGCCTCATAGATTGGTTCACGCTGCAACTGCTGCGAGGTGAAAAAGCTGATGAGATTGGAAATCATCAGCGGCACGATGATCGAATAATCGCGTGTCATTTCGAAGATCATGATCACCGATGTCAATGGTGTTCTCACAATGCCGGCGAAAGCCGTCCCCATGCCCACCAGCGCGTAAGCGCCCGGATTCGCCGTTACATTAGGAAGCAGCGTGTGTGCGGCATAGCCCACGCTCCCGCCTACCATTGCGCCGACAAATAGGCTTGGCCCGAAAATGCCGCCGGCATTGCCTGACGAATAACAGGCAGGAGTTGCAATGATTTTCATGACGCCTAGCACCAGCACAATCTTCCAAGGAAAATCGCCCGTCAGCACTCGATCCACATAGTCATAGCCCACGCCCAGAACTTCCGGTCGTACTAACGCGAAAAGCCCCATCAAAAGTCCGCCTGCAACCGGCTGTAGCCATGTTGTCGAAGATGGGAACTGCCGGAACCAAATGCGTAGACCCAGCAGCAGTTTGACGAAGCAGACCGAGGTCAATCCGCCAACAATTCCCAACACCGCGTAAATGCCAAATTCCAGCGGGTTCACGAGTTGATAGGCCGGCACATGAAACAACGGTTCGTCGCCGAGAATCAGGTGTAAAACGATCCACGAGGTTGCTGAACTCAATACGACCGAGCCGATAACCGGAGCATGTAAATCGCCCAAAATCTCTTCAAGCGAAAACAGTACGGCCGCAATGGGCGTGTTGAACGCTGCCGCTAACGCCGCCGAGCAACCCACCGGGACAAGCGCTTTCACTTTCTCATTGCTCAGTCCATAGTGGCGTCCGAGGACGGAAGCGATGCCGGCGCCAATCTGGACCGACGGCCCCTCGCGTCCCAGCGCAATGCCGCTTGCGAGCGAAATCGAGCAACACACAAATTTGCCGATTACGGTTTTAAGACCGATATAGCCGTCCTGAATAAACAGCGCAAACTTGGTTTGCGGAATACCGCTGCCTCTTGCGTTGGGAAAGTGTTTGAAAAGAAGATATCCACTTACCAGCGTGCCGACGACCGGAACCAGCAATCGCCGCCAAACGGCCCGTTCCGGCGGGTACATTCTCGCTGCTAACCGGCCGGTGAGAAGGATAAAAGCAACAACGGTAAGACCGACTATGACCCCGATAACCAGGCTCAGCAGAATCGTGATCTGGTCTTCTCTACTGCGGAAGCCCGTCCAATTCCACAACTTGCCGCGCAGCGAGCCCTTCGGCATAGTCTCATCTTTGCAGAGGAGCTAAAAACGCTAGTGCAATTTTTGGAAACTAGGAATAGAGTTGCGGAACAGGTTTCGAATCGTGAGGCCTTCAATCACTTGGCCATCGCGCAGATCTTCCGAATAAAACGTATCGCAGCCCTCTTGGAGCGCAGTTAATTCGAGAGCTTCCGCCACCGCAGCGGGAATACGGATCGCTAGATTATTACCCCATTTTGAAACTTGCATGGATATACGCCTTGATGCTGTATATCAAAGCTCAATATCAAACGCTATCCACTTCCGGATGGACCCACGGTCCCCGATACTTCCGCCGCAGCAGTTGATTCGCCTGCTCATCTCCAACCACCTTGTGCTGCTCGTGATCCCAAGTCACTGTGCGGCCGAGCGTGAGCGCATTATTCGCCAGAATGCACGAGGCGGTTGAAATGTAACCTTCTTCGATGTCGGAAATCGGTTTACTGCGGGCGTCTATGGCATGCAGAAAATTCAGCATGTGATAGCGCACGGCTGGGGCGACATGCGTTTCCAAGTCCTTCTCTGTGCGGTCCTCCGGATACTTATCAAATTCGTAGGTAACGTCGCGATGTATAGGTTGACCGCCGCCAAGCGGAATGAAATCGTAACTGTAGACGCTTACTTTCAGCGTTCCTTTATCCCCATAGAATGTTGCGCCCCACTGATACTTCGGATCTACCGATGTACCCCAACTGCGATGCTGCCACACCACTCGCAGGTCGTTGAAATCAAATGTGGCTGTTTGTGTGTCGGTAATGTTTGCCTTACTTGCCTTATCGACGAAAATACCGCCTGTTGATGCAATACGCGTCGGCCATCCTAGCCCCAGCATCCAGCGCGCCATATCCAGCATGTGAACGCACATGTCCCCCACGATGCCGTTGCCGTACTCCATAAAAGCGCGCCAACTCCGCGGATGAACCAGCTTGTTATACGGACGCATCGGGGCCGGTCCAGTCCACATGTCATAGTCCAAGTAACTCGGCGGCGCCGTATCCGGCGGGTTTTCGGTCGCTCGCATATGGTAATAGCAGTAGATCTCAACCAGCGCGATCTTCCCGAGTTTGCCCGTATCGATAAACTCTTGCTTTGCTTCGGCAATATGCGGCGTGCTTCGCCTCTGCAACCCGACTTGAACTACACGGCCATGCTTCCGCGCGGCTTCGAACATCGCTCGGCCCTCTACCACGTCGCGGCTGATAGGCTTCTGGACCCAGACATCCAAGCCGGACTTGACCGCTTCGATCATGATTAAGGCGTGCCAGTGGTCTGGAGGCGCGATGAGAACCAGATCCAAATCGCGCTCCGCCAGCATCTTGCGATAGTCGCCGTACGTGCGCGGTGTTTTCTTCGACAGTTGCCGGGCCGCAACCATGGAAGCAGCGTTGGCGAGCATGTTCCGATCAACGTCGCACAGGGACACGACCTCAACCGGAGACACCTGTATGAGCCGGAATAGATCGATCTTGCCGTACCAGCCGCATCCGATCAGCCCGACGCGCCTATGTTTTTCATCCGGAAGAGCGAATGCTCTCTGCCCCAATCCAGTCAGCGCTATCGCGGCGCCAGTGCTGCGCAAAAATTCACGGCGATCCATCGTCTTAGTTTAGACACTAAGCTAGTACGCGCCGGAATACTCCAGAACGGAATAAGTGAGAATTTCCTGGGTGACTCGGTAACACCTCTAGAGATCTGCCACAGCTTAGCCGAAGAGGAGTGCAAAGGATGCAGTTAAGAAGCATACCTTTTCGGAGTATTTAGCCCCGGTTATGACTGAAACCGAAAACCGCTCTTCAAATGTCGCAACGGAATGCGATCAGGCTGGTAACTTCAAAGCCATGCCGGGGCGGCAGTCTCTGGGATTGGTGGACCGGCCGTGCAGCGGGAGCGAACTGCTGCAACATTTTCTTGAAGTAGAGTCGTCTCGCAGCGGCCTGGAACGCTATGCCAGCGAACTGAGCCAAATGCTGAACGAGTCGGCCAAAGCCAAAGAGAAGGCTCAAATGGAGGCGCAGAGCAAGAGCGCATTCCTGGCAATGATGAGCCATGAAATCCGCACGCCACTCAACGGAATCATTGGCATGACCGCGGTTCTGTTGGATCGTGATTTGGCGGCTTCGGAAAAGGATTGCGTCGAAACTATCCGTAAATCGGGCGAAGCGCTGCTGGGGATCATCGACGACATTCTGGATTTCTCAAAGATCGAAGCCGGTCATTTGGATCTTGAATGCGAAGAATTCGAAATCGCCGAAGCCGTTGACAGCGCAATCGCGATCATCAAAAACGAAGCAGCACGGAAATCGAATCGCCTGGTGGTTGAGATGGATCCCCGAGTGCCGCGCGTGGTGCGCGGAGATCTCGTTCGCCTCCGTCAGATTCTACTGAACTTGCTCAGCAACGCTGTTAAATTCACCAGCCGCGGCAAAATCGAACTGCGAACCCACTTGGTTGCTCAGACGGCGGCCGAACTTGAGGTGCGTTTCATTGTTCTTGACAATGGCGTGGGAATGACGCCGGAGCAACAAGCCAGATTGTTCCAGCCCTTCACGCAGGCCGATTCTTCCACGGCAAGAAAATTCGGTGGTACCGGGCTCGGCTTGGCTATATGTAAGCGTTTGGTCGACATGATGAACGGTGACATCGGCGCCCGTAGTGTACCGGGAACTGGCTCTGAATTTTGGTTTACCGTCAAGCTTCTGGCTTCGCGCCGCGCTGTCCCTCAACCGGAGAGGACCAAGATCGGCAATCCCAAGGAAGATAAGGCAGGGGTCTGCATCTTATTGGTTGAAGACAACACCATTAATCAAAAGGTGGCTCAGATGATGATCAAGGATATGGGCTATCAGGTCGAAGTCGCAAGTAATGGTGTCGAGGCCCTGAACCGTTTTAAGACGCAAAAATACGATCTCGTCTTAATGGACTGCCTCATGCCGGACATGGATGGATTCGAAGCTACGCGCCGCATTCGAGCGACGGGCGCTATAGGCATGCGCACTCCTATCATCGCGATGACCGCCAACGCTTTCGCGCGCGATCGCGCCGAGTGCATCGCCGCGGGAATGACGGATTACTTATCCAAGCCCGTCCGCCGCCAGGAATTGGAAGAAAAGCTGGATCACTGGCTTTTAAAAGATCGCCCCGACCCCGATTGGCACGCGGTTTAGCCTGGTATTGCCGATCAGTGCTCTTCTTCGTAACTACGCGAATCCTAAGAAGACCGCCAATGCACGATTAACTGCGAGCATCGTTTGGTCGTCAAGATAGCCGCAGACCGTGCTGATCTTCTTGCGAGGAATAGTGAAAGCTTTGTCCACCATAATGTGCGAGGGCTCTCGTAAGCCGCTCTCTGTCGATGGCGTGACAGCGATGCGGATCAATGGCGCATCAACCAGTTCACTAGTTATAAGCAGCACCGTCACCGAAGGAACGTTTAGAAATAAGTCTGATTGAATTACCAATGCTGGGCGCGGCTTTCCATAGTCTCCAGGCGCCGAGACGACGACAATATCGCCCCGCTTCATTTCCAGTCTGTTGTATCTTGCACTTGCTCAATCCACTCCAAGATCTCGCTCTCATGTGGATCATTCGCAATTAGCAACGATTGACGACGGCATTCTTCGGCAAATTTCGGGTTACGGGTGTTTGGAACCCAAATTTGAATTGGCCGCATTCCTGCGCGCTTCAGATTCTTGCGGTGCTTACGCACGCGTTCAGTGACAGTGGGCGGCTTCTTCGCGGCTGACATACGTTTCATGCAACATTATACCAGGGTTTCATGAAACTGTGAGATGGGTTAGTGGCCGCTCTTTCAATTTTGGCCCGGCCCGCGTATTGCCAAAACTCGCAGAGAGAGGCGTTTTACGTCGGCACTGATGGCCACGTGTATCACTTTTCCGCCTCTCCGGGTATGCCTTGGAGTTCGGAGGATTTAACCGCTTCGGCAGGAGCTCCTTTAGCCGCTGCTGCAAATTCACTGGCCGGCTTTGAAGACAATCCGTGGAACCTTCGTGAAGTGTTCTACGTGGGAACGGATCAGCATCTGTATCACCTTTGGTCTCCACCAGGACAGTCCTGGGGTGTGGAAGACCTGACCGGCTCTAGCGGTGCGCCATTAGCGGCAGCGGGAAGCACCTTGAGCACCTTCGAAAACGATCATTGGGATTTTCGGGAGCTCTTTTACCTTGGAACGGATCAGCATGTGTACCATTTTTGAGCGGCCCCTGGACAGCCCTGGGGCGTAGAAGATTTGACTGGTTCTACCGGTGCGCCACTTGCCGCGGCAGGCAGTGCGCTGAGTGGTTTCGAAAATACTCCTTGGGACCTTCGAGAACTTTTTTATCTCGGGACGGATCAACATGCATATCACTTTTGGTCCGCTCCGGGACAACCGTGGGGCGTGGAAGATGTGACGGGTTCCGTTGCGCCTCCGGCGGCGACCCCTTGAGCACTTGGATCGACACGGGCTTATCGGTATCGATCAGTGGGCAAATTCTGACTGGGGGGAATGGTCTTGCAAGTGTCACAATGAGCCTGAGTGGGACTATATCGGCCACCACAACCACCGATGCCAACGGAAACTACTCCTTCATCGTGCCCGTCGGTGGGACATATACTGTGACTCCGTCGCTAGCTGGATACACGTTTGGTCCGTCGTCACGGACGTTGAGTAATGTGAATGCGAATGTGACCGCGAATTTCGTGGTGCCCACAATCGCTCTGCAAAATCTCACGCATCCTAGCCTATCGCCCGATTTCGAGGTTGGCGACACGTTTCAAATTGCGATTCACGGCGGGGCTAATCAACCTGTGTCTGTCTCGCAAGCTCCTGGGACGACGACGCAGGTCGGGGAAACTGACGCGAGTGAAGCGTTTACGAAGCTTGTCCAATTTGCCAGGGATGCGGTTCGATACTGTCCGAAGGATCAGGAACGCGCGTGCGAACTGGCGCTGGGCCAATAGTTCGATACGCATCGCGTTGCGCCTATGATGGATGCCTCGCAACCAACGGGCAAAATATAGACGGCGGCGGACGCGCTTTTCACGTTCGGCAAGCGGGTCCTGCTGCAAATTCAAACAGATAATTCGCAACGATGACAAAAACCGTTGAGCCGATTCAACGCGGCGTGAATCTACTTTGGTTTAGAGCCCGGACCCGACGCGATTGGATTTATTCTGCAACATCAATGATTTAATTACGGCCTGTCCCGACGGGATGCCCTGACTCCTTCACCTTGCTACCATCGTTGGGTGTCCGCCTCAGTTCATCCCGCCGCTTCAATTGAGGGCCTAAAACAATTAATTCGTGAAGTTCCCGATTTCCCGAAACCTGGTATCAATTTTTACGACATCACCACTCTGCTGAAGGACAAAGTAGGCTTTCGTCAGACAGTCGATGCTCTCGCCGAACACTACCGCGACTCGGGCGTGGACGTTGTCGTTGGCATTGAGGCGCGTGGCTACTTCTTCGCCCCGGCACTCGCTCTGGCTCTCGGTGCAGGATTTGTTCCCGTTCGCAAGCCGCGCAAGCTGCCACACACAGTTCAAACCATCGAATATGAGCTCGAATACGGAACCGATCAGCTTGAGATTCACGTCGACGCAATCGAGCCGGGCCAGCGGGTCCTCATCATCGATGACGTGATGGCGACGGGCGGGACCGCCTCAGCAGTCGCTCGCCTCGTGGAACTTCTGCATGGCAAAGTAGTCGGGCTTGGTTTTGTAATCGAACTCACTTTTCTGAATGGACGGAGCAAGCTCCAAGGTCGCGACGTCTTCACCCTTCTTCAATACCGCTCGTGAAGGTTACAGTTCCGTCCTTTGCGAAATTGAACCTCGATCTTCGCGTCCTTTGTAAGCGTTCCGACGGTTACCACGAGCTCCGCACTGTCTTCCAGACCATCAGTTTGAAGGACACACTCAGCATCGAAGTCGATTTGAAAAAACGAACCCAAATCGATTGCTCTCCCCACATCGAAGACAACCTAATCGTCCGGGCAGCACATAAAGTGCTGGAATATTTAGACTTATCCGCTTGGGTTCGTTTCGTTTTGCGCAAGCGGATCCCTATGGGAGCCGGCCTGGGCGGCGGATCGAGCAACGCTGCCGCGGTCTTAATCGCCCTACCCGCCCTCGTAGGCAAGCCCATTCCTCTGCCCGACCTAATCCGTTTGGGCGAGTCTCTGGGAAGCGATGTCCCGTTTTTTCTGTTGGGAGGTACTGCGGTCGCATTAGACCGCGGAACCGAACTCTACCCGCTTCCGGACATGCCCGCTCGCCACGCGATTGTAATCTCAACCGGCGTCCATATCTCCAGTGCCGATGCCTATCGAGCCTTAAATCGAACTGTTGCGGACGCGTTGACTTCAAGGCCTGAGTCCCCTATCCTGAGAGAGTTTCAGACGATCGCCTGGACTTTGGGCGATTCCGGTCTGGAGCAACTTCCGCTAACAAACGATTTTGAAGGGGCTGTATTTGCGCGCCATCCGGAACTGTCGGCGGTGGCGCGGAAGCTTCGCCGATTGGGTGCGAATTTCGCGCGAATGACGGGAAGCGGCTCCGCGATTTTTGGCTTGTTCGAGACTGCCGCGCAAGTTCGGATGGCAGTAGCTGAGTTCCCGCCAGGAACGGCTACTCAGGTCCGTTTTGTTAGCCGGCGGCAGTACAAAGGGTTGTGGCGACGGGCATTGGGACCGGCAGCCAAAAGAAGTTGTTTCGCGTAAATAGAGGAAAGCCACCAGGAATGTCTGCTCCAAAAATGCCTCGACCGCTGTTTACGGATTTCAAAGTCTTCAGCGGAACCGCCAATCCGTGCCTGACGAAGGAAATCTGCCACGCCTTGGAATGTCCGTTGGGCGTCGCCATGATTAAGCGCTTCGCGGACGGCGAAACGCACCTGCAGATTCAAGAGAACGTGCGCGGGGCGGACGTGTTTCTGGTGCAGCCCACTTGCACGCCGGTCGATCATCATCTGATGGAATTGCTCCTTTTGATAGATGCATTTAAGCGCGCCAGTGCGGAGCGCATCACGGCAGTGTTACCCTATTATGGGTACGCGCGGCAGGACCGAAAGGACCGGCCGCGAATGCCTATTTCCGCGAAGCTGGTCGCCAGTCTCATTGAAAGGGCGGGAGCTAGCCGTGTTTTGGCGCTCGATTTGCACGCCGCTCAGATTCAGGGTTTCTTCGATATTCCCGTAGATCACCTGTTTTCAGCGCCGGTTATGGTCGAATACTTTGAAGACAAATTCGACCGCGGAGATTTGATTGTCGTTTCGCCGGATGCCGGCGGCGTGGAGCGCGCGCGGAATTTTGCGAAACGGTTGAATGTGCCGTTGGCAATTATCGACAAGCGGCGCACGGACGCAAATGTGGCCGAAGTGATGAACATCATCGGCGATGTGCGCGAAAAACATTGTTTGATGGTGGACGATTTGGTGGATACGGCAGGAACGCTGGTCAAGGGCGTCGAAGCGCTGCTGGGTCAAGGTGCAAAGTCGGTAACGGCGTGCGCCACTCACGCGGTTCTGTCGGGACCGGCTGTCGAGCGTATCAGCTCTTCGCCGCTGACGGAATTAGTGGTTTCGAATTCGATTCCGCTGGCCGAAGAGGCTGGTGCGTGTGCAAAGATCCGCAGATTGTCTGTGGCGCCGTTGTTGGCTCGGGCCATTCAGTCGATTCACGAAGGCGGGTCGATCAGTACGCTCTTTAATTGAGCGGATTTTTTGAAATTATTGAAGGTGGAACATGCGTAAGGATTTAACGGTCGCAGCCGAGTCGCGCGACTCGCGAGGTAAAAATGAGGCGCGCCGTTTACGCGCGAAGGGCTCCATGCCCGCGGTGATCTACGGTGGGCCGGAGGGGCCCGCGGCTGTCGCGGTAGACCCGAAAGAGCTTAGCAGAATTCTTCACAGCAAGACGGGCCACAACACGATTTTCAATATGACCATAACCGGCGGCGAAACAACTCCGGTGATGATCGTCGATTGGCAATTCGATCCCATCAAAGATGCGCTATTGCACGTTGACCTGAAGCGCATTGACTTGAATCAGCGCATCATCGTTAAGGTCCCGGTTATCACTCAAGGAGATCCGAAAGGCGTAAAAATTCAAGGCGGCATTCACGAAGTGGTCACTCGCGAAATTGAAATTGAGTGCCTGCCGAACGACATTCCCGAGCAGTTTACGGTCAATGTCTCGGAATTGATGATCGGCCAGAGCGTGCGTGCCGGCGAAATACCGATGAGCGGCTCCGTGAAGCTGGTGAGTCCGGCGGACGCTGTGATCTCGCACGTCGTCTCCTTAAGGGCGGAGGAAGCTCCGGCCGCTGAAGCCGCCGTTGTAGCGCCTGCGGCTGCCGAGCCTGAAGTCATTAAGAAGGGTAAGAAGGAAGAAGAGGGCGCGGCTCCGGAGCCGGCCAAGAAGAAATAACTCTAAGCCGGCATGGATGCAGAGCCGTCGTCTTTGGGCGAGAATTCCGGGTTGCGCTCTGTATTCGTCATTGCCGGATTGGGAAATCCGGGAGTCCGGTATGAGGCGACACCTCACAACGCGGGCTTCTGGGTAGTGGATGAATTAGCGGCTCGCCATCTCATTCATGTCACGAAGAATGAAGGCGGAACGCTGACAGGTAGCGGCAAGATTCGGAATCGCGACGTGATTCTGGTTAAGCCGCAAACCTTTATGAATAATTCAGGCGCGGGAATCGGTGCGGTGCTGAAATACCGTAATCTTGGCCCGGAAAACCTGATTGTGGTTCATGATGAACTGGATCTGCCTTGGTCCGCTCTGCGAATCAAGACAAACAGTTCGGCGGCTGGACACAACGGTGTCAAGTCTATAATTGCCGCGTTGAAGACGAATGTCTTCAATCGGGTCCGGGTGGGTATACGCCCGGAGCATCCGGTAAACGACGCGGCGGAATACGTTCTCGCTCCACTAGAGCGGGGAATGCGGGAAGAGATGGGCGAACTGGTGTCTTATACCGCGGATGCCATTGAGACTATCGTTGCCGAAGGCGCCGTTAAGGCCATGGCGAAATTTAATCGCCGCGCCAGAGGCAGTAAAGAAGAGGACGAATGAGGATTTACGAGGAGTTATTCATCGTTCGACCGGATGCCACCGACGAAGAAGTGGATCCGCTGATCGAACAGTTGAAAGGTGTGATCACCCACACGGGCGGCACGCTCGACAAGACGGAAAAATGGGGAGTTCGCAAACTCGCCTACCGTGTTGTGAAGTACAACGAGGGGCAATATATCTTGCTTCAATTCTCGGCCCAGGCCGAGACCGTGAAGGAAATTGAGCGCCGGCTTAGAGTGGCGGATCTGGTCCTGAAGTTTTTGACCGTTCGCATTGATGAAAAGCTGAAGCGCATAGAAAAGCGTAAGAAGGCGCGTGAAAAGCGTGCCGCGCGCAAGCCTCCAGCTCCAGCGCCGGCAGTTGCCGTTGCTTCTCCTTTGTTGCCGCAAGAGCCTGCTGCTCCTATACCTGGAGCACCTGGCGCGTCACGTCCGGCGCCCGCAGCCCCCGCCGCGCCAACTGAGACTTCGGAAGAGAGACAGGAAGCGTAAGGAGGAATCGACATGCCAGAACAAAGAAGTGGCCGCCCTATCGCGGCTTCGCAGCGGCCCACCGGCGGCGACAAGGCAATCGCCACCGGGAAGAAACAGTATTTCCGGCGCAAGAAAGTGTGCCGGTTCTGTGTCGACAAGGTCGACGATATCAACTACAAAGATTCCAAGCTGCTTTCCAGCTTTATCTCCGAGCGTGGAAAAATTACCCCGCGGCGCATTTCAGGCGTCTGCACGCCACACCAGAAGCGCTTGAGCGAAGCCATCAAGCAGGCACGCAATATCGCGCTGTTGCCGTTTGCTTCGCGGATGTAGGGGGCGGAGGGAAAATGGAAGTCATCCTTAGAGAAGATGTCGAAAAAGTCGGACACCGCGGCTCTGTTGTAAAGGTGGCCGATGGCTACGCCCGAAACTATCTGTTGCCGAAGCGGCTCGCCGTCCCCGCTACCGATGCCAACCGTAAAATCGTTGAGCAGGAACGTACCGCCTATCTACGCCGTGAGGCAAAGGCGAAGGGCGATGCCGAAGAACTCGGCCAAATCATGAATACGGTCGTTCTTACGTTCCATCAGAAGGTCGGGGAAAATAACCAGCTCTTCGGTTCTGTAACTGCGAAGGATATCGCGGATGCACTCGAAGCGCAGAAGTATCACATCGACCGCCGCAAAGTGGAACTGGAAGCGCCCATTCGTACTTTGGGCGAACACCAAGTCAGCCTGCGTCTTCATCGGGACGTTACCGTTCCGATCAAGGTTGTTGTTGAGCCTGAAGCGTAAGCGCTGGAATAGGGCTCGTGTTTCTCGATCCCGACAAGCTAAATCAATACAGTCCGGCTGAGGTGCTCGAAGCTGCGGCTCTCGGGCGCCTCGGTCTGGACCATCGTTTTCTCCATGCCATTTTGGACCGGCGTGACCAAGCATTGCCCGCGCTGCTTTCGTTTGCCGAACGTGACCGTTCGAACGACATAGTTGATATAGCGCCTGAGTTGATTGCGATCTTTCGTGAATGGAAGACGCCGGAAGCCATTCCTTTTTTCATTCGCTACATCAAGGAAGATCCGCAGGATCTTCCCGACGAACTGGTTGAAGCGATCGTAGAGATCGGTCAACCGGCGCTTGAACCGCTGCTCGCATTGTACGGAGAGTTGGACGAAACCGAGAGCGGGGAAGTGGCTTTCATACTCGCTCATCTCCGGATTCGCGACGAACGGATTCTCAAAATCCTTTTGGATCGCCTGGAGTACGATCTCTCGGATACTACTTTGCTGCTCAGTATCTATGGGGATCCGGCGGCAAAGAGCGCCCTTGAAGCGTCGCTTGCGGAACTGTCCGACAGTGACACTGAATTAAAGCAGGAAATCACCGATGCAATTGCTGGCTTTGATAAGCCGCAACCGTCCGGCCATGACGAGACAAGTGAATTTAATATTTGGGATCTCTATCCCGAAGAAGAAGACTTACCCATCGAGTTGCTCGGCGAAGAAACTCGCAGCGAACTGCTAGATCATCCAACGGCCTCTGTGCGCGCCGCGGCGGCGGCTTCCTTCTTTAATCGCGAAGTGAAGGGTCAGCAGAGCAAGAAATTTCTGGAGTTGGCTCAGCACGACGAAT
>Ga0070741_10008289_pt1 | contig 20943 bp, 19 predicted proteins | sample Coa_R1_4_FD_66440 | JGI IMG/M metagenome (GOLD analysis project Ga0070741, IMG submission 66440) | Surface soil microbial communities from Centralia Pennsylvania, which are recovering from an underground coalmine fire - Coalmine... | ecosystem: Environmental > Terrestrial > Soil > Unclassified ...
GCGTTCGTTGTCGACCCAATGATCCCGGGGAATTTCAAGCCCAAAACGGATCTCCGTGGAAAGGCCCGCCACCTTTTGGTGAACCGCTTCCGGAGTGAGGCGTTCAATAATCAGACCGTAGCGCGACTGCGCCTGGTAGATCTTTTCGAGCGCCGCGCTCTCTTCTTCGTTTACGGCGACCAGAACCGTCCCCTCCCGGCGGTAGCCCACGTCTCTGCCCATCGAGCCCTCGATTTCATCGACGAAGTCCGGGTAGAGGGCGTGGCTCTCCGCACAGAATGTAAAGAAGTCATCCGGTTCAATCGTCTCGCCCTGAGGAGCCAGCATGCCCGCCGCCGCGGCGCTGGCTTCGGCGCCCGGTTCGCCGCGGTCGAGTACCAGAACTTTGAGCCGCTCTTGGGCGAGGCGAAAAGCAATCGAGCTGCCGATCAACCCGCCTCCAATTACGATCACGTCCGCCGTGTGTGTGGAACCCGCCTGTGAAGCCATGTCTTCCAGTTTACCACGCGCGCCGTCACCCACACCCACAGGGCGGAGCGCCGGGGAATTCCGTTGGACAGGGGCTGACGAAACCTTGTCAGGAGGCGTTTACTGGAACCGGCTCCGATGGCGGGTGGCCTGGGCAGGTTGATGACGCTGGGAAGACAGAAGAGTGCAGCGCGAACGTTCCATGAGCGGGGCCAGCCTGCCACCGGAGGATTGGTGTTACGGAAGGAACAGGGCGCGGCTACTTGCTCGAGATCATACGCGCAGCCGATTTCAGCTTTTCCAGCTCCGCCTGGACCTTCGTGCGATAGCGGTACCAGAACAGTCCCAGCGTGATCCATCCTGCGAGGACTCCGGAAAGACCGGCGAATACGATCAAAGTCATGTCGTGCATTGTTTTCTCCTTGGCATCAGCGATGCGTTTTGAAATGGGGTGACAGAGCCATTTAATTCGGATTGCCAAAACAAACGTAGTTGATGACGTCGGACCCCGTGCCGGTCACGGTCAAGGCCGTATTGGTGGTGGATACCTTGACCGGGTTTGCAGCAGTCGAGTCCGATGCGACGCACACCGGCGCGGAGGCAAAAGCGTTGGAAAAGGTGCGGCTGGCTGTCCCGGACGCCAGAGTTAATGTTCCGCTGAAGTCGCTGTTGGCGCTGCCTTGATTGAAGTGGGCGCCGCCCGCCAGCAAGAGGTTGCTGTTTACCGTCACCGTTCCCCCGTTGTCCGAATCGCCCAGGTGGCGCGGCTGCGACCAGACCGTTCCCAGGGCTTCGCCCGCCGTGAAGTAAAGATCGTCGGCGTAGATGGTGCTGGTGGAGGAGTTGACAATTACAGCCAACTGCACCGACCTGGTCGCGGAGGGGAATCTCCAGGCATAAACGTACCGGCTGAAAGTGTTTGGAGTCGAGGAAGTCAAGGCATCGATATTCTGGATGTTGCAGTTGCAGCCGGTAAATCCGGAAGGGTTATAACTCAGTGATCCCGTTTGAAGCGTATTATAATTTAATTGAAGAATATTTTGAGATGTAAGTAAATTGTTATTCGCGTCATACAACTTGAAGGCCAAGCGGAATGGTGCGTTGGCTGTGGCGCTCGCAAACTGGCCGCTGAAGGAATAGGGGAGCGAGGAATCCACCGGAATGCGGCTGGTCGTGAACATACCCGACCAGGCGTTCGTTGCATCCCCGAGTTGCGCGTTGGCCGAGCCCTGAGTGCCAGGAACCTTGACGGCTCCGGTGTTCTTGGTGATCGCGCCTGAGCCCGTGGGCCAGGTGCCCGAAGTGGAATTCAGATTGCCCCAGCCGTAGAGGGTGGCCGTTCCCGACCAACCTTCCATGAGCGCGTTGGGCAGAAGATTCGGACCGGGTGAGGTGTTCAGCCCGTCGGCGTAATTCGTGCCCGCGGGCACATCCACAATGTCCACGCCGGGGCAGGTATTGCTCACGATGGCCGTGCTGCCGTAGAGGTAGGGCACTTCAAACCGGATGCCGTAAATGGCGTTGCAGGAGCTGTTCACGCTCAGGAACGTCCCGCTCGATTCTCCACGCCCTCCATAGTGCCGGATGCCGATGGCTCGATTGATCTGGTAAGCGACCGTGTAGCCTTCCTGGCTATTGGCGATGAAATCGACTTCATCCACGGTTCCGTTGCTGCCGGTGTCGGCGGTATTGCCGATCGTGACCGACGGGTTCCCACCCGTGAATCGATTGGCGAAGAACTCGAAGGCGTTGCAGATGCCGCGCAATTCAATGTTTTTCTGGGAGGACGTAGATGAGAAATAGTTGTTGATGAATTTGATGTACGTGTTGTCCACCACGAAGGGGTCGCCGGGAGCGGTGCCGTCGTAGCACTGGAGCTGAGTCGCAAAACCCGCCAGAAGGTTATCCTCGATCCGGGTGCGCGACACTCCGGCGAGCTGGACGCCGATTCCCGTGTTCGAGGTGCCGTTGATCGCCACGCCTTGAATCACCGCATCACTCGTGGTGGGGTTGCTGACCGTTCCTCCCGAACCCGTCCCATTCTCACCCGTCTGGTTAAAGGTGAACGTGGTAGGACTGGGAACCGAGACAATGGTGAAGGTCCCGTTAAAGCTTGTCGCTCCGGCGTAACTCACGCCGCGCAGGACCACCGAATTCCCCACCTGGAAATTGTGTGCGGTGGCCGTGGTGACGGTCACCACATTCGATGCCCGGACGGCGCCATTGGCGGCAATCTTGAAAAAAGTCCAGCAGGTGTCCGGCGTACTTCCCATCGCGCACAGTCCGGTCGCGCCGCTGGTGGTCACGTTGATTTTGCTCCCTTCGTTGCCCCACGCCGAGCCGAGGCCGATGATGCTGGCGCCATCGCCGAGGGTCACGGCGGGGTTTCCACTGAGCGAGAGGGTGACCCCTCCCAGAAGGAGCTGGGTATGGGGCGGCACGGAGAGGCGCGTACCGGACCGCAGGCCCGTCAAGGCGCGCGCATCGCACACACCCCCATTGGAGCTGAGTGCTGCCGCCGCCACCAGGCAGTTGTTCATCTTCGCGGCATCATCGGCGCCGCTATAACGGTTGGCAAAAGCCACGTTGTTCACCATGCGCGCGCCCGTGAACCAGGTGCGCGCGTCGGTCACGGAAATGATGCCGGTAGCATTGGTGGTCACCGTGGCGATGGGAATGGCGGCGTCGGTGAAGCCCGTGGTGTTCGAGGCCGGTACGCAGTTGTTCGAGATATCGAGAAAGATGTAGTTGGTGGCGCTGGGGGCGAGCGACAACTTTCCACCCGTATAATTCTGCGTCCGATTGTCGCAGACCACGGTTCCCGGCGCGAGATTGAGACTCAGCCCCGACCCTTGCGTCGGCCAATAGCCCGGCGCAAAACCCTGGACATATTTGGCGTTCACCGCGAATGTGCTGGTGGACGATTGCGGCTGCTGGGCGAAAGTCGGCCCGGCAACCAGGACCACCGCCGCAGAGGCGACGATCAGGGTTTGCATAGCCTGGCGAGTTGATCTCATGAATTCACCAAAACGGGACATCTTCGATTCCTTTCGTTGGGTGCTATGCGGCGAGGGCCTGCTCAACCGCCTCGACCACGCCGGGTTTCGAGACATGCTGCGGGCAGACCATTACCACACCTCGATGGCGGCGGTCACGCCGGCATCAGAAGAAGTCACATATAGGAAAGTGGCATCGAACAAGGTGGGGTACTGAAACCAAATGGCCCCACCCGAGGTCATATAAATAAGCGCTCCGGCCGGCACCCGGCCCAGGTTGTGCGGCCAGGTGAAATTACCGGCATTCGGAGCGGTAACTGGGATGCGGCCGTAAAGCTTGGTGGCGGAGGTCACCGCGGTCACGTGAGAGGCGTCCGTGACCACCGTGCCCAGGTAGGCATCCCCCGTTTTGTTGGGGACACAACTCGAAGTGTAATAGAAGCCGGCCTGGGGGTTGTACCAGACGTAGCTGGTGGAGTTGGCGGAAGGTGGGCCGGGATTGGGCGCGGGGCATTCGAAACGAATCCCCTGGGCATACAGGACACCCGGCGCGACACCGGGCACCAGGCTGGCGGAAGTCGAAAGGTCGAATCCGCATGCCACGCCGCTGAGACCGCGGTCCATCAGCCAGGCCGCCAGAGTGCCCGCGGCGGCGATTGCCGCCTGCACGTCGGCGGCATCCTGGAGCGAAGAGTCAATGATCTGCCAGTTCGTGTCCAGGTCTGCTTCGTAGTTGTCGCCGTGCCGGGGTTGAATGATCCCTTTGCGGGGCAGAACGACGCGTGTAACAGCCATGTTAACCTCAGAGGAAAAGGCTTTCGCGACGCTGGGGCGCGGAGTCCGCGGCTTAACGCGACTCCTAACCCGAGAGTCTTGTGGCAATCGTACGGACCTTCACAAAGCCGCCGTTGGTCGAGACCTCCGTACTGCCATCCCAGTAGTGGACCTCGCAATGCACCAGGCCGGGGTTGGGGTCGTTTTTCTCTTCGACCCAAAAATCCATCAGATACAACGTCCCGGCAGCATCGTTGGCATTGGCCCTCAGCGGCTTGGTGAGCGCTCCGTTCGTGGTGGCGTCTCCCGCCGGCGAGCGCGAGCACCAGGCAGCAACTTCATACTCGAGTTCGGGGCGCGAGTAGTTGTATCCATCCACGCGGCTGGTGGGCAGTTTGACGGTCTCCCCGTCCCGGTACCAGCCGTAGAAGGTCTCGGGCCGGACGGCGGCGAATTTCGCGTTGTTGGAGATCTTCGTCACCGAGTAATCCGTCAGCGGCTGGTCGGCCGCGAGGGCCTGGTCCGTGATGTCCACAAACCCAGGAATGGCCTGGAAAGTTAGCTGACCCATGCGAGTCTCCCATTCAGCGGAAGTTGGTGATCGGCATTCCTGCCTCGATCCAGGCTGCTGAACGCCAGAATCACCTTGGGAGGAAGTGCCACCGACGGGTTGCCGCCGCCGGCCGGCTTCCCGGTCGATCCGTCAAAAGATCGTCTTGGCGGCTGATCCATCGGTATAAGTCCCGGTTGATTGCTGAGCTACAAACATGTATTTCGTGCGATCCAGTTCCGGTGCCTTCGTAAACACCTGAGTTCCAAGCGGCGCGATGCGAGAAAGCTTTTTGCGGTTGAGCCAGCCGTTGTCAAGCAGCCGATAGGTGATCGTTCCCTCAGAATAATTCGGCTGCTTGTCAATGACTTCGAGAATCCGGTTGAACACGCCCCGCCGGCCCGTCTCAAAGTTAGGAAGAAGCGAGTGGGAGAAGAAGACGAAATCTCCAACTTCCACGGTCAAGGTCATGAGATGGCACACCACGGTCAGGATGGAAGCGCCGCCCGTGGGCGTACCCAAAACGGGGTCGATGCCGCCGTAGCGGCGAAAGATGCGGTTGGCGGTCATTTGCGCAAGAGACACGCCGCCGCGCGCCGCCCGGATTCCCTTGGATTCAATAATGTGCTCGCCGGCCAGTCCGAACTGCTGGAGTGACGGCGCATAGGCGAACAACAACTCGGTCGCGAACTGGTTCCCATCGTAGTCCATCCGGTAAACCACCTGGTTGATGATCGGCTGGCGTTCCACCCCGGGAAGCACCACGATGTTCCTTTCGTTAAAGGAGAAGAGGTTCTGGAGCGAAGTGGGTGGAACAAAGAAGCGCGGAGAAAGGCGCCCGTCCGGCAGAACCAGCATGCTTCCACCCAGCGGGCGGAACACCTCGTATTCCAGGAACTGCTTGGCTTCCACGGGCTGATCGAATTCGAATTCAAACAGGTATCCATTGAAGATCCCGTTGCGGTATTCGAGGAACTTATCGATGTCCACATAGGGATTGGGTGAAATCAGAGTCGGGTTCGTCGAACCCGTGGAATCCCACTGGGCTGGATCATACAACTTCCACGACGCTTCCTCGGGAAGCACCTGGCCAAGCCCCAGTTCGTTCTGTAGGCAGATCAAAACGACATCCATGGGATTCGCCACGAGGTGGCGTGGGTGGTCCTGTGAAACAGGCAGACCGTCGTCGCCGGTCGTGAACACGTTGGTCTTCGCGCTGCGCTTCAGGTCGGTGCACTGCAAGACAAAACCAGTCAAATCGCTGGTTGGCTGGACGGACTCAATCTGTTGCGTTGCCAGGGTTACGAAGTCCGCCGTGGCCATGCCGGGGTAACCAACTTTGAGCGTCACTTTACGGCCTTCGAGCTTTCCGCCACTGGCGAGCGCGGTGAGGTACGATGTCTTGTCGACGGCCTCGAGTTCCAACGCGCCGATCGAGCATTGACCGTCCAAATCGCGGATGGTCTGCTGCACGCCGCTGGGAATCTTGAGATAAGGGCGCCCGCTGGGCTGCGCCTGGGCATTGGTGAACAGGACCTCGTTGCTGGTCGCGGTGATCCAGAACCAGGCGGTCGAGGCGACAGTCTTCCTTACGGAGAATTCCCACGGCAGGGCGCGGCTTGCCAGCGAAAAAGCAAGCAGGCCCTGGCCGGCGGTCGCGGCAAGAACGGTCTTGAGACTGGCCACCAGCATGTTCAGGAATCCGTCAAGACCTGCCGGCACCTTCGAGGCGAAGTACAACTGAAGGTCTGTGCTTCGACTGAGGCGCAGGTACGCTGCGAGGGCACCCAGGGTTCCCTCCAGCCAGACCGAATCCGGCGAGCCGCTGTAGCCGCCGGCGGAATCCGCATAGGGCTTGAAACCGCTGAAGGGAGTCAGTTGCACATAGGCCTGGTTAAACGAGCCGGGCTGCGAACTTTTCAGAATCTGCTGGCCGGTCAGGAAAAAGTTCTCGTAGATGAACTTCAGGCACTCGACGGCTTTGGCATCGTCGCCAACTTCATGGCAGAACATCGCTGACCACGACCCGGAGGCATCAAGCGCAAGCGAAAGGTCGAGCCCGGCTGCGGAGGCTCCTTGGGCGAAGTGTCCTGGCGTGTTGCCACTGGGCGCAACCCAGAGCTGCGTGAGCAAAGCGGTCTTCACTTCGCCCGCCTTTTGACTGGCCAGGGAGCTGGTGGCCATCAGCGCGGCGTACTGGTCTGGAGTGATCAGGGCTCGCTGGCGGAGAGCCTCGGCAGCGGCAGGCAGAACGCGCGAGGCCTTGTCGAAGGCGAAGTAGCAATCGATGTTGTGCTCGGTTGAAACCCAGGTTAACTGCCCGGGGACGTAGCGATACCCGGGATCCTGATAGGACCCCCAGCCGCCCAGAATGAGGTTCCGGCGCAGATCCGAACTCGCGCACTGTAGAGAGTAGAGGAAGTTGAGGGTCTTCTGAAGGGCCAGCGCGGCGGAAAGGTAATCGCCCGTGCGCTCCATGTAGAACCCATAGGCATACGCCACCCAGGCCACCGCGCCCGTGCGGATGTACGCCTGGTCCACCTGGCCGTTGTACACGTCATAAGAGAAGCTGAGACTTCCCTCGGGCTGCGGCGAGCCGATACTCAGGTTGTCGAGCCTCAGGTCTCCCGCCGCCTGGACGACCACTTGGAAGGTATTGACGAAGATCAGCGACTCGCCGGGCACGTACTGGCCGATCAAAGAGCCAAGGTTCGAGTTGATCACCCGCCATTCGCCCGCTTCCCAGGAGATCACCTCCGTGATCTTCTTGCTCCCGGAATCGTACCCCGATACTCCGGAAGAAACGAATTCGAGGCTCGTCACTTGGCCGGATGAACTCGTGACGCCCACCACAAACTTGTGCGCGACAGAAGTCTTGTAGCGCCAATCGAGGATGGAGTCCGCCGAGTCCGGAAGGCCGGGACCGGTAAAATTCCAGGCAGCCGGGGCCGCCGTGGCGGTGAACGAAATGACATTTGAGCCGCCGGACTGGGGGGGCGGCTCCGTCGAATCGAAAACGTTTGCGATGCTCCCCGTGCCGCTCGCAAGAGACCAGCGGGCCACGGAGCCGTCCTGGGCATCTTCGAGGATCAGGGATGGCAGGTAGCCGGGATTGGCCTGAAGCTCATTCAGCCGGGTCACGATCCGCTTGGCAGCGTCCCAGAGACCGGCGACAGAGAAGGCGATGATGGCGAGCGCTGCGTCGTAGATCCAGCAGCGCTGCTGAATGTACGGCACGGTTGAACTTGTCAGGGTCGTCGAGTCGACGTAGTCGGGATCGCCGGGAGGAACTTCGATGGAGCGCGGGAGATCGGCGAAGACCGCAGCGTTTTGCAGAGTCGAGTAGAGGTCGATGGGTCCCAGCGTGGCGTCGTTCAAGATGATGTGCGCAACAAGGATTCCGCTTGCCGGCACCACGCTCGAGCCGAAGCGCGCGTGCACCTCGTCCTGGACAATAATGGGAATGGTGTCTTCCTGAAGATACTCGACGTCGGTCTTCACAAACAGGCGAAGGTAGTAATCCTTGAGTTTGTTGCCCACGCCCAGATTCGAATGGCTGAGCCAGCCGCCGGGTAGTGAAGCGAAAGAGGCGCCGACCGCAGGTTGCGCAACCGTCGAAGGATAGAGGACTGCGATCACCGTGCCCGGATGAACGCTCGCCACCCGCCAGGAACCATCGGACGCGACGCTCGAGGAACCCTGGTAATAGAAGACGTCCGTGAGCGAAAAAACGTCGATGCGGCACGGGTTCGCCGGGAGCGTCAGGTTCAGCACCCGTCCGCTCACATCCGTCGTCGCGGTGAGGGGAAGGAGGCTGAGCGCCAGGTTCCCCGTTACGAGCGGAGAGGAAGAATAGTTGATCGGGAATCCGTCCGGACCCTCGGAAGCATCCGGCGTGATCCCCATGAGCGGGTCAAAGACGACGCTGGGAAACGAATCCTGCGCGAGCTGCGCGAACGTGCCTTCGACGCAAGTGATGCCCCCTTCGACGAGCGAGGGACTGGTTGGGGTCAGGACCGCATTCGCCTTGAACGGCGAGACGTCGGCATTCTGACGTGTGAGCAGCCACTGCAGGGCTTTGTCCAGCGCGGACGACAGATCGCCGGGGAAGTATTTGCTGACCTCAGGCATTCGATCCCTCGTAATGAGCGGCGCCGCAGTTCATGGATGAAGAAGTCCGTTCAGTAACCATAGGGCGCTATTCCATATCCGGTCATTCCATAGCCCGTCGGCGAGACCCCTTCGTCTTCGGCCACAAAGGTCGTGAGGACGTCAGGGATTCCCTCAATGATGACCAGGTACAACGGGCGCTTCGTGAGCGCCGCGTTCTGGGAGTCGAAGGTTGTATTCGATCTGATAGCCATGGGTGCTTCCCGTCACGGGGCGCGTCGATCAGGAGCCCACGTCGCTTGACGCTCGGGATCGCGTTGCGCGGAAAGGCGGCGATGGTCGTCCGCCGCACTTCCAGGGTCAGGGGACGTACCTGCGGAACCTGAGCGTAAGCGAATAGACGCCGGGGGACTTGTATTCGATCCGCGTTTCGGTGTCCTCCAAGGCGTAGTTGATAAAGGCCGGCTGAGAGCTGTCGGCGTAAAAAGCAAAGGGAGCTCCGCCCAGAGCGTAGTCCAGGAATGCCTGCCAGGCTTCGAGGTCCGCGCCGGTCCGGATGGAGTCCATGGTGAACTCGAGGAATTCGTCCACGCGTTCCAGGACCGATTCGCGCACTCCGGCAGTCGAGATGTTGTCGTGCCGGATGGCAGTTTTCACGTAAGCCGGCTGCTGCCTGGGTGGAAACGCAAAGTTCAGCGTCTGATCGGTGCCGTCATCGAGTGTGTAAACAATCTTTGGATTGGCCATGGTTAATCCGAACGCAGCTCCTCAAGCGCGCGTGGCCGGCTGGCGGACCACGGTGTAGGCGACGAGATTCACGTCGCGCTCGGTGACGGCGCTGGAGATGTGGCGCACCAGCTCATCAATGCCGGCCTGGCCTCCGTACACGGGGCCCTGGAAGACCACCTGGACCGTCTTCTGAGGTTGTACCGCGGCTTGCGCGGCTGCGTCTCCTTTACCCGAAACGATGTAGTCCGGCGCCACGGCTCCCGGCTGTCGTACTACAGCGCCGCGTTGCGCCTCATGAACGTCGGGAGCCACCAGGGCCCTTCCCGCCAGCGCTGCCGCGCCGCCGGCTGCGCCGTAAGCCGCCGCGGACTTGAAGGCCAGCGCCGCGCCGCTGTAATCCTGGATGGCGAGCAGGTAGAAGCCCAGGGCCGTCGAATAGACCGCGCGCACCAGCGCTTCTTGCGCGATGGCACTGATGGCCTGGAGGGCTGCCTTGCGGAAAGCTTCTCCGATCGACTTCTGCCAGATCACCGCATTGGCGATGTTCGCACCGAGAGCGGAATCGAATATCAGGAACGAACGCCCCAGGCTGCTTTCGAAGGCCTGGCCGACTTGCAGGACGTCCACAAAAGCCGCCACCAACTCTGTCTTCCAGGCCCTCGCGATGACACGGTTTCGCGTCAGAATATTGCTCACCGTATTCAAGTTCACATTGAAGTGACTGGCGAGAGTGGTCGCCGTCTTGTCGATCGTGGACAAGCCCGAGTTGAGCGGCGAGGTGGTCTGGGCAGCTTGAGCCAGGCTTGTGCCGAGGCCCGAAACCGCGCTTCGCACAAGGTTGAAGTCGCCGAGACCCTTGACCGACCACTTGTTGAGATCGGCGCCGAGCCCCGTCAGGCTGCTGGAAAACGACTGCCGGAAGCTCTGGATGCTGGCCTCCGCATTCGCGGGGTCAGCTCCGATTCGGATTAGCAGTTCGGCGGCGTTGCTGGTCGGCATGGGTCACCAATAAATGGTTCGAGACGTTCGCGGCTCGGCGATGGAATCGCCGGCTGTGGTTTGGGCTTCAACCCGCGCTGATGGGCTGAAGCGAAGCAGTCGAGCGGCGGCTGCGAGGTCGAGATCGAGCGCGAGAACCGGATCACGAAGGTCAATCAACTCGCTTGGGCGGCAACCGAATTTCTCCGCCGCAATGGCCAATAAGGTGAAATTCTCACTCTTCACGAAACCTCTCCAGCTTGGTGCTGGACAGATCCTCCTGCGTGGAACCGGAACCGGCCTGGCTCAGCGCGCGGCAGGCCCACTCAAAAATGTAGGCGCGATCCTTGATGGGGATGTCCTCGAGACGAATCTCCTCGGGGCCGTCACCGATGGGAGGGCTCACCACCGTTGCCTTGACCAGTCGGGTGGCGAACGAAGCCAGGTCCAGAATCTCCTCTCGGCTTACTTCCTTTTCGGCGCGGCCGGAGCCGGAGTGTTCCTCCTCCAGTACCGCGCTCAACAAGGTCTGCGGAATGCGGCCGGAGATGATCCAATCGAGCGGTTCAGGCTTCACAGCAAGAATGTTGGCTCCGCTGGGAAGTTGCAACCGTTGCGCGCGCGCTTCGCGATCCGCCCGGGACACAGCGCGCCACGTTTTGGGATCCGTGATGCCGTTGGCTGGCGATGTTTGAGACATGATCTCCTCGAAATTCAAGAGTTCCGGTTCGTTGTTAGGTCTGCCGGTAGAGCTTGCCCACCTGGTCTCCCGGAGCGCGCGTGGGATCTGCCAGGCCTTCAAATTTCACTTTGTAGGTGGTTTCTTTGCCGCGCTGGAAAGGAATCTGAACGGCTTCCGCCTGGTACGCCTGGTAGAGCTGGCTCACGACGAATTTTCCGGTGGCATCGCGGCGCGGGGAAATGACAGCCACCGAAGTCTTGGGGATAGGAAGGATGCCACCGAACGAAATCTCTTCGTATTCTTGAGCCCCCGCGGGAAGAGTGGTGTCGGTGCCGGTCGAAAACGACCCATGCACAATGAAGAACTTCAGCTTGGCGAGGTCCGATTCCTTCATGGTAACTTCCACCGTGGCGGCCTCGCCGGTCATCACCACGTCGATGGGGGCCGAAACCTGGTCGGCGGTGATCGGCTCGAGCTTGGGGCTGAGAATCACGGTCGCCGCGCCTTCCGTGGCGCCGGCGAAGAAGGGCGTACCGACCGTGGGTTCGCCCGCCCCGTTAATGACCAGGCGAGCTCCGGCCGCCGGAACCGCCACGTTCAGCCACAGCTTGCCCGGTCCTTGATGGATTTTGGTCGCGTCAACATTGGCCATGACAATCTCCTTTTCATCTCTCGTCGCAAAGTTGAAAGAACCCGGAGCTCGTGCTTCAGCGTTCCTCCAGGTCCACAACAAACTCAATTTGAGGACCGCGAGCCAGCGCCCCGCCGCGTCGGCTGACCAGCGCGCCGAGGTCATGGCGAACCACCCGCAAATCCAGCAGCTTGGTGTTAGCCGGGTCAAGGCCGGTGGTCATCCCTCCCGGCACCGTCCGGTGACTGATGGCCAAGGGCGTGGTGAAGTCCGCCAGGGGGACCGAACTCAGAACGATATCCACGGCGCGGAGATAATCCATTGCGTCCTCGGCGAGCCACTCAGGATCCGTTCCCGTGATCGCCATGGCGCAGAAGAAGCGGAGGGTCTGGGTGCGAAGATCCGCATCAGAGTTCAGATCAAATCTTATCTCCTGCGCCACGAGGACCAGGGCGGGCCAGCTCTGAACCGGTGCAGCCTCCTTGTGGAACGCCGCGAACGGCTTAAGCGCGCGGCTGGCGGGTCGTGTACCGTTGACGATATCCAGAGCCGCTTGCTGGTCGCGCTGAAGAATGGCGATCAATTGGTTCACCAACGGCTTCGCGAATTGCGCTTGATAACGTGTAGTCATGATGATTCAATGCCCAGCAGCCGAGGCCGGCGCGTGATTCACGCGCCCCCAAGCTCTGCTGATCCCAGAATTGAGGTCTTCTCCTCGAGCATCCCCCGGAGCATCTCCAACCAGCGCTCGGTGCGCTCGGGCGTGACCGCGATGATGGGCCGCATTGGCATGCCGCGGCCAAGCCCTCGCCCGGGGGACAACCAGGACTGGCCGGCGCCTCTTCCCGTTCCCGTTTGGTGGAAGAGAGCATAGGGAAGGCTTGACCCGATGGTCAGCGACTCGCCGTCATATTCCTCGACATGGCCGAATGCTGCGGGGTCGATCAGCGACTGCAATAGGGCGCCGGTAGAGTAGAGGATGCCGGAGCCAGGTCCACGCCTGCGCGCAAGTGTGGAGGATGCCAGGTCAGCCCACGGCGTGTCACCCGCACGGCCCGCAGTCGAGAATTGCTCCTGGATCATCTCGCGGAAGTCGTCCGCGATCTGAGCGAGCGCGGGAGATGAGTCCGCCAGAGAGAGTTGAAAGCCCTCGAGGGCCTGGTCCAACGGCTCCGGGTCAAAGTCGAAGGTGAACTGAAGCATCAGAAGACTCCTGGAACGATAAGCACGAACGGGTGAACGCCTCCGCTCAAAAGACGTCATCCTTTTTGAAAGAGACATTCAAGTCGGTTTCAGGATCATTCCGGTCGGTTTCCTGCCCCGCGACTCCTCCGAAGGCCGGGAACACATCGCCCGTCCGGGCGGCCGGAATAAAGAGCTTGTCATAGGCGCCGCGCTCCAGCTCGCCGAGGGTGTTCTCGAACGAGCGCCGAAGCGTGGCCGGCTGAGCCCACCCTTGCGCGGCAGCCTCCGGGCCCAGCAGCGAAAACAGGGCGTCGCCCAGGTCCGCCGCCGCGCCGAGCTCGTTGATCAAGGCGAGCATGGCGTTGGCCGTCGGATTGGTGGTGGCCAGATTGTCAAGGGTGTACCCCCGGCTTAACGCGAGGGCAGAGATGCGAGCTGCCTGGCTGTCAATCCACGCCTGGATTTGCGCGTCGGATGGGTTTTGCCCCGGCACTCCGCGCTGGAATCCCGGAAAATGCGCCGCGACCGCGTCGATCGTTGTGAAACTCATAGGAGGCTCCATCCAAACTGACAGCCGCCAGCCGCCAGGGCTGAACTCGAGGAGGTAAGCTCAGCGCTGGCCGCTGGAGGCTGAAGGCTTCGGCTACGCCACAGCGGAAAGCCACAAGTATGCGGCGTTGGGTGCAACCACTTTGGCGTCGTAATAGAGCTGGACTTCCACGATGTCTGCGCTGCGTGACTCCTCGCGATAGCGCTTGACGAGGAAGCCAGCGGTATTGGCGCCGAAGAGCCAGGTGAACTGATAGCCCAGAGAGACGGTGCGACGACCGGGAGCCGGGGGCATGTAGAACAGGAGGGCGTTCTTCCCCCAAACATAGTCCAGGTTGTCCGCAGCTCCCTCATGAGCGGTGTTTTTGACGGCGGCCGCGATGAAGAAGTTGTCAACATTAAATGCTGACTTCAGGTGGTCTGGTTGCAGGATCCCCACCTGCGAGTATTTGAATCGGTCGATGATCTTGGGATGGTTGCGAAGCACCTTGAAGACCGGATAGCTCACAAGCAGCGAATTGGGCAGTTGTCCGACTTGCTTCTGGATCGTAGCTTTCTGATCTTCAACGGCCACCAGGGGATCGGAATTCGAATAGTCGGACCATTGGCTGGTGCCGCTCAGTGTGGTGGATTGGGTGACCACCGTCGGGTCCGTGGCGGTGGCAGCCACCGAGATTTCGCGTTGAAGGTAGATGAGGTCCGTGAGGGTCTCGGTGGTGTCCACGTCGACGTCGATGGCCTGGTCGGCGTTGGCGCGCAGCTCATCCGGAATAGCCTGAGCCAGCGCGTGGCCTTCGCAGAAATAGGTGTCGGTGGAGAGCGTCCAGTCAATCTCGTTGGCTCGCGCCCCTGGCCGGCGCGCGTCATCGATGATGCGGAAGCTGTCCTTGGAGTAGATGAAGTACTTGTTGGATTGCTTGGTGACGGGCACGACCGGAAAGATCTTGTCGGCCACGAACTGCGCATTCCGGTATGCAACGGAGACCTCGGTAAGCGCCTGGTCTACGTGCGCCATTGAAATATCGGGCATGTGTTATGCTCCAACCTCGGCCGCAGTTTGCGCTCCGCGTGCGGGTAGCGCAAAGGTGGTTTCGAAGCCGCCTCTGCGGTGAAACGCGGAGACCCGTCAGCAGGTCGCGTACCTGTGCCGAGGGCGAAGTATCCCGAGTGCTGACCTTCGGGACCTGACCCGCAGAAGACTGTTCAGGTGTCAGATTTCGGGTGTCAGGTCACGGCTCAGTTTCTGTCCGAAACCTGACGCCGGAAACCTGCCACTAAGACACCGGCACGATGGCGGGGTTGGGTGAAAGAAAGACAAACATGATCTCGCCATCCGCAGCGGAAGTTTCGGCGATGCCCAGAATGTGATGAAGCGTTGCCGAGGCCGGAACAGTGGTCAAGTCCACCGTGCGCAGTGCTCCGGTAGCGTCTCCGACTTCAACGTAGTCGCCCTTGTTGACCGTCCCCTTGGCATAGGCCCGTGAGATCCCGTACTTGCGGACCGTCACATTCTCGGTCGCGATCGGCTGGGCTTCCTGGGTAATGCCGTAAGAGAACTGGTTGGCGGCGGTGGGCAACTTGCATTCGCCATCGTTCGCGCCGGGGACCACGGCACGATACTTCCCGATGCCGTTGGCCTCCACGACCTTGTAGGTCTTGTCCAAAACGTACGTTGCTCCTGCCATTTATTCCTCCAATGATCGGGTTTCGGGTTCGGGATTAGGGCCGGCGTTCTTGACGAAACCCGAACCCCGAATCCCGGGTCTTAGTTGCCGCTGACGGAGCGGCGGTACTGCTGAAACAGGTCCGGCTGCTCGCGACCGATTTCGGTCAAGGCCTGGCCGAAGGTGATCTGGCGCTCACGCATGCGCTGTTCCGCCATGAATTTCACCTGCGCTTGTACGTCCTCAGGGACGGCGCCGGAGAAGCCCATGGGCTGCAAAGGCACCTGGGGTTTCTGTTCGGAGATCAGGTTGCGGAAGGTGCGGAGGTCGGATAAGGCGATCTTCCGCCAGTCCTCGCGCTGACGGGGAAGGATCTTGCCGCTGACGACGGCATCATTGAGTTCGCGCTCCACCTCGGCACGGAAGAATTCTGCAGCGGAGACCATCTTGCCTCGGGCCTCCGCTTCGGAGAAAAGGGATCGGGCCTGGGCAATCGGAATCGGGTCCAGCGCGGCGAGGCGCCCCCGGATCTCCGCCAAGCACTCCGCGAGTGGAGCTCCGGGACGACTGGCCATCTGTTGGAGGGAGGAAGCAAGCGCCGCGTCCGATAACAGACCCAGCTCGTCCAAACAATCCTTAACCTCCTGGGGCTCCGCGAAGTATTCGTCCTGCAAGTCGGGGTGTGCGATCTTGATTTTTCCGTCCGCAACGGAAAGGTTCACTTTCTTCATGAGGCCTCCTTTGGTTTCAAAAACGTCGCCCGTCGCCTCGGAGTCCGGCCCGGTTGACAATTCGTAGCCGGGATCGGAGAGTCGAATCTGGGGCAGTTCTTCCAGGAACGGACGGTTGGTGAGGGCGACGGAAGTTAGGGTGGTTCCCTGCGGCTCGCCGTTGCGCTTGTTGCGGGCAGTCCAGTCGAGGGCAGGAGAGATGTAGCGATATTCGCGGTCCTTGATCAGCTTACGCGCCCGGTCGGTGGGTTCGTACCAGCCCCAAAGGATGTAGCGACCGGAGCGAGGCCTTCGAGTCGCGGGAGTCGTCGAAGTTCCCTCCAGGCGGAGTTCGCCTTCCGGAAGCGGCTCGGGAGGGTCCAGCTTGACGATGCGCCCCGCGGAAGGGATGGGTCCGCCCGCGGCAACTTCCGGCATCTCGCTGGCATGGTCGTAATCAACGTTGATTTCCCCGTTGAGACGCTCGCGGAAGTTTCGGGTGATGTCTTGCAGGTCCTGGAGAGTGATGGAGAATTCATTGGATCCGCGGATCCACTTCCCGGTGATTGCAAGAGGAATTCGCACCAGCGGGTTTTCGGGCACGAGCGGCGCATCGAGGGTGATGACGAAGCGCGGAAGCCCGCCAGCCTTGATGTTGTGTGTAATGGGTGCGAGCACAGAACCTCCTGGATAGTCAGAGAACGATTAGTACTGCCATGTTAGCTTTGCAGCGCAGTGCCTCAGGGCATGGCTTTAGCCATGCCGCCCGAGCCGGCTCCCTCAACCCCTTCCCCTCTCCCAGCGGGAGAGGGGGGGCACGAAGTGGTGGATGAAGGCATTCGCGGCACGGTTAAGACCGTGGCCTGACGGGCCCGCGATGGAACGTCGCAAAGTAAAGTTAGCGCTCTGCATAAAGATGATCCGGTTGCTGAAGCCCTGCCGATGAGGGCTGCCTTTCCGGCGGCTGCGGCAGGCCCAATTCGCGGCAGATGTACGCTCCAAGTTCGGGAAACGGGCTCACCACACGGCTCTGGGCCAGGCGCGAAAGGACGTCCAGAACCTGATCGAAGCTCCGCGCACGCAGGTTGGAGACGGTCAGGATGGGGTAATGCTCAACGCCGGTCCAGTTGAAATCGACCAGGCGTTTCACGGACGTCGCCGAAATGGTGCGCGCCACATAATCAGCGCTGGCCTGTACGGCCAGGAAGAAGAAGTCGCTCTGGGACTCGCCCAGCGAACGGTTGCCTCCGGCGCGCGCGCCCAGTCCGAGGTTCATGAAGAAGGCGAGCGCCGTGCGGGAAATCTCGATGTTGTGGTGCTGAATGGAATTGTAGAGGTCGCGCACATTGCCCTCGACGCCCTTCAGCGAAAACTTCCAGCCGGCGGGAAGGGAAACGCCGGTCTTTTCGTGCGCGGCGAGCTGAGTGACCCACTTTTCTGCCGCCTCGCGGTCTTCCTTTGAAGCGTTGGGTCCCTGCTCGATGGTGGGAACGCCGAGGCCGTTGCGTTCGCCCGCGATGGCGTCGATCCGGTAAAGCTGATGCTTGATGTACCAGTGCATATAGGCCGGCCGAAGCATCGAGCGGCCAAAGAAGTTGGACCCTTCCTGGTTGAAAGTGAAGACAGCCAGACGGCTGGCGGGGATCTCAACGCACTCGAAGTTCGCATTGCGATAGCCGTACTGATTCAGGGCGAGCAGCGTCTCACCATCGACATCCGTGACCCAGCGATAGAAGGTGATCGGGAGGCGGGGGGCGAGGCGCGCCAGGCGCACGCGGTTTCCATCCACGGCGTAGATTTCTTCGTGCGCGGCAGCGCCGAAGGCGAACATCAGAAGTGCGTTGCGCAGCACATCATCCCAGCATTGCGTCGAGCGCATGCCGCTGGGCGATACGTATTCGAGCCCGCCGAAGAGGTTGTGCCGCACGAACTGAGCGATTTCGCGATCCCTCGGAGTCTCACTCGCCGGCCGCACGTCCCAGTTGGCGGCGCGGATGGGCAGTTCACAGGCCAGCAGGGTCGCCGCGACCTGGGCGTCGGAGCGCCGCATCTTCTCGTAAGTCCGAATCGCCGTGAGACCCTCAAGCTGCGGGTTGTATTCCCCGAAGTCGCGAAGGAATCCCTGGAAGATTGGCGTCCCGGGCAAGCCTCGCGGCATGCTCTCAGCGACCGTATGCGTGTGTTCGAGCGGCGTGTCCACCTGGGACTCGGCGAAGGCCGGCCTTTTCCAAGAAACTTCAAGCGGGCCAAGTTTCATAGCGTGACCTCGGGGTGACTGCCATTCATTATTGCCGTAATAAGCATATCGTCATCATCCAGCTTAATATCTCGCCGATGTGCCTCTGAATCATCAGGGCTGCGTCACAGGATTCCTGTCCAGGAGCCTTCCGTTTCAAGGAAAGCTCGGGGACTGATCAACGGCGTGCTGTCAGCAAGAAAGCCGTCGGCAAGGCTTGCGACGGGCTGCGACTCGGCTGCGAGATCGGCGAGCGCCTTGGCCCAGAATTCATCGGCATGGCCGGCCTCGGTCCGCTCCGCGTCGAAGCGGAGATTTCCTGTCGGGGTCACCATGCGCTTGACGGCGGCGAAGGCACGCCGGATTTCGCGCGTATCCGGCAAGAGCGACAGACGGTTTTCAAGGCGCCGCTTGGTGCGGTACGCCAGGTCTTCCTTCACGGCTCCTGTAAAGATAACAGGCTCGACTCTCGGGCCGAACTCGCGCACCAGGGCCTCAGCGAGCGGCGCTCCCATGCCGGTTGAGTCGATTGTCGCGCGGCGGACTAAGGGCTGACCGTTGTCGCGGGAGAGCGCCAGGAGTTCGCGCGCGTAGTTAAGCTGCTCGTTGAAGGGAACATCGTCCAAGGTGCGGACGAGCCGGGCAATCGAAAGCGAGACTTGCGAATTGAAATGTGAGACTTCAGAGCCGCTCCCGCGAGCGCCGAAGTCAAGGCTTGTAACAGCCATCGGCGTCTGAGAGGAGCGAAAGCTGTAATGGGCGGGCGGCACGCCGGGGACGGCCGGTTGGAAGTCCGTGCCCGGAGCGGCCTGGGCCGGCCCTGAAACCGTAAGGTATGGCAACGACGCGTAGGGCCCTCTCACAACTTCATCCAGCCAGAAGACCGTCCGGTCGTGATGGCGTCCGATATCGATGCCCAGAAAGAATTCGCTGCCGGGCGGGCGCGCCGAGGCCAGGAGCTGCGGGGGGGTGACAGCACTGGCCTCGGCGCTCGTGCAGGCGGCGATCAGCTCGGGGGGGATGAAGTTCTCAGCCGTGGAGATGAACTGGCAACAAAACTCCTGGAGCCAGGTTGATTCGTCATCACAGCCGGAGCGTAGAAGGTCGATATCAATCTTAAGGCCTTGGCGGACCGCCTCGTAGACATCGCACCAGTGTACCGACCATGCCCTGCTCGGGAGCCGAGCGGGGTCTGAAATCCGGGGCTTAAAGCCCGGATCGGCGAGGCCGGCTGCCTTGGCGAGTTCGTAGAACTTGCCCTGCTGGCCGTTAGGAGTTGAGATGACTTCCAGACCGTAACCCCGCGTGATGGTCGGAAAGAGGGCGGCGTAAATCTTGTCTGCGTCGGCATGGAAGGCGAACTCGTCGAGAGTGACGTTGCCGGAATAGCCCCGTGCGGTATCGGGGTTGGCCGGGAGCCCGTAGATCACCGAGCCGTTCGAGAAGCGGGACTCGAGCTGCTTGATCATCGTGCCTTCGAAGAAAGTCGACTCCGAGGCGCGGGCGACAATTCCACAGGTCTGGATGTGCTCCTGAACTTTTTCCATGAGCAGGCGCGACTGCCGCTCGCCTTTGGAGAGGAAGATCCAGGTGGTCTTTCTCTCCAGGCAACGAAGGACGGCGCGGAGTGTTGCGACAAATGAAAAGCCAATCTGGCGCGCTTTCACCACGATTTTGAGCTGCGAGTTGTCATCAATCCAACGGCGCTGGTAGGGCAGCAGATGCAAAACCGGACCGGCAATCAGCCGGCTGGCAGCCGCCTCCACGGATACCCCGGAGCGAGTTTCCTCCGCCGGGCACCCGGCAAACTCCCCCGTACCGGATTTAGACCTGCGATTCATCATTGCTTCCTTCCTCGGGGATGCGGGGTTCCTTAACAAGACCATAGATTTCGTGGATCTTGTGGATCACCTCGGGACCCAGCTTGTCGTCCTCGGATGAGCTGTTCAGTGTCCGGTGCAGCTCCAGGATCTTGCCCTCGAGAAGCCGGCGCTTGGTCTGTTCAACCTCCATGCGCGTCCGCAACAACTCGGCGTCTTGCTGGCTCTTCCGTTCCTGGAGCTCCAACGCCTGCTGGCGAAGTCGCATGTTTTGGCGTTCCAGCCGCCGGCGTTCGGCGTCATTCAGGTTCAGGGTCGATTCTTTGCGGCTCAGTCCCAGGAAGCCCGTAAGGATGGCTGCCTCAGCGAGTCTGGCCTCGGCGGACTCGGGGTCTTGACCCATGGCTTGCTTCAATGCCTGGACGGTTTCCAGTTGGTGCTGGACTCGCCGCTGCTGGAGCGAGTGGCTGCCGCGGAAGTAATTTCGAACGGCGGTCACCGTGACGGTGCACTCACCTTGCTCGGCGATGGCATCGACCACATCCTCGAAGGGAGCTCCCTCAACGAGCATCTTCTCGACTAACTGTTGCTGCTCCTGGGGAAGCAGAGAGACATCGTGAAGTAAAGGTTTCTTGTTCTTGGCCATAGCCTTCTCGTTGGTCCGGCGGAGCCGGCTCGTTATGCCACAGGGAGCACCCTCGGAGCATGCCGGGGAGGAACGACTTCCCACCCGGCAAAGTTCGCCCCGTTTGGCCTACTCGTGGCTGGGAGCAAGGTAGATGCCCTCGTCCGCGGCCAGGCGACCGTCCAGCAGGTCTATTCCTTTCGCGGTAATCTTCACCAGCGCGATCCTGCGGTTGG
>Ga0070741_10008291_pt1 | contig 20943 bp, 20 predicted proteins | sample Coa_R1_4_FD_66440 | JGI IMG/M metagenome (GOLD analysis project Ga0070741, IMG submission 66440) | Surface soil microbial communities from Centralia Pennsylvania, which are recovering from an underground coalmine fire - Coalmine... | ecosystem: Environmental > Terrestrial > Soil > Unclassified ...
TAGGAGATCGGAACGCGAGAACCAGCGGAGTGGCGAAGGGGAAGAAAAACGAGAAACCGGCCCACACAGCCGCATCCCGGCCGAGGCTCTGCGCATAGCTGTAGCACAGACCCCCCATCACCAGATTCCACGGAAAGCGCCGTACGATCAGGCTATAGAAGGAGCCGAAGATAATCCAGCCGGGATTATCGCTGATCGGAATCAAAGGCGGTATGAACAGCAACAAAGGTGACGCGAACAGAAATATGCGGGTGATCCTCATGACGTAATCCTGCAGTCCGCAAATCAATCTCATATTAATATCTGGCTGAGCAACTTCGATAGTTATCATTAGCTATCGAGTAGCAGATAGCTATAATTACCTCTATGCGACAAGTGAATGTCGGCATTGTCGGTCTGGGCAACGTGGGCTCGGGCACGGCGGCCATCCTCGCCGAGAACGCCGATCAGATCGCGCTGAAGCTTGGGTTTCGACTCAGCGTGGCGGCGGTGTGTTCGCGGTCGGTCGAGTCCAAGTCTCTGCCGGAATCGCTGGGGCCGGTTCTGCGCACGACCGACTGGCGCGATGTGGTGACGCATCCGGATGTCGACATCGTGGCGGAACTGGTGGGCGGCACGGGCGTGGCGAAGGAGATCATCCAAGGCGCGATCGAGCACCGGAAATCGGTGGTCACCGCGAATAAGGAACTGATGGCGGTGTGCGGGAGCGAGATCTGGGAGCGGGCGATCCACGCCGGGATTAACCTGGCAATGGAGGCTAGCGTCGCCGGCGGTATTCCCATTCACGCGGTGCTGCGCGAGGGGATTTCGGGGGATCGCGTGGTCGCGCTTTACGGCATTCTCAACGGGACCAGCAACTACATCCTGACGGAAATGGAGAAGCGCGGCGACACCCTGGAAGCCGTGCTGGCCGAGGCGCAGGCGCTGGGTTACGCCGAAGCCGATCCCAGCGCGGACATCGACGGCTTCGACGCGCGATCGAAGCTGGCGATCCTGGCGGCGCTCGCGTTCGGCGAGCGCATCACGCCATCGGATATTTTCGTAGAGGGCATCCGCCGCATTTCGCCGATGGATTTCAAGTACGCACACGAACTGGGTCACACGATCCGGCTGATCTGCGCGGCGCGGCAGACGCACGACGGGCTGATTCTTTCCGTGCGGCCGGGGCTGATCCCGCGCTCGACAATTCTGGCGGGCGTGATGGGCGCTTATAATTCCATCTGGGTTAAGGGCCTGTACGGCGAGGATACGTTCTACTACGGGCGCGGCGCGGGACCGCGTCCGACGGGTGTGGCCGTGGTCAGCGACTTGATGCGCGTGGCGCGCGAGATTCGCAGCGGCAGTCCGGCGCGCGTTTCGCCGTTCGCGCACGAGAGGCTGGGAGAGTATAAGCCGGTTTCGGTGACGGTGCAGAAGCGGGCTTATTATTTGCGTTTCCGGGTGGACGATCGGCCGGGGATTATCGCCACGCTGGCCGGCATTTTGGCGGAGAAGCATATCAGCCTGGAGGCGGTGCTGCAGCAGCCTTGTGAAACCAAGCACGACCTGCCGTTCGTGATCACGGTGGAACCGACGACCGAAGCCGCCGTGCGTGCGGCGGTGATGCAGATGGAGGCGCTCGATTTTCTGAAGGAGCCGCCGCTGGCGTTGCCCATGGAGCCTCCGCTATGAGAAGGATTGCGGCATTACTCGCTTTTTGCCTGGCGCTGTACGGGCAGGCTGCCAAGACTGCCAACGAACGCTACCACACACCCAGCGGGCGCGAAGCCGTCGCGAAGGGGTTGGGCGCTGCCGATCGGGACGCGCGGCAGAAGCCGCGGGAGTTGGTCGAGGCGATGCAACTGCGGGCCGGAATGACCGTGGCCGACATCGGGACGGGCGTCGGCTACATGCTGCCGTTTCTCAGCCAGGCTGTCGGCCCTCAGGGACGCGTACTGGCGGAGGATATTTTCGATGATTTCCTGGCGCAGGCGAAACGTCGCGCGGCGGACGGCGGACTCACCAACGTCGAATTCGTCAAAGGAAACGAGCACGGGCCGCAACTTCCCGAAGGCAGCGTGGATGTGGCGCTGGCGCTCGATTCTTATCATCACTACGATTATCCGGGCGACATGCTGGCGGGGATTCGCGCGGCGCTGAAGCCGCGCGGCCGGCTGCTGATCGTGGAGTATTACAAGACGAAGGAAGCGATGCCGGGCGGCAATGCGCTCGAGCATATCCGGCTAAACAAGCCGGAGTTGATCCAGGAAGTGGAGGCGAATCGCTTCAAGCTGATCTCGTCGCACGACCATATTCCGCGCAGCCAGTACGTGGCGGTATTTGAGAAGGTGCAGTAGCCGCGAAATTCGGTGATTGCGTAGCCTGTCCCCAATTCTTACAATTTCTTCATGAGGCTCGCGCTGGGATTTGGTCTGGCTTGTGCCGCGGTTTTCGCGCAGGCTCCGGAATTTCGGCATCTGGCCACGACCGATGACGGGTCGCGCCTTTATTTCTCCTCGACGTGGGGATCGCCTTTTGCCCGAATCTTCGTTTACGGACCCTCGGGGCTGCATGTTTTCGCACAGCAGGATACGCAGGCTCTGAAGTGGCCCAGCGCGAGCGGCGATGCCGCCGTCGTGGCCTTCTCGGGCGATTCGCAGGCCAGCTTGGCTCTGACAAACGGTAACGTTTTCTGGACCGGTATCGGACGCGCCGCGATCAGCCGCAATGGCGGCTTTGCGCTGTTCGCATCCGAGGCCGGCGCGACGGTGCTCAACCTGCGCGATTATTCCAGATTCAGCGTCGCTCTCGATCCTGCTGCATGGACCGGGATCGACATTGCGTCGGACGGCACTGCTGCAATCCCCGGCTCCACTTCGATTCAGATCGTGCGCCAGTCCGGCGTAAGTTTGTATCCGACACAGGGCATACCGAATTCCGCCGCTATTGACGATCAGGGTGCGACCGTCGCTTACGAAGCGCAGGGCAGGATCATTCTGCTGGATCTGGCCACTGGAACAGAGACGGTCGCGGCCGACCCAGGTGTGCAGCCGCGGCTGAGCAAGGACGGGCAGATCCTGCTTTACCTCGCGCCGGATGGGAACGGCGTGCAGCAGGTATGGGCTGGCGGGCAGCAACTCACAGCCGAAGATGCCGGCGTGACTGACGCCGTGCTCTCGGGCGACGGGGCCATCGCTTACGCTGTTGTGAACCTCACGCGCGTCCTGCGGATCGATGTGGCTTCCGGGCTGAGCACTGATATCACGGCCGTGATCACTAAGGCCGCGCCTCAGCAGCCGCGCGTGATTTCGCTGACAGCCGCAGCTGGACAGCTTTGTTATCAGGTGGAGAACGCTACCACGGCGACCATTCAGCCCACCTTCGGCGTCGTGCCTACGCCATCGGCCTGCCTTACCGCCAAGCCGCCGGTCACCACGACTTATACCCTAACGGCCAGCAATGATTCCGGCGCAGTGACGGCATCGGCCACCCTGGATGTGGGATCGGTGCAGATTATGAGCTTTACGAACGATCCTGCGTACTCGCCTGCCGCGGGCGGGCCGGTCACGCTGCGGTGGGCAACGCAGAATGCCGTTTCCGTCGGCATAACGGGACTGGGCGCGCCGTCGGGCAGTTTACCCGTCAACGGCAGTGCGGTCGTGAATCCGGTGACGAATACCACGTACACGCTCATCGCTTACGGAGCAAACGGGCAGGCTGTCAACGCGGTCCTGTACCTCTTCGTCCGCTAGTTCATCCCGACGATGTACTGCCTGAGCGCGCGCAACTGCTTCTGCATTTCCTCGCGATCCGGTGAGTTCGGCGCCAGCGCCAGGTATTTCTCCAGATCGTTACGCGCGCCTGCGTAATTCTTCAGGCCCAGTTGGACGACGCTGCGCTGCTTGTACTCGTCGGCGGAATCGGGATTGGCGGCCACCAGCAGATCCAGCACCTTGAGGGCTTTCGCATGAGCGCGGCGAAAGAAATACACGGTGCGCAGATTGTTGATCATGCGGCGGAGGATCTGCTGCTTGGTAACGCGCGCCAGCAGTGCCGGATCGTCGGGGAACTTCTCGCCGCTGGAGCGCCGCGCGAGATCGTAACACTCTGCCGGGCTCAGTAGCGCGCCGCCATGAAACGGATCGATGAATGTGCTGAAATCGCCGTCCTCGTATCGGATCAGGAAGTGGCCGGGCAGACCGATCCCGAAGATCGGCTTGGCCAGCCGGCGCGCGATTTCGATATAGACGAGCGAGAGCGTGATCGGGATCCCGGTGCGGCTGGTGAGTACTTCGTTCAGGCAACTGTTGCGGGGGTCGTAGTAATCCTTCGAATTGCCGGTAAAACCGAGTTCCTCGAAGAGATACTCGTTGGCCGCGGCGATGAATTGCCGACCGTCGCAGTTATCGGGCAGACGTCCCGCGAGTTCGACTGCGTAGGAGTCGAGAATGGCCAGGAACGCACCGGGTTCCAGGTCGGGATACTCGATTGAGGCCAAGTCCAGGGCGGCACGGTCCAACTCGAGTGCATCGCTGCGGCCCGCCAGGAGATCCACCAACTCCTGCATGCGCCTACACCCACACTTTTTCGAGCGGGATGCCCTGCTTGCAGAGCTCACAGCCGGCAGGATCGGTGTAGTAGCTGGCGTCGAGCTTGGCGAGATAGTAGAGCGGCAGGTTGCCGAAGTTGTGCGTCCGCGGCGTCGGCTGATAGATCACCACGGCCATGCCGACTACCTTGGCACCGCGGGATTCCAGGAGTTCTTTCATCTGGGCGAGCTTGCTGCCCGAACGCAGGATGTCGTCCACCAGCACCACCTGTTCGCCGGGATGCTGCTCGAGATATTGGCGGAAACGCAGAGGGCCGCCGCCGGAGGGCTCTTCGGCCCAATAGACCTGCCTCGAGCGCAACGCCTCGCAGACGCTGTACGCCACCGGCAAGCCCGCGGTGGCGGGTGCCACGATCGAGAGTTCCGGGATGATGGCGCGGATCTCGGAATTGGCGCGCAAGTGGCGGCTCAAGCCGACGCCCAGGGTGCGCGCAATCTGGTAGTAGCGCATCGCCAGCGGCACCTGCAGGTATTCGTTCGAGTGGAGACCCACGGGATATTCGAAATGACCGTCGCGCAGGGCGCCGGTTTCGCGCAGGACGCGGACCACTTCATCTTGCGTCGGAGTCAGATGCATAGGCGAGGCTCAGTAAGCTCCCTTTCCCGTCAACACGCGCGGAATGGTCAGCAAGAGGATCTTCCAATCGAGCGCGAGCGACCAGTTGTCGATGTACTGCATGTCCATTTTCATCCAGGTATCGAAGTCGAGAGTATCGCGGCCGGCGACGGCCCAAAGGCAGGTTAGGCCCGGGCGCATGCGCAGGCGGCGGCGCTGCCAGCGCTGATAGTGCTCCACTTCATCGGGCACAGCGGGGCGCGGACCGACCAGCGACATGTCTCCCTTCAGCACGTTCCAGAGCTGCGGCCATTCGTCGATGGAGAACTTGCGCAGCCAGCGTCCGACGGTTGTGTGGCGCGGATCCTTTGGGATTTTGAACGCGGTCCTCTTCACGCTGAGATGTTCGACCTCTGCCTTGAGTTCCTCGGCGTTCTCCACCATCGAGCGGAATTTGTAGAAGACGAAACGCCGGCCGTTCAGGCCACAGCGCACCTGGCGAAAGATGACCGGGCCGGGACTGGTAAGCCGGATCAGCAGCGCGGTTACGATCATCAGCGGCATCAGAACCAGGAGCCCGGCGATGGCGAGAGCTATGTCGATGGCGCGCTTTGCGAGCAGGCGGATCTCGTCGTGGGGCGCGGCGGAGAAGGTGAGCAGCGGAGTGAAGCCGAGGCGTTCGAGATAGACGTCGCTGTTAACGTGCGGAAAGAAATCGACGGCGACGCGCGTGCGCACTCCCTCTTCATCGCAGAGCAAAAAAATCTCCTCCAGTCCGGCCAGGCGCTCGCTGCCGACGGCGAAGATCACTTCGTCGATCACGTGCCGGTTGAGAAGCGCGGATAGTTGAGTGAGCGGAAAGACAGGATATGCGGCGGCGAGTTGGATCCGGGACTCGACAGGTGAGGCATCGACGTCCAGGAAGCCCATCAGCCGGATGCCGTAGATCGTGGATCGTTCCAGCGCCTCGGCCAACCGGCGCGCGCGCTCGTCGACGCCGGCCACAATGACGAAATGGACGGCTCCGAACTCCCGACGGATCACGCCGACCAGGCGTCCGGCGGTCAGGCGGAAGACAAACAGCGCGGTCCAGGAGTATCCGGCGAAGAGAATGAGGAAGGGGCGGCTCAGGTCCAGGCGCAGGGAAAATTCGAAGAGGACCAGCCCGACCGAGCCGTAGACCGTCTGGCGGAAGGAATCACGCAGAATGACACGGGGATCGCCGGAATCGAGCTTATCGTAGACGTTGAGCCATCGCGCGATCGCAACCCAAAGAACGAGCGAGAAGCCGAGAACCAGCGCCTTGATCGGAACCAACAGAAAGAACGGACGTTCGAGATGCAGCGAAACGCGCGTCTGATAGGCGCCTTCGAATGCCAGGGCAATGAGGACAATGTCGGCAAGGCCGAACAGAACTCGGACCTTGCGGTACTGGCGGCTGAACATCCGGATGACAGAATAGCAAAAAACCGGGTAGCCGCTACGGAATCATCGATTTTCGACTCCGGAAAATCGTGATTGCGTAGCCTGTCACGAATTACTGGACCTGGACAGGGAGTTTGACTTCGACCGTTTTCGGCGGGAAGCAGGCCTTGTTGCTGCACGCCTGGTAGCGGAGCTTGCCCAACATGACCGTTGGCCCGACCGGCGCATTGGAGGCGACTTTGAAGGTTGTCAGCAGGTCGAAGTTTCCCGTGAACACGGAAATCGGCTTATCCGAAAACTCGTACTTCTCCATCTGCGCTTTCGGGTAAGCCACCACGGGAGATTCGAGCGGTCCTTTGTCCCAGGTAAGCTTGAGAGGAATCAGATAGTCCTCACTCGGCGTGTTGCTGTTGCAGTGATAACCTGGCTGCAGCACCACCTTCAGCTTCGCCTGCACAGAGGCGCCGCGCTTCGCGGAAACGGCCTGCGGCGGGTCGACAGAGAGCAGGTTAGTTTGTGCGATTAAGCTGGGCACTAACACCAGCGCTGCCCAGAATTTCTTCGATGCCATTTTGAATCTCGCTCTTACTCGTCAAACCAACGTGCACGGCCGCGATCCTGCCCTCGCGATCGATGACGAATGCCGTCGGCAGCGCATCCACGCCGCCGTAAAGCTGCGCGGTGCTGTCGTCGCCAATCACGATCCGGTAATTGATTCCGGCCTCGCTCACAAACGGCTTTACCACCTGCCAGCCCTCTTCGTCCATCGAAATGCCGATCACCGCAAATCCTTTGTCCTTGTACTTACGCTGGAAATCCTTTAGCCAGGGGATCTCGATCTTGCAAGGGCCGCACCAGGTCGCCCAGAAATCGAGCAGCACGACCTTGCCCTTGTAATCCGAAAGGCGGACCGTCTTGCCGTCGGCGTCCTTGAGGGAGAAGTCGGGGGCGTTCTTCCGCTCTTTATCCGGCTTCACCGCGGCCCTGACCGTTCGCGGAGAATTCGAACAGCCATAAAACATGCATCCCAGCGCCAGGCCGATCACAAACGTCAGGGAGGTACGGCGAAAGGTCACAAATAGTCCTCGTGTATTCGATTATACCGAGATCCCATTGGATGCAACGCTGCGCTCGAACCACTGGCGGCGGGTGGCGCGGAATCGCGCGGCCAGCGTAAATTCCGGATGGCGGCCGGCATCGGCCCACATCCAGGCGGCCGAATCGCAGAAACTCTCGCATACGTATTCGCGCCAGCGGCGGGTGCGAAGGCGGGGATCAGACGCGGCGAGCGCGCTCTTCCGCCACTCGGCCGACCATCCCAATTCGCCGCGGGCGCCGGTGGCGATTTCGCGCGCGACGAGAAGTTCGTAGGACCGCCGGCGCGGATTCCCCAGGCGCAGCCACACGAAGTGAAACAATTCGTGGACGAAGATGCGCCGGAACTCGGCGGCGTCGCGGGCAAGCGAAGTTTCGAGCAGCATGCGCCGCTCGCGCAGGAGAGTCCCGCCGTGGATGGGGCCGTACGCGCTCAGATCGCGGACAAAGCGGATGCGGATGGGGTCGCCTGCAGCGGCGGGAAGACGCTCCATCAGCCGCTGCGCGCGGACGGCCAGGCCGCGATACCGGTTTTCGAAAACGAGCAACGGCGACATGGGGTCAAGCGCCAATGGATAAATCCCCCGCGGAATGAACGGGATTATAATACCGCTACAGTTTTACCAACGTTACCGAAGCGGCAGAGGAATTTTCATGCTGAAACTGGTCCGGAAGCAACAGACGCAAGCACTGTTGCCTTTGCTTTGGTTCTTCGCCGCCGCTTTGCACGCCCAGGTGGATACCGGAGCAGGAGGGCCGGCGTCCGGATAGCGCCCGCGTCGCGCACCAGCCGCGCGGCCGTTCGTGCATCTGGACGAGCACGTCGACGGACAGGGCACGCGAGATCAGCGGATCGCGCGCGTAGCTTCAGCCTCCGCGGCTCGGGCGTCGGCATGGCCGGGCCTGACGTAGCTGTTCAGGAACGGCTTCTTCTGGAACTTCGCCGCAGCCGCAGCGCCGGAAGCGCGAATGGGACGGGCGGCGCACACCGTGGACCAGCGCCGTGGCGATTACCGCGCCGACGCTGTGCTGCGAGCAACGCAAGATTCTCGACTGGAATCGCATGGCATCGTGCACCAGACAAGAGAAGCTCTCGGCCAGCCGTGCTCCCGGGGCGATACCGGCAGCGGCGATGCCGGCGAGCGAGATGTGATTGGGCCCAATGCGCGCATCGGCAAGCCATGGCGCGATGCGACCAGCCAACGCGGTATCCCGAGTCTTCAGCGGATGACGTGTCGTCCACATGTGCCCTGTCATATGGCCCCGCCAGGTAAGGCGAAAATAGCACGTCAATTTGCTCGCGCCTGAAGAATCTCCGGAGCTTTTTGCGCCTTATAGAGTAGGTAGGTGCCTGTGACGATAGAAAGCGTAAAGCGGTTCAAAGCGGCGGCCGGGTTCGATCGCGAGACCATTGCATAAATGGCGAACCGCAGGGGTGTCGACGCCGCGACCGTGATCTCTACGCGCGTATGACCGGCACGTACCTGCTGCGCTCCAGCGGACTGGCGCTCGCCGGATTCCCCGAATCTGACCGGCGCACAACCCGCGCCTTCGGCGCGATGCACGACCGCGACAAGCCGGCCCATCGCGCGAAGCCGGCAGCCTCGGTCGGGTTTAACGGCTCGCAATGGAAGGCCGTCGAGACAGGCTGCGAAATCGACTACGATTTCAGCGATCGCAGCACGGCAGCCGACGATGGCGGGGCAGAAAGCGAGGTGAACGGTTGATGTGGCGGACGGCGCTCGTTTCTCTGATTCTGGCGATCACCTGGCTGAAGGCGGGCCGCCGAATGACGCTGCTGGTCGACGGCGTTATCACCGTCCGCAAAACGGATCTGCGCGCGAGCCAATTCCAATATGACGGCGGCGGTCTGCGCATCGCTGCCGTGCCGATGACCCTCGGGGGAACGAACAACCTGCGCGCCGACGTCGAGGTTACATCCGACGCGTCCGGCCGCGCATATCTCGTTTCGAGTGGCGTATCCTTCCCGCTGGGGATCAGAACCAACGCACCCGATGTGCGTGGGCACGTCGATATCGACTTTGTGCCGGATCCCGACGACGAGGTCGACTTCACGTCTAGCAGCAGCCCGCTGAGTTGGCCGACGCCGTTCGAAATCAGCTTCCTCGGCGGCGCAACTCCGTGCTGGAGGCGCTACGTGTACTACCGCCTGCTTTGGAAAAAGCCGGACGGAGCGACCCTGGAAATGTTCTGGCGTTATGAGCAGCAATACTACTCGGCAAAAGGCTGGAGCGAGCCGGCCATGATGTGGGACTCCCAAACCGGCTTGCTCCAAATCAGGATCCATCCCGGAGGTTCCTCCAGCGACTGATCATCGGGAGTAATCCCGCTACACCTCGAGGACGCGGAGCCCGGTTAATGCGTGGCGTGATAGGGGATTCGGTTCGTGGCTACCGCCAGCCGATCCTTCGGTTCGAAAACTTGTGGAGAGGCGATACGAGCATCCACTAGCGCTGACTGACCTTATCCGGACCCGGGAAATCGGCCGGTACCTTTTGCGTCACCTTTCCGGTTGCTGCCCACTCCGCTCCCCGCTGGAACGTGGTGATGAAGCCCACGCAGCTCATCGCCACTACGTCGTGTCCCATGGCCGTGTGGAACACGCGGCCCTTGCCGTACTTGATGGTGAGCAGCATCGGCTCGTTCTGGTCCGTGCCCTTGTTCGACGGCTCGGAATGCGCCGTGGCCAGGAGGTCGAAATCCTTCGCCGGACCGCATAGCGTATCGTACAACTCATCGCCGACGTGCATCCAGGTGGCCGGTAGCCCCTTCATAATCGGATGATTCGGATCGCGCGTCGTCACCTGGAACGGCAGGCGCTGCGCATGGTGGCCGCAGTTGGTGGCGGGCTTGTCGAGCACAGGCTTGCCGTCACGATAGTGGATCGCCTGCCCGAAATCCGCTTTGCGTCCGCCCCATCCTCCCACCGCGATCATCTCGTTAAACTCTTTCCACTCCGGGAATGCGTTATCCGCCGCGTGATAGATCACCACTCCGCCGCCTCCGCGCACGTATTTTTCGAATGCGTCCTTGGCCGGCTGCGCCCAGGAGTCGCCGTTGTAGTTGAGCACCACGAGGTCGTAGGCCGCGAAATCGGGCTTGAATCCGCTCATGTCGGCGCCCTTCGCCGGCGAGGTCGCGACGTCGACCGAGAATAGCTTCGTCTCCTCCAGCAACTTCTTCAGCACCGGCGTGGTTTCCTTCCATGCGTGGTTGTTCTGGCCGTCGATAATGAGCGCCTTCTTGGGCGCCGCCTGGCCCGGCAAGACCAGCAGCAGGCCGAGCGCGGTGGTGACAAAATATTTCAGCATTCTGATCCTTTCAACGAAACATCAACAGGTACTGCTTGCCCTGGTGGGCATCGAACGACACGGTGCCGTCCTTTTCGGATTTCATCGCGATCTCGCTCGCTCCCGCTCGGATGGCGGCGACCCGTTGCCCCTTCGGGGCCCGCACCTTCTGGCGGCCGTCGACACTGCAACGCACCACCGCCGCGGTCAGCCTGCCGCCGTGCCAATCGAGAAACAGCTCGACTCCGCCGCGCGCGTGCAGTCCTTCCACGGCTCCATCGGCGAACGCAGCCGGCAGCGCGGGCAGCAGCGCGATCTCGCCGGCATGGCTCTGCACCAGCATCTCGGCGATCCCGGCCGTTCCGCCGAAATTGCCGTCGATCTGGAACGGCGGATGCGTGTCGAACAGGTTGGGAAGCGTCGATTTCCGCAACAGCGCCAGCAGATTCTGGTAAGCCTGCTCGCCGTCCTCGAGCCGCGCCCACAGGTCAATGATCCACGCCCGGCTCCAGCCCGTACGCCCGCCGCCAGACGACAGGCGCCGCTCCAGGCTTACGCGCGCCGCCTTCGCCAACTCCGGCGTGCCGCGCAGCGTGATCTGATTGTCCGGATACAGCGCGAACAGGTGCGACACGTGGCGGTGGCCCGGATCCTGCTCCGGATAATCCTCCTGCCACTCCTGCAACTGGCCGTACTTGCCGATCTTGAACGGCGGCAGCTTATCGCGCGCGGCCGACACCTTACTTCGGAAATCGGCATCGACGCCCAGGATCTCGGCCGCCTGAACCACCCGCGTGAACAGCGCGCGCGCAATTTCGATATCCATCACGGGACCCATGGCCAGCCTGTGCGCCTTTCCGTCCGGCGTCTTGAAGCTGTTCTCAGGCGAAAGCGAAGGCCCGGTGACGAGGTGGCCGTGGCCGTCGTCCACCATGTAATCGAGCAGGAACTCGGCGGCCTCTTTCAGCACGGGCCAGGCGCGATCGGCTAGGAATTTGCGGTCGTGCGTGAAGTCGTAGTGATCCCAGAAGTGCAGCGCGAGCCAGGCGCCGCCCATGGGCCAGATGCCGGAACCTACCTGGTCGATCGGCACGGCGTCGCCCCACAGGTCGGTGTTGTGATGGATCACGAATCCGCGCGCGCCGTAGTAGCCCTGCGCCACCTTGCGGCCGGGCCCGCGCGCCGCGTCCACCAGGTCGAACAGCGGCATGTGCATCTCGGAAAGATTGCACACTTCGGCCGGCCAGTAGTTCATCTCGGTGTTGATGTTGATGGTGAACTTGCTGCCCCAGGACGGCGTCAGGCTATCGTTCCAGATGCCTTGCAGATTCGCCGCCACCGTCTCTGGACGGCTGCTGGCCATGAGCAGATAGCGCCCGAACTGGAAGTATTTCGCGATCAGTCCGAGATCCGTGGCGCCGTCCTGAACGCGCTTCAGGCGCACATCGGTGGGCAGCGCGTCTTCGTCCGGTTGGGCGCCCAATTGCAGGCGGACGCGCCGGAAGATCCTGGAGTGCTCGTTCACTTGTTCGAAGCGAAGCTGCTGGTACGGTTTTGCTGCCTTGGCCAGATCGTCCCGGCAGGCGGCCGCGGGATCGGGATGGCGGAAATCGGTGGCGGCCACGATCAGCAGCACGGCCGCATCTGCGCCCGAGACGGTCACGGCGTCTTTGGCGGCGCTCACAGTGCCGCCTTCGGGGATCACGCGCACTTCGCCGCGGAACTTTACGCCGACCTTGCGCTCCTCGGAATCCTTCTCGTGCGGGATCGCCTGACCCTGCAGAATCACGCGATCGGGCGCGGCGGTTTCGGTGGTGCTGTCGGCTTCCCGGGCCAGCGTCGCGCGAAAGGAAACGGATCCGGGTTTGTCGGCCGAGATGCGCATCACGATGGCATTGGCAGGGACGGAAGCGAAGATTTCGCGCAGATAATTCGTCTCGCCGACCCGATAGGTGATGCGCACGACGCCGGTGAGGAGATCGAGTTCGCGGCGATAGCCCACGGGCTGTCCCTGAGCCGGAAACGTGAGCAACAGATCGCCGAGCGGCTGATATACGGGCATGCGGCGCGGGATGGCCAGCATATCTTTCTCCGCCAGCGCCTCGGCCTCGGCGACCTTGCCCGCGAAGAGCAGCCGCCGGATCTCCGGCACCGCCTGCCGCGCGGCGGGATTCATGCGGTCGCGCCGTTCGCCCGACCAGATGGTGTCCTCGTTCAGGGCGATGCGCTCTTCGCCGGTCTTGCCGAAGACCATGGCGCCCAGCCGCCCGTTGCCGACGGGCATGGCTTCCACCCACTTGTCGGCAGGCTGCTGGTACCACAGCAGCACGGATTGCCCGGCGCCGAAGCACAGGACCGCCGAAGGGGCGATGAGCGCTAAAAGAAACTTCCGCATGCGGTCCCTCTGAGGTTTCGAAAAGTAACGATTCGAAAAGTAACGATAACACCATAGTAGGGCATATCAGTTATAATGATCCGGCCCGGACCACAATACGGAAATTCCGGATCGGGGTTGATGCTCATGCTGAGAGCAACGCTCGCCGCAGTGGCGGGCCTCATCGCAACGACTGCCGCCGCCCAACCGGCGCCGCCGGCAAAGACCCCCGCCAGCGTGGTCGCCGGAATACCGGTCAACTACGACGAATCGAAAGTGGGCACGTACACGCTGCCCGATCCGCTGGTGCTGGCGAATGGCAAGCACGTGCGCGACGCCAAAACGTGGTTCGAGAAGCGCCGTCCCGAGATCGTGAAGCTGTTCGAAGAAAACGAATACGGCGCCGTCCCCAGCCGTCCCGCGGACATGAGCTTCGACGTGTTAGAGAAGGACGCGCCGGCGTTCGATGGCAAAGCGCTCCGCCGCCAGGTGACCATCCGGTTCACCAAAGATCCGAACGGTCCGAAGATGGACTTGCTGGTTTATGTGCCGGCAGCCGCGCGCAAACCCGTACCGCTGCTGCTGAGCATCGGGTTTTCGGCGAACTCGAACACGGTGAAAGACGACCCGGGCGTCCGCGCCGGCGAGGTCTGGGGACGCGACCACAAGAAGGTCCCGGCGAATCAAGGCCGCGCTTTCGGCGGCACAAACGTCCCCCGGCTGCTCGATGCCGGATTCGGCTTCGCGGCTTTCTATTACGGGGACGTGGATCCGGACTTCGCCGAGGGCAAGCCGTTCGGCGTGCGCGCTGTCTTTCCCGGCGACTGGGGAGCCATCTCAGCCTGGGCGTGGGGCATCAGCCGCGCCATCGATTACCTGGAGATCGACCCGCAGGTGGATGCGAAGCGCATCGCCATCACCGGAGTCTCGCGCCTGGGCAAAACGGTCATGTGGGCCGGCGCCCGCGATACGCGCGTGGCCCTGGTGATCGCGAGTTGCTCGGGCGAAGGCGGCGCGGCGCTGAGCCGTCGCAATTACGGCGAGACGATCGCCCACCTGACCGCGCCGACTCGCTATCCGTACCAGTTCGCGGCCAACTATGCGAAATACGCCGAACACGTGGACCAGTTTCCGGTGGACGCCAATATGCTGGTTGCGCTGATTGCGCCCAGACCGGTGCTCCTCCAGACGGGCAATACCGACTACTGGTCCGATCCGAAAGGCGAATTCCTGGCCGCGGTGGCGGCGGGCCCGGTGTACAAGTTGCTTGGCAAGGAAGGGCTCGAAACGACGGAGATGCCCCCGGCCGGGAAGCCGATCCTGCATACGATCGGATACCTTATGCACGATGGCGGACACGGCACGATTCCATCGGACTGGGACACTTATCTGGAGTTCATGAAGATGCACCTGCACCCCGACCACTGAGCCCAAAAGCGGCGGTAGCCGCGCTTTTCGCCACCCTTGACGTTTCAGTGTAAAAGGGCGAGAAGTGGAGAACCCGCCGATCCGGCGGATTTGGCCCAGGAGACCCGATGTGATAACGTGTCTCCATGCCGATCGCAACCAGACGCGATTTCCTGAAAACCCTGGCGGGCAGCGCCGCCGCGCTGACGCTTTCCGGAAAACCGGCCAAACGCCTGGCCACAGACTGGGTGACGCTGGGAGACTCCGGCATCAAAGTGACGCGGCTCGCCTTCGGCACCGGCACGATCGGCGGGCGCATCCAGCGCGAACTCGGGCAGGAGCAGTTCACGCGCCTCGTGCGCCACGCCTACGACAGCGGCATCCGCTTCTTCGAGACCGCCGAAGCGTACACCGGCATGCCGGAGATGCTGGCCGTGGCGCTGAAGGGCATCCCGCGCGATTCGTACAAGCTGATGACGAAATTCCGCTGGAACCGCGGCATCGAGGACCCCGCCGGCCGCATTGACGGCTATCGCCGCACGCTCAACTCCGAGTACTTCGATATTATGCTGATCCATTGCGTGCGCACGCCCGATTGGAACGAGACGCTGAAGCCCTTGCGGGAAGCGCTCGACAACGCGAAAGACAAGAAGGTCATCCTTGCGCATGGCGCCTCCTGTCATGGCCTGGACGCCATCAATTCCTTCCCCGGTAACAAGTGGCTGGACGTGGCACTGTGCCGCATCAATCACAACGGCACGCGCATGGACACGCCGAAGCGCACCGATACCGACGATCCAGGGGACGTGCACCAGGTGACGACGCGTGTCAGGCAGATCCGCAAGCAGGGGACGGGACTGATCGGCATGAAGCTGATTGGCGAGGGCCAGTTCACTAAAGCTGAGGATCGCGACGCGGCGATTCGGTACGCTTTCAACGTGGGCGGCGTGGATGCGGTTACGATCGGGTACAAGAACACGGCTGAGATCGACGAAGCCATCGCGCGCATCGATAAGCAACTGAACACGTAGCCGGCGATCCGAACTTGGATTAGTCGCTCAGTTCGTTTTTTCGAGCCCCGAGCGAGAGCTTGAGCCATCGCGCGCATTTCCTGGCGCGTTGCCGCATCCTTGCGGGCAGTCGTACAGCATCCGGAAAACGCATGCCCCCGCGGCCCGTAGTCGATTGCTTTCGTTCCCGCGCGGCGGCCGGCGGCATACGTGGCCCTGGCGATGAAGATCACGACCGTGAGCCGCATGCTGCACCAAAGACCCCGCCGCGGCGGAATCAACTAGAGCGTGGCCAGCAGCTTTGCCAGGAGTGCCGTGCGGTCGGCGATGCGATCGACGAGAATGCTTTCGTTCGAGGCATGCGCGCCTGCGCCCACTCCGCCTAAGCCGTCGAGCGTCGGGATTCCGAGGGCCGCGGTGAAGTTGCCGTCGGAACCGCCGCCGGTCATCGATTCCTCCGTCTCGACACCCAGGGCGCGTGCGAGCGCCTGCGCCACGCGATAGAGGCTCACCACGCCCTGCGACCGCTCCATCGGCGGACGGTTCAGCCCGCCGGAAATCTCGATCCGGCAACGCTTGTCCACCGGACGCAGCGCGCGGAACTTGCGCTCCAGAGCAGGCGCATCGTTGATTCGCACGACGCGGATGTCGACGTCCGCCGACGCCTCCGCCGCGACCACGTTCGATCTCGTTCCACCTTTGATCACACCCGGGTTGACGGTGAGGCCGCGGCGCAGGTCCGTGAAGCCCTCGATCCGGCCGATCTGGCGGGCCAGTTCCAGAATCGCGCTGGCGCCGGCTTCGAAATCCACGCCGGCGTGCGATGCCCGACCGGTCACCTTCACGTGCACGCTGCCGACGCCCTTGCGCGCTGTCTTCAGTTTGCCTGTCATGCCCGTGCCCGGCTCCAGCACCAGCACCGCCTTGCTGCGTTTGCCGTTCGTCTCCGTCAGCGCACGCGACGATTCACTGCCAACTTCCTCGTCGGCGTTCACCTGCAGCAGCACCTTGCTGCACGCGGGCATGCCCAGGTCGCGGAGAGCGTGCGCCGCGAAAATGAAGAACGCCATGCCCGACTTCATATCGAGCACACCCGGCCCCCACAGCCGCCCTTCCGCCTCGCGGAATGGCATCGAGCGCAGCGTGCCCATCGGCCATACCGTGTCCGAGTGACCAAGCGCCAGCACCTGCCCGATCTTCCTGCGGCCGGGCAGGTGGAACTCGGCCTCGAAGTTCGGACCGAACCGGCCGGCCTTGTGGATCTTCACCTTTGCGATCGGCGATACGGTGTCCGCCAGCAACTCGACAAAGCAAGCGACGTCGGCCGGGCTATCGCTCGGCGATTCGCATTCCACGAACCGGCGGATCAGCGCGATGATGTCTTTCTGTTTCGAGTGCGCGTAGGCGAGTATCGGATCCACGGCTGTTATAATAGCGGGTCTCATGTCAATCCTGGACATCAACGAGATCCGCGGAATACTGCCGCATCGCTACCCGTTCCTGCTGGTGGATCGCATCGTCGAACTGGAGGCCGAGCGCATCGTCGGCATCAAGAACGTCACCAACGACGAGCCGTTTTTCCAGGGTCACTTCCCCGACTTTCCGGTGATGCCGGGTGTCCTTATCGTGGAAGCCATGGCGCAGACGGCGGGCGTGCTCGTGCTGAAGAGCATTCCCGATCGCGAGAAGAAGCTGGTGCTGCTGGTGGCGATCGAGGGCGCCAAGTTCCGTAAGCCGGTGGTGCCCGGGGACCAACTCCGCCTGGAAATGAGCGTTGTCAAGCGCAAAGCGTCAGTGGCGAAAATGGCGGGCCGCGCGACTGTGGACGGAGTGGTGGTCGCCGAGGCCGAAGTCATGTGCAAGCTGGCAGACAAAGAGGAGAAGGACGCGGAGCCGGCGACGGCGTAGCGCATGTCCGTTCACCCCACCGCGATCGTCGACCCGCGCGCGCGCATCGCCGCCACGGCCGAGATCGGACCTTACTGCATCATAGGCGCGGAAGTCGAGATCGGGGCGGGCACGCGCCTGATGGCCCACGTTTACGTAGAGGGACCGACCTGGATCGGTGACGACAACCTCTTCTATCCGTATTCGAGCATCGGGGTAGCGTCGCAGGACCTGAAGTACAAAGGGGAGCGAGCCGAGACGCGTATCGGCAGCCGTAATCGGATTCGAGAGTTCGTGACGATACACCGCGGGACGGAGGGCGGCGGGCTGGTCACGAGCGTCGGCGACGACAACCTGATTATGGCTTACGCGCACGTGGCGCACGATTGCCGGATCGGGAACCACGTCATCCTGGTCAACGGCGCGACGCTGGGCGGGCACGTGACGATCGGGGACTGGGCGGAGGTAAGCGCGTTTTCAGGCATCCACCAGTTCTGCCGGGTGGGTCGGCATGCGATCGTCGGCGGGTACAGCGTGGTGGTGCAGGATGTGATGCCGTTTTCGAACACGGTGAGCGAGCGGCCCATCCGGGTGTTCGGCGCGAACAAGATCGGCCTGGAGCGGCGTGGTTTCGCGAAGGAGACGATCGAGGCGCTGCAAACGGCGATCCGGCTGTTGACGCGCGCGCAGCTCAACACGAGTCAGGCGCTGGAGAAGATCCACGCGGAGGTGCCGGGCTGCGCGGAGATCGAGGAGTTGGTGGAGTTCATCACGTCGTCCGAGCGCGGCGTGATCAAGGGCTGAACACGCTGCAAGCGATGTACGTGGTCCTCTTCAGGGTGTGAGCACAGCGAGTGTTTCAATGTTCTTGAAGTCCGAGTCCCGCGTTACGAGCGTCGCCCCAATTGCAAGAGCCGTTGCCGCAATCCAGAGATCGTTTTCATTCAGCGAGAGACCTCGCCTTTGCTGCGCAACCTTCAGCGCAGCCCGGCTGTACGGCCCTATGTTCTCGCGCGTGATGCCTTCCACGGTGGGCTGCATATTGGTCTGGATGTTGTGCTCCCAGACCCCGAGCGTGAAATCGATACCGTGATCGGCGGCGGCCTCGGAGATGTACTGCAGCATTTCCAAGTTGCGCTTGCGATCGTCGTCGCTCAGGCCGGGGACACGGATCTGCGGGAACTCCGGGATATCCAGCCAGAACGGATAGGGCGGCGCGAGATAGTTGGTCTGATGCGCGAAGACCAGGTTGAATCGGTTGAAGCGGCGACGCGCCAGCATGGCGAAGTACTCGTCCCAGTACTCGTGCGAGTAATACCAGCGGGCGTCCAGGTCGTGATTGTGGATGAGGTGCGGATGCCACGGATCGGCGTGGCCGGGGATGCTTTCGTGAGGACGAGATAGCCGCGGGCGCGGATCTGGTCGGCGGCTTCGAGCAGCCCGTACATGAGACCGCGGAGATCGCCGCCGGTGATGCGGTAGGGTTCGATCTCGAACGCCTCCGGCGCAAGCTGGCTGACGCCGCTCCGGTATGCGAGCTTGATGCCGCGGTCGGCCAAGGCGCGGTCGAGTTCGGCCCTCGCGAACTCCACGGGACCGGCCCAGAGGGGACATGCGAGCAGGAATGCGATTAGCGGTCGCTTCATCTGCCGGTTAACATATCATGAGGCGCCAACCTGCCGGACGGGCCGTCTGTCGGGCCGGTAAGTCCGTCGCCGCCAGATAAATCAGGCCTTGTTTCCTTATTTCATGGAGCAAAGCCGTCGTAGCTTTTTATTGGCCAGCGGTGGCACGGCCGGTGCGCTCGCCGCCGCGCGCTGGTGCAGCGGAGAAGATCTTCTTCTACGATGACCACAAGCAGGACCTGGTGGCCTTTTGCAAGCTGTTCGGTATCCCTCCGAAGGTGGTTTGACCTATTTCAACCGCGCCGGTTTCAGTGTCCAGCCCTGCAATCGGGCGAGATCAAGTAGCGGAGCGGCGGAGAAGCCTTCCGGGTGGATCACCCAGTTGAACGGCTTGCGCGGATCTGTCGCGAAGTAGCGATCGAACTCGACGCGCCCGCGGAGTAGTTTCACGTCGGAGCCGCCGTCGAGAATGTGTCCCGCAAGGGTGGCTGCGAAGTCGGAGAGGGAGAGCGTCTCCGCGCCGACGAAAACCTGGTTCGGCAGACGATGCGTGTGCCGGATGAACGCGGCGGCGTCGGTTGCCGCGGTTTCGAATGCCGCCGCCGGAATCGCCTCACGCGAATAACTGGTCACGCCGGCTGCGGTGGGGCCGTCGACCGTCGCGACCTGGATGCCGAGCAGTGCCTGCAACATGTCGGATGGCGACATCATCTGCCCGTCCACCTCGTCGAACACGATGCGCTCTTTCAGCCGCGCGGCGACCTCCTTACGGTCCACGGTTCTTGGCGTCGAGCCGGCGTAGATCGCGAGCAAGTCCTTCGCGGTCACGAAGCGGACGCCCGGCTGCTGTTTCATGTGCGCAACGAATTGCCGCAGCACTCCGTAGCAGCGTTCCGATTCTTCCGCCGTCCTGCGATGCGGCTTCACCCACGCTTCCCGAGGCGGATTGGCGCCGTGCGCGAAATTGACGGCGTCCCAGAACTCCGTCGTCACGAACTCGGTCGGATGGTAGTAGATACTGATGACACCGCCGCCGTGCGCCGCCAGTCGCGATGCTGCCTCATCGAAGGTCCGATAGGCGGCCTCGTCCTGGGCGCCCACGTTCAACTGCGCGCGGAAAGTGTTCCGTCCCATGTGATAGACGTGCAGCAGCCCGCCGTACCAGAACGGCTGATCGCCTACCCCCACCTGTACGCCCTCGTCGAGATAAACGGGTATGCCGAGCCGGCGCAGGGCCGGATAGCTCTGCGGACCCCAGGAACTGCCGGGCTGTCCGTAGCACACGGGCTGCGTCCCGAAGATTCGCTTCAGGTCCGCCACGCCCGCCGCCTCGCGCCGCTCGAACTCCTGCGCGCCTTCCACGAAGCCCATGTGGAGCAGGTACTCGGCCGGCGCCGGATGCACGCTGTGCCAGTTGGAATGGTACCCGATCGTGTGTTTGGAGAGGGCCGCGATCACGTCCTTCCGGTCCCGGCGCTCGAGTGTACGCGCCTTCTCGCCGACGACCTTGAAGGTTGCGCGCACGCCTGCGGCGGTCAGATCGCGGGCGATGCGCAGTGCGGCGTCATCGGCAGCGGGCTCGACGTAGTCCTCGGTATCGAACCAGAGGACGACGTAGACCTTGGGGTTTGGTTCGGCGGCGCGGGCGAACGGCGCGGGGCAAAG
>Ga0070741_10008292_pt1 | contig 20941 bp, 21 predicted proteins | sample Coa_R1_4_FD_66440 | JGI IMG/M metagenome (GOLD analysis project Ga0070741, IMG submission 66440) | Surface soil microbial communities from Centralia Pennsylvania, which are recovering from an underground coalmine fire - Coalmine... | ecosystem: Environmental > Terrestrial > Soil > Unclassified ...
GTGACGACGATCGAGGGGCTGCGCGACCATCCGCTGGTCGACGCGTTCGTCCGGGCGGACGCCGTGCAGTGCGGCTTCTGCACGCCGGGCCAGATCGTCAGCGCGGTCGCGCTCGTCGAGCGCACGCCGGCGCCGTCGACCGACGAGATCCGCCACGCGATGGCGGGCAACCTCTGCCGCTGCGGCACGTATCCGAAGATCGAGGAGGCGATTCGCACGTGGCGCGACTGATCCGCACCGAGAAGGAGGTCGAAGGCAGGTACGAGGAGGTCTTCGTCGTCGTCGAGGAGGACGCGCTCGACCAGTGGCCCGCGGGGCCGCGCGACGTGGTCGGACGGCCCGCGACGCGCGTCGACGGGCTCGAACGCGCACGCGGCCAGGCGGTGTTCACCGCCGACCTGAAGCTCCCGGGGATGCTGCACGCGGCCGTCCTGCGCTCGCCGCACGCGCACGCGCGGGTCGCGCGCCTCGACCTCGCGCCCGCGCTCGAGCTGCCCGGCGTGCACGCGGCGATCGGGCCGGGCGACGCCGGCGTCCTGCAGCGCGACTGCGGGTTCCAGGGCGCGCCCGTCGCCGCGGTCTGCGCCGCCACCCCCGCGCAGGCCCGCGCCGCCGTCGCGGCGATCGACGTCGAATGGGAGGAGCTCGCGGCGGTGCTCGACCCGGAGGAGGCGGTCGCCGCCGGACACGTCCACGGCGAGGCGCGGGTGCGCGAGCGCGGCGACGTCGAGGCCGGCTTCGCAGCCGCGGACGTCGTCGTCGAGGGCGAGTACCGGACGCAGGTCGTCCTGCACAACTCGCTGGAGACCCATCAGGCCGTCGTGCAGTGGCTCGGCGACACCCTCGAGGTGCACATCTCGACGCAGTACGTGTGGGGCGTGCGCCGCGACATCGCTGCGACGCTCGGCATCCCCGCCGACAAGGTGCGCGTGGTGTGCACCTACATGGGCGGCGGCTTCGGCTCGAAGAACGACCCGGGGGACTACACGTTCGTGGCGATCGAGCTCGCCCGGCGGACGGGCCGTCCGGTGCGCTGCGCGCTCTCGCGGCGCGAGGAGAACGTCGTCTCGGGCAACCGCAACGCGACCATCCAGCGGCTGCGCATCGGCGCGAAGGCCGACGGCACCCTGACCGCGCTCGAGGGCGAGTACGTGAACGCGGTCGGCTTCGACGGCTGGTCGTCCCCCGTCGAGGGCCCGATGAACCAGCTGTACGCGTGCCTGAACGTCCGCACCGTGACCCACGCGGCGAAGACGAACCAGCCGCCGATGAAGGCGTTCCGCGCGCCGGGCTTCGTCGAGGGGACGTTCGGCCTCGAAGCTCTGCTCGACGTGCTCGCCGCCAGGCTCGAGCTCGATCCGCTCGAGCTGCGCCGCCGCAACCACGCGGCGAGCGAGCCGCTCGACGGCCGCTCCTACAGCGGCAAGAACCTGCTCGAGTGCTACCGCCGCGCCGAGCCGCACTGGGAGCGCCGCCACGAGGTGCGCGCGCGCTCGACCGCGACGGTCAAGCGGGGGGTCGGCATGGCGTCGCAGGTCTGGTACGGCGGCGGCGGGCCGCCGAGCTACGCGTGGGTGCGCGTCGGCGCCGACGGCCGGGCGACGGTCGTCACCGCGATGCAGGACATCGGCACCGGCTCCCGCACGGCGATGGCGCAGATCGCGGCCGAGGAGCTCGGCATCCCGCTCGAGCACGTGACGGTCTCGCTCGGCGACACCGCCCGCGGGCCGTTCGCGTCGATCTCGGCGGGCTCGTCGACCATCCCGTCGATGGGGCCGGCGGTGCGCGCGGCCGCCGCCGACGCTCGGCGGCAGATCGAGGAGATCGCGGAGCAGATGGGCAAGACGGGCGCGCCGGTCGCCGAGGTCGTCTCGGTGCTCGAAAGCGGGCAGATCCTCGGCAAGGGCGCGCGGGGCCCCAACCCGGCCGGGCTGCAGGTGCTCACGTTCGGCGTGCAGGTGGCGGAGGTCGCCGTCGACGTCGAGACGGGCGAGGTGTGGGTCGAGCGGATCGCCGCCGTGCACGACGTCGGCCGCGTCATCAACCCGCTCGGCGCGTCGTCGCAGATCGAGGGCGGGATCGTGCAGGGGATCGGCCACACCCTCTCGGAGCACCGGCTCGACGACCCGGCGAGCGGCGTCGTGCTCACGACGGGCCTCGACGCGTACAAGCTGCCGACGATCGCCGACGTCCCGGAGATCGTCGGCGAGCTCGTCGACGTGCCCGACGCGCAGCTGACGAACCTCGGCTCGAAGGGGCTCGGCGAGCCGCCGATCGTCCCGACCGCGGCCGCGATCGCGAACGCGATCCGCGACGCGACCGGCGCCGAGGTGCACGAGCTGCCGATCTCGCGCGAGGAGCTGCTGCGCGCGCTGCGCGAGGCGAGGGAGCGGGAGCGGGTTGGAGCTCCGGCGGGCGTCTGAGCTCGACACCGGCGGCGCGACGCCGATCGCGGGCGGCACCGAGGTGGTGCCGCTCGTGCGCGCGGGGCTGCTGCGCCCGGCGGAGCTCGTCGACGTGCGCGGCGTCGTGCCGCGGGGCGTCGAGGACGGCACGATCGGCGCCGGCACGACGCTCGCCGAGCTCGAGCGCGAGCCGTCGATTCCGGCGGCGCTGCGCGAGGCGTGCCGGCTCGCCGCGAGCCCGCAGATCCGGGAGATGGGCTCGCTCGGCGGCAACCTGCTGCAGGCGACCCGCTGCTGGTACTGGCGGCTCGGCTGGGAGTGCAGGCTGCACGGCGGCGACCGGTGCTTCGCGCGCGACGGCGAGCACCGCGAGCATGCGATCTTCGCGAACGGCTACTGCGCGTCCGCGCACCCGTCGGACGTGGCGGCGGCGCTGCTGGCGCTCGACGCCACCGTCGTCACGACGCGGCGCGAGCTTCCCGTCGGCGAGCTCTACCACGTGCCGGCCGGCGACGACCGCCGCACGACGACGCTCGAGGCGGGCGAGCTGATCGTGTCGGTGCGGGTCCCGGCCGCCGACGCGTCGGTGTACCTGAAGGCGGGCGGGCGGAAGCTGTTCTCGTTCCCGCTCGTCGGCGTCGCCGCCGCCCGCACGGGAGGCTCGACGCGGATCGCGCTCGCCGGCGTCGCGCCCGTGCCGTGGCTGCACAGCGGGTCGTTCGCCGCGGCAAGCCCGCTGCCGCGCAACGCGTACAAGGTCGAGCTCGCCGAGGCGCTCGTCCGGCGCGCGCTCGCAGCGCTCGCGTGAGGCGCGCGCCGCTGCTCGCGCTCGTGCTCGCCGCCGCGGCCTGCGGCGGCGGCAAGCACGCCGCGAAGACCGTCGGCGGCTGCACCGTCGTGAGCCAGCCGAAGCCGGGTGCGCGCACCGCTCCGCGGCCGCAGGCGGCGCTCGACCCGGCGAAGCGCTACGACGTCCGCTTCCTGACGAACTGCGGCTCGTTCACCGTCGCCCTGGCGGTGAAGGCGGCGCCGAAGACCACCGCCTCGTTCGCAAGCCTCGTCGAGCACCGCTTCTTCGACCGCACGGTCTTCCACCGCATCGTCCCGGGGTTCGTGATCCAGGGCGGCGACCCGACCGCGAGCGGCCTCGGCGGCCCCGGCTACACCGTCGTCGAGCCGCCCCCAGCGGGGACGCGCTACACCTCGGGGCTCGTCGCGATGGCGAAGGCCGGGAACGAGCCGCGCGGCGCGAGCGGCAGCCAGTTCTTCGTCGTCACGGCGGGCGACGCCCGGCTGACGGCGGACTACGCGGTCGTCGGGCGGGTCGTCGCGGGAATGGACGTCGTCAGGCGCATCGGCAGGCTCGGCGACGCCAGCGAGCAGCCGACCGCCGTCGTCGAGATCGAGAAGGCGACGCTCGCTGTCCACTGAGGGCGTGGTGGTGCTCGCTGCCGGCGCGTCGACGCGCTTCGGCGGCGTCAAGCAGCGGGAGCTCCTGCCGGCGGTGCTCGCGGCGCTCGCCGGGCTGCCGTACGAGGTCGTGGTCGTCGAAGGCGCCCACCCGCTTCGTGTCGAGACGGCACGCGCCAGGGTCGTGCACTGCGGCGACTGGGCGCGCGGCCCCGGCGCGTCGCTGCGCTGCGGGCTCGCGGCGCTGCCGCCGGGGGCGCGGCGCGCCGCCGTCGTGCTCGCGGACGGCCCGGAGCTCGATCCGGCGGCGGTCGGGCGCGTGCTCGCGCACGGCGCGCCCGTGGCGGCGGCGACCTACGACGGCCGCACGCGCAGCCATCCCGTCGCGCTCGACCGCAGCGTGTGGGAGCTCGTCCCCGACGAGGGAGCGCGCGCGCTCGAGCCGGCGCTCGTCGACTGCACCGACCTGCGCCCGCCCGGCGACGTCGACGTGCGCGCCTAGAGCGGCGTCCGCAGCGCGGCCAGCTTCGCCTTCAGCTCGGCCGGCATCGGCTCGGAGACGGCCACGCGGACGTAGTGGCGGAGACGCTCCTCGAACCGGAACCGCTTCGCGCACCACGAGCACTTCGCCAGGTGCTCTTCGGCCTCGTGCACCTCGGCCTCCGACAACGTCCCGTCGAGGAACGGCTGCATCATCTCTTCGCACTTGTCGCACGGACCGATCATGTGGGGACCGTCCTGTCGGCGAGGTTCTTTTTCAGGATACGCCTGCCACGATGAAGGCGCGACATGACGGTGCCGATCGGGATGTCGAGGATCTGGGCCGCGTCCGCGTACGAGAACTCGCCGATGTCGACCAGCACGAGCACGTCGCGGAAGTCGTGCGGCACGTCCGAGAGCGCCTCGACGATCGAGTCCTGCGAGAGCCGCTCGAGGACGCGCTCCTCGTCGGGGTTCTCGCCCGCCATCGTCGCCTCGAGCTGGTTGTAGAGGAAGTAGTCGCCCGCCTCGGTGTCGAGCGAGGTCGTCTGCGGCGCCCGCTGCTGGCGCCTGCCCCGGTCGATGTTCAGGTTCGTGAGGATCCGCAGCAGCCACGCGCGCAGGTTCGTGCCGGGCGTGTACTGCCGCCAGGAGCGGAACGCGCGCTCGTACGTCTGCTGCACGAGGTCGTCGGCCTCCTCGCGGGAGCCCGCGAGACGCCGGGCGAGGCGATACACCTGGTCGCTCAACTCCAGCGCTTCCTCCTCGAACCGGACACGGGCCCGCGCCTCCTCGGCGAGCCTGCGGGTATCGGCGGTCGACGGCGCGCTGTCGGACATCCGGCGGCCACCCTAGCAACCGCTAGAACGACGCTACGACGGTGCGAATTCCCGGAAGCCGCCGGCGGCCAGACGGTCGAGCAGCGCGCCGCGCGAGGTGACGGCGTCGTCCCAGGAGAGGAGCACCTGCCCCATCAGGTTGGCGTTCGCCGCCTCGAGCCCCTCCGCGCCCTCGAGCGTCTTCGCGAGGCGCATCACGCAGCGCTCGCAGCGGATGCCGGACACCTGGATCGTCTCGGTGACGGTCGCCACGCGCTCAGACTAGCGAGCGGCGAACGAGCCCTGCCGCAGCCTCGTGCGGCGTCTCCGCCGCGAGCTGCAGGTCGGCTTCGCACGTGTCCGGGTCGATGCGCTCGAGCAGCTCGATCGTGCCGAGGCGGCGGGCCGCCGGGGCGGTGCGCTCGAGGAGCTCGGCTCCGATCTCGGCCGCCGTCGCAACGCGCGCGCCGTCGGGATGCAGCAGGTCGGCCGCGGGGCCGAAGCGGGCGGCGGCCCACCGGTTCTGCGCGTAGTCGGCGCGCCCGCGGTCGCCGAGCAGCGACCCGGGCTCGGGCAGGCCGCCTTCGAGCGCCGTCGCGCACAGCGCCTGCACGAGCGCGGCGAACGCCGCCGACAGGCGCACGTCGGTCGGCTGGTCGGGCATCCGCACCTCGAGCGTGCCGAACCGCGGGTGCGGACGGACGTCCCACCAGATGCGCGTGTGGTCCTCCGCGAGCCCGAGGCGCGCCAGCCGCTCGACCCACGCCGTCCACTCGGCGAACGACGCGAAGGCGGGCGGGCCGCCGGCACGCGGCAGCTCGGCGAGCACGGGCGCGCGGTTCGACGCCATGCCGGTGCGCTCGCCGCGAAGCCACGGCGAGTTCGCCGACAGCGCGAGCACGACGGGGAGCCACGGCGCGACGAGCTCGAGACAGCGCCAGCACTCCTCGCCCGAGCTCATGCCGACGTGGACGTGCAGCCCCTGGACGCCCTGCCGCCGGACGGACACGCCGCCGTAGGCGGCGAAGCCCGTGTACCGCTTCTCGTCGACGATCGCCTGCGCCTCGGGGTCGGCGAACGGGTGCGAGCCGCCCGCAGCGATCGCAAGCCCCTCGGCGTGCGCCGCCTCGCAGGCCGCGCGCCGCAGGCCGGCCAGCGCGTCGTCGAGCGCGGCGGGCTCGGCGAGCGGCTCGGTGTTCGTCTCGAACACCGACGCGAAGAGCTCCGTCTTCAGCGTCCCGGGCAGCGCGACGCCCTCGACGCGGCGGAGGATCCTCTCGACGGCCGGCACCTCGTCCAGCGTCCGCGCGTCGAGGATCATCAGCTCCTCCTCGACGCCGACGCTGAAACGAGGCGACGAGGCGAAGCTCAAGCCGCGTCGTGCGCCTTGACGCCGTGCACCGGGCGCCCGGCGGCGATCCAGGCGTAGTACGAGGCGCTCGGCCCGTATTCGGAGCGGTAGCTCGTGACGCGCGGGTTGCGGCCGACGTCGCGCGCCCGCGCCGCGTGGCGCAGCAGGTTCGGGTCGTCGAGGTCCTGCCAGACGAGGATCAGGTGCGCCGCCGTCATGAACTCGGCGACGAACGTGCAGCGCGGCGCCGGGCACGGGAAGGGGTCCGTGCGGACGCAGAACCAGCCGTCGTGGTCCGCCTCGTCGTCCTGCCAGAGCTCTTCCGCCGATTCGACGTCAGTCTCGTCGACGGCGATCTGCCCGCGCTCCACGGGCACAAGGTAGCGGCAGCCGCAGGGGAGGCCCGGTCAGCGCGTGCCGGGCCGCTCGCCGAGCGTGACCGTGACGGACTTGCGCTTGCCGCCCTGGTAGAGCTCCACGTGGATCCGGTCGCCGGGCCTGTGCCGGTTGATCACCGTGTAGAGCTGGGACGGCGAGGTCACCGGCTCGTTGTCGACGGACGTGAGGATGTCGCCGCCGATCTGGTAGCTCTCGCCCTCGACCACGACCCGCGTCGCGCCGGCCTTGATCCCCGCCTTCGCCGCGCCGCTGCCCGGCGTGACGGCCTGGATCAGCAGCCCCTGCGACGTCGGCAGGTGGAAGAGCGTCTTCAGCTGGCTCGTGAGCGGCAGGCTCGTCACGCCGAGGAACGCGTGCTCGGCCTTGCCGCTCGCGATGATCTGCGCCGCGACGCTGCGGACGGTGTCCACCGGCACCGCGAAGCCGATGCCGACGTTCCCCTGCGACGAGGAGCCGGTCTCGATCTGGGAGGTGACGCCCACGACCTTGCCGTAGCGGTCGATCAGCGGTCCGCCCGAGTTGCCGTGGTTGATCGCCGCGTCGGTCTGGATCACGTTCTCGATCGGCAGCGAGTTCGGCGCGACGATCTGGCGCTGCAGCGCGCTGACGACGCCGGTCGTGAGCGTGCGCGTCAGCCCGAACGGGTTGCCGATCGCGTACACGGGGTCGCCGACGACGAGCGAGCTCGACGAGCCGAGCGGCAGCGGGTTGAGCGCGCGCGCGTGCTCGTCGACCTTGAGCACGGCGATGTCGGTCGAACGGTCCTCGCCCACGAGCTTCGCGGCGAGCTCGTCCTGCCCCGAGAACGACACCTGCACCTTCTGCGCGCCCTCGATCACGTGGTAGTTCGTGATGATGTGGCCGGCCTTGTCGATCACGAACCCGGAGCCGAGCGACTGCGAGGTCTGCGACGACGGCGGGAAGAGGTTGAACGGGTCGCTCGGCGACTGCTGGACGCTCGTGGCGGTGATCTGCACGACGCCGGGCCCGTCCTCCCGGTAGATCTCCTCGGCCGACAGGCCGCCGCCCGTCTGCAGCGACGCCGGCGCGGTCGCGGTCGTCTCGTTCACGATCTGCTGCACGGTGGTCGAGCCGTCGAGCTTGCCGAGCACGGCGGCGCCGCCCAGGGCGAGCGCGCCGCCGACGCATGCGACGGCGACCAGGCCGAGCAGACGGAGGATGCGGCCGGCCGGCACGGCCACCGTTATAGCCCTGGCGGACTTCCGGCCGCCTGACGCCCGATTAATCGTCCATTAAGCGTCGGCCGGCCGGCGCGGCCCGCCGGCGCCGCCGCCCCGGGACGCAAGCCTGCGGGGAACCCGCTTGCGCGCGAGCGTGCCCGCATGCGACAAACCACCCGTGGCGAACCCGTACGCGGCAGCGGCGACCTTCCGCGCGTCCCTCCGGCGCTTCCTCCGGCGCAGCGAGGACGTGTCGCGCAGCGCGGGGATCACGCCGAACCAGTACGTCCTCCTGCTGCAGATCGCGGGCGCCGACGACGGCACGCGCACGGTCACGCAGCTCGTCGAGCAGCTTCAGCTGACCCAGAGCGCCGTCACCGAGCTCGTGCAGCGCGCCGAGCAGGCGGGCCTGCTCGACCGGACCCCGTCGCAGACCGACGGCCGCGTCTACCACCTGTCGCTGACCGAGCACGGGCGGAAGCGGCTCGACGCCGTGCACTCCGCGCTCGGGCCGGAGCGCGCCGAGCTCCGGCGCCTGATCGACGCCCTCGACGGGTAGTGCGGCGTCTCCCAACCTTTCACTCGAAACCGGCGTGGCATCGACGCCGCACTACTCCGGCCGCTCTGCGGCCGGCGGCCGCGAAGCGGCCGACTAGTGCGGCCTCCACGCGCCGCGCGTTCCCGGTCGAACGTTTCGAGAGGCCGCGCTAGAGAAGCCGCGGCTCGATCCGCTCTTCGCCCGAGCGCGTCACCCGGTAGGCGGCGGCGCCCGGACGGCACGTCACCGCCTCGGCGAGCTCCGTGCCGACGTAGTGCAGGCCGACGCCGTCCTCGGCCGCGACGCCCTCCGGAAAGCCGGCGTCGACGAGCTCGCGGTAGCGCGGCCGGCGCCGCTCCTCGCCGTCGTAGTGCGGGCAGGCGCTGCCGGGCAGGAAGCCGAGGCAGTCCATCCCCGCGAGCTGCGGCCCGAACGAGTCCGTCACCCCCGCCTCGAACCAGCAGATCATCCCGGCGCTGCCGCCGAAGAGCACGATGCCGCGCTCCCACGCCTCGCGCAGAAGCTCGTCGATGCCGTGCACGCGCCAGATCGCGAGCATGTTCGCGGTGTTGCCGCCCGAGACGCAGATCGCGTCCTGCGACAGCACGAGCTCCCGCAGGCCGTCGGGCGGCCAGGGGAAGACGCGCAGGACGGACGGCTCGGCCTCCGCCGCGTACGTCTCGAAGAAGCCGGCGACGAGCCGGGCGTCGTCGGCGCCGGCGGTCGGGACGTAGAGCACGCGCGGGCGCTCCTTGCCGGTGAGCCCGAGCACGTAGGCGCGCATCCGCGCCGCCTGCCCGGGCTCCTCGACCCCGCCGCCGAGACCGACGATGTGCCGCTCGACCATCGGGGAAGTTCTACCGTTCTGGTTGAATCGAGTCGTGGCCGCGCCGTCCAAGCTCGTCGTCGGAGACCGCTCGTACGAGATCTACCGGCTCGACGCGCTGCAGGCCTCCTACGACGTCGCGCGGCTTCCGTACACGCTGCGCATCCTGCTCGAGAACGTCCTGCGCAACGGCGACGACGCCGACGTCGAGGCCGTCGCGCGCTGGGACGCGAAGGCGGAGCCGTCGCAGGAGATCTCCTTCGCGCCGTCGCGGGTGCTGCTGCAGGACCTGACCGGCGTGCCGGCGGTGGTCGACCTGGCGGCGATGCGCGACGCGATGGCGGCGCTCGGCGGCGACCCGGCGCGGATCAACCCGCTGATCCCGGCCGAGCTCGTGATCGACCACTCCGTCCAGGTGGATGCGTTCGCCTCGCGCCTGGCCTTCGAGCGGAACGTCGAGCTCGAGTTCGAGCGCAACCGCGAGCGCTACCTGTTCCTGCGCTGGGGCCAGGATGCGTTCAGCGGCTTGCAGGTCGTGCCGCCGGGCACCGGCATCTGCCACCAGGTGAACCTCGAGTACCTCGCACGCGTCGTCGAGGACCGCGACGGCGTCGCGTTCCCCGACACGCTCGTCGGCACCGACTCGCACACGACGATGGTGAACGGCCTCGGCGTGCTCGGCTGGGGCGTCGGCGGCATCGAGGCGGAGGCGGCGATGCTCGGCCAGGCGCTGTCGATGCTCGTGCCGCAGGTCGTCGGCTTCAGGCTCGCCGGCCAGCTGCCCGAGGGCGCGACCGCCACCGACCTCGTGCTCACCGTGACGGAGATCCTCCGCAGGACGGGCGTCGTCGGAAAGCTCGTCGAGTACTTCGGGGAGGGCGTCGCCGCGCTGCCGCTCGCCGACCGGGCGACGCTCGGGAACATGTCGCCCGAGTACGGCGCCACCTGCGGCTTCTTCCCGGTCGACCAGGTGACGCTCGACTATCTCCGGCTGACCGGGAGGAGCGACGAGCGGATCGCGCTCGTCGAGGCCTACTGCAAGGAGAACCTCCTCTGGCACGACCCGTCGGAGCCGGCGACCTACTCGCAGGTGGTCGAGCTCGACCTCGGCAGCGTCGAGCCGTCGCTCGCGGGGCCGCGCCGGCCGCAGGACCGCGTCCCGCTCGCGCGCGCGAAGCCCGCGTTCATCGAGACGCTCGGCAGCTTCGGCGTCGAGTACACGGACGGCGACGAGGCGGTCGCCGACACCTTCCCGGCCTCCGACCCGACGACCGAGCAGCAGCCCGCCGGCGAGCCGCTCCCGGCCGGCGCGCCTGCCGCCGCGACCGCGGCGCCGGGCCGCCGCCGCACGCCGGTCGCGGGCGCCGGCTACGAGCTCGACCACGGCTCGGTCGTGATCGCCGCGATCACGTCGTGCACGAACACGTCCAACCCCCAGGTGATGGTCGCCGCCGGGCTGCTCGCGCGCAACGCGGTCGAGCGGGGCCTCCGGCGCAAGCCGTGGGTGAAGTCGTCGCTCGCGCCCGGCTCGAAGGTCGTCACCCGCTACTACGAGCAGGCCGGGCTGCAGGAGTACCTGGACGAGCTCGGCTTCAACACCGTCGGCTACGGCTGCACCACCTGCATCGGCAACTCGGGGCCGCTGGCCGAGGAGATCTCGGCGGCGATCGGCGAGGGCGACCTCGTCGTCTGCTCGGTGCTGTCGGGGAACCGCAACTTCGAGGCGCGCATCCATCCCGAGGTGAAGGCGAACTACCTCGCCTCGCCGCCGCTCGTCGTCGCCTACGCGCTCGCCGGCCGGATGGACATCGACTTCGAGACCGAGCCGCTGGACGGCGACACCTACCTCCGCGACATCTGGCCCTCGGCGCGCGAGATCTCGGACACGATCGCGTCGTCGGTGCGCGCCGACCAGTTCGCGGCGACGTACGCCGACGTCTTCTCCGGCGACGAGACCTGGCGGTCGCTGCCGGTGCCGACCGGCGGGCAGTTCGCGTGGGAGCCGTCGTCGACCTACGTGCGGCAGCCGCCGTACTTCGAGGGGATGACGCGGGAGCCGGGCGCCGTCGGCGACATCGAGGGCGCGCGCTGCCTCGTGTGGCTCGGCGACTCGGTGACGACCGACCACATCTCCCCCGCCGGCTCGATCCGGCCCGACTCGCCCGCCGGCCGCTACCTGACCGAGCACGGCGTCGAGCGCAAGGACTTCAACTCCTACGGCGCGCGCCGCGGCAACCATGAGGTGATGGTGCGCGGCACGTTCGCCAACGTCCGCCTGCGCAACCGGCTCGTCGAGGGGGCGGAGGGCACGTGGACGGTGCACGTGCCGTCGGGCGAGGAGATGACGATCTACGACGCGTCGCAGCGCTACCTCGCCGAGGGCACCCCGCTCGTCGTGCTCGCCGGCAAGGAGTACGGCTCGGGCTCGTCACGCGACTGGGCCGCGAAGGGGCCGAACCTCCTCGGCGTGAAGGCGGCGATCGCCGAGTCGTACGAGCGCATCCACCGCTCGAACCTGCTGATGATGGGGATCCTGCCGCTGCAGTTCCCCGACGGCGAGAGCGCCGAGTCGCTCGGCCTGACCGGCCGGGAGGCGTTCTCGATCACGGGCGTGGACAACGGCGAGGCGCACCAGGTGACGGTGCGCGCCGACGCGATCGAGTTCACCGCGCGCGTGCGGCTCGACACGCCGCGCGAGCGCGAGTACCTGCGGCACGGCGGGATCCTCCCCTACGTGCTGCGCAAGCTGGCCGGGTAGCGAGCCGCTCAGTCGGGCTGATGCCGGACGAGCCACGTCGCGCCGAGCGCGACGAGCACCGTGCCGACGACCCAGATCGACCCGCACACGACGATCGTGAGCTCCCAGAATGTCATGCCGGGAGGCTGCTCGCACGGCGCGGCGGCGTCATCCGGAATTTCCCGCGGCCCGCTAGAGTCAGGCGGCCGGGGTGCCCCGCCGGGGGCTGAGATCACACCCGTCGAACCTGATCCGGGTCATGCCGGCGAAGGGAGGCCAGTGGACGACAGCGACACACCTGCCTGGGGCATCGAGCCCGTGCCCGACCGGCTGCGGGTCCTCGGCGTGCTCGACGGCGTCCTGCTCTGGGCGAACCTGTCCGTCTCGCTGCTCGTGATCGTCGCGGGCGCGTTCCTCGTGCTGCCCGCCGACCAGTTCGGGCTCGCGCTGTCGCTGCCGCAGGCGCTCGCCGCGATCGTGGCGGCTGCGGTGGTCGGGAACCTGCTGCTCGGCCTCGGGGGCTACATCGGCGCCGACGCGCGGGTGCCGACGATGGTGCTGCTGCGCGCGCCGCTCGGCCGCCGCGGCTCGTACCTCCCGACGGCGCTCAACGTCCTGCAGTGCCTCGGCTGGTCGGTGTTCGAGCTGATCGTGATCGCCACGGGCGCGAGCGCGCTGTCGCGCCACGTGCTCGGCTTCGGCGGCGTCGCGTTCTGGAAGCTCCTCTTCGGCGGCGTGGCGACCGCGCTCGCGCTGCTGGGCCCGGTCGGCTTCGTCCGCCGCTACGTGCGCAAGTTCGCGGTGTGGTTCGTCGTCGCGTCGCTCGCCTACCTCTGCTGGTGGTCGCTGCACGGGCAGCACCCGGTTCGGCTCTGGCACCACCCCGGGGCGCACGCGTTCTGGGCCGGCTTCGACCTGACGCTCGCGTCGATCATCAGCTGGACGCCGCTCGTCGCCGACTACACGCGCTTCTCGCGCTCGCGGGCGGCCGCCTTCTGGGGCGCCGGCGCCGGCTACTTCGTGCCGACGGTGCCGCTGTTCGCGCTCGGCGCGGTGATCGCCCTGTCACGCCACATCAGCGACGCGCCCGGCCTGCTGACGGCGATCGCGGCCGGCGGCGCCGGCAGCGTGCTGGCGCTGCTCGCGCTGACGGTGGACGAGAGCGACGAGGCGTTCGCGAACGTCTACTCGGGCGCGGTCAGCATCCAGAACCTGCTGCCGCGCGTGCCGCAGCGCGGGCTCGTGACCGGGTTCGCCGCCGTGTCCACGCTCGGCGCCCTGCTCGTCGACCTGCGCAACTACCAGTCGTTCCTCTATCTGCTCGGCTCGTTCTTCGTGCCGCTCTTCGCGGTGCTGCTCGCCGACTGGCTTGCGAACGGACGGCGCTACTCGCGGGACGACGTCTTCGGCCGGGAGGGCGTGCGCGTCGAGCTGCTGGCCGCGTGGCTCGTCGGCTTCTGCCTCTACCAGTGGCTCTCGCCCGTCGGGCCCGGCTGGTGGACGAGGCTCGTCGCGCACGCGCACCCCCACGCGCTCCCGTGGGGCGGCGCGTCGCTGCCGAGCTTCGCCTTCTCGTTCGTGCTCGCGTCGCTGGCGCGGCTCGCGACCGCTCAGCTGACCTCGACCGGGATCTGGGTGCGGCGGTAGATCGCCCGCAGGTCGGGTCCGCACGCGTCGAGCGCGTCGACGACGTCCGGGTCGAACTGCTTCTCCCGCTCGCCGACCAGCTCGCCGATCGCCTCTTCCCAGGAGACGGGCTCGCGGTAGGGCCGCTTGTCGGTCATCGCGTCGAGCGCGTCCGCGACGGCGAAGATCCGCGCCGAGACCGGGATGTCGTCGCCCAGACGGCGCTCGGGGTAGCCGCTCCCGTCCCAGCGCTCGTGGTGGGAGCGCACGACGTTGATCCCCTCGCCCTGGAGCAGCGGCACGTGCCCGACGAGCCGCTCGCCGATCTCCGGATGCTGCTCCATCCGGCGCCGCTCGCCCGCCGTCAGCTTCCCCGGCTTGAGCAGGATCTGGTCCGGGATGCCGATCTTCCCGACGTCGTGGAGCAGGAAGCCCCATTCGAGCGTCGGGTCGTCGACGAGCGACGGGGCGACCTCGAGCGTCAGCCGCGTCGCGTAGGCGACCACGCGGCGCGAGTGGGCGCTCGTGCCGAAGTCGCGCGACTCGAGCGCCTGTGCGAGCGACTCGAGCGTCTGCCGGTACGCGTCGGCGAGCAGCTCGTGCTGCCGCTGCGCGATCTGCAGCAGGCGGAGCAGGTCGCCGTCGTGCTTCTCGTCCGGCGCCGACACCGTCCGCTCGAACGGCGCGACGCCGACGAGCCGCTCGACGGTGGCGACGAGACGAAGCGGATCGAGCGGCTTGCGCACGAACGCGTTCGCGCCGTTCGCGAGCGCCCGGATCCCCGCGTCCTCGGAGCCGCTGATCGCGACCACCGGGATGTGCTTGGTATGCCCGCTCTCCCGGAGCCGCTCCACGTAGAAGGCGCCGTCGACGCCGGGCAGACCGATGTCGAGCACGATCGCGTCGGGCACCCGGTGGGCGATCGCCTTCTCGGCGTGCACGACGTGGTGCGCCTCCTCGACCTCGATCCCCTCGAGCTCGAAGGTGGCCCTGAGCATCTCGCAGAGTGCCGCGTCGTCGTCGACAACCAGCACGTTGATCGGTTTTCCCACTGCTGTTCCCCCTTCGGCCCGCGTGACCCTCTTCGGATCGACGGCGGGGAGGGCGCCCTGTACTCCCCGCCCGAGGGAACGGCTTCGGCCGAAACCTAGGCGAGGCTGCGCAAGCCTGCGCCGGCGGCGAACCGGATCGCCGCCCACGGGATCGGCGTCGCCCGCTTGATCGAGTCGTCGAGGGCGTCGACGAAGAGGCGGAGATCGTCCTCGGCGATCGTGAGGGGCGGCAGCGCCTTGATCACGTTCAGCCCGTGGCCCGCCACCTGGGTGAGCACGTGGTGGCGGTGGAAGAGCGGCCCGACGACGAGCTGCGAGAAGATCCCGTGCTGGCGCCGCTCGAGGGCGCGCCAGCTCGCGCCGCCGCGCTTCGGCTCGCCGAACTCGATCGCCCACATGAGCCCGAGGCCCCGCACGCCGGCGACGACGTCGTGGCGCTCCCGCAGCGGCGCGGTCAGCTCGAGAAGCAGGCGGCCGAGGCGGGCGCTCCGCTCGACGAGCTGCGCCCGGTCGAGCTCGGCGAGCGTCGCGAGGCCGGCGACCATCCCGAGCTCGTTCGGCGCGAACGTCGAGCCGTGGCGGACCGCGTTCTCGAGCGAGTCGTTGACGCGCTCGAACACGTGCCGCGACATCGCGCACGCGCCGACGGGCACGTAGCCGCCGGAGAGGGACTTCGCCATCGTCACGAGGTCGGGCTCGAGGCCCCAGTGCTCGAGCGCGAACAGCTTCCCGGTGCGCCCGAAGCCGGTCTGCACCTCGTCGACGCAGAAGAGCGTCCCGTAGCGGCGGCAGAGCGCCTGCGCGCCTTCCAGGTAGCCGGCAGGCGGCAGGTTCACTCCCTTGCCCTGCACCGGCTCGAGGAGGACGAGTGCGACGTCCTCGCGGCGGAGCTCCGCCTCGAGCGCGTCGAGGTCGCCGAACGGCACCTGCTCGAAGCCGGGCAGAAGCGGCCCGAAGCCGTCCTTGAACTCGGGGTTTCCGTTCGCCGACAGCGACCCGAGCGTCAGGCCGTGGAACGCGTGGTCGGCGGAGATCACGCGCGGCCTGCCGGTCGCGGCGCGCGCGTACTTGAGCGCCGCCTCGACCGCCTCCGTGCCGGAGCTCGTGAAGAGGACGCGGTGCAGCGAGCGCGGCAGCCTCGCCAGCAGCTGGCCCGCGAGCTCGCCGGCGTAGGACGAGACGCCGAGCTGCACGGAGTGCGCCAGGTCGCGCTCGAGCGCGTCGATCAGCGCCGCCCTGATCGCCGGGTTGTTGCGGCCGGCGTTGAACATGCCGAAGCCGCCGACGAGGTCGAGGAAGCGGGTGCCCTCGTCGTCGACGATGTGGGCGCCGTCGGAGCTCACCCAGGTCCGGTCGAAGCCGATCGTGTGGAGCATCCGGACGAACTGCGGGTTGACGTTCTCCGCATACCGCTCGTTGGCACCCGCGAACGGGGAATGATTCCTGCCGTTGGACGCCATGCCCTGATGATCGCACTCGTCGGCAACTTCTCGCGCGACCACCTCCCGGGCCGCCCCCCCACGGTCGGGGGCGGCGTCTATCACGGCGCGCGGGCGCTGCAGCGCCTGCGCGTGCCGGCGCGCGTCGTCGCCCGCTGCGCGGAGGCCGACCGCGGCGTGTTCGTGCCGAGGCTGGCGCGCCTGGGGACGCCGGTGCGCTACGTGCCCGGCTCGTCGACGGCCGAGTTCCGCATCTCCTACGAGGGCGACCGGCGCACGATGCTCGTCGAGGCCCTCGGCGACGCCTGGACGCCGGCCGACCTGCCGCCGCTCCCGCCGGGGCGCTGGGCGCACGTCGCCCCGCTCTCGCGGCACGAGTTCCCGGCGGCGACGCTGGCCGCGCTCGCCCGCGGCCGCCGCCTGTCGCTCGACGGGCAGGGGCTCGTCCGCGTGCCGGAGGTCGGGCCGCTGCGGCTCGACGCCGACTACGACCCCGAGGTGCTCCGCCAGATCTGGGTGCTGAAGCTGGCGGAGGAGGAGGCGGCGGTCGTCGGCGACGTCGCCGCCCTCGGCGTGCGCGAGGTGGTCGTCACGCAGGGCTCGCGCGGCTCGACCGTGTTCTGGGGCGGACGGAGCGAGCACGTGCGCGCGCATCCGCTCGCCGCCGACCCGACGGGGGCGGGCGACGCGTTCGCGGTCGCCTACGTCGTCTCGCGCAACGCCGGCTTCCCGCCGCCGAGCGCCGCCCGGCGCGCCACCGCCGTCGTCGCCTCGCTGCTCGTGTCGTGAACGTCGTCGCCGTCACCGTCGACGGCGCCTTCCTCGTCGACCTCGACGACGGCACCGCGCTGCCGTTCTCCGGCGAGGCGGCGGGCGCCGCCGAGCCCGTGCTGAACCTGCCGCGCGTCGTCGGCGCGGCCGCCGCCGGCGCGACGGTCGTCGCCGTCGTCGACGCGAAGCCGCCGCTCATGGTCTCCCACGACGGCGGCCTCACCTGGCGCGCCTCGGGGCGCGGCCTGCCGCCCGGACGGGCCGTCGCGGTCTGCGGCGACGATCCCGATCTCGTGGTGTTCGCGGCGCGCAACCGGCTCTACGTCTCGCGCGACGGCGGCGTGTTCTGGACGGCGCTGCCGCTCGAGCTGCCGGAGCTCGTCGCCGTGTCGTTCTAGAGCTGGAACTCGCCGCGGGCGACGGTCACCGCCGAGCCGCCGACGAGCAGCCTGTCCTCGTGCGCCTCGGCGTAGAGCGTCGACGGCCGCCCGAGCTCCGCGCCCTGGGAGATCTCGATGCGCTCGCCGAAGCCGATGCGGCCGTGCCGCGCAAGATGCAGGGCGAGCGGACCGGCGGCGGAGCCGGTGGCGGGGTCCTCGAAGACGCCGTGCTCGGGCGCGAACATGCGCGTCTTCCAGCGGTCGCCGTCGCGCGCGAACGTGTTGACGCCGTCCGCCGTCGCCCGGCCGAGCGCGGCCCCGTCCGGCGCCAGCGCCGCCACCGCCTCCGGCGAGGCGAGCTCGACGTACGCGTGCCCCGGCCCGAGGTCGTAGCGCTCGACGGGGAGCGACGAGCCGTCGACGCCGAGCGCGGCGAAGATCGCCTCCGGGTCGGCCACCGGCTCGACGGCGGGGACGGGCTGCTCCATCAGGCCGAAGACGATCCTCGGACCCTCCCGCTCGAGCTCCACCGGGACGACGCCGATCCCGGTCTCGAGCCGGATCGTGATCAGCGAGAGCGGCCCGCCCAGCACGAACGCCGAGCCGAGCGTCGGGTGCCCCGCGAACGGCAGCTCACGGCCGGGCGTGAAGATCCGGATGCGGACGTCCGCGTCGTCGACCGTCGCCGGGAGCACGAAGACGCTCTCGGAGAAGTTCATCTCCCCGGCGAGCGCCTGCATCTCCCGCTCGCTCAGGTCGCGCGCGTCGGTGAAGACGGCGAGCTGGTTCCCGGTGAGCGGGACGTCGGTGAAGACGTCGCAGACGACGTAGCGGAAGCGGCGCATCTCTCGAGCCTACCCTTGTGATCCGACCGGCCGGTGGCGGAGAATCGCCTGGCTCCTTCTCCGACCCCAAGGAGGGCAGGTGGACCACCACGACAAGGACACGCGCATGCTGCACGCGCTGGGCTACGCCCAGGAGCTCTCGCGCAGGATGAGCGGGTTCTCGAACTTCGCAATCTCCTTCACGATCATCTCGATCCTGTCGGGGACGCTGACGCTCTACTACCAGGGCCTCAACTACGGCGGCCCGATCGAAGAGGCGTACGGCTGGCCGCTCGTCTCGGTGTTCGTGATCATCGTCGGCCTCGGCATGGCCGAGATCGCCTCGAAGTACCCGACCGCCGGCGGCCTCTACTACTGGGCGTCGAAGATGGGCGGCCCGGCGTGGGGCTGGTTCACCGGCTGGTTCAACCTGATCGGGCAGATCGCGATCACCGCCGGCATCGACTACGGGGCGGCGGTGTTCGCCGACTCGCTGCTGCAGCTGCTGTGGCCCGGAACGTTCAAGGGAACCGCGCACGAGGTGATCTACGTCTACGCGGCGATCCTCGCGGTGCACGCGCTGATGAACATCTTCAGCGTGCGCCTGGTCGCGTTCCTGAACGACGTGTCGGTGTGGTGGCACGTGCTGGGCGTCGTGATCATCGTCGGCTTCCTGATCGTCAAGCCGAGCCATCATCAGTCGTTCGGAACCGTGTTCGGCAAGACGATCAACAACAGCGGGTTCTCGCACGGCTGGCTGTGGTTCGTCCTCCTGCTCGGGCTCCTGCAGGCGCAGTACACCTACACGGGCTACGACGCCTCGGCGCACATGAGCGAGGAAACCCGGGACGCGTCGCGCTCGGCGGCGCGCGGCGTGATCATGTCGATCGTCGTCTCCGCGGTGTTCGGCTACATCCTCGCCCTCGGCGTCACGTTCGCGATCCAGGACTTCAAGACGACGGGCGGCGCGGGGACGTTCGCCGTGAAGCAGGTGTTCCTCGACTCGCTCGGGACGCGCACCGCGGAGGTGATGCTGTTCATCACGGTCATGGCGCAGCTCTACTGCGGCATGTCGTCGATCACGTCTGCGTCGCGGATGATGTACGCGTTCTCGCGCGACGGGGCCGTGCCGGGCCACCGGCTGTGGCGCAAGCTGAACCGCGAGCGTGTGCCGTATCTGTCAGCGATCGCGATCGCCGTGCTCGCGTTCCTCTGCGCGTTCCCGGCGTACTTCGGCACGAACGGCGCCGTCGCATACGCCGCGGTCACCTCGATCGCGACTATCGGCCTCTACATCGCCTACGCGCTGCCGATCTACCTGCGGCTCCGCCTCGGCGACGCCTGGGAGCCGGGCGAGTGGAACCTCGGCCGGCACTACCGGTGGATCGGGACCGTGGCGTGCCTGTGGGTGCTGTTCATCGCGCTCCTCTTCATGGCGCCGCTCAGCCCCGCCGGGGTGCCGTGGAACAGCTCGTTCACCTGGCTGTCGTTCAACTACGCCCCGATCGCGGTCGTCGGGACGCTGCTGCTCGTCGGCGGCTACTGGGTGCTGTCGGCGAGCCGGTGGTTCGAGGGGCCGGTGGCGCAGGGCACCGAGGAGGAGCTGGCGCGCATCGAGGCGCAGTACGAGCACGGCTCGCACGGCGCGGCTCCGTCGTCGGCGTAGGATCGGCACGGATACCGGATCGGAGGGAGCCGGCCGTCGCGCCGGCTCCCTCCACGAAGGAGGGCAACCGTTGCTGACGCTCGAGGAGCTGCGCGCCGATTCGTCGCTCGACACGGTGATCATGGCGTTCACCGACATGCAGGGCCGGCTGCTGGGAAAACGCCTGCACAGGGACTTCTTCCTGGAGCAGGTGGAGCACGGCCACGGCACCGAGGGGTGCAACTACCTGCTCGCGCTCGACATGGAGATGGAGCCCGTCGCGGGCTACGAGATGGCGTCGTGGGAGCGCGGCTACGGCGACTTCGACCTCGTCCCCGACCTCGGGACGCTGCGGCGGATCCCGTGGCTCGAGGCGACGGCGCTCGTCCTCTGCGACGTGCAGTGGCACGACGGCTCGCCGGTGCGGCCCTCGCCGCGGCAGGTGCTCCGGGCGCAGATCGAGCGGGCACGCGCGCTCGGCTTCGAGTGCATGGTCGGCTCGGAGCTCGAGTTCTATCTGCTGCGCGAGTCGTACGCCGAGGCGCACGAGAAGGGGTATGCGGGCCTGACGCCGTCGGTGCCGTACATCCTCGACTACCACATCCTCGCCACCTCGTACGACGAGCCGCTCCTGCGGCAGATCCGCAACGGCATGCAGGGCGCGGGCATCAGGGTCGAGACCTCGAAGGGCGAGGCGTGGCCCGGGCAGCAGGAGATCAACTTCCGCTACGCCGACGCGCTGACGATGGCCGACAACCACGTCGTCTACAAGAACGGCGCGAAGGAGATCGCGCACCTGAACGGCTGCTCGATCACGTTCATGGCGAAGCCCGACCACACGTGGATCGGCTCGTCGTGCCACATCCACTCGTCGCTGTGGCGCGGGTCGGAGCCGGCGTTCGCCGGCGAGAGCGACGTGTTCCGGTCGTATCTCGCGGGCCAGATCGCGTGCGCGCGCGAGCTTGCGGTGTTCTTCGCGCCGAACGTCAACTCGTACAAGCGGTTCGTCGGCGGGTCGTGGGCGCCGACGACGCTCGCCTGGGGGCGCGACAACCGCAC
>Ga0070741_10008293_pt1 | contig 20940 bp, 22 predicted proteins | sample Coa_R1_4_FD_66440 | JGI IMG/M metagenome (GOLD analysis project Ga0070741, IMG submission 66440) | Surface soil microbial communities from Centralia Pennsylvania, which are recovering from an underground coalmine fire - Coalmine... | ecosystem: Environmental > Terrestrial > Soil > Unclassified ...
GAGCTGGAGCCGGCGCAGCCGCTGCGACGGGATCAGCCCGAAGAGCCAGTCGCCCTCGCCGTGCTCGATCGCCGCCGCGGCGGCGTCGAAGGAGGGATATACCCGCCAGACGACTGCGTCGGGGTTCCCGTCGGGCTGGGCGGCGTGGGACCACTCGCGGAAGAACGGGTTGCGCTCGAAGCGGATCTCGCCTCCCTGCCACGGACGCAGACGGTACGGCCCCGTCCCGGGAACCGGCCTCGACCGCACGTCCCGGTCGGGCGTGCCCGCGGCCACGGGGGCCGAGTACGAGTACGGCGTCAGCTTGTAGAGGAAGTCGGGATCCGGAGACGCGAGCCGGAACACGACGGCGCCGGAGGCGTCGTCCGTCCGGATGCCGGCGGACAGGTCGCACGTCGACGGCCGGCGCCTGCACGCAGGTGCGCCGACGACGCCCGAGTAGAAGTCGGCCCCCTGCGAGCGCACGCGGAACAGGCGCTCGATCGCCCGCCGGAAGTCGCGTGCACGGAGCGGCCTGCCGTCCGAGTAGCGGATGCCGCGCCGCAGGCGGAACGCATAGGTCGTTCCGCCGTTCGTCGCCGTCGGCAGCGACGCGGCGAGATCGGGCACGAGCGCCAGACCGGCGGTCCCGGGCGCCGACTGGAGCGTGACCAGGGTGTCGTAGGCGAGCTTGCCCCACTGCGCGGGCCCGGCGAAGTTCTGGAAGGCGGGGTCGATCGAGAAGAACCGGCTCGTCGTGGCGATCCTCAGCGTGCCCCCGCGGTGCGCGCCCGAGCCGGGGCCGGAGCCGATCCAGAGCGTCTCGCCGACGGCGGCGAGCGTCGCCGGCTCTCCACCGGTCTCGACCGCCGTGACGGCGTTCGAGCGCGGATCGATCCGCGAGACGGTGCCGGCGAACTGGTTCGCGACCCAGACCGCGCCGTTCGTGACGGCAATGCCGGAGGGCCAGCTGCCGACCGGGATCGTCGCGATCACGCCGCCGGTCGCGAGGTCGATCCTCGACACCGTCGCGTCGAGCTCGTTCGCGACCCAGACCGCGCCGAACCCGAGCGCCAGAGAGCCCGGCCCTCCACCGACCGGGACGACCGCGACGGTCTCGCCGGTCCGGGCGTCCACTGCCAGCACCCGGCCGGCGTCGTGATCGGCGACCCAGAGCCTCGACGAGTCGACCGCGAGCGCACTCGGGCGGGCGTCGACGCTGATCGTTCGTTCCGCCTGGCCGGCCGTCTCGTCGATCTTGATCAGCGCCTGGTCGGTCGCGTCCGCGACCCACAGGCCCGCACCGCCCGACGCGATCGCCGCCGCATCCGCACCGCCCAGTCGGATCGTCTGGGTGACCTCGTCGGTCGACGGATCGATCCTCGCGATCGAACCGGCGAGCGTGCTCGCCGCCCAGACGGCCGACCGGCCGATCGCCAGGCCGTTCGGCTGCCCGTCGAGCGCGATCCGGTCGACGATGCCGCCCGTCGCAGGGTCGGCACGGAGCACCTGCCTGTTGCCCGGATCTGCGATCCAGACGGCGGCGCGGGTCGCGGCGAGCGCGGCAGGCAGGCCCGGGAGCTCGTCGGCGCCGGCGACGGCTCGTGACCGGGTCTCGAGGGAGAGCAGGCTGCTCGCGCCGGCCGCGGCGCGCCCACCCGGGCGTCCGCTGTCGCGTGTGAGCAGCACGGCCGCGGCCGCTGTCCCTCCCGCGGCCAGCGCGACGGCGGCGACGAACGCCAGCTTCCTCGTCGCCGGCCCGCGCCTCGGCAGCGGATGTGTCGATCTCGCCGCTCCTGCCAGTGTCGGATCGTGCCGGAGGATCCGCTGCTCGAGCGCGCACAGCTGCGGGCCCGGCTCGAGGCCGAGCTCCTCGGCGAGCCGGCGGCGCGCCCTGCCGAAGGCGTTCAGGGCGTCGGACTGCCTCCCGGCCCGGTAGAGGGCGAGCATCAGGTGGCCGATCAGGCGCTCGCGGGACGCATGCTCTTGCACCAGCTCCTCGAGCTCGGGCACGAGCTCCTGGTCGAGACCGCGGGCGAGGTCTGCCTCGATGCGGTCCTCGGTTGCGTCGACCCACCGGTCTTGCAGCGAGTCGGCCACGCGCCCGATCGGCTCGTAGACGAGATCGGCGAGCGCGTGGCCCCGCCAGAGCCCGAGCGCTTCGCGGAGCTTCGCGGCGGCGGCGTCCGGCGCGCCGGCCCCGGAATCTGCGCGTGCCTGCGCCACGAGCTCCTCGAAGCCATCGAGGTCGAGCTCGCCCGGCTCGACCGTGAGCTGGTAGCCGGGCGGCCGCCTGATGAGCCGCTCCGCCCCGACCAGGCTCCGCAGCCGCGAGACATGGCTGTCGAGCGATCGCGACGCTCCCGCCGGCGGCGCGTCGCCCCAGAGCGTCTCGATCAGGATGTCGCGCGGCACGACCTCGTTCGCGTGCAGCAGGAGGCAGGCGAGGAGCGAGCGCTGCTTCGGACCCCCGAGCTCGAGCGGCCGACCGTCGCGCCGCAGCTCGATCGGGCCGAGGATCGCGAACTCCACGGCGGCGAGATAAGCACGTCCGCAACACGATTTCCACATCGCTGCAACAGCGTCGGCCGACGATCGGGGCCCGCCAACCGAAGGAGGTCGGATTTGATGGCTGTTCGTCCACGCTGGGCGGTCCTAGCGGCGGTCGTGCTCGCCGCGGCAACCACCGGTACCGCCTCGTCCGCGCCGAAGCCCCCGTTCAAGGTCACCTCGACGCTCGACGGCAAGACGGTTCTCCCACACCGCATCCGCTGGCTTGCCCACCCGCGATTGCCGGTTGTCAAGGTGAAGGAGGTCGACTTCCTGATCGACGGCGGCAAGCCGCGCTGGATCGAGCACAACCCGCCGTACACGTACAGCGACGACGAGGGCGGCGGCCTGCACGAGGGCTACCTCGTCACGAGCTGGCTGACCCCCGGCATGCACCGCTTCACCGTTCGGGTGATCACGACCGATCGGCGCACGGTGTCGCACACGGTCGCTGCACGCGTGCTGCCGGCCGCGGAGCCGCCTGCCGGCCTCGCCGGAACCTGGCAGCGCACGATCGCCGACGCCGGCGGGGCCCCGGCTCCGGGGAGCGCCGGAAACCCGACGGAGACCCTGACCCCGCCCGGGACCTACACGATGGTGATCGAGAAGCGGTGGATCCAGGTGCGGTTTCCCGGCGCGTTCCGCCGCCCCCAGAGCGACACGACCGGCGAGGGCTGGATCCTCGACTCGGACTACGCGGCCGGGCCCGGCACCCTCCGCGTGCTGGGGCCGGTGATCTTCGACACGTTCCACGAGCAGGCCGAGACCGGCTGGTGGTGCTATCAGGACGGCCCCGAGAGCGACTACACCTGGTCGACGACCGGCGACACCCTGACGCTGAAGCCGGCGGCCGGTGCGGATCGGTGCGGCGTCCGTGGATTCATCTGGAGCGGCGACTGGAAGCGCGTCGCCTGAAAGTCCGGCCCGTGAGGCCCACGCCGGCGGGCCTCACGGGCGACGTGGTCCGGATCTCGGGCGGCGCCGTGATATGAAGGACGGGTGAGCGAGACCGCTGGAGTCGACCGCCTGCGCGAGCTTCCTCTCTTCGCCGGGCTCGACCGGGCCGCGCTCGAGCGCGTCGTCGAGGTGTCGTCGGAGCTGGCGCTTCCCGCCGGGCAGGTGCTGATGCGCGCCGACGATCCCGGCGCGGGGATGCTCGTGATCGAGGAGGGGACGGTGGTCGTGGAGGCGCCCGGCGGCCAGACGATCGAGCTCGGGCCGGGGGAGTTCGTCGGCGAGCTGAGCCTGCTCGTCCCCGAGTCGACGCGCGTCGCGCGCGTGCGCGCGAAGACTGCCGTTCGGTGTCTCGCGGTCAACCGGGCGACGCTCGAGGACCTGCTCGACCGCGAGCCGCGGTTCGCGACCGCGATGCTCCGGGTCGTCGCGCAGCGCCTCTGGCGCGTGATGCACGGCTAGATCGGCCTAGCCGGTCTCGACCCCGTCGGCCGGCGACCGCTCCAGGATCGTGGTGGAGCCGCCGCGGGCGACGAGTACGGCCGCCGGTCTCGGCACGGCGTTGTAGCCAGACGCCATCGCCAGCGTGTAGGCGCCCGTGCCCGGAACCGCCAGCAGGTCGCCGCGACGGGGCTCGGGGAGCTCGGCACGCTCGATCAGGACGTCGCCGCTCTCGCAGTGCTTGCCGCAGACGGCGAACGTGCCCCGGGCGGGCGCGTCGGCCCGGTTCGCCAGGAGCGCCGAGTAGCGGGCGCCGTACAGCGCGGGGCGCGGGTTGTCGGACATCCCACCGTCGACCGCGACCCAGGTCGTGTCGCCGCTCCGCTTGACGACGCCGACCTCGTACAGGGTGAGGCCCGCCCGGCCGACGAGGGACCGTCCCGGCTCGAAGACCAGGAGCGGCGCGGGCAGGCCGGCCGCCGACCACGCGTCGCGGAGGCGCGCCGACACCGCGCGCGCGTACTCCTCGGGGGAGGGCGGCGCCGGCTCGTCGGGCACGTGGCGGATGCCCAGCCCGCCACCGACGTCGATCACCGACGGCGTCCAGCCGAGCTCCGACTGCGCCCGGGCGGCGAGGCCTGCGAGCAGGTCGATCGTCGCCGCCGCCGGCCCGGCGTCGACGATCTGCGAGCCGAGGTGGACGTGGAGGCCGAGCACGTCGAGCCCCGCCGAGCGCGCGCCCGCGACGATCGCGAGCGCATCCTCCGGCGCGACGCCGAACTTCGAGCCGACGTGCCCGGTGCGGATCTTCTCGTGGGTGTCCGCGTCGACGCCCGGCGTGATCCGCAGGAGGACGCGCTCGACGCCCGCGGCGACGCAGCGGTCGACCTCGCCGGGCTCGTCCATCACGACGAGCCAGGCGCCGGCCGCGGCGGCGGCCCGGAGCTCCTCGTCCGACTTGTTGTTGCCGTGGACGACGAGCTCCGGCCCGCGCGCCCCGGCCGTCTGGGCGATGCGCAGCTCGCCCAGGGTCGACACGTCGGCGCCGATCCCCTCCTCGAGCAGCACCCGCATCAGCGCCGCGTTCGGGAACGCCTTCGTCCCGTAGACGATAGTCGCGTCCGGCTCACCGGCGCGCCACGACCGGGCCGCCGCCCGAACGGTCTCCTCGCAGTAGACGACCAGCGGCGTGCCGTACTTCCCTGCGAGCGCGGACGCGCGCACGCCGCCGATCGTCAGCTCGCCGTCCTCGACCCGCGCCGTATCGGGGAACAGCTCCAGCATCAGCGCGCGCGGTACCCCTTTGCCGCGTCCCAGTGCAGGGTCCCGCCGCTCTTCGGCAGCGGCGCGTCCCGGCCCGAGATCGACACGCCCTTGGCGGTTGCCGGCGGGCAGATCGCGACGTACCGCGCGTAGCCGCCGACGCCGCCCTTGAACTTCGGGTAGCCGATCGCGACCAGGCAGCCGGTCGCCGGCACGCCCTCCAGGTTGGCCACCCCCTCGGCCTGGGTGTAGCCGTGGTGCATCAGCCACGACTCGCCCTCGAGCGTCGGCGTCGTGTCCGTGTCGAGCGGCTCGTGGCCGTGGAACAGGATGTGCCGCCGGAGGTGCAGGAACTTCAGCGCCGCGAGCGACACCCCGGGGAAGACCGGGTCGGCGGCGAGCGCCTTCGCCTGCGCCGCGTTCTCGATCCACTTCTTCGACCAGTCCGACCGCACCATCACGACCGATCCCGCCGGGATGCGGCCGTGCTGCTGCTCGAACGTCCGGATGTCCGACACCTGGAGCGCGTACTTCGGGTTCGTCCGGACCTGCGGGACGATCGAGATCACGACGAGCGGGCGCACCGCGTACGTCGGCGGCAGCTCGTCGATCGCCGGGTACTCCGGCGCCCAGTGGGCGGGCGGGTCGAGCTGCGTGCCGAACTGGTCGGTGGAGAGGCGGTACGCGGTCGCCTCGAACCCGTCCTTCGCGTACGTGTACGCCTTGCCCGTCTTCGGGTCGACGGTCGCGCTGAACTTCCCCGGCCCGAACCCCTTCCAGACCGGCATGTTCGGCGTGATCGAGTGGGTGAGGTCGATGTAGCGGGCCTGCCTCAGCGACTGGTCGTACACCTGCCAGAGGCCGACGCTTGCAGGCGTCGCGTGTGCGGTGCCGGTGCGCGCGACCACGGCCACCGCGACAGCCGCGGCGGCGCCGGCGGCGACGAGGGCGACCCCGCCCCCGATCGTCTTCGTGATCCGCATGGAAAGCCTCCTTTCGTTGGGCTGGTCGAGTACGATAGGCGCGATGGAGCAGCTGCTCGCATAGACCAGGAAGCCGACGCGGCCCGGCCGCGCGAAGCTTCCCGCGGCCTCTCGTACGAGAGGCTTTTTTGTACCCATGGACAGATACGACCCGAAGACGATCGAGGCCAAGTGGCAGAAGGTCTGGGAGGACGAGAAGTCCTTCCACACCGCCGACCCCCCGCCGGGGCAGGAGCCGCCGAACCACTGGTACCAGCTGGAGATGCTGCCCTACCCCTCGGGGACGCTGCACATGGGCCACGTCCTGAACTACACGATGGGCGACGTCCTCACGCACTTCCGCCGCCGCAACGGCTGGACCGTCCTGCGGCCGATGGGCTGGGACGCCTTCGGGCTGCCGGCCGAGAACGCCGCGATCCGCGAGGGCGGCCACCCGCGCGAGATCGTCGAGCGGAACATCGTCGCGATCCGGGCGCAGATGAAGCGCCTGGGGTGGGCGATCGACTGGGACCGCGAGGTCAGCGCGCACGACGTCGGCTTCTACCGCTGGACGCAGTGGCTGTTCCTGCGCTTCTACGAGCGCGGCCTGGCGTACCGGAAGGCGGCGCCGGTCAACTGGTGCCCGCACGACCAGACGGTCGTCGCCAACGAGTACGTGATCGACGGCAAGTGCGAGCGCTGCGGCACCCCGGTCGAGCTCCGGAACCTCGAGCAGTGGTTCTTCAAGATCACCGCGTACGCCGACGAGCTGCTGCGCTTCGACCTGCCCGAGGGCGGCTCCTGGCCCGAGCGGACGATGACGATCCAGCGCAACTGGATCGGCCGAAGCGAGGGCGCGGAGATCCTCTTCCACGTCGACGACCTCGACACCGACATCCCCGTCTTCACGACCCGGCCGGACACGCTGTACGGGGCGACGTTCTTCGTCCTGGCGCCGGAGCATCCGCTGGTCGAGCGGATCGCGACCCCGGAGGTCGCCGCGTACGTGCGCGCGACCGCGCGGAAGCGGACCGAGGACCGCGCCGCCGAGCAGGCCAAGACCGGCGTCTTCACCGGGCGCTACGCGACCAACCCGGTGAACGGCGCGCAGCTGCCGATCTGGGTCGCCGACTACGTCCTGATGGACTACGGCACCGGCGCGATCATGGCCGTGCCGGCGCACGACGAACGCGACGGCGAGTTCGCCGAGACGTTCGACCTGCCGACCGTCCGGGTGATCGGCGAGGACGGCACGCTGCTCAACTCCGCCGAGTTCGACGGCATGCCCGCCGAGGAGGCGAAGGCGGCGATCGTCGAGAAGCTCCACGCGGAGGGTCACGGGGCACCGGCGGTGTCGCACCGCCTGCGCGACTGGAGCTTCGGACGGCAGCGCTACTGGGGCTGCCCGATCCCGATCGTCTACTGCGACGCGTGCGGCGAGGTGCCCGTCCCGGACGACGAGCTGCCGGTGCTGCTGCCGGAGGTCGAGGATTACCGGCCGAAGGGCAAGCCGCCGCTGGCGACCGCGACCGAGTGGTTGCACACGACCTGCCCCCGCTGCGGCGGCCCGGCCACGCGCGAGGCGGACACGATGGACACGTTCGTCGACTCGTCGTGGTACTTCCTCCGCTACGTCGACCCGCGCAACGACCGGGCGCCGTTCGACCGCCGGCTGGTCGACTACTGGTGCCCGATCACCCACTACATCGGCGGGATCGACCACGCCACCGGGCACCTGCTCTACTCGCGCTTCTTCGTGAAGGTGATGAACGAGATGGGACTGGTCGGCTTCCGCGAGCCGTTCGCGGGGCTCTTCCACCAGGGCTGGGTGACGATGGGTGGGACGAAGATGTCCAAGTCGAAGGGGAACGTCTCCGGCCCGGACGAGGTGGTCGAGGCGTACGGCGCCGACGCGGTGCGCCTCTACATCCTCTTCATGGGACCCGCCGACCAGGACATGGAGTGGACGGACGCCGGGGTCGACGGCATGGTCCGCTTCGTCCGCCGGCTGTGGCGGATCGTCCACGAGGTCGCGGCCGCCGCGCCGGCCGGCGAGCCGGGCGACGGGCCGCTCGTCCGCAAGGCGCACCAGACGATCGACCGGGTCACCGGCGACCTCGACCGCCGGCTGCAGTTCCACACGCCGATCTCGGCGGTGATGGAGCTGATCAACGAGCTGGCCGACGACCCGGCCGCCCCCGGCGCGCGGTTCGCCGCCGAGACGGCGCTCTCGCTGCTGCAGCCGTGGGCGCCGCACGTGACCGAGGAGCTGTGGCAGGCGCTCGGGCACGAGGACCGCCTCTGGGAGCAGCCGTGGCCGACCGCCGACCCGGCGCTGCTGGTCCACGAGACGTTCCTCCTGGTCGTCCAGGTCAACGGGCGGGTCCGCGACCGGCTCGAGGTTCCCGCGGACCTCGACGAGGCCGAGCTGGTCGAGCGCGCGCGGTCGTCCGCGAAGGTGCAGGCGCACCTGGACGGCAAGGAGATCCGGCAGACGGTCGTCGTGCCGGGCAAGCTGGTCAACCTGGTCGTCGGCTGAGGTGAGGGTTCGCCGGCCGGCGGCGTATGCAGACCGACAATCGAGGAAGGGGGTCTCTCGGATGATCAGGACGCTGGCCGTGCTCGCCGTGGTGGCGGGAACGCTCGCCATGCCCGTCCGGGCCGCGCCGCGCCCGGCGACGATCGGCACCGCCGCGACCGTCGACTTCCGCGTGGTGCTCACCGCGCGGCAGACCTCGGCGGGCAGCGCCCCGGCCGCGGCCGTGACCGCGACGATCTACCGGCTCGGCCGCGACTCGTGGGAGCGCACCGGCTCGCGGGCGATCCCGGGCACGTTCTTCTGGCACGTCGTCTCGGGGCGGAACGCGGTGTGCGAGCTCTCGATCGCGACCGCCGGGGCCGCGAAGCCGCGGGCGACGGTCCGGCTGCTGGTCAGCCCGTCGGTCGGCTGCGGGCGCACGGTCACGATCGCGCTGGCATGAGGACCGCCGCCGTCGCCGTCGTCCTTGCGCTCGCGCTCGCGCTCGGCGCGGGCGGCGCCCTCGCGTCCGCGCCGCCGGTCGGGCCGCTCCCGCTGCCGACCGTCACCTCGGTGAAGACCACCCGCGGCCAGCTCGTGTCGCTGGCGCTCCCGCGGCGGGCCGGCTACGTGTGGCGGATCGCCCGGGCGGTCCCCGTGCGCGTGGTCAGGCAGGTCGGCGAGGGGGATGTCGGCACGAGCGTCGTGCTGGTGTTCCGCGCGGTCGGCCGCGGCCATGCCTCGGTCTTCGTCGCCGAGACGCGCGGCGAGAGGCCGCAGGCGTTTCGCGCGGTCAGGCTCGACGTGACCGTGACGTAGCCGCGAGGCTGAACGTGCAGATCCCCGCGCCCGCGAGGTAGGGGACGGCGTCCCTCGTCAGGTCGGCCAGCCCGCCGCCGGCCGCCGGCCCGATCGCGTTGCCGATCGCCCACGCCGCGTTCATCACGCCGAAGCTGACCCCCTGGGCGAGCCCGACGTGCTCGGCGGCGTGGGAGAGCATGGTCAGGGCGGGCGCGTACAGGCCGCCGAAGGCGACGGCGGCGACGAGCACGAGCGGCACGAGCGCCCACGTCGACCCGGTCGCCGCCAGGCCGAGCGACACGAGCGCCGAGGCCCCGAGGGCTATGCGCGCGGGCAGCCGTGTCCCGTGCCTGTCCGAGACACGGCCGATCCAGGGGTTGATCGCGCTCTCGACCGCGGCGGAGGAGACCCACACCGCCCCGATCGCCACGGCCCCGAAGCCGCGGTCGTCGAGCGCCAGCGGGCCGAGCACGTTGAGCGTCCCGAACAGCAGCGCGGGCACGGTCATCAGCCACAGCCCGGTCAGGAACGAGTGGTTTCGAAGCGCCCCGAACACGAGCGAGAAGGGCTGGCGCTCGGCGGGGGAGGGGTCGAGCCCGAGCGCGACCGCTCCGAGCGCGACCTGCAGCAGGGCGACCGCCAGGAACGCCGCGCGGACGCCGACGACGCTCGCCGCCGCCCCGAGCACCGGGCCGAGCAGGGCGCCGAAGACCGCCGCGCCCATCGCCGTCCCCATGGCGCGGCCGCGCCGCTCGGCCGGAGAGGCGAGCGCGAGCCACGCGAGGCCGCCCGCCCAGGTCAGGGACGAGCCGAACCCCTGCGCCAGGCGGGAGAGCAGCAGCGGCCAGTAGCTGCCGGAGAACGCGACGGCGACGCTCGCGACCGTGACGAGGACGAGTCCCGCGAGCACCGCGCCGCGCGCTCCCCGCCGTGCGGCGACCACGCCGCCGGGGACGGCGCCGGCCAGCACGCCGAGCCCGTACGCGGCGACGAGCGCTCCGAGGCTTCCCTTCGAGAGGTGGTAGCTGCGCTCGAAGTGCGGGAGCAGGGGCGTCAGCGCCGCGTAGAGCGTGGTGTCCGCGATGATCACGGCACAGACGAACGGGAGCAGCCGGCGCATTGCGCCCGAGGCTACCGGCCCGGCAACGGGCCACCCGATTTGACGCCGACCGGAGGACGTTTCAGACTTGGGGCGCTCTCGACCGGAAGGAGACCCCCATGGCGTGGAAGATCACCGGCAGCTACGTCGAGACCTGCTCCTGCGACCTGATCTGCCCCTGCAACGCGACCTTCGACCACGGGGCGACCTACGACTTCTGCCGCGTCGTCCTCGTCTTCGACATCCGCGAGGGCGAGATCGAGGGGACCGACGTCGGCGGCCTCAAGGTCGCCGCGATCGCGGACACGCCGAAGGTCATGACCGACGGCAACTGGCGGCTCGGGATGTTCGTCGACGAGCGCGCGACCGACGAGCAGGCCGGCAAGCTGACGGCGGTGTTCGGCGGCCAGCTCGGCGGTCCGATGGCCGCCCTCGCGCCCCTCGTCGGCGAGCTGCTCGGCGTCGAGCGCGTCCCGATCGAGGTGGTCGACGACGGCGTGCGCCACAGCGTGCGGATCGGCGACTCGATCGACTTCGAGATCAAGGACATCGTCCCGTTCGGGGTTGAGACGGGCGAGCCGGTCCGCTTCCAGGGGATGTTCCACCCGGTCGCGTCCGATCTGACCATTGCCGAGGCGACGCGGTCCCGCATCAGCGCGTTCGGGATCGAGTACGAGGGCAAGACGGGGCTCTCGACGTCCGAGTTCTCCTGGGCCGCCTGAGCACGTGACCGCATCGGTGCAGGCGGCGCCAGCGCCGGCGGGCTTCGCGCCCGTCTGGGCGGCGGTGCGGACGAGGGTCGGGCTCGTGGCGCTCCTCGTCGTGCTGGCCGGGGTCGGGTGGTGGTGGACCGTGCACGAGATGCGGGGCATGGACGGCGGCCCGTGGACCGACCTCGGCACGTTCGCGTGGTTCACCGGGGTGTGGGTCGTGATGATGGCGGCGATGATGTTCCCGTCGGTCGCGCCGACGGTCGCGCTCTACTCGCGCCTGACCAGGTCGCGCTCGCCGGTCGCCCCGCTCCTCTTCACCGGCGGGTACATCGCGGTCTGGTCGGTCGTGGGGGTGGCCGCCTTCGGCCTCGCCGCGGCGGGCGGGCGGTTCGCCGGCGGGGTGCTCGAGTGGCACCGCGCCGGGCGCTGGGTGGCCGGGGCAACGCTCGTCGTCGCCGCGGTCTACGAGCTGACCCCGCTCAAGGACGTCTGCCTCGGTAAGTGCCGCAGCCCGCTCGGGTTCCTGCTCGGCGCCTGGCGCGACGGGCCCGCCGGCTCGCTGCAGATGGGCATCCGGCACGGTGCCTGGTGCGTCGGCTGCTGCTGGGCGCTGATGGCCGCGCTCTTCGCGCTCGGCGTGATGAGCGTCGCCTGGATGGCCTTCGTCGCCGCGCTGATCGCCGCCGAGAAGCTCGTCCCCTGGCGCCGCGCCGCCACCTACGGCACGGCCGCCGTCCTGGTCGTGCTCGGCGTGCTCCTGATCTCGGCTCCCGGGGCGGTTCCGGGGCTGACGATCCCGGGCAGCGGCTCGATGCCGGGGATGTCGCGGATGGACGAGCCGTCCGGGATGCAGCAGCCGGCGGCGAAGCCGTCGATGCCGGAGGACGGCATGGCGCCGATGGGCACGTCGCGGCCGGCGACCACGCCGATGCGCGACTCGCACATGGGGCCGTAGCACCGGCGATCGGTTCCGCGGCTAGAAGCTCAGCGCGACCTCGCCGCCCGTCACCTGCGGCGGCCCGGGCGAGACGTCGGGGATGTTCGCGGCCACCCAGGCGGCCGCGGCGCTCGTCGACTCCTGCGCCCCGTCCTGGTTCGCGAAGACGCTGATCGTCGTCGCACCGCCCGCGGTGCGGACGAGGTAGTAGGCGCGGAAGCCGTCGATCGCGGTGATCACGGAGCGGATGTCGTCCTGGCGGGCGACGAGGGCGTCGACGAACTCGCTCCCGCCGGAGTAGGTGCGCACGGTTGCGTACATCGCTACCTCCTTGTCGAGACCCGTGGCGCGAAGTCTTGCAGGCGATCGGCACCCGTGGCGCTCAGTCGGCCCACCAGCCGGGGGCCATCTCCACCTCCCGCGGATCGTCGCCGGCGCCGAAGGCGAGGTACTCGATGCCGTCGGGGCCGGCCTCCATCTGGCGCATCGTGTCCTTCGGGAAGCGGATCGCGTCCCACTGGGCGAGCTCGACGATCTCGTCGCCGACCTTCACGCGGCCCGAGCCGCGGACGACGACGTACACCTCCTCCTGCGTCTCGTGCTTGTGGCCGAACGGGATCCGGAAGCCGGGCGCGAGCGTGAACAGGCTCAGGCCGAGCGTCTCCCCCTCGATCGCCCGGCGGGCGAAGCGGGACTCGATCCCGTCCGGCATGTCGAACTTGGGCGCGGCGTTCTCCACCTGCCGGAGGTTCGTCTTCGTGTAGGCCATGCCGACAGCGTCCCCCGCGGCGCCGGATCCGGAACGTGCGCCGCGGACGCCGTCAGCTCGAGGCGGCGACGGCGCCGAGGCCGATGAAGATCCCGCCGGAGGCGTAGCGCACGGCGGTGCGGCGGCGGCGCAGGACGCCGCCGATCGTCCCGGCGGCGAGCGCGTAGGCGCCGTCGCTGAACAGGCCGAGCCCGACCCAGCAGAGCCCGAGCACGAACGTCTGCATCCACACGGGCCGGTCGGTGTCGACGAACTGCGGCAGGAAGGCGAGGAAGAAGAGGGCGGTCTTCGGGTTCAGGACGTTGACCACGATGCCCTGGCTGAACACCCGGCGGCCGCTGCGTGGCGGCCGCTCGCGCTCGGCCACCGGCTCGTCCCTGCCGAGCAGCTTCCGGATCCCCACGTAGACGAGGTACGCCGCGCCGACGTACTTGACCGCGCTGAAGGCGATCGCGGACGACACGATCAGCGCCGAGAGGCCGGCGACCGCGGCGGCGATGTGCACCACCGACCCGAGGTGCACGCCGGCGACCGACAGCAGGCCGTTGCGGCGGCCGCCCTCGACGCTCGTCGCAACGATGTACAGCACCGCCGGGCCCGGGATGGCGAGGAGGACGAGCGCCGCGGGGATGAATACGGCGAAGGCGTGGGACGAGGGCACGGGCGAAGCCTAGAAGTTGCACATTCGTCACGCTGCCGCGACACGCGCGCGACGGATCGGTTGCCACGATTGGCGACATGCAGCCGATCGTCCTCTCCCGCCGCCGGCTCCTCCTCGGCGGGCTCCTGCTCGTCGTCGCGCTGCTGGTCGGGGCGCGCTACGTCGTCCGCACCGGGACGCCGGCAGGCGCCGCCGCTCCCCCGATCGTCGGGTCCTCCGACGCGCCCGGCGCCGCCCCCGGCTCGGCGGCGGGCGTGGCCGCCGCTCCCGCGACGCGCCTGGTCGTCTACGTGGTCGGCGCCGTTCGCCGCCCGGGCCTCTACCGGCTCCCGCCGAGCTCGCGGGTCGCCGACGCGGTCGCGCGCGCCGGCGGAGTCACGCGCAGGGCCGACCCCGCCGCCCTCAACCTGGCCGCACCGCTGGCGGACGGCGAGCAGATCCTCGTCCCGTCGCGGCTGCCCCCCGCGGTCGCGGCGTCGCAGGGAGCCGCGGTGCCCGGGCTCCCGCCGGGGCCGATCCAGCTGAGCTCGGCGACCGCGGAGCAGCTCGACTCCCTCCCCGGCATCGGCCCGGCGACCGCCCAGAAGATCCTCGACTACCGCGCCGAGCACGGGGCGTTCCGCTCCGTCGAGGAGCTCGACGAGGTTCCCGGGATCGGCCCCGCCCGCGTCGAGCAGCTCCGCGGCCTGGTGGTGCCGTGAGCACCGCGCCCGTGCGGGCCTCGCCGCCCGCCGGCGCGCCGGCGGTTCTGCGCGCCTACCCGTACCTGCTCGCCGCCTGCGCCTGCCTCGGACTCGCGCTCGCGAACGCGGCCCGTGTCACCGGCTCGGCTGCGGTGCTGGGCGTCGGGTCGCTGCTCGTGGCCGCCCTGCTCGCCGACCCGCGGGCACGCGTCGGGGCGGCCGGGCTCGCGCTCCTCCTCGCCGGCTGGTGGTGGGGGAGCATTCGCCTGGACGCGCTCGACCGGAGCGTGCTCGCCGCGCACGTCGGCGAGTCTGCGCGGTCCACGCTCGCCGTCACCGGGCCCTCCCGGAGCAACGGCTTCCAGCTCCGCGTGCCGGCGCGGCTCGTGCGCTTCGGCGGGCTCGCGGCCGGCGAGCCGGTCCTGCTGGAGCTCCCCGTCGGCCGCTCGCCGCCGCAGGGCGCGATCCTCGCGCTCCGCGTGCGGCTGAAGCTGCCGCGGCCGCCCTCCGACGGCTTCGACGAGCGCACCTGGCTGAGGCGCCGGGGCGTCCACGTCGTGGCGATCGGTGGGGAGTGGCGGATCGTCGGTCGTCGCGGCGGGATCGGCGGCTATGCGGACCGCGTCCGGGCATGGCTCGCGGGATCGCTCGCCCCCGGGCTGGCCGGGGAACGGCGCGCGGTGCTCGAGGGGATCGTGCTGGGCGAGGACGAGGGCCTCGACCCCGGGCTGCGCGACGCCTTCCGGGCCTCCGGCCTGTACCACCTGCTCGCGGTGAGCGGCCAGAACGTCCTGTTCGTGGCCGCGGGCATCCTCGGCCTGGCGTGGGTCCTCGGGGTACCGCGCTGGGCCGGCGAGGTCGCGGCGCTGGCCGGGATCGGGTCGTACGTCCTGGCCGTGGGCGCACAGCCGTCCGTCGTCCGGGCCGGGATCGCCGGTGCGCTCGGGTCGGTCGCCTGGCTCACCGCGCGCCAGCGCGACCGCTGGCACTTCCTGCTCCTCGGGGCCGTCGGCCTGCTCGCATGGAACCCGTACACGTTGCTCGACGCCGGCTTCCAGCTGTCGTTCGCGGCAGTGCTGGCGATCTTCGTCGCCCTCCCCGCGGCAGAGCGCCTGCTGGAGGGCTACCCGGTGCCGAAGCTGCTCGGCGAGGCGCTGGCGGTGTCGGCCGCGTGCGGGCTGGCGACGGCTCCGGTGCTCTGGTTCCAGTTCGGGCGGATTCCGCTCTACTCCGTCCCCGCCAACGCGTTGGCGGCGCCCGTGGTCGCACCGCTGCTCGGGCTCTCGTTCGCGGCCGCGCTCGCGGGTACCGTCTCGCCCGCGATCGCCGTCCTGATCGCGACGGTGAACGGCTGGCTGGCCGCCTACCTCGCCTGGTGCGCCCGGCTCGTCGCGGGCCTGCCGGGCGCGGTCGTGGCGACCGACGCGGGGCTCGCCGCCCTTCTTCTGATCGCCTCCTCGGCCACGATCCTCGTGGTCGGCGGCGCGGGCCGGTACCGGAGGACGGCGTGACTATGCTTGCCCCGAGTGGCCGAGGAGCTGAAGGCGGCGTACCTGCTCACGGGCAGCGACCGCCCCAAGATCGAGCGCGCCCTCCGCCGCCTGCGCGACCGGTTCGGCGAGGATTCGGTCGAGCGGCTCTCGGCGGAGCACGCGTCCGGGGAGGATGCGGTCGCGGCGTGCAACGCGATGGGCCTGTTCGCGACCGGAGGCAGGCTCGTGCTCGTCGACGCGGTCGAGCGCTGGAAGGCGCCCGACGCGAAGGCGGTCGCCGAGTACCTCGCCGCGCCGGCCCCCGACACCGTGCTGGCGCTCGTGGGCGAGGAAATCCGCAAGGACTCCCCGCTGGCGAAGGCCTGCGCGAAGGCGGGGGCGGTGCTGGCGTACGACGTGTCGAAGCGCGACCTGCCGAAGTGGGTCGCCGAGCAGTTCGCGCGCCACGGCGTCCGCGCGTCGGCGGAGGCCTGCCGTGCACTGGTCGAGCTGGCCGGGGACAACCCACACGAGCTCGCGGGGGAGATCGACAAGCTCGCGCTCTGGGCGGCCGGCGACGAGATCGGCGAGGACCAGGTCGAGCAGCTGGTCGCCGCACGGGCCGACGTGCCGCCGTTCACGCTCACCGACGCGTGGGGGCGGCGTGACGTCGCCGGCGTGCTCGCGGCCTGCGAGTCGATCCTCGAGCGGTCGACGAAGTCGGGCGAGGTGCACATGCTGGTCGGCCGGCTGGTCGCCCACGTCCGCCGCGTGCAGGCGTGCCAGCGCCTCGACGCCGACGGAGTCCCGCCGCGGGAGGCGGCAGCCTCCCTGAAGATGCACCCCTTCGCGACCGAGAAGGCGTTCGGGCAGGCGCGGAACTTCTCGGTGGACGAGCTGCGCGAGGCGATCGTCCGGCTCTCCGAGCTGGACCACGCGGTCAAGGGCGGCAGCCGGCTCGCCCCCGAGCTCGAGCTCGAGCGGACGCTGATCGCGATCACTCGCTCCGAGGCCGCGTGACGGACGAGGTCCGTCCGCAGGCGAGCCGCCCCGAGATGCCCGAGGGGTACGGCGTCCCGGAGAGCGAGGAGGGCATGCTCGACTGGAGCTGGGCGGCCGGGCGGCTCGAGTCCGCGCTGACCTACTGGTTCGGCACGACGCGCCCGGACGGGCGGCCGCACGCGATGCCCGGCTGGGCCGTGTGGCTCGACGGTCTCCTCTACTTCGAGGGCAGCCCGCTGACGCGCCGCGCACGCAACGTCGCCGTGAACCCGGCCGTGGTCGTGCACCTGGAGAGCGGCGACGAGGTCGTGATCGTCGAGGGCGAGGCGACGGAGGTCGGCACGCCGGAACGGACGCTGGCGGAGCGCCTGTCGGCCGCGTTCACGGCGAAGTACGCGTCGACGAAGTACGAGTACCGCCCGACGCCGGAGCAGTGGGACCGCGGGGGCCTGTGGGCGCTCGAGCCGCGGCGGGCGTTCGGCTGGACGGACTTCCCGGCCGACACGACCCGCTGGCAGTTCGCCGGCTAGCGCGTCTTCGACATGAAGACCGCGCGCTCCCGGTACCCGATCGACCGGTACAGCGAGCGGGCGACGTCGTTGCCGCCCAGGACGGTCAGGCCGAGCTCGCGCAGCCCGCGGCCGCCTGCCTCCCCCTCGAACAGCAGCATCGCCTCCTTGCCGAAGCCGCGGCCGCGCAGCTCGGGGGCGATCTCGACCGAGTAGACGAACGCGGCCGGCTCGCCGGCATCGTTCTCGCGCTCGGCCCACCAGAGGTCGCCGACGCGCTCGCCGGAGTCGCCGTCCTCGATCAGGCGGAGGTGGTTCCCGGCCGGTACCTCTCCGCCCGGAAGGAGCCGCGACAGGTCGCGATCCCTCTTCGCCTCCGCCTGCGCCGGCGTCATCCCCGCCTCGGCGACGAGCTGGCGCAGGTACTCGGCGCGGACGCGCTCGAGGAACGCGGGCAGCTCGCCCTCCCGCAGCGGCCGCAGGCGGAGGGCCAACCCGCGACTAGGAGGCGGCGCCGGCGACGAGCCGGGCTGCCTGCGCCTTCTTGCGCGCGGCGGTGTTCGCGTGCAGCGCGCCCCTCGACGCGGCGCGGTCGACCCAGCGGACGAGCGTGCGGTGCTCGGCGGCGATCGCGTCGGCGTCGCCGGCCTCGACGGCCGCCTGGAGGCGCTTCGTCAGGGTCTTCACCGTCGAGCGGTAGCGGATGTTCTCCGCGTGCTGGCGCTCGGCGATCCGGACGCGCTTCTCCTGTTGCTTGATGTTCGGCATCGAGTGGTCGGCCCTGCGTGAAAACGCCCGCGCTCGCGGGCGTGCCGATGGTAGCAACAGGCGGCCTCCCTATGCTCACGGGCGATGACGGAGGACGCCGCCGCCCCGACGCCGGAGACGGGCCTCCCGACGGGCGGCGCGCACCACCGGCGGCGTCTGGCGTACTCGACGATCGTCTTCGCGGCCGCGACCGGCCTCTCGCGCGTCGTCGGGCTGATCCGCGAGTCGATCGTCCGCTACTACTTCGGCACCGTCGGCCCGATCAACGCGTTCGAGGTCGCGTTCCTGGTCCCGAACACGATCCGCGCGCTCGTCGCCGACGCCGCGCTGTCCTCGGCGTTCGTCCCGGTCTTCAGCGAGCTCCTGGAGAAGGGCGAGCGGAAGCGCGCCTGGCGCGTCGCGTCCAGCCTGTTCTGGCTGATCCTGCTCGGCCTGGGCGGCCTCACCGCCCTCTTCATCGTGATCGCGCCCTGGGTGATGCAGATCTTCGGCTACTCGGGCGTCGCCGTCGGCCTCTCGCGGGTGCTCTTCCCGATCGTGCTCCTGCTCGGGCTGACCGGGATCGTGGTCGGGATCCTGAACAGCTACGAGCACTTCTCCGTGCCGGCGCTCTCGCCGGTCCTGTGGAACGTCGCGATCATCGTCGGCCTCGTCGTCGGCGTGCCGACCGCGGACTCGATCGACGGCAAGCTCTACGCCTACGCGATCTCGATCCTGGTCGCGACCGTGCTGCAGCTCCTCCTGCCGCTTCCCTGGCTGCGCGGCCGCGACGACCGGCTCCACGTCGTCATCGACTGGCGCGACCCGGCCGTGGCCCGCACCTTCAAGCTGATGGTTCCGATCACGCTCGGCCTCGGGCTGATCAACTTCAACGCGTTCATCGACACGATCTTCGCGGCGCGGCTGCTCGACAAGTTCCAGGCGCCGAGCGCGATCAACGCCGCCTTCCGCCTCTACATCTTCCCGCAGGGGATGTTCTCGGTCGCGGTCGCGACGGTGCTGTTCCCGTCCCTCGCCCGCCTCGCCACCCGGCAGGACGTCGGGGGCTTCCGCTCGATGGTCACGGGCGGGCTTCGGCAGATCGCCTTCCTGCTCGTCCCCGCGAGCGTGGTCTGCGCCGTGCTCGCGGAGCCGATCGTCCGGATCGTCTACCAGCGAGGCGACTTCACCCCCGCACAGACCGACGTCGTCGCCGCCTGCCTCGCCGCCTTCTCGCTCGGGCTGGCGTTCAACGGCGTGATGCTGATGGCCAACCGCGCGTTCTTCTCGCTGCAGGCGCCGTGGGTGCCGACCTGGATCGCGCTCGGCAACCTCGCCCTGAACGCCGCGCTCGACGCGGCGCTCTACCGCGCGGGCATCTGGGGCATCCCGCTCGCCACCTCGCTCGTCAACATCGCCGGTTCGGTGGCGCTCCTGGTCATGCTGCGCCGCCGGCTGGGCCGGCTCGACCTCACCCGCACGGCCGACTCGGTGATCCGGATCGCGGCCGCCTCCGCGCTGCTCGCGGGCGTCGCGTACGGCGTCTGGTGGCCGCTCGACGACGCGCTCGGACGGCGGTTCGGCGCCCAGGTCGTCTCGCTCGGGCTGGCGCTGGCCGCCGGCGCCGCGGTCTACCTGCTCGCCTGCCGCGCGCTGCGCGTCGAGGAGCTCCGGGCGCTGCGCCTGCTCCGGCGGTCGTGAGGATCGAGTTCCGGCCGCTGGCCGAGTCGGACTGGCAGCGGTCGAGGAGTGGCCGCGCCGCGACCACGTCGCGCGCTGGTGGCGCGACGACATCGGCGAGTCGCTCGACGAGTACCGGGCCGCGCTCGCGGGCGCCGAGCCGACCGACCACTTCGTGATCGTGGTCGACGGCCGCGACGTCGGGATGATCCAGACCTACCTCGTCTCCGACGACCCCGAGTGGGAAGAGATCGTGCACGCGGCCCCCGGGCACATCGTCCGATAGCCGTTTCGCCAATCCCTCCTAGCCGGTCTCCGCCCCGCCGGACGGGAAGCGCGGGTCGTCGCGGATCGAGGCGAGATCGTCGTCCTCGCGGGCGAGCGCCGCGAGGTCGGGCCGCTCCTCCAGCGCCGCGGCGAGATGCGCGGCCGCGTCCTCGGTCTCGCCGAGCTGCGCCTCGGCGCAGGCGAGGTTGTAGAGGATCGTGCCCCGATCCTCGTACCGGTCGAGCGCCGGCAGGAGCACGGCCTTGACCTCCTCGTACCTGCCCTCCGCGAAGAGCGGGAGGACGTCGGCGTTCGTCTCCCAGGAGCGCGGCCGGTAGGCCTCGCCGGGCCTGGCGCCGACGGCCAGGACGGTCGTCGGCTCGGCCGCGACCGCGCCGCGCTTCACCGCCGGGTCGGCGACGAAGACGACGGTTCCCGCCGGCGCGTCGATCTCGTCGCCGCCGACCGTGAACGTCGCCCGGCCGGAGGCGACGTAGTAGAGCTCCTCGTGCCCGCTCGGGGCCTCGTCGTGCTCGGGGATCACCGCCGCCCCGGCGTCGCCCGACCAGGCGTTGATCCCGAAGGCCGTGACCCCGAGCTCCCGCCGGATCGGCGTCCATCCCTGCCGCTTCTCGATGTCGTCGAGACGCACCGCCTTGAAGCTCTCCGCGCTCATCGGTCCCCTCCTCGCTCGTCGCTACGCTCATCCGGCACATGGACCAGGGCAAGATCCGCAACTTCTCGATCATCGCGCACATCGACCACGGCAAGTCGACCCTCGCCGACCGCATCCTCGAGGTCACAGAGACGGTCACGGGCCGCGAGATGCGCGAGCAGCTGCTCGACTCGATGGAGCTCGAGCGCGAACGCGGCATCACGATCAAGGCGCAGGCCGTCCGCGTGATGTGGAAGGGCCACGAGCTCAACCTGATC
>Ga0070741_10008294_pt1 | contig 20938 bp, 12 predicted proteins | sample Coa_R1_4_FD_66440 | JGI IMG/M metagenome (GOLD analysis project Ga0070741, IMG submission 66440) | Surface soil microbial communities from Centralia Pennsylvania, which are recovering from an underground coalmine fire - Coalmine... | ecosystem: Environmental > Terrestrial > Soil > Unclassified ...
GTCGACGTTGTTGTCGGCGTGCACCCCGCCGTTGAGCACGTTCATCATGGGCACCGGCAGGATGTGGGCGCCGGTCCCACCCACGTAGCGGTACAGGGGCAGCCCCACCTCGTCGGCGGCCGCGTGGGCCACGGCCAGGGACACGCCGAGGAGGGCATTGGCCCCCAGGCGGGACTTGTTGTCCGTGCCGTCCAGGTCGATCAGGGCCTGGTCGACCCCCCGCTGGTCCAGGGCCTCCAGGCCGGCCAGGGCCTTGCTGATCTCGCCGTTGACGTGCTCCACGGCCCGGGCCACGCCCTTGCCACCGAAGCGCCCGGCGCCGTCGCGCAGCTCCACCGCTTCATGGGTGCCGGTGGACGCGCCGGACGGGACGGCGGCCCGTCCGGTCGAGCCGGACTCCAACAGCACCTCCACCTCGACGGTGGGGTTGCCCCGGGAGTCCAGGATCTCGCGAGCACCGACCTGCTCGATGACGGCCACATCAACTCCTTGACAGAGACGGGAATGCTGGCCCCGAGCGTAACCGCCTGGCCCGACGACGTTCGAATGCCGCGCCCCACCCCGGCGTCCGCGAAGCGGCGAGTGAGGTGGCCGGCCGGGACTCGACGCCGGCGAGGTGGGCCCCTAACCTTGGTCTGACCATGACGTACCAGCCCTTCTCCGGCGACGGACCAGTGCAGGGGGACGGTCCGGATCGCGGTGACGGGACGGGGACGTTCGAGTCCTTCCGCCGCGCGGAGTCCCTGATGTCGCAGCGCCGGCCCCTGGACGCGGTCCAGGCGCTGCTGCCGGTGCTCGCCAGCCATCCGCAGGATGCATCGGTGCACCTGCTGGCCGGCCGCGCGTTCCTCGACTCCGCACAGCTGCGACGGGCAGAGGCCGCGTTCAGCCGGGTACTGGAGATCGACCCGGCCGACCACTACGCACGCTTCGCCCTCGGGAAGGCGCTGCAACGCCAGGGCCGGCTCACCGAGGCGCTCGCCCAACTCAGGATGGCCTCGGTGATGGATCCCCGCCCCGAGTACCAGGAGGCGCTCGGCGAGATCCGGGCACGCATGGCACTCGACGACTCCTGAACCGCGGGTAGCCGCCGCACCACGCCGGGTGGTCCGGAGCACACGCTGCACACCCTGGCCCTGAGAGCCGGCTCAGGTTAGGCTCCCGCTTATGAGGTTAGGCTCGGCTTTCATTAGCCCCCCCAAACCGTACGGGCGAACCCCTGCGGGGGTGTCCGTTGCTGGCTAACGCGCTGATCGGGCTGAGGGAGGGCCTGGAGGCCGCGCTGGTCGTGGTCATCCTGGTCGCCTTCCTGGTCAAGAGCGACCGTCGGGCCGCCCTGCCGCTGGTCTGGACCGGGGTGGCCGCGGCCGTCCTGCTCAGCATCGGGGTCGGCGCCCTGCTGACGTTCACCTCGAACTCGATGTCCTTCGAGGCCCAGGAGGCCTTCGGGGGCAGCCTGTCCATCATCGCGGTCGGCTTCGTCACCTGGATGATCTTCTGGATGCGGCGGACGGCACGGGCCATGTCCGGCGAGCTGAGGGCCAGGCTGAGCGAGGCACTGCGGATGGGCCGCTGGGCGGTCGTGCTGATGGCGTTCCTGGCCGTCGGGCGCGAGGGCCTGGAGACCGCGGTGTTCTTCTGGTCGGCCGCCCAGGCCGCCGGGCAGACCGCCCGGCCGCTGCTCGGGTTCGTACTCGGGATCGGTGTCGCGGCGGTGCTCGCGTTCCTGATCTACCGAGGCGCCGTGCGGATCGACCTGGGCCGGTTCTTCTCCGTCACCGGAGTGCTCCTGATCTTCGTCGCGGCCGGCATCCTGGCCTACGGCGTGCACGACCTGCAGGAGGCGGCGATCCTGCCCGGCCTGCACACGCTCGCCTTCGACATCAGCGACGTCCTGCCCGCCGACTCCTGGTACGGAGTGCTGCTCAAGGGCATCTTCAACCTCTCACCCCAGACCACCGTGCTGGAGGCCGTCGTCTGGGCCGGCTACGTCGGCGTCGTCCTCACCTGCTTCCTGCTGCCCGGCCGCACGCGCTCCGGCGCGGTCGCCGCCACGGCGGCCTGATCCGCATCACCCGTGCATCCGACCTCGAGGAGAACCTCCATGTACCGACGGTCTACCGTCCCCACCCGCCCGCTGACCGCACCGGCGGCGATGGCCGCGGCCGTCGTCACCGTCGCGCTGACCAGCGCCTGTTCGGGTCCGGCCCGACCGGCCGCCGAGGCCGGGGCGATCACGGTGACCGCCGGCGACACCACCTGCGAGCTGAGCCGGACCGAGGCGCCCGCCGGCAACATCACCTTCGACATCGTCAACAAGGGCACCAAGGTCACCGAGTTCTACCTCTACGGACCGGGTGACCGCATCATCGGCGAGGTCGAGAACATCGGGCCGGCCCTGAGCCGCAAGCTCTCCGTGGAGGTCCCCGACGGCGGGTCGTACACCTCCGCCTGCAAGCCGGGCATGGTGGGCGACGGCATCCGGGCGCCGTTCACCGTCACCGGCACGGCGCGGCAGTCCACCGATACCAACACCCAGCTCGCCGAGTCCGTGGCCAGTTACAAGCGGTACATCACCTCGCAGATCGAGACGCTGGTCCCGGAGACCGAGGAGTTCGCCGAGGCGGTCAAGGCCGGCAACGTGGAGAAGGCGAAGGAGGAGTTCCCGAAGGGACGCACCTACTGGGAGCGGATCGAGCCGGTCGCGGAGTCCTTCGGTGACATCGACCCCAAGACCGACGGCCGCGAGGACGACGAGCGGGGACCCGGCGAGACCTTCACCGGCTACCACCGCCTGGAGAAGGACCTCTGGGTGAGCGGGCTGCAGGCCGACTCCGGCGCGATCGCGGACAAGCTCGTGGCCGACATGAAGGACCTGCAGAACCGGGTCAGGACCCTGGAGCTGACGCCGGTCCAGCTGGCCAACGGCGCGAAGGAACTCCTCGACGAGGTCGCCACCGGCAAGATCACCGGCGAGGAGGACCGCTACTCGCACACCGATCTGTGGGACTTCAAGGCCAACGTCGAGGGCTCGCAGGCAGCCATCGCGGCGCTACGGCCGGTCATCGACCGGAAGGACCCTGCTCTCGGCCCGGTTCTGGACCAGGGCTTCGCCGCCGTGAACCAGCTGCTGGAGGGCTACCGCTCCGGCGACGGGTTCAAGCTCTACACCGAGCTCACCCCCGAGGACACCAAGAAGATGGCGGAAGCCGTCGACGCGCTGGGCGAGCCGGTGAGCAAGGTCGCCGGCGTCGTGACCCAGACCTGATCGGAGATGGAAGGGCTGACGGCGCGACCGGGGGACGGCTGAGATGACACCGAACATGTCACGGCGCACCATGCTGGGGATGGCCGGAGCCGGGGTGGCGCTGGCGGGCGCGGGAGCGGCCGCGGGCGTCGCCGCGACCTACGGCTCCCACGGCTCACCGCTCGGACCGGTCGCGGACGCGGTCGAGTTCTTCGGCGACCACCAGGCCGGCATCACGACCCCGGCCCAGGACCGGATGCACTTCGTGGCGCTGGACGTCGTCGACGGGGACCGGGCCCGGCTCACCGAGTTGCTGCGCACCTGGTCGGCCGCGGCCTTCCGGCTGACCGCGGGCGCGGAGGTGAGTGGGCGGGGCGCCGTCGGCGGCAACCCCGACGCCCCGCCGGACGACAACGGGGAGGCACTCGGCCTGCCCCCGAGCCAGCTCACGCTGACCCTCGGGTTCGGCGGGTCGCTGTTCGACGACCGCTTCGGGTTGGCCGACCGGAAGCCGGCGGCCCTGGCCGATCTGCCGCATTTCACCGGTGACCAGCTCGATCCGGCCCGCAGTGGCGGCGACCTGTGCATCCAGGCCTGCGCGAACGACCCGCAGGTCGCCGTGCACGCGATCCGCCACCTCGTGCGGATGGGATTCGGCACCACCGCGGTGCGCTGGTCGCAGCTCGGTTTCGGGCGCACCTCGTCGACGTCGACGACCCAGGCCACGATGCGCAACATGTTCGGGTTCAAGGACGGGACCCGCAACATCAAGGCGGAGGACCCGGTCGCGCTGCGCGATCACGTCTGGGCCGCCCCCGGTGACGGCCCGGACTGGATGACCGGCGGCACCTACCTGGTCGCCCGCCGGATCCGGATGCACATCGAGATCTGGGACCGCACCTCGCTCAAGGAGCAGGAGTCGATCATCGGCCGCCTCAAGGGCAGCGGGGCGGCGCCGGGCCGGGCCGGCGAGTTCGACGAGCCCGACTTCGTGGTCTCCGGCAACGACGGCCGGCCGCTGCTCGGCGACGACGCGCACATCCGGCTGGCGTCGGCGGAGGCCAACGGGGGCGTGAGGATCCTGCGGCGGGGCTACAACTTCGTCGATGGAGCCGACGGGGCCGGGCACCTCGACGCCGGGCTGTTCTTCGTCGGCTTCATGCGCGACCCGCACCGGCAGTTCGTCCCGCTGCAGCGTGCGCTGGCGAGGTCGGACCGGATGATGGAGTACATCGAGCACACCGGGTCGGCGTCGTTCGCGGTGCCGCCGGGAGTGCGCCGGGGCGGTTACTGGGGAGACACCCTGTTCAGCTGAGGTGGATCCGGCGCGTCAGCCGGGCCAGTACCGGCGCCACTGTTCCGGGGTCAGGGCGTGCTGGTCGAGGCCGTCCGCGCGGGCCGCGTTCTCGGCCGCCCGCACCCGGGCCTCGAACGCGCGCGCGGCGCCGCGCAGCCGCTGCTCGGGGTCGTCGCCACCGATCTTGATCCGGGCGACCAGGTCGAACAGCTCCTCATCGCCGGTCGCCAGCTCGGCGGGCAGGCCGGCCTTGCGGGCGCGGGACACCAGCTTGGCCGCCAGGGCCGCCGCGGGCTGCCCGAGGGCGACCCCGTCCATGCTCGACTCCCGGCGCTTCTCCTCACGCTTCAGCTCGTCCCAGCGCAGCTCCTGCTCGGACGCGGCGTGGATGCGCTCCCCGTCCCCGAACACGTGCGGGTGCCGCTGGACGAGCTTGCGAACCAGGTCGCCGGCGACGTCGTCGACGTCGAACGCCTCGGCGCCGGGCCCGAACGGCGCGACCCCGCCCTCGGCGGCCACCCGGGCGTGGAAGAGCACCTGGAGCAGCACGTCGCCGAGCTCCTCGCGCAGCGCCGCCCGGTCGGCGTCGTCCACCGCCTCGTGCAGCTCGTAGCACTCCTCCACCAGGTACTGCAGCAGCGAGGCGTGGGTCTGCTCGGCGTCCCACGGGCACCCGCCGGGCGAGCGCAACCGGTCCATCACCGCGACCGCCTCCAGCAGAGCGGCCCCCGGCGGATCGGGCGTCTCGATGACCGACTCGGCCCGCTCCCGCAGCGGGTGGGCGGCGTCGGTGGTGAGCAGCACCTCGCGCGCCGCGGGGTCGTACGTCCCGGTCCGCGGCGCGCGCCCGGCACCGGCCGCCTCCGCGACCTCGGCCGGGACGGTGTCGTCGGCGTAGACGCGGTCGGCCGAACGCAGCACCGGCAGCGCCTCGGCGGGCAGCACCGCGCCCAGGTGCGGCGACAGGATGACGAGCGTGCGGGGCACCGAGCTACCCGGGAAGCCGGTGCTCAGGACAGGGTGGCCGGCAGAACCAGGCCGGCGGGCGTTCCCGGAGCCAGCACCGCGAGCCGCAGCGGGTCCCACACCCCGTAGCGGGGGTTGACCCGCACACCCAGCTCCTGGGCCAGTGGCTGGGTGAACCGACGGCCGATGTCGTCCAGCGTGGAGTCGTCGAGCTGCGAGACCGAGGACGTCTTCGGGTCGCCACCGGGGCCGCTGGTGGTGCGCGCGGTCACCCGCAGCACCGTCCACCCGTCCGGGGCGGGCGAGGTCTGCGCGGCGACCACGGAGCCGGCCGGGGTGCCGAACAGGAACGACGCCGCCGACTGCGGGACCAGGGCCGCCCGCAGCTGGAGGTTGCGCTGGGCGCGCGGGTCGGCCGCGAGTACGGCGGCCGCACCGGACGGGCCGGAGGCCATCCTGCGGGCCTTCGCCACCGCGTCGTCGCGGGAGGTGGCGTTCGTCACGTCGACGGTGACCGCCACCCGGGTGAGCAGCTTCCGGGCCAGCGCCTGCGCCACCAGCTGGTCGCGGACGGCCTCCCGGACGCTGTCCTTGTCGTAGATGGTGGCATCCACGAGCGCGTCGACGCCTCCCTCACGGGTCAGCTCCGCATCGACCTGGTCGTCGGAGACCGCGATGTTCTCCCGCCGGGCCGCCTCGACGAGCAGGACGTGCTGCACCGCGCGGCTGACCACCTCGCGGGAGATGTCGGCGGGCTGGTCACCCTGCAGTTTCAGCTGGTCCAGCAGGCCCGGTTTGGCCAGTGCGGCCTCGATGCGTTGCTGGGTGGCACCGAGCGGGATCTCCGTCGATCCGACGATCGCCGCCGACCCCACCTGGCTCGGGCCGGACCCGCAGCCGGTGAGCAGCGCGGCCGTCACCACGAGCAGGCCCGCCCGCCGGCTCAGTCGGCGACGCCGATCCGATCCGCGCCGCGCCCCGACGGGCGGACGAGCATCCAGCGAACCACGCACACGACCATTCAGCCCAGGCACGACCGTACTGTCTCAGGTCACCCGTGCGGGCTAGCGGGCGGCCCCGGCCTGGCCCGCACCGGCGCCCACCGCGGCCGGGGCCAGGTCGGCCAGCAACCGGGCACACCAGTCCAGCAGGGCGGTGTCCCGCAGCGCCGGCGCCCCGATCCGGCCGTCGCCCTCGGTCGGACGCGGCACCACGACCTGCCTGCTCGCCGCCTTGTAGACCGACCGAGGGTAGAGCCGCTTGAGCCGCAGCTGGACCGAGTCGGGCAGCTCCACCGGGCCCAGCCGGATCGAGGCGGTGCCCTGGGCGGCGACCTCCGTCACGCCGGCCTGCCGGCAGGTATGGCGGAAGGCGGCCACGGCCATCAGGTTGAGGACCGGTTCCGGCGGGCTGCCGTAGCGGTCGGTCAGCTCCTCGGTGATCGCGGCGAGGGCGTCGGCGTCGGCCGCCTCGGCGATCTTGCGGTACACCTCCAGGCGCAGCCGCTCCCCGTCGACGTACTCGTGCGGGACGTGCGCATCCACCGGCAGGTCGACGCGGACGTCGGCCAGCGGCTCCTCCTCGATGCCGGCACCGGCGCCGCCGGCGGCCCGGAACGCCTGGACGGCCTCCCCCACCAGCCGCACGTACAGGTCGAAGCCGACGCCGGCGATGTGGCCCGACTGCTCGGCTCCCAGGATGTTGCCCGCGCCCCGGATCTCCAGGTCCTTCATCGCCACCGCGGTACCCGAGCCCAGTTCGGAGTGCTGGGCGATGGTGGCCAGCCGGTCGTGCGCGGTCTCGGTGAGCGGCGACTCCGGCGGGAACAGGAAGTAGGCGTAACCGCGCTCGCGGCCCCGCCCGACGCGGCCGCGCAGCTGGTGCAGCTGCGAGAGCCCCAGGTTCTCCGAGCGCTCCACGATCAAGGTGTTCGCGTTGGAGATGTCCAGCCCGTTCTCGACGATGGTGGTGCACACGAGCACGTCGTACTCGTTCTGCCAGAAGCCCGCGACCGTCCGTTCCAGCAGGTCCTCGTTCATCTGCCCGTGCGCCACCGCCACCCGCGCCTCGGGCACCATCTCCCGGACGGTCTTGGCCGCCCGGTCGATGCTGGCCACCCGGTTGTGCACGTAGAAGACCTGGCCGTCGCGCAGCAACTCGCGCCGGATGGCCGCCGCAACCTGCTTGCTGTCGTAGGCCCCGACATAGGTCAGCACCGGGTGGCGCTCCTCGGGCGGGGTCGCGATCGTGGACAGCTCCCGGATGCCCGCGAGGCTCATCTCCAGCGTCCGGGGGATCGGCGTGGCCGACATCGCCAGCATGTCGACGTGGGCACGCAGCGCGGTGATGTGCTCCTTGTGCTCGACGCCGAAACGCTGCTCCTCGTCCACGATGACCAGCCCGAGGTCCTTCCAGCGGACCCCGGTCTGCAGCAGCCGGTGGGTGCCGACCACCACGTCGACGGTGCCCTCCGCCAGTCCCTTGATCGTCTCGGTCGCCTCGGCGTTGTCGGTGAACCGGGACAGCCCCCGGACCGTGACCGGGAACGGGCGCATCCGCTCGGTGAAGGTCTGCAGGTGCTGGTTGGCCAGCAGCGTCGTCGGCACCAGCACCGCGACCTGCTTGCCGTCCTGCACGGCCTTGAACGCCGCCCGGACCGCGATCTCGGTCTTGCCGAAGCCGACGTCACCGGAGATGACCCGGTCCATCGGGACCGGCTGCTCCATGTCCCGCTTGACGTCGTTGATCGCGGCGAGCTGGTCGGGGGTCTCGGTGTAGGGGAAGGCGTCCTCGAGCTCACGCTGCCAGGGGGTGTCCTTGGCGAACGCGTGCCCGGGGCTGGACTTGCGGGCGGCGTAGAGCTGGACGAGCTGGGCGGCGATCTGGCGGACGGCCCGGCGGGCCTTGCTCTTGGTCTTGGCCCAGTCCCCGCCGCCCATCTTGTTCAGCGTGGGGGTCTCGCCGCCGACATAGCGGCTGATCTCGTCGAGCTGGTCGGTGGGGACGAACAACCGGTCGGCGGGCTGCCCACGCTTGCTGGATGCGTACTCCAGCACCAGGTACTCGCGGGTCGCGCCGCTGACCGTGCGCTCCCGCATCTCCACGAAGCGCCCGATGCCGTGCTGGGCGTGCACCACGTAGTCGCCCGGCTCCAGGGTCTCCAGCTGCACGGCGTTGCGGCGGCGGCTGGCCAGCTTGGTGACCTCGCCGGTCGCCACCCGGTTGCCGGTGAGGTCGGCCTCGGTGAGCACCACCAGGTTCTGCGCGGGGGCGACGAACCCGTCGGTCAGCCGGCCCCGGATGACGCTGACGATGCCCGGCTCGGGCGGACCGGCCAGGCCGTCGTCGACCAGCCGCGCGGGTACGTCCGCCTCTCCGAGCTGCTCGACGGCCCGCTGCGCGGTGCCGGCGCCGGCCAGCTGGAGCACGGCCGCCCCGCCGGCGGCGGTGTGCGCGCGCAGGTCGGCCAGTGCGCGGGGCAGCTCACCCCGGTAGGACTCCACCGCCCGGAATCCCGGCCGCAGCACCCCGTCCTCAGGGCTCCGTTCGGGCAGGGCGGTCGGGTCGGGCAGGGCGGTCGGGTGGGGCAGGGCGGTCGGATCTGGCGAGGACGGGTCGTGGGTGGCGAACGGCGTGAGGGTCCACCAGGGACGGCCGGCGGCGCGCGCGCTGTCCGCCACCTCGTCCAGGTCGCGGTAGGCGGACGCGCCGACGTCGATGGGCGCCTTCGCCTCGGTGCCCGCGACGGTGCTGATCTGGCTGCTCGCGGCCGCCAGCCAGGACGCCTCCAGGAACTCCTGCCCGGTGCGCACCAGGTCGGCGGCCCGGCGGCGGATCCGCTCGGGATCGACCAGCAGCACGTGGCCCCCGGCCGGCATCAGGTCGGTGAGCAGGTCGAGTCGGCCGTCGCAGAGCACCGGGATGAGCGACTCCATGCCCTCGCACGGCATGCCCTCGGCCAGCTTGCTCAGCACCTCGACCAGCGACGGGTTCTTCTGGTGGGTGCGGGCCAGCTCGGCGGCCTTCGCGCGCACCTGCGCGGTGAGCAGCAGCTCCCGGCACGGGGGCGCCTCCAGCCGCTCCACCTGCCCGATCGAACGCTGGTCGGCGACGGTGAAGCCGCGCAGCTCCGAGATCTCGTCGCCCCAGAACTCCACCCGCACCGGGTGTTCGGCGGTGGGTGGGAACACGTCCACGATCCCGCCGCGCACCGCGAACTCGCCGCGCCCGGTGACCATGTCCACCCGGGTGTAGGCCAGCTCCACCAGCCGGTTGAGCAGCTCGTCGAAGTCGCGCGTGTCGCCGACCTGCATCGACACCGGCTCCAGCGCCCCCAGACCCGGCGCGATGGGCTGAATCAGGCTGCGTACGGCCGCGATCACCAGGCGCAGGGACGGATCCTTGCCGGCAAGCCGGTGGAAGATCGAGATACGCCGTCCGACGGTGTCGGCGCGCGGTGAGAGCCGCTCGTGCGGCAGCGTCTCCCACGACGGCAGCACCGCCAGCGCGTCCGCCCCCACCAGGCAGCTGACGGCGGCGGCGAGATCGTCGGCCTCGCGCTCGGTCGCGGTGACGACCAGCGTGCTGGGCAGGCCCTCGGCTCCGGCGAGCGCGCCGGCCACCAGCGGCCGCAGCGCGGGCGGCCCCTCGATGCGCAGGGTGGGCCGCCCGGCGCGGGTGAGCACGGCGGCCAGGCCCGGATCGGCCAGCGCGGCGGAGAGCAGCCCGGGCGAGACGGTGGGTGTGTCATGGGACGACAAGTGCGGGTTCCTCCACGCGACGGGCACGGCAGACAGACCCCTGCCCGGGACGAACGCCCGGGCGGGGTCTCAGCTACCAGCCTACGTGGCGCGCGGGGCGCCACCCGCTAGGGCGCCACCCCGATCGGAGCGGGAGCCACCGGTGCCGGGGTCGCGGCCGGCGCCGGGACGGGCGCGGGCACTCCGGGCGAGGGGGTGACCGGCAGCTCGGCGAGCTTGTGGAAGGTGACCTTGCCGCCGTCCAGTGGCCCGGCGGGCCTGTCGGCCTGCTGGTAGCTACCGGCCTGGAAGCGCACGGTCGCGCCCCTGAACGCCGCGGGCACCGGTGCCGGCACCCGCACGATCCGGCCGTTGCGCGTGATCGAGAAGACCAGCCTCCCGTTGCCCATGTCGCTGATGCCGAAGTCGAACGGTGTGTTCAGCGGCACACCGGCGGCCAGCGGGTACCGGGCCGAGGTGGACCCCTTCTGCGCCTGCTTGACCACCACGTACACCTGGCCCCGCTGGTAGCGCAGCATCACGAACGACACCGAGCTGATGGGTTCGGCACCGTGGATCTGCCCGAGGATGATCCCGTTGCCGTCCTGGGGTTCCTGGTGCACCGCGACCGTGGCGTGCAGGGTGTGGATCTGCCCCGACCATCCGGCCGGGAACGTCTTGAGGCTGTCCAGCTCGGTGCGTGGATGACTGGAGTTCTCGGTCGTCACTCCGCCCGAGGCCGGCGCCCAGAAGACGAGCGCGCCGTTGGCGTCGGGCACCATCCATGGCGCCACCGGGGTCGCCGGCTGCAGCAGGGTAGGTGTGCCCTTGCTGTTCTTCACCGGGATCGACAGCTTCCAGCCGGATAGGTCGATGGTGGTGGCGGCGCCGGGCAGGGGTCCCACGAGCGGGATGGTCGCCGCGGTGGGCACCACCGCCTCCGGTGCCCCGCCCCCGGCACCGGCCACAGCGAGCAGCAGTCCACTCACCATCACCGCGGCGGCGTGAGGTCGACGGATTACTCCGAGTCTGCGTGATCGTCCGTACTCATTCACTCCATTAGGTTAGCGAATTCGGGGGCTCCACGAGCCGTTACTCCGTATTACTCACCCGGGCGAGTCGCGGTGCGATTTCAGCGACACTCATGTGAGGGTCGAGGCACCCGACCGGATTCGGCCATGTGACTGTCCGACAGTTGTCGCCGTCTGGCCGGGGGTCAGCGACGCGGAGGCAGAGGTCCTCGGGCGCGGGACGGGCGGGTCGATACGTCCGGCGGGGCCGCTGCCGGGCGCTCGGCCAGGGCGGTGAGGGCCAGGTCGACGGCGGTGGCCAGCTGCGGATCCCGGCCGGCGACATGGTCGGCCGGAGTCATCACCACCTCCACGTCGGGGGCGACCCCGCCGTTCTCCACGTCCCAGCCGACGTGGTCGAACCAGGCGGAGTACCGCGGCTGGGTGACCCGGGTGCCGTCGACCAGCCGGTAGCGGCTGTCGATGCCGATGACCCCGCCCCAGGTACGCACGCCCACCACCGGCCCGATGCCCACGCGCTGGAACGCGGTGGTGACGATGTCGCCGTCCGAGCCGGAGAACTGGTCGGCCACGGCCACCACCGGGCCCCGCGGCGCGTCGAGGGGATACGTCGTCGGCTGACCGTGCCGGACCACGTCCCAGCCGATCACCTTGCGGGCCAGCTTCTCGATCACCAGCTGGGAGAGGTGGCCGCCGCCGTTGTTGCGGACATCGATGATCAGGCCGTCCCTGGCGGTCTCCCGCCGCAGGTCACGGTGCAGCTGAGCCCATCCGTTGGCCACCATGTCGGGCAGGTGGAGGTAGCCGAGCCGCCCCTCGGAGCGGTCGGCCACGAACGCCCGCCGCCCGGCGACCCAGTCCTGGTAGCGCAGCTGCTCGTCGTCCTCCAACGGCAGGACCACCACCCGCCGGACCGCGCCCCCTCCGTCCGTGCCACCGTTCCCCGTGCCGCCGTTCCCCGTGCCGGTCCGGACCGTCAGCTCCACCGCCTTGCCCGCGGTGTCCAGCAGCAACGGAGCGGGACCGAGCGCGGGGTCGACCGGCCGCCCGCCGACCGCGACGATCACGTCGCCGGCCCGCACGTCCACCCCGGGAGCCGCGAGCGGGCTGCGGGCCCTCGGATCCGAGGACTCCCCCGGCAGCACCCTGGCCACCATCCACTCGCCGTCGGCGTTGCGCTGCAGATCCGCTCCGAGCAGGCCGGGCGCGCCGCCGGAGCCGCCACGCCAGGGCGGGGTCACGTAGGCGTGCGAGGTACCCAGCTCCCCCTGCACCTCCCACAGCAGGTCGACGAGGTCGTCGTGGCTGCCCACGGCGTCGACCAGCGGCCGGTACCGGGCCAGCTCACCGGCCCAGTCGACACCGGACATGTCGGCGGTCCAGAAGTGGTCGCGCATCAGTCGGCCGGCCTCGTCGTACATCTGCCGCCACTCGGCGCTGGGATCGACGGTCACCGAGATGCGGCTGGTGTCGATGTCGAACTCGTCTCCTCCGGAGTCCCCGGGCGGTTCCGAGCCCGACCGGTCGGTGCGCAGCACCCGCAGCGTCTCCCGATCCCGGACCACGAGGCGGGTCCCGTCGCCGCTGACCTCGAACGCCGTCACCCGGTCGGCGACCGCATCGCAGCGGCGGCGCACCAGGTCGTACCGCTCCAGCACCGGGCGCGGCGCGTCCGCTCCTTCGGCCAGACCGTCGCCCAGGGCACCGGTCGGCGTGCTGCGCAGCCACAGCAGGCAGTCCTTGCCGGCCCGCAGCCGCTGGTAGCGGCCCTCGGCCACTGGTAGCGCCACCACGCGCTCGGGCAGTCCCTCGGGGTCCACGCGCACCCGCGGGGGCGCGCCCTTCGCCGCACCGCCCTTACCTGTTCCCGCGTCCCCTGTTCCCGCGTCCCCCGTGCCCGCGTCCCCCGTGCCCGCGTTCTCGGGACCGGCCTGTGCCGGGATCTCGGCCGCGTTGTCCGTATCGGCCTGGTCGTCCGGCTTCTCCTGGTCGTCCGGGTCCTCGGCGGAGTTCGAGGCGGGCCGGCCGTCCGGGCTGGGACCGAACGGCGACGGTGTCCTGGCCGCCAGCGGGACCAGGTACGGCTTGCTGCCGTTGGGGAAGGACAGGTCGAACACCTGCTCGTCGTACACCGGGTCGAAGCTGCGCCGGGACAGGAAGGCCAGGTAGCGGCCGTCAGCGGTGAACACCGGGCTGGTGTCGTAGAAGCGGGGCTCGGTCGCCGCGACCGCCACCGGTGGCTCGTCAACGAGGCGGGTGAGCAGGATCCGGCGCAGCCCCGGCTCGTGGGGGTCCGACCACGCCAGCCAGGCGCTGTCCGGCGAGAACGCCAGGCCCGACACCTCACCGTCGGCGCCCACCGCCAGCTCCGAGAGCGTCCCCGTCGCGGTGTCCATGATCAGTAGGCGGCCGTCGTGGCAGGCCAGCGCGATCCGCGAGCCGTCCGGCGCGGCCGCCAGCTCGAGGACCCGCCCGATCTCGCCCGACCCGTACACCTCCGGCTCGGCGCCCACGGCGTCCAGTGACCCCACGCTCACCGAGTCCTCGCCGGTCACGTCGCTGACCCACACCACCCGGTCCTTACCCAGCGGAAGAGCCAGCCTGGCCCGCACGCCGTCACGGGCGGCGATCACCCGGGCCGGCCCGTCACGGTGGACGAGCCGGTGGATGGTGCCCCGGACCTCGACCACGCTGAGCCGACCGCTGCGGTCGGGGACCGCCCGTCCGAGGTGGCGGGCGGCCCGGGGCCGGTACGGGGCCCGGGCGGTGCGGGGGCCTCCGAGCGTCACGTCGAGGGGCCGGGCGGGCTCGTCGAGGGAGCCCATCAGCCACAAGCGGCCGGCGCACTGGTACACGATGCGCCTGCCGTCGGTGGTGGCGTGGCGCACGTAGAACGCCGGCTGGTCACCGGCCTCGGCGCCGTGGTCGGTGTGCCGGCGCAGCTCGGGCGACGCCTCGTCGCGCGCGGAGTCGATCGGGACGGAGTAGACGTTGCCCCAGCCCTCGTGGTCGGACACGAAGACCACGCGGTCACCCACCAGCATCGGGGACTCGATGTTGCCGGTCAGACCGGGCAGCAGCCGGACGAACCGGCCCTCGCCCGAACCGTCCCACCACAGCTTTCCGGTGGTGCCACCCCGGTAGCGCTTCCACCATGCCGGCTCGCGGGAGATCGACGCGCTGAGCAGCAGCGTCCCCCTCGGTCCGACCGCCAGGTCCCCGACCTGCCCGTAGGGCAGCACGCGGCTCGGTCCACCGTCGGACGGGATGGCGTGCGCCCAGGTCCACAGGTACGACGGCTGCCCGGTACCGCTCACGGCGACGACCTCGCCGCCCTCGGTCCAGCCCAGGCTCAAGGTGCGGGGATCGCCCCAGTAGGTCAGGCGGGTGGACAGGCCCCCCTCGACGTCGGCCACGTGCACCTCAGGTGAGCGGTCGCGCCAGGAGGTCCAGGCCACCCGGCTCGCGTCGTCGGTCAGCCTCGGGTTCGACGCGGGGGCCTTGTCGGCCGACAGCCGGTGGGCCCGGCCGCCATCGACCGGTGCCAGCCACACGTCGTCCTCGGCCACGAACGTCAGCAACTGGCCGCGCAGGTGCGGGAACCTCAGGTAGCTCGACGGCATGCCGACGACGGTATCCGCCGGCGGGAGGCGCTAGGCGCGCACCTGCTCGTCGAATTCCGGCCAACCCTCCAGCTCGCCCTCGTCGTCCGGTTCCACCGCGACGGCCTTTTCGACCGGGTCCGGCGGCCCTTCGGCCTGCGCATCGTGGTCCGGCGCATCCTGGGCGGCCGCCGCACCGGCTGGTCCGTCGGCGGGCGCGCCGTCCGGGGGTGGTTGCTCCTCGGACGGGCGGTCCGTGGGCTCGTCACCGAGAGACCCGTCGCCGGGCAGCTCGTCACCCGGCAGCTCGTGACCGGGCAGCTCATCCCTGTACGTCTCGACGTCCGGCAGCCCGTCGTCGTGCGGCCCGGCCGCCGGCCCGGACCGGGGCTCGCCGTCCCGGTCGGAGACCATCGCGCCCGGGAAACCGGATGTCGGCGATGACGGCGCGCCATACCCCGAGGTCGGCGGCCCGGTGTGAACCGGGGAGACGATGTCGTCGCCCGCTCGGGCGCCCGTCGATGTCTCGATGTCCGGCGCCAGAGAAGGCAACCAACCGTCGGTTTCGCCGGGGAGGTCGGCCACCGGCAACCACAACGCCGACGAGTCGATCGACTCCGGACCCGGACCCGTTCCCAGCGCGCCGAGATCGCGGGAGGCGGGCTCCGCAGACGTCGGCTCGAGCGCTACCGGTTCCAGCGGACCCGGGCCCAGAACGGCCGGTTCGAGCAGATCCTGGTGCAGGGCAGCCGGCTCCAGCAGGCTCCGTTCCACCGGGCCCGGCTCGAGTAGACCCCGCTCCACCGGGCCCGGCTCGAGGAGATCCCGCTCCACCGGGCCCGGCTCGAGGAGATCCCGGTCCAGCGAAGTCCGCCCGAGGGCGGTCGGGTCAAGGACGGCCGGCTCCAGGACGGTGGATTCCAGCGGAGTCGGCTCCAGAAGGGTCGGCTCGAGGGATGAGGCCGACGCGGCCAGGGGAATCGCCCCGGGGTCGTGGGACAGAGAGTCCCGGGAGAGGGGGTCCGGAGAGAGGGGGTCTGGGGCACCCGGGCGCGACCGGCCCGAGCCGCCGAGTCCGTCGTCCGACCGGGGAGGGTCGAGCAGCTGCGGAACCGGCGAGGACGACTTGGGACGTCGTGGGCGGCCCGGCACCGCACCAGCCCCAAGGCCGGGCAGAGGAGGCGGGTTCCCGCCGGTGGCGGACAGCGCGGCCGGGGTCGGGGCCTCCGTGTCCCTCGGCCTGCGCGGTGGCATGGTTACGCGGCCACCCTGGGGCAGCGGCCGGCCCTGGGGCGCCGGGGGGCGTGGTTGCCGCGCCGGCGTCTCGGCTGCCAGCGGCCGGTGCGGCTCCGGTGGCCCGGAGGGTCGCGCGGCGGCCGGGCGCTGGGGTGCGGCCGGACCGCAGCGTTCGGGCGGCGTCGGCTTCGGAGCGCCCTCGCGCTGGGGCGAGCGGGCAGGCCGTGCAGAGCCGGCGGCCGCCGCGGACCGGGCAGAGCCGGCGGGCGCCGCCGATCGGGCAGAGCCGGCGGCCGCCGCGGATCGGGCAGAGCCGGCGGCCGAAGATCGGGCCGGCCCCGCGGAACCGGCGGGCGCGGGAGAGCGGTGAGGCGCAGAGGTGCGGGCGGGTGGCGCGGTCCGGTCCGCCGGCCTGGAGAAGATCACCGCGGTGTCGTCCTCGTCCGCGTCGGCGCGCACCGGTGCGGCCGGGCGCGCCGAGGTCACGGTCCGCACCGGGCCCGATGCCCAGGCCGGCCGGGACCCCTCCACCGCCGACACCAGCGCCGCCGCCCGGTCCCCTCCGGAGCTCCTGCTCGTGTCGCCGGCCAGCGCCTCGTCCGAGACCGGTACGTCGTCGGGCAGCGCGCCGTCCCGCTCGTCCTCCTCCGCCCGGGCCGCCTGGGCCGCCAGCAGGCGCCGCCGCCGGGCACTGCGCTCGACCGCCGCGGCCAGCAGCACCGACAGGGCGAGGCAGAACGCCAGGGTGGCGATGCCCACCCGGCGCCCGACGGTGCGCTCCGGTGGCGCGAACGCCATCGGGCTCATGGCGTCGAGCGTCAGCTGCGTGCCGGCGAGCGCGCGCTGCTCCTCGGCGATCCCGTGGAGGCGGTCGGTGAGCTGGGTCGTCGTCGCCGTGACCGCATCGCGCGCATGCGCGGCGCTGTCGGCGACCGCCCTCACGGTGATCACCGGCGTGCCCGGCTGGAGCTGGATGGTCACCGGCTGCGCGGTCGGGCGTCCGGGGACCGGGCCGGCGGGGGGCTGCGGATGCACGGACTCGACCAGGTCGGTGGCCGCCGACTTCGCCACCGCCAGCGGGTCCTGTGGGGTCTTCGGCGAGGCCAGCGACAGGCCCCGGCTCTTGCTGATCGTCTTCGCCTCGGAGGCGGTCGAGGTGCTGACCTGGTAGACGGCCGTCGCGGCGTAGCTCGCGGGCATCTGGGTATAGGCGAACCAGGCCACTCCGCCCGATGCCGCCATCAGCGGGATCAGCAGATACCATCGCCGGGCCGCCATCCCAACGGCCGCCAACACGCCCACCCGCTCACCTCTTCCGGGTCGACTCCGAGTGCTTAGAGTACCCGCTCGAGCACGGTCGGTAGCAACCCGGTCCCCGCGGCCCGCTCAGTACGGGCTGGGAGCACTCAATGAAGCCATTCCCAGCACCAGCCGGGTCACGTGGAAGGCCTCGGCGTAGCGCGCCTGGCACTGCACTCCACGCAGCCTGGCCAGGCCCGAGACGTACTCCGCTTCCAGGGACACCCGGTCGCGCTGGGACCCGTAGTACTCGCGCATCTTGTCGATCTTCTCGCGCAGGACCGGCTCGGCCAGCGGGCAGTACACGGTCGGCTGGTCGAGGTTGCCGTCGCGCTGGAGGATCTCGTAGCCCAGCATCAGGTGGTCGCCGAAGGCGACCCGCACGAGGTCGGCCACCAGGGTCCGGTCGTGGTGACCGTCCCGCGTGCTCGGCGCGAACACCAGCCCCGGATCGACCCGCGACCGGAGGTCCTCGAGGCCCCGCTTGACGCGCTCCCAGCGGGCCGGGAGTTGCCCCTGGGGCAGGTCCAGCACCGTGACGCTGAGCTTGGCCCCGGGGCAGAACGCGGCCAGTGCGTCGCGCTCCTCCTCCTCGCGGAGGCTGCCACCCCCTGTGAGGGTCAGCGCGCTGACCTCGACGCCCGGGTGGGCCCGGCACAGCTCGAGCAGCGTTCCGCCGCACCCGACCACGATGTCGTCACAGTGCGCACCGACCAGCACGACGCCGTCGAGCCGCTCGGGGAGCAGGCTCAGCATGCGGAACCTCCTACGGCTGACGCATCCGGGCCAGCCGGGCCGTGGTCGGCCATCGGACGTCACGGGCCCAGCCGAACTTCTCGAACATCCAGATCAGCCGGGCCGAGATGTCGACCTGCCCGGGCAGCACGCCATGGCGGGCGCACGTCGGGTCGGCGTGGTGCAGGTTGTGCCACGACTCGCCCATGCTCAGGATCGCCAGCGGCCAGAAGTTGCGGGACCGGTCGCGCGAGGCGAACGGCCGGCGGCCGATCATGTGGCAGATCGAGTTGATCGACCAGGTCACGTGGTGCAGCGCGCCCATCCGGACCAGGCCGGCCCAGAAGAACGCGGTGAACGCCCCCAGCCAGGAGTGCGTGATCAGGCCACCGATCAGGGCCGGCAACGCCAGGCTCGCCAGCACCAGCCACCCGAAGTTCCGGTCCACCCGCATCAGCGCGCGGTCGGCCAGCAGGTCGGGCACGAAGCGCTTGAAGTTGGTCTCCCGCTTGTCGAACAGCCAGCCGAAGTGCGCGTGCACGAAGCCCTTCGCCACGGCCATCGGGGAGGTGCCGAACGCCCACGGCGAGTGCGGGTCGCCCTCCTTGTCGGAGAAGGCGTGGTGGCGGCGGTGGTCGGCCACCCAGTGCACGACCGAGCCCTGGATGGCCAGCGAACCGGTGATGGCCAGGGCGATCCGCAGCCACGGGCGGGCCTTGAACGACTTGTGCGTGAAGTAACGGTGGTAGCCGACCGTGATGCCTAGGCAGCCCACCGTGTAGAAAGCCACCATGAGCCCCAGGTCGTGCCATTGCACGCCCCATCCCCAGGCCACCGGCACGGCGGCCGCGAAGGCGAGCATGGGCACGAGCACGAACACGTAGATCAGGGCGTGCTGCCAGGGCTTCCTGACGCCCTCCAGGACGCTGGCCGGGCCGGGAGCCTCAACTGTGCTGCCCATGTGGTGCTCACCTCGAGAAAGTCGGTGGTTGCGATCGAGATCGGTCGTTGGTCTATCCGTGGCGGATGCGGTAGGCCTGGCCGGCCGACGCCATGACACCATGGGGGCACGATCCGCCGTAGTGTAATGGCAGCACCTCAGATTTTGGTTCTGATGGTCCAGGTTCGAACCCTGGCGGCGGAGCAGCCGGCCCTCATCGTTCTACAGCCATCGTACGGCCATCCGGCCCCGGCGCCGGTCCGCACCAGGGCCACCGAACGGGCGATCTCACGCCCGGTTCAGCCGGCGAGAGCCCGGACCCGGCGCACCACCTCGTCGGCACCGAGCGCCCCGCAGACCTGGTGCAGGTCGGGGCTGCGGGTCGCGCCGGTGATCGCCACCCGGATGACGTTGGCGGCGTCCTTGAGCATGCCCGGGTAGGCGTCGGGGTCGGCCTTGTACGCCTTGGGGTTGGGGGCGAAGCCGTTACGTGCGGCGAGCTCGCGGATCTGGGCGAACCATTCCGGCTGCTCGTCGGCCCAGGCGTAGTGGTCGGCGAAGTCGGCCGCCAGCTTGCGGACCAGCGCCGGGTCCAGCCCGCCGAACCGGTCGTCGGAGGCGTCGGTGACCGGGGAGAACAGCTCCGGGAAGAAGAACCCGTACAGATCCCGGAAGTCCGACCACCGCACCAGGTCCTTGCGCGGGTTGGCCACCCCGACCCGCTCCACGTCCACGACACGCTCGGCCAGCTCGCGGTTGGCCGCGATCACCGACGCCAGCTCCGGGTCGCGCGCCGTCCCATCCGAGCCGCTCTGCAGGGCCCATGCCGATACCGCGTCGAGGATCGCCGGACCGCTGAGGGTGGCGATGTGGTCGCCGGAGATGTCGGCCAGCTTCACCATGTCCACCAGCGGGCCGGCCACGCCGCACTCGGAGAGCCGGATCGGCTCGGTCAGCGCCTCGGCCAGCGGCAGCTCGGCGAGCCGGCCGTTCGCCAGACCGCGCAGGTAGTACAGCACCGCCTCGGACGGGTAGCCGGCGTCGAGGTAGAAGTCGACCGAGGCTTCCGGGTCCTTGCGCTTGGAGAGCTTGCGCTTGTTGCCGCCCTCGGTCTTGGTCAGCGGCGCGATGTGCGCGTAGGTCGGCGGCTCGAAGCCGAGCGCGGCGAACAGCTGCAGGTGCAGCGGGACCGAGGAGATCCACTCCTCGCCCCGTACCACCAGGTTCACCCGCATCAGGTGCTCGTCCACGGCATGCGCGAAGTGGTAGGTGGGCAGCCGGGGGCTGGCGGCGGAGGTCTTGAGGATCACCACGTCGTTGCGGTTCGCCTCGTGCTCGAGCCGGCCCCGGATCGCGTCGGTGAAGCCGACCCGGGTGGTCGCGGACGCGGAGTCGGGCGTGCGGAAACGCACCACGTAGGGCTCTCCGGCGGCCAGCTTCGCCGCCACCTCGGCCGGGTCGGCGTCACGCCAGATCGCCCAGGTCCCGTAGTAGCCGGTGGGCAGCTTGGTGGCCTGCTGGCGCGCGGTGATCTCGGCGAGCTCGTCCTTGGTGGCGAAGCACGGGTAGGCCTGGCCCTGCCGCATCAGCTCACGGACGTAGGTCAGGTAGATCCGCTCGCGCTGGGACTGCAGGTACGGGGCGTACGGGCCGCCCGGTGCCTCGTCCGAGGCGATGCCGAAGTACTCGAACGCCCGGTCGAACTGGGCGGCGACGCCGGCGACCTCCCGGGACTGGTCGGTGTCCTCGATGCGCACGAAGTAGACCCCGCCGCTGTGGTGGGCCACGTCCTTGGCGATGGTCGCGGTGTAGACCCCGCCGATGTGCACGAAGCCGGTCGGGCTGG
>Ga0070741_10008295_pt1 | contig 20938 bp, 16 predicted proteins | sample Coa_R1_4_FD_66440 | JGI IMG/M metagenome (GOLD analysis project Ga0070741, IMG submission 66440) | Surface soil microbial communities from Centralia Pennsylvania, which are recovering from an underground coalmine fire - Coalmine... | ecosystem: Environmental > Terrestrial > Soil > Unclassified ...
GAAGACGTCGTTGTGGTGCGCGCCGGCGACGCGGAAGAACTGCTTCGGCTCCGGCGCCGCCGCATGGAGCTGTTCGCCGAGCACGAACGGAACGATCTCGTCGCGATCGCCGTGCGCGACGAAGAGCGGCACCGTGAGCTTCCCGATCCGCGACGCCGAATCGAACCGGCTGCCGGCGAGGGCGGCGAGCGGACCATAGTGGCGCCGTCCGACGTCGCGGAGCGTCGTGAACGTCGACACCACCACGATGGCGGCACACGGGCGACGCGTCGCCAGGTGGATCGAGACCGCCCCGCCGAGCGATTCGCCGAACGCGACGATCCGGGCCGCCGGGACGCCGCGAGCTCGCTCGGCGTCGTACGCCGCCTCGGCGTCGAGGTACGCGCCGGCCTCGGTCGGCCGCCCGTCGCTCTTGCCGTAGCCGCGGTAGTCGTAGGCGAGAACGGAGACGCCGCGCGCCGCGAGCGCGACGAGCACCTCACCGCGGTCGGCGATGTTGCCGCCGTTGCCGTGCGACCAGACGAGCACCGGCGCGGACGACCCTCCGTCGGCGTACCAGGCGTGGAGCCGGACGCCGTCGGCGGTCGTGATCCAGCGCTCGGCGACGCCGGGTGGCGGTGCCGGAACGTGGCGGTCGGGGAAGAAGATGAGCCCGTCGAGTGGCACGAGACGACACCCGGATAGCAGGATCGCTACGAGCCCGGCGAGACGACGTCCGGAGGTCAGACGCTAGTCGACCGCCGCGGCCATGCGCGCCAGCCCGGCGCCGATCTCCCGCCGGAGCAGTCGGGCGATGACACCGCCGACGATCGCACCGCCGAGGTACCAGGGAAACGCGAACCGGATGCGATAGTCGAGACGGCTCCCGCCCGCGTCCGGCGCGACGCGGATCTGTCCGAGGTGGTCCCGCAGCGGTGCGCCGCCGATGACGCGGTAGTCCATCGCGTGCGGCGGCTCGAAGCGGACGACCTCCTCGCGCACGGCCGTTCCGCGCGCCCGGACGACCCGGATCGCACCGAGGCCGTTCGGCGCCGGATCTCCTTCGCGTTCGAGCGTGATCGTCGCGCCGACCCAGCGACCGAAGCCGCGGTGATCGGTGATCGCGGTGAAGACCGCCTCGACGGGCGCCGCGAACCGCTGCTCCATCGTGATCTCGTGCATGGCGAGCCGGTCGGTTCGCTCAGAAGCCGCCGTCGCGAGCCCGATCGAGCCAGTACTCGAAGACCGTCTTGTTGATGTGGCCGACGTTCCCGTTGAAGACGCCGCCGATGAAGTGCGTCCCGTTCTCGACGAGGTCGTAGTACGCGGCGTCGCCGGTGCCCTTGCTCGCGAGCCAGGCGTCGTGGAGCGGCTGGCCCTGCGTCGCCGGCGGGATCGAACCGTCCGTGCCGCCGTACACGAGATACGCCGGCGGCGGGCTCGCGCCGGCGGTGAGGTAGTGGATGGGTGAGGCGGCGTCGAGCTGCGTCGTCGTGCAGGCCGGCCACGCATTCACGGCGTCCTTGCCGGCGGGCGTCTGGTACGTCGTGAAGCGGCACGCGAGGAGACGGCTCACGGCGTCCTGGATGTCGAAGTCGAAGAGCGGCGCGGCCGTGTCGAGCGCTTTCAGGTCGGAGGGGCCAACGACGTCGACGACGCCGATCACCGCGTCGCTCTGCGATTGCAGGGCCGCGGGGAGGTTCGGCGGCGTGAACTGGCCCGGCGTCACGGCGGCCAGCGCCGCGAGATGCCCGCCGGCCGACGCGCCGGCGACGAAGACCTTCGCCGGATCGAACGAGTACGTGGCGGCGCGCGCCTTGACCCAGCGAATCGCCGCCTTCACGTCGTAGAGCGGGATCGGGAACGCGTTCGACGGCGGGCTCGGCGCATCGATGTTCGTCACCCGGTACGAGATGCTGACGATCGCGTACCCGCGCGCGAGCTGCTTCTCGATGATCGCGTAGTTCGGGCGGTCGGGCTGATCGATCGCGCCGTGACCGGTCCAGCCGCCGCCGTGGATCCAGACGATGACCGGCCGCGGACCGGTGTCGCTCGGTCGGTAGACCTGGAGCTGCTGCTGTCCGTAGTACGTGACCGTCGCGCTCGGCGTCAGCGTCTGGGCGACGTCGGTGTCGTCGTAGACCTGATCGGCGCTCGGATCGGGGACGTTGCAGGCGGCGACGACGAGCGCCGCCGCGGCGAGTGCGGTCATCCCGAACGTGCGCCACTTCGAATGGTGCATGAGCTCCTGGTCGCGCGGCAACGTTCCGACGGCGCGGCATACGCCGCCGGAACGCCGCCTGCAAGCGCGATGCGCACTACTCCATGGCCTCGGGGTCGTTCGGATGGTCCCGGAACCACCGCGTGAGGTCGCCGCGCGTGCGGAGGCTCGCTCGCCAGGCATCGTAGGCGACCTCCAACCGGTTCGAGGCGACGTTCAGGATGTCGTTCGCCGCGTCCTTGCTCGCACGGTCCCGCACGAGGCCTCGCGCCTCCACGAATCCGGCGCGACCCCCGAATTCCGCCCAGTGCGTCTCGATCCAGTGAACGTTCTTCTCGATCTCCTGGGCGGCCGCTAGATTCCCTTGCCGGACGACGACCTTTCGCATCCGGATCGCGTTCACCTTTTCCGCGAGCTTGTCGTTCGGCGTCGTGACCAGGTCCGCCTTCGTGCGGGCGAATGCATCGACGTACTCGGTCCGGAGGAGGCTCAAGCTCGCGGCGCGGGCGACGCTGCTCCAGTGCTTGAGGCCCTCCCAGGTGAACTTGGCGATCTGCTTCAGGGCGCTCACCTCGTCGAGGCCCTTGAAGCCCCACTCGAAGGCGGTCTTCCCGTCCTTCAGCTTGTCCCACACGTTCTTGAGCTTCTTCTTGAACTCCTCGCGCCGTGCGGGGTCCATCCGCTTGAGCGCCTCCCACACGTCGTTTTCCGAGCGCAGCTTCCCGACGGTATCGAGGACGTCGATGAGATCGTCGAACACGTTGGGCGCCTGCTTGCCGAGAGGATCGCCGCCGTCGGGCACGACCGGAGGATCGAAGTAATACTGCCGCGCGGCGCCGAGGGTTCCCGCCGAGCGGACGGTGATCTCGACGGCGCGGTCGGTCGCCTTCTCCTCGGGCGTCGCGAAGATACCGTGCTTCGAGGCCACGTGTCCGAGGCTCTCGGGCACGACGATCCGGCAGTCGGCTCCGCGGTTCTGCGTCTCGGAAGCCAGGTAGCGGCGGGTGGCATCCGCTCGCTTCCCTCCGACGATGAAGTCGTGCGGCGTGTACCGGGCCTCGCGGCGGCTCCGGCTGGCCGTGCCCTTGATCTCGATCGCGCCGCGCTTGCGATCGTAGTGGTTTCGCCGGAGCACATCGTCGACGACCTTCCGAAGCGCCGTCCGAGCTTCCGGCTTCAGGTCCGAGTCCCCGACATCGAACCCGCTGATGCGGTACGTCGTCGAGCCGTCCACGTTCTGGTGCTCTTCCACCAGGACCTTGGTGTTCCGTTCGGGCCGATAGCCTCGCGGGGCGAGCGGTAGTCGCGCCATCTCGTCACCTCCCTTGCGGGCGCAGGAAGCAACCGGGATGCCGGGCGGAATCGCCGCCGGTTCGCGGCCGAGCGTGACGTCCCGCTACGCGGGCTTAGCGGGAGGCAGCGCGGCACCGTCAATCAGAATTGGCAGTCGCCGCCGTCTACTGGAAGACGATCACGCTGCGCGCAGCCGTTCCGTGCCGCATCGCCTCGAGGGCGTCGTTCACTTGCTCGAGCGGCAGGCGGGCGGAGATCATCTCGTCGAGACGGAGGACGCCGCTGCGGTACAGCTCGACGTAGCGGGGCATGTCGATGCGGAACCGGTTCCAGCCCATCATGCAGCCGAGGATCCGCTTCCCGCGGGTCACGATGTCTGCACCGGGCAGCTCGACGTTCGTCCCCGCCGGCAAGACGCCGATCATCACGATCGTTCCGCCTTTGCGCACCATGCGCACCGCCTGACGGACGGTTGCCGGCAGCCCGATCGCCTCGAAGGCGTACTCGACACCGCCGCCGGTCATCTCGACGACCGCCGGCACCGGGTTACCCTCCGCGGCGTTCACCACGTCGGTCGCGCCGAGCTGGCGCGCGAGGTCGAGCTTCCGGGCGACGGTGTCGACGGCGACGATCCGACCGGCGCCCGCGATGCGACACCCCTGGACGACCGACAGCCCGATTCCTCCGCAGCCAATGATGGCCGCGGTCTCTCCCGGGCGCACCCGGGCCGTGTTGAAGACGGCGCCGAGGCCGGTCGTGACGCCGCAGCCGATCAGCGCCACGCGATCGAGCGGGACGTCCCGACGGATCTTCACGAGCGCGTTCTCGTGCACCAGCATGCGCTCGGCGAACGCACTCAGGTGAACGAATTGTGCGATCGTCTCGCCGTCCTTCGAGAGCCGGGGCGGCTCGTCGGCGCGCCGCATCGTCGCGGCACCCTCGCAGACGTACGGGCGTCCGCTGACACAGTACTCGCACGTGCCGCAGAACGCCGAGAGACACCCGATCACGTGATCGCCGGGCGCCACGTGCCGGACCTCGCTGCCGACGGTGTCGACGACGCCCGCGGGCTCGTGTCCGAGGACGGTCGGCAGGGGGTTCGGGAGCGACCCGTCGAGGATGTGGAGATCACTGTGGCACACCCCGGTGGCGAGCGTCCGGACGAGCACCTCACGCGGCCCCGGGCGATCGATTTGGATCTCCTCGATCCGCAGGGGCTCGCCGATCACCCGCATCACGGCGGCCTTCATACGGATCGCCACGTGAGCGGCAGCGACTCGAGCCCGCGGAGAAAGATCATCGGCTTCCAGCGGGGCTCGCCGGGCGCCATCGCGAGGTGCGGCAGCCGCCGGAACACGGTCTTCAGGACGACGCGTGCCTCCAGACGCGCGAGCCACGCACCGAGGCAGAAGTGGATCCCCCAGGCGAATGCCACGTGACGCTCGGGGTGGCGGCGCACGTCGAGCGTGTCGGGATCCCGGAACTGGCGCGGGTCGCGGTTCGCCGACGCGATCGACGGGATCACCATGTCGCCGCGGCGAATCGTCCGCCCATGCCAGGGGACGTCCGCGGTCGCGATCTTCAGCGTCGCCGGCACGGGGCCGTCGTAGCGCAGAAGCTCCTCGACGGCGTCGTGGAGGAGCGCGGGCTCGGAGCGCACGAGTCGCGCCTGGTCGGGGTGGCGGAGCAGATGGAGCAGACCGTTTCCGAGCAGGTTCGTCGTCGTCTCGTGCCCCGCGAACAAGAGGAGGATGCAGTTCGCGACCACCTCGTCGCGTGTCAGACGGTCACCGTCGTGCTCGGCCGCGAGCATGAGGGTCATCAGGTCGTCGCGCGCGTGCCGCTCCCGCTCGCGGAGGAGACCGCGAAAGTACTCGACCAGGCCGGCAACGCCGGCGCTCGCCTCGTCGAAGTTGTCGCGCGCGTCGACGGCGCCGCCGAGGTATGCCGCGAGCCGATCCGACCACGACTTGATCTGGGCGAGGTCCTCCTCCGGCGCCCCCATCAGCCCGGCAATGACCGTCGCGGGTAGCGGGAAGGCGAGGTCCCGGATGAAGTCCATCGAACCATCGGCGATGACTCGGTCGAGGAGCGCGTCGACGGTCCCCTGGATGCGGTCTCGGCTCGACGCCAGCTGTTTCGGCGTGAACGAGCTCTGGAGAAGCCCCCGGAGCCGGTCGTGATCGGGCGGATCCCGGAACACGAGCCAGTGGCCGAGGACGTCAGCGACCGCCCGCACGCTCGGCCGGTCGCTCGCGTACCGCTCGTCGATCTTACGGAAGCGATCCGAAGCAAAGGTTTCGGGGCGGCTGAATATCTCGACGACGTCCTCGTAGCGGGTGACCACCCAGGCGCTGAGGCTCGCACTCCAGTGCACCGGGTCGTGGTCGCGGAGCCAGGCGTAGAGACGGAACGGATCCTGGACGTTTCGCCGGGACTTGAGATCGCGATCGAACTCCCCGCCGATGAGAGACGACACTGGCGCACTGCTCGACGTGGCGCGCTTGTCCTACGGCGGAGCGTGGACTGTCAACGCGCCGAGACCGACGGATCTTAGAAGTACCCGCCCGGCTCCTCGTTCGAGGGTGGCTTCTGATCGCGGCTCGCGATCCACTTCCCGGTGATCATGTCCTTGTACCCCATGCCCGGGGCGACCATCGGATAGACGTGCGCCGTCTGGTCGACCATGACCTCGAGGAACGCGGGGCCCGCGTAGCCGACGAACGCCTCGAGCGCCGCCCGCACGTCGGCGATCTCGGTCACGCGGCGCGCGAAGCCGAAGCCGTCGGCCTCGACCGCCTTCACGAAGTCCTTCTTGTGGAGCGTCTTGTCCGAGCCCGAATAGCGGTTCGCGTAGAACAGATCCTGCCACTGGCGGACCATGCCGTCGCCGAGGTTGTTCAGGAGGAGGACCTTCACCGGGATGTCGTAGGTCGTGAGCGTCTCGAGCTCGCCGAGGTTCATGCGGATCGAGCCGTCGCCGTCGACGTCGATCACGAGCCGGCCGGGGTTCGCGACCTGCGCGCCGATCGCGGCGGGGAGGCCGAAGCCCATCGTGCCCATGCTGCCGGACGTGAGGAACGTGCGCGGGTTCACGAAGTCCAAGTACTGCGCCGCCCACATCTGATGCTGTCCGACGCCGGTCGCGATGATCGCGCCGCCGCGCGTGATCTCGTTGAGCGTCTGGAGGACGTACTCGGCCTGGATCAGCTTCGACTCGCGGTTGTAGCTGAGCGGGTGCTTCTGCCGGAGCTCGTGGACGTGCGCGCGCCACTTGGCGAAGCTCTTCTTGAAGCCGGCGCCGCCCTTCCCGAGCTGGGCGAGCCCGACCTTGGCGTCGGCGACGTGCGCCCAGTCGACGTTCTTCACCTTGCCGATCTCCGACGCGTCGATGTCGAGGTGCGCGATCTTGGCGTTCGGCGCGAACTCCTTCACCTTGCCGGCGACGCGATCGTCGAAGCGCGAGCCGACCGCGAACAGGAAGTCGCAGTCCTCGACCGCGTAGTTGGCGTACGCGGTGCCGTGCATTCCGAGCATGTGGAGCGCGAGCTCGCTCGTCGTGTCCATCGCGCCGATGCCCATGAGCGTCGTGACGACGGGGATGCCGAACTTCTCCGCGAACGCGCGCAGCTCGGGCGCCGCGTTGCTGTTGATGACGCCGCCGCCGGCGTAGATCAGCGGCCGCTGCGACGCCGCAAGCAGACGGAAGAACGCCTCCGCATCCTGCGCCGAGAGCGCGCGTCGCTCCTGGTCCTCGACGCGCTGGCGATAGCCGTGGAGCGGCAGCAGCCCCGCGCCCTGGAAGGCCCCCTTCGCGAGCTGGACATCACGGGGGATGTCCACCACGACCGGGCCGGGTCGGCCGCTCCGCGCGATGTCGAAGGCCGTTCGCATCGCCGCCTCGACCTTCGTCTCGTCGGTCACGAGGAAGACGTTCTTCGCGCACGCCGCCATGATGTTGAAGACGGGCGCCTCCTGGAACGCGTCGGTCCCCATCGCGACGCGCGGCACCTGCCCGGTGATGAACACGACCGGGATGCTGTCCGCCTGGCAGTCGCGGACCGGCGTCACCGAGTTGGTCGCGCCCGGACCGGACGTGACGAGCGACACCCCGACGCGCCCGCTCGAGCGCGCATACCCCGCCGCCATGAAGCCCGCCCCCTGCTCGGTGGCGGGGACGATCAATCGGATGCCGTCCTTCTTGTGCAGCTCGTTGTAGCGGAACACGGCATCGTAGGTGGGCAGGATCGCGCCCCCGCTGTAGCCGAAGATCGTGTCGACGCCCTCGTCGGCGAGCACCTGCACGATCATGTCGGCGAAGCTCATGGTCTGCCCCGCGAGCGGATGCGGGGTCGACTCGGCGAGCGTCAGCTTCGAGGCACGGGGCGGCTTGGCGGCGGACGACATCGGAGGCTCCTTTGCGCGACCTATACCGCGGATCGCGGGCGCTTGCGACGAAGGCACGGACGCGTCGTCAGGCGAGCTTCCCCTCGGCGTGCCGGGCGCGCAGCGCCTTCTTGTCGAACTTGCCGACGCTCGTCTTCGGTACCTCGTCGATGAACGCAAAGCGCTCGGGCACCCACCACTTCGCCACGCGCTCCGCGAGGAACCCCTGCAACGCATCGGCCGCGACATTCGCGCCCGGGCGCAGGACGACGCACGCGAGCGGACGCTCCTCCCAGCGCGGATCCGGCACGCCGATCACCGCCGCCTCGACCACGTCGGGATGCGCCATGATCGCGTTCTCGAGCTCGACGGACGAGATCCACTCGCCCCCCGACTTGATGACGTCCTTCGCCCGATCCGTGATCTGGATGAAGCCGGCGTGGTCGACGGTGCCGACGTCACCCGTGCGGAGCCAGCCGTCGTGGAACTTCTCCGGCGCGTCGTCGCCGTAGTACGCACCCGTGATCCACGGGCCGCGAACCTCGATCTCGCCGGCGGACTTGCCGTCCCACGGGAGCACCGCGCCCGCGTCGTCGACGATCCGGAGCTCGACGCCGGGGACGATCCGTCCGGTCTTCGCGCGCCAGTCCATCTCGTCTTCGGGCACCGTGTCCTTGGGCGCGATCGCGACCGCCGCGAGCGGGCTCGTCTCGGTCATGCCCCACGCCTGGACGATGCGGACGTTTCGCTCGTGCTGGAACCGCTCCATGAGACGACGCGGCACGGCCGAGCCGCCGCAGAGGACGAAGCGGAGCGAGGAGAGATCGACGGGCGTCGTCTCCAGATGGCGCAGGATGTCGTTCCAGATCGTCGGCACGGCACCCGAGACGGTCGGCCGCTCCTCGGCGATCATGCGGCACAGTGGCGCGGCTTGGAGAAAGCGTCCGGGCATCAGCAGGTCTGCGCCGACCATCCACGCCGCGTACGGAAGACCCCACGCGTTCGCGTGGAACATGGGGACGATGAGAAGAATCCGGTCGCGCTCGGCGAGCGCGAATACCGCGCCCGAGCTGATCGCGAACGAGTGCAGGACGCTCGACCGGTGGCTGTAGACGACGCCTTTCGGATTCCCCGTCGTGCCGCTCGTGTAGCACATCGCGGCGGCCGCGCGTTCGTCGACCTCCGGCCAGTCGTATCCCTCGCGCTCCGCCGCGAGCAGCTCCGTGTACCGGAGAACGCCCGATCCGAGCGGCGTCGCGTCGCCGTCGCCGACGACGACGAAGTGCTCGACGGTCTCGAGCTGCTTCCGCACGCGCGCGAGCATCGGGACGAGCGAGTCGTCGACGATGACGATGCGGTCGGCGGCATGATTGGTCACGTAGACGAGCTGCTCGGGAAAGAGCCGGATGTTCAGCGTGTGGAGGACGGCCCCCATGGACGGCACGGCGAGGTACGCCTCGAGATGCTCCTGGGTGTTCCACGAGAACGTGCCGACGCGGTCACCGGGTCGCACGCCGAGCCGGCGGAGGGCGGCGGCGAGACGTTCGGCGCGGGCCGCGACGTCGGCGAAGCTCGCGCGGCGAACGCGCTCGCCCTCGAAGGTCGCGACGTGACTCCGCGACCGCACCGTCCGCCCGTGCTCGAAGAGCATCCCGATCGAGAGCGGACGGTCCTGCATCGTGCTCTGCATGGCGGTCAGCTCGCGGTCTGCGGGAACTGGGTGCGAAGGAATCCGTCGAAGGCCCGGTCCGGGAGCCAGCGGCGGAGTCCCATGAGGAAGCGAGCCGCGAACGTCACCGGATAGCGCGTCCGCGGTCGCGCGGCGGAGATCGCCTGCTCGATCACGCGCGCGACCGCTTCCGGTCCGGCGGCGAAGCGACCCATCGGCCCTTCGTACGCCTCGCGGATGCGGGTCGCGAGGACGGCGTTGAACGCGGCGTAGGGCGAGTCCGCGGCCCCGAGCCGCTGGATGCTCTCGATCGCGGTGTCGCCGAAGCGCGTCTTGATCGGGCCCGGCTCGATCACGACGACGTCGATCCCGAACGACTTCACCTCGAAACGGAGCGCGTCGCTGATCGCCTCCACCGCGTACTTGGTGGCGTGATAGAAGGCGCCGCCGGGGAGCGTGAGGCGTCCGCCCATCGAGCTGAGGTTCACGATCCGTCCCCAGCGCTGCCGCCGCATGCCGGGGAGGACGAGCTGCGTCAGGCACACGAGGCCGAAGACGTTCGTCTCGAACTGGCGGCGGACCTCGGTCATCGGGACTTCCTCGAAGGCGCCCTCCTGTCCGTAGCCGGCGTTGTTGATGAGGACGCCAACGGCGCCGTCGGCACGCTCGATCGTCTCGACCGCGCTCCGCATCGACGCGTCGTCGCAGACGTCGAGGGCGAGCGGCTTGCACCCGCGCGTCGCGAGGTCGCGGACGGCGTCGAGCTTCCGGGCGGTCGCGTAGACCGTCCATCCCCGCGCCGCGAGGTGCTCCGCCGTCGCGCGACCGATCCCGGTCGAGCATCCCGTGATGAGGACGGCCTTCGACACACGTTCCGTCATGGTCGGGCTCCTTTCTCGGTGTCCGGACGGGCGCGCTGGATGATCCGCCCGAAGTCGACCCCGGCCGGCAACGTGCCAAACGCGAGGCCATGATCCCGATCGAGGCGTGACGCGCAGAACGCGTCGGCGACCGCCGGGTCGCCGTGCCGGACGAGCAGCGATCCCTGGAGGGCGAGCGCGAGTTTCTCGACGAGCCGGCGCGCGCGCGCCTCGACGGCGGTGAAGTCGCCGAGCTCGTCCCGGAGCGCGGCGACGAAGCGATCGAGCCGCCGATCGGCGCCCCGCGCGAGCGCGACCTCGTCGAAGAACGCCTCGATCGCCTCGGGCCCGTGCGCCATCGCGCGGAGCACGTCGAGGCAGATCACGTTCCCCGATCCTTCCCAGATCGAGTTCAGCGGGACGTCGCGGTAGAGGCGCGGCATCATCGATTCCTCGACGAAGCCGTTGCCGCCGAGGCACTCGAGCGCCTCGGCGACGAGCACCGGGCCGCGCTTGCACACCCAGTATTTCGCGATCGCGGTCGCGATCCGCGCGAACCGGCGCGCGCGCTCGTCGCGCGGCGCCTCGTCGTAGGCGCGCGCGAGCCGCATCATGGTGATGGTCGCCGCCTCGGACTCGATCGCGAGGTCGGCGAGGACGTTCGTCATGAGCGGCTGGTCGATGAGGAGCTTCCCGAAGGCGGCGCGGTGCGCCGTGTGGTGCGTCGCCTGCGCGACCGCCTGGCGCATCGACGCCGCGGAGCCGATCACGCAGTCGAGGCGCGTGTGGTTCACCATCTCGATGATGGTCGGGACGCCGCGTCCTTCGTCGCCGACCATCCGCGCCCATGCGCCGTCGAACTCGACCTCGCTCGACGCGTTCGAGCGGTTGCCGAGCTTGTCTTTCAGGCGCTGGAGATGGAACCGGTTCCGCGTGCCGTCCGGACGCCAGCGCGGGAGGAGGAAGCAGGAGAGCCCACGCTCGGCCTGCGCGAGGACGAGGAACGCATCGCACATCGGCGCGGAGCAGAACCACTTGTGGCCGGTGAGCTCGTACTCGGCGCCAGCGCCGCGCCCCGCGATCGCACGTGCCCGCGTCGTGTTCGCGCGCACGTCGGAGCCGCCCTGCTTCTCGGTCATCGCCATGCCGCAGAGCGCGCCGCGCTTCTCGGACGCGGGGATCATGCGCGGGTCGTAGTCGGTCGACACGAAGCGCGGCTCCCATTCCTTCGCGAGCTCCGGCTGCGCGCGAAGCGCGGGCACCGCGGAGTAGGTCATCGAGATCGGGCAGCCGTGCCCCCCCTCTGCTTGGGCGAGCACGAAGAAGAGCGCGGCGCGCGCGACGTGCGCGCCCGGGCGCGGCTCGCGCCACGCGAGCGCATGGAGCTCGTTCGCGACCGCGAGGCGCATGAGCTCGTGCCAGGCGGGGTGGAACTCCACCTCGTCGATCCGGTTCCCGTACCGATCGTGCGTGCGGAGGACGGGCGGCGACGTGTTCGCCTGGACGCCCCACCGGATCGCCTCGCCGCCGGCGACGGCGCCGAGCGTCCGGAACCGCTCGTCGGCCCAGCCGGCGCCCTCGCGGCGGAGCGCTTCGGTCAGAACCGCATCCGCCGTGGCGACGTTGTAGCCTTCGAGGGGCGGCGGCTGGTTCAGGACGTCATGGGTCGCGGCCATCTCCGAACTCCTTCCGTCTCCCGGCATACGCGAGCGGCCGGGGGCCGGGCAACACGCACCGCTTGGCCTTTTCGCAGGGCGCCGTGCTACTCACCCGGCAAAGGAGGGACCCCGTGGCCGACCTGCTCGCCGCCCCCGCGTTCCGCCTGTTCGCGATCGTCTACCTGCTCCTCGTCGTGAAGATGATGATCGTCGGCAGCTACACGAGCATCGTCCGCATCCGCCGCGGCGCCTTCGCGACGCCGGAGGACTACGCCTTCCAGCGCGCCACGCCGCACGCCGGGCGCGACGAGGACGTCGAGCGCGTGCGGCGCGCGCACCGGAACGACCTCGAGAACATCCTGCCATTCTTCGCGATCGGCTTCTTCTACGCGCTGAGCCATCCGCCGCTCTGGGCGGCGCAGATCTATTACATCGGGTTTCTCGTCGCCCGCGTGCTCCACAGCGTGTTCTACATCCGCGGTCTCCAGCCGCACCGGACGGCGGCGTTCGGGTTGGGTGCGGTTCTGATGACGATCATGCTCGTGAACACGCTGATCGTCGTCGCGCGCGCGGGGTAGCGCGTCGGCGTGATCGAGCTCCTCTTCGTCGCGGCGATCGTCGCGGCCGTGACGGCGATGGCGCTCCGGCGCCGGCGGCGGACGCGGCTCCGGAAAGCGGCCCTGACGCGGGCGGGCGCGTCGCCGGACCTCGCGATCGCCATCCGATCGTACGTCGAGATGGACGAGCACCTCGCGGGACGCTGGTGCTGGTGCGGCGGCTTCCTCGAGCGCACCGGCGAGGGGACGCGGGACGTCGCCGGACGACGGTACCGCGTCGCGCGGATGTGCTGTCAGGAGTGCGAGGCGGTCGACGAGGTGTTCTTCGACACCACCGACCTCCTCCATTGATCGCGGTGCCGGGGTGCGCCGCGTCTTGACGGCGCGTCCGAACGAGGGGAGGAACTCGTCCGATGACCGCGCGCATCGTTGGTCTCCTCGGCGTCCTGCTGCTGCTCTCGGGGCGGTCGCACGCCGCCTGCAGCGATCCGGCCGATCTCGGCATCGACCTCTCGGAGCAGGCGCACTGCGATCCGCTCGTCCCCGAGCGGTGCATGCTGCCGTTCCCGAACGACTACTTCACCGTCGCCGACGACACGAGCCGCACCGGACGCCGCGTGCACTTCACGCCGGAGGGTCTGCCGAAGAACAAGCGGGGCGTGCCGCTCGATGCGGTCGAGCTCAACCGCCACGACGGCTTCAGCCCCGGCGCCGCGCTGCTGGTGTGGATGCCGACGGTCGACCTCGTTCGTTCCGCCGCGCCCGGGCTGACGGACATCGGCGGGTCGCTCGGCCCCGATTCTCCCGTCGTCGCCGTCGACACACGGAATGGACGGCGGTGGCCCGTGTGGGTCGAGGTCGACACGAACTCCCCGCCGGAGAACCGGGCGCTGATCATCCGGCCGGCGACGAACTTCCTCGAGGGGCATCGGTACGTGATCGCGCTCCGGCGCCTCGTCGACGGGAACGGGAACACGATCCCGCCCTCCCCCGCCTTCGCGTCCTATCGCGACTTCCTCTGCACTTCGGACCCGACCTTCGAGTCGCGGCGCCGACACATGGAAGACGTCTTCATCACGCTCCGCCGCGCCGGCGTCGAGCGGAGCGAGCTCCAGCTCGCGTGGGACTTCACCGTCGCGAGCTCCCACACGCTGGCCGGCCGCATGCTCCACATCCGCGACGATGCATTCCGGGCGCTCGGGAGCCGGGCGCCCGCGTTCACGGTCACCTCGGTGCAGGAGAACCCGGCGGCGGAGTTCCGGCGGCGCATCCAGGGGACGTTCCAGGTGCCACTCTACCTCACCGGGAACGGTGTTCCCGGACAGCGCTTCGCGCTCGACGCGAGTGGACTTCCCCAGCGCCAGCCGAATCCCTTCACGGCGACCTTCACCTGCAACCTCCCGCGGAACGACGGCGGTCCCGCGCGCGTGAGCCTCTACGGGCACGGCCTGCTCGGCGATCAGAGTGAGGTCAACGGCTCGCTCGTCCGTTCGATCAGCGCCACGTACAACATCGCCTACTGCGCGACCGACTGGATCGGCATGGCCGACGAAGACGTCAACAACGCGATCGCCATCCTCGGCAACCTCTCGCTCTTCCCGTCGCTCGCCGACCGGCTACAGCAGGGCTTCCTCAACTTCCTCTTCCTCGGCCGTCTCGTCCGTCACCCCGACGGGTTCGCGAGCCACCCGGCGTTCCAGGTCGGCGGCGTGGCCGCGATCGACCCGGGCGAGCTCTACTTCGACGGCAACAGCCAGGGGGCGATCGTCGGCGGGGCGCTGTGTGCCGTGGCGCGCGACTTCCGCCGCTGCGTCCTCGGCGAGGCCGGCATGAACTACTCGACGCTGCTCCACCGCAGCGTCGATTTCGATCTGTACAAGATCTTCCTCGACCTGAGCTATCCGGATCCGTTCGTGCAGCTCCTCTCGTTCGACATCATCCAGATGCTCTGGGATCGGGGCGAGACGAACGGCTACGCCGAGCACCTGACGCGCAACTCATACCCGCACACGCCCCGCCATACGGTGCTGCTCCTCGGTGCGGTCGGCGATCACCAGGTCAGCGAGTTCGCGCTCCAGGTGGAGGCGCGCACGATCGGCGCGGCCGGACACATCCCGTACGTGGCGCCGGACCGGGAGGTCGGCGGCGAGCACGGGTTCGGCATCACCCCGATCGCGCAGTACCCCTGGGCGGGCTCGGCTTACTTCCTGTGGGACACGGGCTCCCCGCTGTCACCGCTCGAGAACCAGCCGCCGCGGGACGGGCACGACCCGCACGACGACACGCCGAAGATCCCCGCCGTCCAGGCGCTGAAGGACGGCTTCTGGCATCGCCACGGACTCGTGCAGGACGTCTGCAACGGTGCGCCGTGCACCGGCCCGCAGTTCTGATCCGCGGCGACCTGCGCCCGAATCCATCGTGCGAAGGACGGGAGGATTTCGACCGCGCAGGCGGCGAACCGGCCTCCGCATCCCATCCCGGAAGGGCGTCGTCACCCGAAGGCGGACGCCGTCGACGTCGAGCGGCATCCGCGTAACGCGCGCGAAACCTCGGGAGCAGCAAGGGCGGTCGCGGTTGGCACATTTGCACCGAAGCGTTTGCGCGGTGCGGCCGATCCTCACCCGAAATTCGTTCCTCGATCACGGGTGCATCGCTAGGCGACCGAGGCGCCGGAGGGTACGCGTTTCGTCGCGCGATCCGACGACCCCGATGATCGGGCGCCGATGATCGACGCCGAGGGATTCGAACATGACCGACGATGTCACTCGGTCCGCAGTCTGCTCCGACCCCCATCGACGCGTGCCGCTGCTCGCCCTCGCGATCGGCGTGGCGCTCTTCGCCGCGCTTTCGGCTTCGTTCGTGGCGGCGCAAGATGATTCGCAGGAGGACGCGAGCTGCCAGGCCGCACGGTGCGCCGTGAAAGCCCAGCTCGACCAGGCCTGTCCGTGCGCGACCGCGAAGAGCCCCGACGACTATGGCAACTGTCTCGAGCACAAGGCCCGGCAGCTCGGCGTCTCGGAGAAGTGCAGCGAAGAGATCGAGGAGTGCGGCGAGGATTCCACGTGCGGACGCCCGGGGGCCGTGGCCTGCTCCGTCGCGAACAACGACGGTGACAACGACGACGACGATCACGGCAGCTGCACGATCGAGAAGTCGGCGAGCGCCTGTCAAAAGGAGGGCGGTGTCGCCACGGGCCGGACGGACTGCTGCGAGAGCTGTCCCGTCTGCGCCGGCGGCACGTGCACCGTCGGCGGCGACTGCACGAGCCAGTTCTGTCAAGGCGGGATCTGCCAGCCCGTCACCGCCGGCGGGTCCTGCGTCTGCGGTGGCGACTGCACCAGTCAGTTCTGCGACGGCGGCGTCTGCCAATCGGTTTGCGCCGGCGGGACGTGTGCAGCCGGAGGCGATTGCACGAGTGGGTTCTGCCAGGGCGGCGTCTGCCAGCCGGTGGCGGCGGGGGGGTCGTGCGTCTGCGGCGGTGACTGCACGAGCCAGCATTGCGAGGGCGGCACCTGTCAGCCGAACTGCGCCGGCGGCCCGTGCGTCTTCGGCGGCGACTGCACGAGCCAGTTCTGCCTGGCCGGAACCTGCCAACCCGTCTTCACGGGCGGCTCCTGCACCTGCGGCGGGGACTGCCTGACCCAATTCTGCAACAACGGAGTGTGCGGATAGGTCCGACGGGCGGTCGTTCCCTCGTTACCGATCACGGAAGCCTCGAGCTCGGCGTCCCGCGCGGGAACGCCCGAGCTCGAGGCATTCCCTCATCACCTTGCCGACGAGGCGCCACGAGTGCGCCCAGTCGCAGCCGTGGTTGGCCGGGTACTCGTTACGGTTGTATCGGTGCTAGGTTCCGCCCGACCATGACCGGACTCGACTACCGCGCGTTCGACGCGGACAACCACTACTACGAGGCGCTCGACGCCTTCACGCGCCATCTCGATCCGCGGCTCGGCCCGCGCACCGTCCAGTGGGCGGAGATCGGCGGCCGGAAGTACCACGTCGTCGGCGGACGGGTGAGCCGTGCGGTCGTGAATCCCACGTTCGACCCGGTGGCGAAGCCGGGCGCGATGCACGACTACTTCCGCGGCAACCCGGAGGGTCGCTCGCCGCTCGAGTTCCTGCGCGACCGCGAGCGCATCCGACCCGAGTACCGGGACCGCGACGCGCGTCTCGCCGTCCTCGACGAGCACGGCCTCGAGGCCGTCTGGCTCTTCCCGACGCTCGGCGTTCTCTACGAGGAGCTCCTGAAGCACGACACGGAAGCGGTCGTCGCCACGTTCCGCGCCTTCAACCGCTGGCTCGACGAGGACTGGGGCGTCGCGTACCAGGGCCGCATCTTCGCGGTGCCATATCTCTCCCTCGCCGACGTCCGCTTCGCCGTCGAGGAGCTCGAGTGGGCGCTCGGCCGCGGCGCCCGCGTCGTCTGCATGCGGCCGGCCGCGGTCTGGACCGCCGACGGCCCGCGCTCCCCCGCCGATCCGATGTTCGATCCGTTCTGGGCGCGCGTCGACGAGGCCGGCATCACCGTCGTCGCGCACGCCGCCGACAGCGGCTACACGAGCCAGGGCTACGCCCGCGACGGCTTCAGCGCGACTTTCGACGATCACTTCGGGCCGAACGTGCGGATCTTCGCCATCGAGCGTGCGATCCACGATTTCCTCGCGACGCTCGTCTTCGAGCGGCTCTTCGAGCGCTTCCCGAACCTGCGCATCGCGTCGGTCGAGAACGGCTCCGGATTCCTCCCCGGCTTTCTCCGCACGCTCGGCTCGATCGGCCGGAAGTACGCCGGCTGGTTCCAGTCCGACCCCGTCGAGCTGTTCAAGCGACACGTGTGGATCAATCCGTTCTGGGAGGACGACGTCCGCGAGGTCGTGTCGCTCGTCGGCCCCGAGCGCGTCGTCTTCGGGTCGGACTGGCCGCACATCGAGGGCATGCCGCGGCCGCTCGACTACGTGCGCGAGCTGACCGCCTTCGACGACGTCGCACGACGCCGCATCCTTCGCGACAACGCGCGCGAGCTGACCGCGCTCCGTCCCGCCTGACGACCGCATGAACCTGGCCGACATGTGGGAGGCCGTCGCGGCCGAGATCCCGGACACGACGGCGCAGATCCACGGCGACGATCGCTCGACCTACCGCGAATTCGAGGCGCGCGCCGCGCGGCTCGCCGGAGCGCTCCGGGCGCACGGCGTCGGTCCTGGCACCAAGATCGCGATGTACCTCTTCAACGCGCCCGCCTTTCTCGAGACGACCTTCGCGGCCGCGAAGCTCCGCGCCGTGCCCGTCAACGTCAACTTTCGCTACCTCGCCGACGAGCTCACCTACCTGCTCGACAACGCCGACGCCGAGGTCGTCGTCTACCACGGCGCGCTCGCCGACCGCGTCGCGGCGGTGCGCAGCCGCCTCCCGCGGATACGATGCCTCATCCAAGTCACGACGACCGAGGCCGATCGCGTCCCGCTCCTCCCGGGTGCGCTCCGCTACGACGAGCTGATCGCGTCGCACGAGCCGGCGCCGCGCGTGTCACGCTCCGCCGACGACTACGTCTTTCTCTACACGGGCGGCACGACGGGCCTTCCGAAGGGCGTCATGTGGACGCACGCCGATCTCTTCAAGCAGTTCTCGGCGGGCTACATGGCGATGGGCGGCGAGGTACCGACGTCGGTCGCGGGCGTCGGCCGCGCCGCGCGGACGATGCGGGAGATGGGCGTTGCAGGCCCCCAGATCGCCGCCCCGCCGCTCATGCACGGCATGGCGTGGTTCACGTCGATGAGCCGGCTCATGACGGGCGACACGGTCGTCACGCTCGTGAACCGCTCCTTCGACGCGCACGAGCTCTGGCGCGCCGTCGAACGGCACCGGGTCACGATGTGCGTGATCGTCGGCGACGCCTTCGCGCGGCCGATGATCCGCGCGCTCGAGGAGGCGGAGGCGCGCGGCCGGCCCTACGACGTCACGTCGCTGATGGTCATCGTGTCGGGCGGCGTCATGTGGACGCCGGCCAACAAGACGCCCTTCCTCGCGCGCGGCGTCGGCATGCTGATGGACGGTCTCGGCTCGAGCGAAGCCACCGGCATCGGCATGATGATCTCGACCGCGGGCGACGATCCGGCGCTCGGGCGCTTCATGCCGAACCCGGGGACGCGCGTCCTCACGGAAGACGGTCGCGACGTCGTTCCGGGCTCGGGCGAGACCGGGCTCCTCGCCGTCACCGGCGCGCTGCCGCAGGGCTACTACAAGGACGCGGACAAGAGCGCCGCGACGTTCAAGGTGATCGACGGCGTCCGGTACTCGTTCCCGGGCGACTGGGCCCGCGTCGAGGCCGACGGCAGCATCACGCTCCTCGGTCGCGGCTCGGTCTGCATCAACACCGGCGGCGAGAAGGTCTTCCCGGAGGAGGTCGAGGAGGTGCTGAAGCTCCACCCCGACGTGGAGGACTGCATCGTCGTCGGCGTGCCGGACGAGAAGTGGGGGGAGGCGATCACGGCCGTCGTGCAGCCGCGCGCGGACGCGTCAGTCGAGACCGCCGCGATCGTCGCCTACGCCCGCGAGCGGCTCGCGGCGTACAAGGCGCCGAAGCACGTCGTGTGCGTCGAGCGCGTGCTGCGAAGCCCGGCGGGGAAGGCGGACTACCGCTGGGCGAAGGAGACGGCGGTGCGGGGTGTCGCGACGCGATGAGCCGCGGCTAGCGCCGCGTGCACGCGTTCGACGGCTGCGAGATCGGCGGAATCCCGCCCGACATCGTGTAGACCTCGACGATGTTGTTCGAGCCGGCGCAGTAGGAGCAGTGGTATCTGATCTCACCCTGCTGAGTCCCCGGAACACACATCGTGGAAGCCGGACACTGCGCCGGTGTCTTCGGCCCGCATGCGCCGTTGAGGCTCGAGGGCGGCTGGCCCGGAAGGTTGCAGCAATTTCCGGCGCCGGACCCGGTGGTGCCCCCGCACACGCCGGAGGTGCAGCACTGACACGTCGGGCAATCGTCGTCGGTGGTGCACGCTCTGGTCCCCGGCGACATCGTGGTCGTCGTGACGCCGCCCCCGAGCGTCGTCGTCGTGACGGTCCCGCCCGGCAGGGTCGTCGGCGGTCCGCCGCGGCTCGGCGGGATCGCCGAGGTTGCCGAGCCGCAGCACTGCACGAGCCCCGTGTCGTGGCAGTAGCGCGAGCAGCACTTCTTCAGGTTCCGCTTGCAGGCACGCTTCGCCCGCCGGAGACACGCGTTCGTTCGCTTCGCCGGGCAGGTCGCCAGCCGGGGATCGGCCGCAGTGCACGCCGGCACATCCTCCGTGCATTGGACGCGGCACTGCCGGCATGCCTTGTTCGGCGTCTTGGTCCGGGCGGGAGTCGCGAGACCGGCGAGCACGACGAGCGCCACCGGAAGGATCACGCACCGCGAAGCGGCGAAGGGGCGGGCGGGCGTCATCGCTGCGATCGTGGCTTTTATCCGTGCATTCCGATGCCGGCAAACGAGGGGCCGCCGAGCATCCCTAGCGCGGCGTTGCGGGCTCGAGTCGCGGCGAGGTGCCGCAGTCCAGGAACGAACGGACCGTGCGCAGGTCCTTGCTCTCCCCTCGCTCGAGAGCTCGCCATTGCGCTTCGATGTCTTCCTTCTGCGGCGTCGTCATCTGCCACGACAGGGGCGCATCGCTTCCGACGAACTCGAACGTGGCGAACTGCATGATCACGTCGTCCTCGGCTTTCCATTTCTCTCCCAGCAAGGACAGGACCTCGCGGTCTCGGACGAGCTGCGCCGTCGTCCGGACGCTCATCAGCGCGTCGAGGGGAGCGTAGGTCTGGTAGAACCACCCGCTGGTGCTCGCTTCGGGGCGCGGGCCGGCCGGGAACGAACGGATCTGGATGACGAGAACGTCGGGCCGTTTTCCCTTTGCGAGCTTCCGCAGCGCCTCGTCCAGCCAGGCCGCGAGGCTCGCCACGCCGTAGTTGTCGTAGTAGCCGCCGTCGACGATGTGGTACTCGGGCGTACCGGAAAGCACCTGCCCCGCGGGCGAGACGTACGGGAAGCTCGACGCCAAGCGCGCGGCCGTGACCACGCGCAGGTCCGACGCCGGATAGAGGTCCACGAGCGTCCGCCGACGGGTGTTCTCGGACGTCGTCTCCAGGTCCGATGTCGCCAGCAGCAGCGGCTCTCCCGTCTCCGCGATCGTGGCGTTGAAGATCACGGCCGGACGCCACCCCGCGGCGACGTCGCGCCGCCAGTCCGCGAGGCTCGCGTTGACGTTTCCCGCTCTCCGCCAGACGTCCTCGAGCACGCGCCCCCGATCGAGGACCTTCTTCGCCGCGCTCATCTTCCTGAA
>Ga0070741_10008296_pt1 | contig 20938 bp, 11 predicted proteins | sample Coa_R1_4_FD_66440 | JGI IMG/M metagenome (GOLD analysis project Ga0070741, IMG submission 66440) | Surface soil microbial communities from Centralia Pennsylvania, which are recovering from an underground coalmine fire - Coalmine... | ecosystem: Environmental > Terrestrial > Soil > Unclassified ...
CTTCGCAAATCCTCGATCCGATCCAGCAGGCCAGCGTCGCCGTCGAGCAGGATTTGACCAACAAGGAAAAGCAAAATACCGCTAAAAAACAGGCTGACCTCAATACCGAACTGAGCCTCATCGACCAGCGTCGCGCGGAAGTCGCACAGGAAACCGAGAAGCTCAAAGCCGAAATCAAGGCCGACCAGAGCAAGCAGGTCGCAGAGATCGGCGCGGAAGCATTGCGCGAGGTCGCCGACATTGAAAAGCAAACCGCCGGCGTCCGCGCCGAGAAAACAATGAAGCTCGGCAAAGCCGGAGCCGAAGTAGTCCGCCGCGTGGAAGGTGAAAAAGCAAACGGATTCCAACTCAAGATCAAAGCCTTCGGCGATCCCCTCGCCTACAATCTCTCCACCTTCGCCGATTCCCTCAGCGACGACATCAAGATCAACATTCTCCACAGCGGCCCCGGCACGCTCTGGACCGATTTGGAAAAAGCCGGCCTCGGCGAACTGGGCGGGGCGAAGATTTTGCGAGATACGAACGCGGGGGCGACGAACTCGCATTAAATTCGCCAGGGCGGCTTGTCGCCGGTCCAGCCCGATTTGCCGCTTCTTGAGCGTCAAGCGCTTTGGTGACACAGTGGGTGGAGACGCGCCCGTCGGTGCCGAAGGATGCCGCCGCCCCTCCGGGGCTTGGTTCAGGAGAGGATGGGAGCCCCGGGCTGAAGCGATCGGTTGCACCACAATCGCAGACTCGGACGATTTAATTAGAAGCGATCAATCACACCTCGTGGATCGTCACATCGCCCGTCACACCGACGACGAGTTGGGTGCTGCTCGTTGAGGTGTCGTTGCTCGGCCCGGGTGTGAGATTAAAGGCGGTGCCGGCGACTTTGAACGATCCGATCTCCTGCGAGACAAACCCGAAGTGGTCGCTGCCGCCGGCGGTGCCGCTAACGTGTCCGCCGATGGTAATGCTGGCGATCTTTGAAGTCACCTGCGCGTCATTGGTGCCGTTCATCACGGCATCGTGCGTATCGCCGAAGTTGATGTTATCGTCGCCGCCGCCGTCCGCGCCGTCCGCGCCGACGTTTTTCGCGCCGGCGACGAGGTTCGAATCAATCCAGTCGCCGCCGACCTTCACCGCGCCGATTTGTGCGTCGGGATTATCAAAGCTGTTGTTCGCGCTGCCGCCGACGATGAGCGCGTGATCGACGCGTCCGCCGACGGTGAGGCTGGTGATCGCAATGCTCGGTTTGGCGCCGACGGCATTGTTTCCGCGCACCTGGATTTCGGCGAGAACGCTGGCGTTGCCGGCAATGTTTTTGCCGATGGTGATGGCGCCGGAGCCGCCAGTCACATCGACCTGGCCGGAGCTGCTCCCCGTGCCGGCGACAAGTGAGCCGCCAATGGTGAGGCTGGTGAGATTGGAGCTGGTGAAAATGTTCCCGGAACTGGCGCCGGAGCCGCCCAGGACATCGCCGCTGATTTTGACAGGCCCCATTTTGTCGCTGCTGAAAATCTGGCCGGAAGCGCTATTGGAACCACCGATGAGCGAGCCGCCCAGGGTGAGGCTGGCGATTTGCTTCGAGCTGAAAATTTCCGCGGAATTGCCGCCTGCTCCCCCGTGCAAATCGCCATGAATCTTCACTGCGCCCATGTTGCCGCTGCTGAAAAGCTCGGCGGAGTTGCCGCCACCGCCGCCAACAAACGATCCGCCAATGAGCACGCCCGCGATTGTCTTGGAGCTGAAAATTTCCCCGGAGTTGCCGCCGCCACCGCCCAGAAAATCGCGCCCGATCTTCAACACACCCATGTCTCCACTGCTGAAAATCTGGCCGGCATTGCCGCCGTCGCCGCCGATGAAAGAACCGCCAATGGTGATGGCGGCGATGTTTTGCGAACTGTAAATCTCCGCGGAGTTGCCGCCGCCCCCACCCTGGAAATCGCGTCCGATTTTCACTGCCCCCATGTTTTCGCTGCTAAAAATCTGCGCGGAGTTGCCACCACCGCCACCGCTGAATGAGCCACCGATGGTAACGCTCGCGATTTGCTTCGAGCTGAAAATCTCCGCGGAATTGCCGCCGCCCCCGCCCTGAAAATTTCCACCGATCTTCACCGCGCCCATATTTTCAGTGCAGAACACCTCTCCCGCATTGGTGTTCGAGCCACCAAAGAACGAACCAACCACGGTAAAGCTGGCAATACCCTTCGAGCTGAAAATTTCTCCCGAGTTGGTGCCGTCGCCGCCTTGAAAAGTGTCGCCGATTTTCACCGGCCCCATGTTTTGGCTGCAAAAAATTTCGCCGGTATCGGTGTTGGAGCCGCCGATGAGTGAGCCCAAAATGGTGACACTCGCGATGCCCTTTGAGCTGAAAATCTCCGCGGAATCGCTTCCCGCACCGCCCTGAAAATCGCCGCCGATCTTGACCCCGCCGATATTCCCGGTTGCGGAAATTTGCGCAGTGTTTGCGCCACCACCGCCGAGGATCGAGTGGCCTACGGTCAATGAAGCAATCGGCCCCGAGCTGGTGATCTCGCCCGAACTGCCGAGCACGCCGCCAAAAATACTGCCGCCAATTTTGATCGCGCCAATGCCGGCCGGTCCCGTGGCGAAAATGCAGCCGGTTCGCAGGTGACTGCCGCCGGGGTCAGTCGTCGCTCCGCGAATGGAGCCACCGATGTTCAGCGAGCCGATGCTCGCCGCGCTGATCTCACCGGAGTCCGTGCCGGTGCCGCCCACGATGTCGCCGCCGATCTTCACCGAGCCGATCGCGCCGTTGGGGACTGTGATGTAACCGGTGCGGATCGTAGGATTGCCGATGAGCGAGCCGCCGATGCTCAGCGAGCCGAGGCCGCCCGCGCCGTTGATGTGGATTTCCTCATCGGACAAATTACCTGTCACTTTGAGCGAGCCGACGCTCGCGCCAATCGTCCAGACATTCGTGCCGGAGATCGACTGCACGTTGATCGCTTTCACCTTCGACGCCGGCGTGTTTTTGCCGGCGTCGAAGGTGGAGGTAATTCCGCCGTCGATTGTCACCGTTCCCAAATCGAAATTACTTGCGACGATACTGCCGACGTTGACCAATCCATCGCCTCCGTCCGGCCCGCGCTTTGCGATGATGCTGAGATCCGTGCCGTCAAAGACGGCATTGGTGGTGAGATCGATCTTCGTGATCGATTGCCCGCCGATGCCGTTTGCTGCGGTAAGAGTGAGCGCTGCGTTGAGCTGTGCATTGGAGCCTTTGCTCGTCGCGATTGTCACCAGGTCGCCATCGATATCGATGAGACTAAGCTTCGCAGGAGCGATGCGGGCTTCGAGGATTTCGAGCGTGGATGGAAATGCTTTCATAGTAAAACCGCGGCGCTGATTTTTTCATGAACGCACAATCTCCCCAGCCATCATCCGCCGCAGTGCCGATGATGGCTGCAGGATGGCGGAGTCTGCCCCGCGGCACGCACCAAAGTCACGCGCAAACTGGCCGCCGGCACCCCGGATACGGCACGCCTCTACGGAGACCGCGTGCGGAGTTTTGACACGAATGTTTTGCCTGTTTGTGCTATTCATTCATTCATGAACACGCGCCGTGCTTTTACGTTGATCGAACTGCTCACCGTCATCGCGATTATCGCGCTGCTTTGCGCGTTGCTGTTTCCGGCGCTGAATGCGATGCGGCGCGGAGGTGACGAGACGGGGGCGTTGAGTAACATGCGCCAGGTCGGCGTGGCGCTGCATCTTTACACAGGCGAACACGAATACACGCTGCCGGGACGGATCATCGGCAAAGGCGAGGACAAATGGCCGGTGCTGCTTTCGGCTTATTTGAAAGACGTGCGCGTCTATGCGGCGCCGGGGCAATCGAACTACCTGACGGAAAACAAAGATCCGCTCAGCAATTCGACTAACAACACGAGTTTCATCTTGAACGGCTTTAACGACAAGGGGGCTTACAACGACGAATCGGTGCAAATCCGCCTGAATCAATTCGACCGCCTGAACGAGATCATTCTTTTCGGAATGCAGGTGGACACGAACAATTTCTACATGGATTTCGTGGAGCACAATCAGGATGGCGTGCTGAAGCTGGATGCTTACAACGGCGGCTCGATTTATCTTTTCGCCGACGGCTCGTCGCGGCTCATTTCGAAAACCGAATACGCCGCCCCGAAGCCGGGGACGACGATGCGCTACGGCGACTGGCTCTGGCTGGCGGACAAGAATTACGCGATTCCAAACTAGGTTTCCGCCGGGCAAAAAAATGCGCGGGCAACTTGCGGTTGCAAACGCGGTGGCGGCGTCATAGTTTTTCGCTCGTGAGCGGCGCACCTTCCCCAAAAACCACCCCACTTTTCCACGAGCACGTGAAGCTCGGCGCGAAGATGGTCGAGTTCGGCGGCTGGCACATGCCGGTGCAATACTCGGGTATCATCGACGAACATCATGCCGTGCGAAATGCGGTGGGCGTTTTCGATATTTCCCACATGGGGCAGTTCGTCGTGCGCGGCCCGAAGGCGAAGGAATGGCTGAATCTGCTGCTGACGAACAATGTCGAGCGGCTCGAAGTCGGCGCATCGCAATACACGTTTTTGCTCAATGAAAACGGCGGAGTCATCGACGACCTGATCGTTTACCGCTGTGCGGATGAGGAATATCTGCTCGTCGTCAACGCCGCGAAAACCGAGGAGGATTTTGCGTGGATGCAGGCGCGGCTGGAATCGGGCGCGGAGTTCGAAAATCGCAGCACGGATTTTGCCGGCCTCGCCGTGCAGGGACCGAAGTCGGTGAAACTCTACGACACGTTTTTCGGCGGTCGCCATTCGCGTCCGACGCGCAACGAAATCAAGCGGATCGAATGCGACCTGACGACGCTGCTGATCTCGAGCACCGGCTACACGGGCGAGGATGGCTTCGAGCTGTTCTTTCCCGCCAGGGACGCGGCGAAAGTCTGGAATGTGATCCTGGAAAAAGGCGCGGAGTTCGGCATCAAGCCGTGCGGGCTCGGCGCGCGCGACACGCTGCGGCTGGAGATGTGCTACCCGCTCAACGGCTCCGATCTTTCGCCGAATCACACGCCGCTCGAGGCTGGACTTTCGATCTTCGTCGATTTGCAAAAGGAACGCTTTGTCGGTCGCGACACACTCGTAAAACAACGCGCCGAGGGCGTGAAGCGCCGGCTCGTGCCGTTCCGGATGAAGGATAAAAGCCCGCCGCCGCGTCCGCATTATCCCTTGTTTAAAGACGACAAACAGATTGCTGAAATCGCGAGCGGCACGCTTTCGCCGACGCTGAATATCGGCATCGGCATGGCGTATGTGCCGACGGAGTTTGCGCGCATCAACGAGGAGATCGACGTCGATATTCGCGGCCGTCGTTTTCCCGCCGTCATCGAGAAAAAACCGCTGCATCGGAAAAGCTAAAATTCGGGAGGAGAGAGGCAAAAAACGCGGCGCGGCTGCTTTGTTCTTAACTTTTAATTTCTAACTCTTAATTTCACTCCGATGAATGTGCCCGACGATCTCCAATACACCGAAACGCATGAATGGCTCCGCATGGAAGGCGAGACGGCGACCGTCGGAATCACCGATCACGCACAAGCCGAGCTGACGGACATTGTTTACGTCGAGCTGCCGAAAGTCGGCGATCTCGTTGCGCCAAGACAGGCGGTCGCGGTAGTCGAATCGGTGAAAGCCGCGAGCGACATTTATTCGCCCATCGGCGGCACGATTGTCGAAGTCAACGCCGCGCTCGAATCGAACCCGGCGCTCGTCAACACCGATCCGTATGGCGAAGGCTGGCTCTTTCGTTTGCGGATCGAGGCAGGCGAGCAGGTCGAGCTTCTGAAGGAGCCGGCACAATATCGCGAACAGATTTCCGGCAGCGGAAAATACGAGGTCTGATCACGCGATGCACATGCCCGCTCATTCCATATCCGAATCGCACAAACGCGCGCTCCTCGCACCGGCGGATTCGTTTCTCCACCGGCACCTCGGTCCGAGCGAGGATGAAGTCGCACAGATGCTCGCGGAGATCGGCTTTGAATCGCTCGACGCGCTGATCGACAGCGCCGTTCCCGCGCAAATCCGCCGTAGCGAGCCGCTGAATTTGCCGGAGCCGAAAGGCGAGCACGAGACGCTCGCGGAGTTGCGCGCGCTCGTTGTCGAAAACAAATGTTTTCGCAGCTACATCGGCCAGGGCTACCACCACTGCATCACGCCGCCTGTGATTCAGCGCAACATTCTCGAGAATCCCGGCTGGTATACCGCTTACACGCCGTATCAGGCGGAGATCGCGCAAGGCCGACTCGAGGCGCTGCTGAATTTCCAGACGATGATCACCGATTTGACCGGGTTGGAAATCGCGAACGCGTCGTTGCTCGACGAAGCGACCGCAGCCACCGAGGCGATGTCGATGTGTCACGCGTTGCGCAAAAATACGGACGCGCAGACTTTTTTTGTTTCGAAGCACTGTCACCCACAGACGATTGCAGTTGTCGAAACACGCGCAAAGCCGCTTGGTATTCGCATCGTCGTTGATGACGAGAGCGCATTCGCTTTTGACAAGAGTATCTTCGCCACGCTGCTGCAGTATCCGTGCACCAACGGCGCGATTCGCGATTACCGTGTAGTCATTGAAAAAATCCACGCGAACGGCGGACTCGCAATCGTCGCAGCGGACGTTCTCGCGCTGACGCTGCTCACGCCACCGGGCGAATTCGGTGCGGACATCGCTGTCGGCACGACGCAGCGTTTCGGCGTGCCGCTCGGTTTCGGCGGGCCGCACGCGGCATATTTTGCGACGCGCGATGAATTCAAGCGCCACATGCCGGGCCGGCTCGTCGGCGTCTCGCACGACGCGGAAGGCCGTCCCGCTTTTCGCCTTTCGCTGCAAACACGCGAGCAGCACATCCGCCGCGAAAAAGCGACGAGCAACATCTGCACGGCGCAGGTTCTCCTCGCGGTGATCGCGTCGATGTATGCGGTTTATCACGGCCCTGATGGATTGCGTCGCATCGCGCAACGCGTCCATTTCTTTGCGAAACTGCTCGCAGCCGGACTCGACCGACTCGGTTTTCAAATTTCTGGCGAGTCGTTCTTCGACACGGTGCAAATCGGTCTCGGCCCGGTGCGCGCGAGCGAAATCGTCGAAATTACCGAGCGTCATCGCATCAATGTCCGCGCGTGTGGCGAGCACACGATCTGCATCGCGCTCGATGAAACGGTCGACGATCTCACCGATCTCTTTCGCGCATTTAACGGCGGGAATGCGCCGCAATTCACGATCGAGGATCTCGCTGCGAACATCGATCCTGCCATCGACGCAAGTTTTACCCGAACGACCGATTTTTTAACGCATCCGGTATTTAACAAACATCATACCGAAACCGAGATGCTGCGCTATTTGCGCCGGCTTGAGGCAAAGGATTTGTCGCTGACGACGTCGATGATTCCGCTCGGCTCATGCACGATGAAACTGAACGCGACCTCCGAGATGATGCCGGTTACGTGGCGTCACGTTGGCGCGCTGCATCCGTTCGCGCCGACGGCGCAAACGCAGGGCTACTCGCGTCTTTTTAAACAACTGGAGAGCTGGCTTGCGGAGATCACCGGGTTTGCGGCCGTCTCGCTGCAGCCGAACGCCGGTTCGCAGGGCGAATACGCCGGCCTGCTCGCGATTCGCGAATACCACGCGAGCCGGGGCGAATCGGCGCGTGATGTTTGCCTCATCCCGCAATCCGCGCACGGCACGAATCCCGCGAGCGCGGCAATGGCCGGTTTTCGCGTCGTGCCTGTGCGCACGGCGGCGGAAGGCGACATCGATCTCGACGATTTGCGCGCAAAAGCCGCGCAACATCGCGACGATCTCGCGTGCCTGATGATCACGTATCCGAGCACGCACGGCGTTTTTGAGGAAACGATTCGCGAAGTCTGCGAAATTATCCACGCACACGGCGGGCAGGTTTACATGGATGGCGCAAACATGAATGCGCAAGTCGGTCTTTGCCGGCCCGGCGACATCGGCGCGGATGTTTGCCATCTCAATTTGCACAAAACGTTTTGCATTCCGCACGGCGGCGGCGGGCCAGGCGTCGGCCCGATCGGCGTCGCCGCCCATCTCGCGCCGTTTTTGCCGCAACCGGACGGGCGTGCCGGTCAGGTCAGCGCTGCACCGTGGGGCAGCGCGTCGATCCTTGTGATTCCGTGGGTTTACATCCGTATGATGGGGGGCAACGGACTTACGGAAGCGACTAAAATCGCAATTCTCAACGCAAACTACATCGCGCGCCGTCTCGAGCCATTTTTTCCTGTGTTATACAAGGGCAAATCGGGCTTGGTCGCGCACGAATGCATTCTCGATTTGCGCCGCTGGAAAAACTTCGGGATCGAAGTCGAGGACGTGGCGAAGCGGCTGATGGATTACGGTTTTCACGCACCGACTATTTCATGGCCGGTGCCCGGCACGATGATGATCGAGCCGACCGAAAGTGAATCGAAAGAAGAGCTGGATCGTTTTCGCGATGCGCTGATTTCAATCCACGCGGAGATGCGCGCCGTAGAATCGGGCGAAGCAGATCGTCAAAACAACGTGTTAAAAAATGCGCCCCACACTGCACGTGCGATCGCGGACGAGAATTGGGATCATCCATATTCGCGCGAAGCGGCGGCGTTTCCCGCGCCGTGGACACGAGAGCACAAATTCTGGCCCGCCGTAGCGCGCATCGACAACGTTTTTGGCGACCGGAATCTCATCTGCTCCTGCCCGCCAGTGGACGCTTACACAGCGTAACATTTCGCAGTTAAGAGAAATTTCCCGGTTGGGTCTGCATTTTGCTTTTTATGAGCGGAAATGCTTACGGACTGGCTTAGAAGCAACATCGATTACCTCCTCTTCGCAGGTGTGTGGACTGCATTGTTCGCAATTAAACAGGCGCGCCTGAAATGCGCCGCCCGCACGCGACAGCAGGACATCGGCGAATGGATCGTATTGATTTCGTTGCTCGTCGGCGGCGGCGTTGTCGCGGGATTTTCCGCGAACCACTGGATCACCATGACCGTCGTGTCCGCGCTGCTCTTGAACGTCGGCGCCATCTCTGCGCTGCTCGCCGCGTGGTGCGCGCAAAAAGAGGAACGCCGGATCGCCGATGAAACGGTAGAGGAATTTGAGCGCAAATTAACCGCACACGTGCAGTTGACGCCGCTCGGCGTTATCGAGTGCAATTCGAAATTCCAGGTCACCGAGTGGAACGCCGCAGCCGAGAAAATCTTCGGTTACACCAAGGAAGAAGCGTTCGGTAAACCGATCATCGATTTGATCGTGCCGGAGTCCGCGCACGAAAGCGTCGCCGACATTTGCAACGCCATCATCGCCGGCACCGGCGGAACGCAAAGCACGAACGAGAACATCACGAAAGACGGCCGCATCATCAAATGCAACTGGTTTAACACACCGATCATTAACAGTCGCGGCGAAGTCGTCGGCACTTCTTCCCTATGCGAGGACATCACCGACCGCGAACGCGCCGCAGCGGAAATCGAGACACTTGCCGCTTTTCCGCGCTACAACCCGAATCCGGTGATGGAATTTTCCGCGCACGGCCAGCTCGTTTATTTCAATGAATCGGCGCAGCAAATGGCCAAATCGCTCGGCAAGGAAACGGTCGCCGAGATTTTGCCGGAAGACACGGAGATGATCGTCCGCGAGTGCATAGCGACCGGCGACGACAAGCTCAAGCGCGAAACGAGAATCGGCTCACGCACGATTTCGTGGTCGTTTTTTCCAATCGCCGCGATTCGCAGCGTGCACTGCTATGCGTCGGACGTCACCGATCGCCTCAATCTCGAGCAGCAGTTGCGACAATCGCAAAAAATGCAATCGGTCGGCCAGCTCGCTGCCGGCGTTGCGCATGATTTCAACAATATTTTGACCATCATTCAGGGGCACTCGGAGTTGATTGCGGGCACGGAGAAATTGACGCAGCCCGGCTTCGAATCGCTCGATCAAATCCGCATGGCCGCTGAGCGGGCGGCGAAGTTGACGCAGCAATTGCTGACGTTTGGACGCAAACAATTCATGCAGGTCGAGCTGCTCGATATGAACGATGTGATAAATCGCGTCACACAGATGTTACGTCGCGTTTTGGGCGAAAATGTCAGCCTCCGCTGCAATCTCGCTACGCGTTTACCGGCCGTGGAAGCTGACGTGACGATGATGGAGCAGATCATCATGAATCTTTCCGTGAACGCCCGCGACGCGATGCCCGGCGGCGGCTCGCTGATCATCGGAACCGTGCCGGTGATGGTCAGTCGCGCTTATGTCTCACGCAATCCGGAGGCGCGCGAGGGCACGTTCGTCTGCCTCAGCGTCGCGGACAATGGAACGGGCATCGAGGTCGACAAACTCGGTAAACTTTTCGAGCCGTTTTTCACGACGAAGGAAGTCGGCAAAGGCACCGGACTCGGGCTTGCCACTGTTTACGGAATCGTTAAACAACACCAAGGCTGGATCGAAGTCGAAAGCGAAGTCGGCAAAGGCACGGTGTTTAAAGTTTACCTGCCGAGCAGCACGAAGAGCCCGACCTCGAAAAACGGCAAAACCGCTGCGCCGAAAGTGCGCGGCGGCAGCGAAACCGTATTGCTCGTGGAAGACGAAGTCGGCGTGCTCAGCCTCGCTCGCGGCGTTTTGAAAAGCTACGGCTACAACGTCCTCGAGGCGCGCACAGGCGTGGAGGCGCTTCGCGTCTGGGCGCAGCACGACACGCGCATCGATTTGCTGCTCACTGACATCGTGATGCCCGAAGGCATGTCGGGTCTCGAGCTCGCGAAAAAACTGCGGCTCGAAAAACACGATCTCAAGGTGCTTTACAGCTCGGGCTATTCGCTCGAAGTCGCGGGCCAGGACTTCGGCTTGCGCGAAGGCATGGCGTTTTTAAAAAAACCGTATCAGCCGCAGATGCTCGCGCAGAAAGTGCGCGAGTGCCTCGATTTGCAGGTGTAAAACATCGGCAATACCCGGCTTTTTTCATTCCATCAATCCGATTGAATCAGTGAAAGTGAATGTGTAAGTGCAGGTCGCATGCGTTGGTTCGCGCTCACATTTTTTTGTATCTCTGCATTCGCCGCCGATCCGCAACTCGCGACATTGCTCCAGCAAGGTGACGCGGAAGTAAGCCAGCACAATCTCCGCGCGGCGCTCGCGCATTTTCAGGCGGCGGAAAAAATCGAGCCGAACAGCATCGACGTGCTTCTGCGAATCGCACAGCAGGAAAGCGATTTGATTGCCAACGCGAAATCCCCCGCCGAGGCGCAGCAGCTCGCGCGGTCGTCGCTCGATCACGCGCAGCGCGCCGTCGCGCTCGCTCAGCAAAATGCGAAGGCGCATCTTTCGCTTGCGATCGCTTACGGGCGACTCACCGATTTTGAAAACAACAGAACGAAGATCGAGTATTCGCGCTACGTAAAAGCCGAGGCGGAAAAAGCCGCGGCGCTCGATCCGCACGAGGATTACGCGTATCACGTGCTCGGAGTCTGGAATTGCCGCGTGGCAAATCTGAGCCGTCTAATGAAATTCATGGCGCGCGTCATTTACGGCGGCGTGCCGGAAGCTTCAAACGAAGAAGCCGTGCGCAATTTTCAAAAAGCAATCGAACTCGCGCCGCAGCGAATCCTCCATCATCAGCAACTTGCGAATGTTTATACAATAATGGGCAAACGTGATCTCGCGCAAAAAGAATGGGAAACGATCCTCGCGCTGCCGGCGCTAAACGCCGAAGACGAAAAAGCGCAGGTCGAGGCAAAGGCGGCGCTCGCCACAAGTTTTCCGTCACCGGGCGCGCAGCACTAGCGTCAACCACGCCGCAAGCAGACTCAACCCGCCGAGCGGCGTCATCGCGCCGAGCCAGCGAATGCCCGTGAAGGCCAGTAAATAAAGGCTCCCGCTGAAAATCACGATTCCCGCGCTGAACAAAATAAACGCGAGCGTCGGCAGCGGATTGCGCGAAGCGAGCACGAGCAACACGACCGCGTGCACGATGTGATAGAGCGCCGCTTTCTCCCAAACATTCGTAAGCCCGCGTGCCGCGAGCGCGTCCTTCAGCGCATGTGCGCCGAATGCGCCGAGCGCGACGGCGAGAAAACCGAACATGGCTGCGATGCGAAAAGCTGAGGTGCTGTTCATTTTGATTTTGGATTTTGGATTTTGGATTTAAAAGCAGCGTCGCCGAAGCCATCCAATTCCAAAATTTAAAATCTAAAATCAAAAACCGATGGACTGGAAAAACTGGACGCCGCGCGAGTGCGCGAATCTTTGCTTCATTTTAAAGAATGATCAACTTTTGTTGATCCGTAAAAAGCGCGGACTCGGCGCGGGAAAAATTAACGCGCCGGGCGGTCGCATCGAACCGAATGAAACGGCTTATCAATCGGCGATCCGCGAGGCGCGCGAGGAGGTCGGGCTCACGCCGATCAATCCGGAAAAGCGCGGCGAGTTGCATTTCCAGTTTGTCGATGGCTACAGCCTGCACTGCACGGTTTTTCTGGCGTTCGATTGCGAAGGCGAACCGATCGAGACCGACGAAGCCACGCCATTTTGGATCTCACGCGATGCCGTTCCTTACGATGAGATGTGGGAGGACGACCGGCACTGGCTGCCGCTGCTGCTCGAAGGCAAGCCGTTCGTCGGCTACTTCCTATTCGACGGCGAGGAAATGAAATCGCGCGAGATCGAAATCGTAACGGAGTTTCTCGATCACGGCCACACCGTGCATTCATGAAAGCAGTCGTTCTCGGCTGCGGCTTTGTCGGCGCGCGGCTCGCGCGTTTGTTTGCGCACGCGGATTGGGAAGTGATCGGCGTAACTCATTCGCGGGAAGCTGCGCGTGGGCTGGCGAATGAATCGTTTCGCGCAATTGCGTGCGATATCACGGATCGCGTAGCGCTTGCTGAAGCGAGTATTTTGCAAAATGCGGACGTGGCGATCAGCGCTGTCAGTTCCGGACGCGGCGATGCGGACGTTTACCGGAGCCTTTATTTTAACGGAATGCAAAACGCGCTGGAAATTTTGCAGCCTCGCAGCGCGATCTTCGTCAGCAGCACATCCGTTTATGCGCAGAGAAATGGCGAGTGGGTCACCGAAGATTCGCCCGCCGAACCGCAGCGCGAGACTGGCCGCATTTTGCGTGAAACGGAGACGTTCGTTCTCGCTCAAGGTGGAATAGTCGCGCGTCTCGCTGGAATTTACGGGCCGGGGCGTTCGGTGCTGTTGCAAAAATTTCTCGAAGGCCACGCTGTGATCGAAGGAGACGGCCAACGTTACATCAACCAAATCCATGCGGATGATGCAGCGAGCGCACTTTTTTTTCTCATCCAAAATCGCGCCAAGACCGGCGTCTACAATGTCGTCGACGATACTCCACTCACCCAATCGGAAATTTACGAATGGCTCGCCGCGCATTTTAAAAAGCCGCTGCCTCCGCGCGGTGCAATCAACACACATCGCAAACGCGGGTGGACCAACAAACGAGTAAGCAATGCAAAACTCCGCGCGGTAGGCTGGGAGCCTCGATTCCCGTCATTTCGTGAAGCGCTATCTTTTCTTTTGTGAAATGCAATTGCCAGCGCGTGCAGAACTAATGCAAGCCGCGCTTTACTTTTGTCCGAAGTCGTGGAAGAAAAAGCGTGCCCTTTGCCAAATGGCGCCGCTGTTTTTGAATGGCTGGTGAAATTTTTGCGCCAAAAGCGCTTTGGCGGGGTTGTAATCGGCATCGCCTTTTAATAGTCCCAACAAAATTTTTACGTCTTTCTCTTTCAACTGGAATCGCTTGTAAATTAGTCAAGAAAAAAATTTTTGCATTTAACACTTTCGCGTTTATGTATCCTCCCACCATGCGCCCCCACTCCCCGCTCATCGAACCGCTCGAAGCACGCATCGCTCCAGCTACCATTTTTGTCGGCAATCCCTCAGGGGGCGACACGAAATACACCGATGCTCCCTTTGCGGCAACGGATTCCAATGCAAATACGCTGGCGGTGCTCGGTCCGAGTTCTAACACCTATTTCGTTAAACTTCTTGCAGGCGATAAAATCGAGTTATTCAACCCGGGTTCCGGCTACAAAGATTTTATAAGTATTAAAACAGGCACTGCCGTTGCGTTTTTTGTCGATGACGGCGACACGAAGGTGCAGGGAAACGAGCTTTCCGGTTTGTCGCTCGGCAAAAACAGTTCGATAACGGTTGCTGGTTCGGTTAACGGCGACATTGTCACCAATCTCGCCGACGATGGCACGATCCACGCGACGGATCTCGTTTCCAACCTGCAAGCCATCACGAGCGTCGCCGTTACCGGCGGTAGCGTGAACGGCAGCATTATTGCCGGTGGCGCGATCAATAAAGCGCAAGTCGTCGGCGACGTGAAATCAATCCTGACCGGCAATGCCGCCAATGGTTACACCTATGATTTTAACACGTCGGCCAAAGCGGGCGGCGGACAGACGCTGGTCGTCGGAGCGGCAGACGGCGCAAAAGGACAAAATATTGCCAATGTCATCGTTGGCTCGATCACAAATAAAATCCAATCTGGAGACGGTGGCGCCGGAGCAGTCGGCGGATCACTTTCCAATATCACGCTGACCACCGACACGGACGGCTTCACTTTGCAAGCGGGCGTAGGTGGCAGTGGGAATGCCGTGAAAACAGTAGGCGGTGCGGGCGGTGCTTTGACGAACATTTTCATCAACGGTCCTGGCGCGAGTGCGGCCGATTCCACCGACAATAGTGTAGTCGATATTTTTGGCGGGAAAGGCGGAGATGCGTTTGCTGGCAGCAAGTCCAACGGCGGTGCGGGTGGAAAGTTAACAAACGTTTTTGTCGGCTATAAGCAAAAGGGCACGACGGCGGTTCAAAACGACAATTTTTTGCGTGACAATATTTACCTCAAGGCCGGTGACGGCGGTTCCGGCAAGAGCGGGGGCGCTGCTGGCGGTATCTTTACATCGAAAGTAGTCGCCGCGACTCCGGACAATGCAGCTCCCACGGACGAAATTCTCGCACAAGCAGGTGCGGGGGGAGCTAGCACTGTAGATGGCGGCAAGGGCGGCGCGGGCGGATCGATCACTACCTTTGATGCGCGCAATTTGAATCCTGCTGCGGAAGCGCAAACATCGGATATTCACGTGCTCGCGGGTAACGGCGGCACGGCCACCGCTGCTGGAAACGGCGGCGCAGGTGGTTCCGACACAGGCATTTCTCTCATCGGATTTGAAGTTCAGGTGGATGCCGGAGATGGTCAAGATGGCTTTAAAACGGCCGGCGCGGGCGGTTCGCTGAAATCCATCACGGTCGGTGGAAAGGATACGCCTCCGGGCGTTCTCGACACCTATGCGTCGTTAAACGCAGGCCTCGGTGGGAGCGCAACCAGTGGCAACGGTGCCAAGGGCGGCGCCATCACGACTGTGCGAATTTTCGACGCGGATTTCATCGACACCAATCTTGCCGATGCAGATGTGCGCGGCTTGATTATTAACAGCGGCACGCATGCAAATGGCGGCGCTGGCACCGGCGGCACTGGCGCAGCCGGTGGAGCGGTGAAAGATGTCATCGTCACAGATACGCATACTGGCGCTGGTGAAGGCAGCCTCGTTGTGCGTTCCGGCGTCGGCGGGAATGGCACCAAAACAGGCGGCGCTGGCGGCGACATCAGCTCGTTCAGTTTCTCGGCACTCGATGTGAATATTTCCGCCACCGCAGGCAAAGGCGGAGATGCGAGTGCTGGCAATGCAGGCAAAGGCGGCAGCTTCTCGAACGTGTCGCTTTTGACTTCGGGAACATTTAACGGCGGCAACACGAACGCAATCGCGCTGGCGGGCAACGGCGGTGTAGCGACGGGCAGCAAAGGCAGCGGTGGCGCCGGTGGAAACATCGCGACTGTAAACGTGATCGCCGACGGTTCTGTTTTCATCAATCAGGATAACTTAAGCAACGCCTACGGCACAGGCGGAGCCGGTGCGACAGGCGTCACGGGTGGTGCCGCCGGACAGGGCGGATCGATAACGAACACCAGCATTGACGCAGTGAACAGCGCGGCCATTCTGCGCGCAGGCGATGCGGGATCCGCCGGCACAAAATCCGGTAAAGGCGGGGATATCTTAAATTCCAACGTTCTAGGCGAAACGAACATCACCATTTTGGCCGGCAACGGCAATATCGGCGGCGCCGGAGGCAATCTGACCACGATTGGCTACTCGGGCGGAACGATTGGCTTCGAGCCAACCGGCACCGTTATCGTCACTGCGGGCAATGGCTCCGGCAGCGGCACTTTTGCCGGCCAGGGCGGTTCCATCACCGGACTGACAGGCTACATCGGCGATTCCGGCACCACCACATTTACCGCTGGAACCGGTGGCGGAGTCGCAACCAAAGGCGCAAGCGGAGGCTCGATTACCAACGTCAGCATTTTAGGCGGCGGCAGTGCTGGCGTCGTGTTCACGGCTCAAGCCGGCGATGGCGGCGATGCGGCTTCCGCGTCCAAAGGCAGCAAAGGCGGCGATGTGCGCGATTTTAAATTCAAGGGCTTTGATACGAGCACCGGCGATGGCGTGGATCCGGGCGTGATCCTGCGCAGCATCGCGGCAGGCGATGGTGGCGATGCCTCAAAAACCGGTGGTCTCGGCGGCTCGCTCGACTCGATTATTGTGACTAATCACGACATCGGCGTCCGCTCAGGCCAAAACTACGGTTATGCAACGATGGGCGGTTTGTTCGCAGGCGTGGGCGGCGCCGGAACAACTGCGGGCGCGGCGGGAAATGTAACGAATGTCGTAGCCGATGCGATCTCCGCGATCGTCGCGGGCAAAGCTGCTTCTCCGCAACTCGTCACGAAAGTCGATCACATTATTCTCGACGGATTCAATCGCACGACTTTAACCGGCGCAGGCGTAGCCAATCCGTATCAAGGCGATCCGACCCTGCAGAGCTACGATACCGTGAGCTATGCCACCGCAAATTTGGTGGGTGCTTCACACGATCCGAGCGCTGCGAATTCCGCGCAGTTCCGATGGACCGATGTAAACAGCAACGGACAATTCGATCCGGGCATCGACACACCGCTCGATGGCTTAATTGCCGCAATCACTTTAACCACCAATCGCAACTTCACACCGGGGGCCGTCGTAGTGCCGATCAGCGCCAGCGTCCCCTCCGGTCTTCTTGATTACAACGTTTAACCAAATCCCCCTGTATGTCTCGCAAACCTAAATCGAATCAAATCGAAGTTCTCGAATCGCGCATCGCGCCGGCAGCTTTGACCAACTTTGTTCAAGCGCCAGTCGGCAGCCCAATCCTCTTGGAAGCGGGCACGGCCCACGCCGGCATTGCAGTCGGCGGAGCTTATCTCGTCCATGTGGAGGCGGGTAAAGCGCTCGTGTTCACGACAGATTTAAACGGCAACGGCCAAATCGATTTCAATGAAATCACCGGCATCGCGGCAGGCAACGGATTGCAGATGACGCTCTTTACTGACCTCCATGGTGACATCGTGACGAACTTGAAATCCGACGGCACGCTTTCCGATTCCGATGGAAAACCGAGCAATAACGATCCGGTGCTTAAAGGCGACGGTAAAGTGCTGCTCAATTCGCACATCGACCGAATCACACTGCGTTCCCTCACCACGGATGATTTCGATGTCAACACTGTCGGCGACGTGAACGGCGATGGCGTGGTGGATAACAATGACCTCACTGCGGCGGTGAACAATCACCTTGCACTGAGCAGCTATTCGATTTTTGGAAATATTCTTGCAGGCGGCGGCGTTGGCACCGCGGATGGGACCGGCGGCGTGATTATCGATATTGCGGGCAAAGGACTCCAGTCGTCAAAATTCTCGGGCGATATCGGCGGCGATATTTACTACGACTCGCAGCCAGAGATCGGTTCGATTCTCGTCGGCACTGCTGCATCGGGAGAATTTTTCAGCTTCGGCACCAATCACGCGGTTTCGCACACCTTGAATCTCGCCGATTCGAAGACTTTTGACATCATGGGTAATCTCTCCCTGTTTGTGCCGCTAACGGGCACTTCGGGTGGAGACATCAACGGCGTCCACGCGCAAAATGGCCCCGGCGATGTTACGGGCTCGGTCCTTTTCAGCCTCGGAACTTTGCATGCCGGTGATGGCGGATTCGGCGGTGCCGGTGGCAACATTTCGAACGTTCGTATTAACGGCGACGTCGGCGGCTACGACATCATTGCTGGAAATGGCGGACGCGGTCTAACCGGCGGTGCTGGGGGATCCATTCTCAATTTCTCCGATCTTGGCTCAATCACTAGCCAGGTGCACATTGTTTCCGGCGATGGCGGCCAGGGCCTTACCGGCAGCGGCGGCAATGGCGGCAACGCGGTGCTCGGCACGATGAATATCTTCGGTGGACTATCGCTCCAACTCGGCAATGGCGGCAATGGGTTCGCCGCAGGCGGAAATGGCGCGAGCCTCGCGACTGGTAAATTCACAGCGCCGGAAGCTAAAACCCCGGTTGGCCTCAGCATGACCGGAACGATGCACGATCCGACGACCGGCTCCACCGAGAACATCGGCACCGTCTCCGGTATCGACTTTAACGGCGACGGCATTGGCGACGTGATTTACACAAACTCGCAGCCGGATCAGTTGGTGGTGATGTTTGGAGACGGACTCGGCGGTTTTTATACGGATGCAAATGGAGGCAATCCTCCCTTGGACGGATCCGGCAACGTGATCAAATCTCTCGAACCGACCTTTCTGAATGCGCCGGTGAATCCCTCCGCAGTCACTGTCGGCGACTTCAACGGAGATGGTCGTCCGGATATTGCGGTCGCCTCTGCCGATGGTGGCGCGAATGGTGGCGTCTCGATTATCCTGAGCAAATTCACTGACACGAATCACAACGGCAAATTCGACCTGCCTGATGAGTTTTCGGGCTTTACGCAGCCTCATCACGTCACACTGCCATCGTTGTTCAGTTATCAGGGCAATTCGGTCGGGCCGTTCCTTCGCAGCGGCGCTGCAATCACAGCACTCGCCGCCGGCGATTTTAATGGTGACGGTGTGACAGATCTCGCTGTAGTCGCAGATTACACCACTCCGGTCACACATGTCATTGAACACACCGTGGTCGTTCTGGCTGGCGATCCGCAGGTGGTCGGCACCGCCGATTTCGGCAGCGGACCGTTGCCGGTTACTCCAGGGACATTCTTTGCAGATTTCGGAACAGCCCTGGCACCACAGGTTCCGTTTTTTATGCTGGGAGTTGCGAGCGCAGCTCCGCTGCTGAAAGCAACGCATCTACAAACAAGCGATAATCATGACGTGATAGTCGCAGCTCGGGTTGGTGATGACCATCTCACCATCGTCGACGACTACGCACAATCGCCGGCGAATCCCACCCCTACGGCCACCCAGTTGGTAGCAACTTCGATTGGCCTTGGCGATGTCGATACGAATCGCGCGGTGGGAGGTGACAAGATCAGTCCGACGGCAGCTCATGTGCTCGACTTTACGGTGTTGGATTTGAGCAGTGGTGCAAATCCATCTGACGGAAATGCAGATTTCGCGGTGCTCACCAGCGCGCCAAAGAACTTCCTCGTGATTCTTCAGGGCAATGGCACCGGCGGGGCTGCCGTCGTGTCCGGCACGGGCGATCAGGCGGGCATTGCCCTCGTCGGCGGTGGCTCGGTAGGTTTGTCGCCCAATTCAGATTTGAGGCGAATCGTGACCACTGACGCTGACGGCGACGGGCAGATGAATGACGTCGCCATTTACGATATCTCCACGCTTCCCACCCCCCCGAACGTGGTCGAGCTGAACCTTACCAACGGCACGGCCTTTGGCAATAACGGCACATTCGGCGGAGCCACTGTGTTTGCGGAGACTCCTTTCCCGACCGTCTCGTTGCCGAAAAACAACAATATCGTTGCATTCGACAGCTATCGTCCTGATCTCGGCGATCCGACCGTCTTTGCCTACGGCAACATTGATCCAACCAATACATTCCCCCAGCCGGATTGGAATTTCACCAGCAGCAATCTAAGCGTGCTTGATTTTGGCGAACTGACAAATAACGGGTTTTTCTTTAACGCTGGGAACGGAGGCAATGCGGTCGTCGGCACCGGCGGAAACGGCGGACACTTCGGCGGACCCTTAACAATCACCAACGGTGTCGTCACTCCTTCATTGAGCTTCCAGTTCCCGCTCGATGTCGCGTTTGGCGGCGGCAACGGTATCATTATCACCGGCGGCATCGGCGGCAATGGCTTTAAATCCGGTGGTGCTGGCGGCGGCATCACCGGTGTTGAGGTGACCTACTCCAGCGCGAGCTTTTATTCGTCTGTGCAAATGATCGGCGGCGTTGGTGGCAACGGCATCGCCGGAAGCGGCGGTAACGGTGGCACCATTTCAAACAATGTGATTGCAACCGGAGAGCTGTTCCAAGGCGGTAACGGCGGCAACGGCACGTTCGGCGGCAATGGCGGCAGCGTGATAGGCAATGGTGTAAAAGGATTTTACGACACGCAGGATCTTGTCATCGCAGTCCATGGCGGCGATGGCGGCGGCGGCATCAAGAGCGGCGGCAGCGGTGGCTCAATCCTGAATTTCTCCAGTCTCTTCATCCCGCTGAACGGCGGCGAATCCGGCTCGCTCGATTTCTCCGGCGGTATCGGCGGCAACGCCGTTTCAGGTGCCGGCGGACACGGCGGTTCTGTCGTGAACAGCTCGCCCAGCACTGTAACGAACAACCTCGCAGGTCCCATCAGTGTCATTGCAGGAGCTGGCGGAAAAGGATTTAGCGGCGGTGGTGGTGGTTCAATCACCAATTTCATCAACAAGCCTACAAGCCAGGGCATTATTCCAACGATCGTGACATTGATCTCCGGCGATGGCGGCGGCGGCATTGGCGGAAATGGCGGAGCCGGTGGCGATATCAGCAGC